>Ga0210388_10000095_pt1 | contig 110783 bp, 98 predicted proteins | sample IncBWC19OmetaG_FD_155485 | JGI IMG/M metagenome (GOLD analysis project Ga0210388, IMG submission 155485) | Forest soil microbial communities from Barre Woods Harvard Forest LTER site, Petersham, Massachusetts, United States - Inc-BW-C-19-O ... | reverse complement strand
GCGCGGTGGCGAGAGGAACTCGGCGTGGCAGCCGGGCCCGTGACGTGGGGCGAGTGGGACCGCATGGCGGCGGGGACCGACTGGTTTCTCACCGCGGAACTGTTTTCTGAAGCCGAGCGGCCGGGTTTCCGGGATTTTCTGAAAAATCCGCCCTGCCGGCTGGCGGCGATTTTTCATGACGCGATTCCGCTCAAGCTGCCGCATGTCACCTGGCCGCAAAGCGTGGCGCGGCATCCCGAATATATGAAAATGCTGGCGCGCTTCGACCGCGTGTTTGCGGTGTCGGAGACGAGCCGGCGCGATCTCCTCGAGTTCTGGCAGTGGCAGGGCGCGGAACCGCGTGCGCAGGTCGACGTGATTGCACTGGGGGCGGATTTCGACGGCGTTCCGCGGGCGTCGGCTCGTCCGCCCGACGACAAGGCGCCGAATCAGCTAACGGTTGACAAATCCAAGCCCGCCGGGCGGCCGCTGGTGCTCTGCGTGGGCATTCTCGAGCCGCGGAAAAACCAGTCGTTCCTCCTGGAGGTGGGCGCGGAACTGTGGCGTGAGGGACTGGAGTTTGAATTGCATTTTGTCGGCCGGGTGAACCCGCATTTTGGCCGGCCCGTAGCTGAGAAAATCAAGGCATTGAGAAAGAAGTTTCCCGGCCTGCATTTTCACGAAGCGGCGGATGACCGGGTGCTGGCCGGGCTTTACGGGAGGGCGAGCGTGAGTGCTTTTCCGACGCTGGCCGAGGGCTGCGGTCTGCCGCTGCTGGAGTCGCTGTGGCGCGGTGTGCCATGCATGTGCAGCGACCTGCCGGTGTTGCGTGAGAATGCCGGGGCGGGCGGCTGCGTGGCGATTGCTCCGAATGACACCGCCGCGTGGAAATCGGCGCTGCACACCGTGCTGACCGGCGCCGGGCTGAGGGAGAAACTTCGCGCTGGGGCGCTGGAGCGGCCGCTGCCGTGCTGGGCCGACACCGCGGTGGAGTTGCGCGCTGCTCTGGCGGGCTAGATTTTCTTCAGCGCGTAAGCCATCGCATCGGCGATCTTGTCGAGCTGCTCATCGGTGTGCATGGCGGAGATGGCGGTGCGGATGAGGTCCTTGCCGGCGGGCACGGCGGGCGCGATGGACATGACCGTGAAGACATTTTTCTCGAGCAGCGCCTTCCAGAAAAGATAAACGCGCTCCTTGGAGCCCAGGACGACGGGGAGGGCGGGGGTTTCGCTGTCCCAGATGTCGAGGCCGAGGCCCTTGAGGATTTCGCGGTAGCGGCGGGTGTTTTTCCAAAGGCGCTCCAGGTGTTGCGGCTCGCTTTGCATGACATCGAGGGCGGCCTCGGCACACGCGGCCTGGCTTGGGCTGAGTGACGCGCTGAAAATCGTCTGTTTGGAATGGGAGCGCAGGTATTCGATGACATCGTGCGATGCGGCGACAAAACCGCCGGTGCTCGCGAGCGATTTCGACAGGCTGCCGCAGATGACGTCGACGCGATCGTTGAGGTTGAAGTGATCGACCGTGCCGCGGCCTTCCCGGCCGAGCACGCCGAAGCCGTGTGCATCGTCCACCACGCTGAAGCAGCCGCATTCATCGGCCACGTCCATGATCTCGGGCAGGCGTGCAATATGGCCTTCCATCGAATAGACGCCCTCGACGACGAGCATTTTCGACACGGCGGGATCAAGCGTGGCGGCGATATCGCGCAGGTCATCGGGGTTGTTGTGCGAAAAGCGTTCGACGGTGGCCATGGAAAGGCGCACGCCGTCCCACAGGCAGGAGTGAATGTTTTTGTCGACGAGGACGAGGTCGCCCTTTTGGGCAAAGGCCGCGACGCTGGACAAGCAAGAAAGATAGCCGGCAGCGTGCACATGGCAGGCCTCGCGACCGAGAAAGGAGGCTAGTTTTTCCTCGAGGCGCAGGTGGTAGGTGCGTGAGCCATTGGAGGGGCGGGCCCCGGTCGGGCTGGCACCCCATTCGAGCAGGGCGGCCCGGCCGGCCTCGATGACCTTGGGATGGAACGACAACCCGAGGTAATCATTGCTCGAAAGCATGATCATGTCGCGGCCATCAAGCCGGACACTGGTGCCGCGCTGCGCCTCGATGGCGTGGTAGAACGGCGCATACTTCAGCCGCATCTTGGTCGGGTAGTCGTCGCGGCAGCGTTCGAGCAGAGCCTTTTTGTTTTTTGAAAAAAGTGAAAACGCCATGGAGTTTTCCCAAGAATGGCCGGCCGGCCGGCGCTTAGCAAACGCAAAGGCCGCTACGGACGGCGCGGCAAGGTCTGCAACCAGGCGGCAAGCCCCGCAGCGTAGTCGCGCCACGGTTTGAACGTGCGCACGTGGGCTGCGGCAGCCAGCCGGGCGAGACCGGCGGAATCCTGCAGCAACCCGGCGATGGCGGCGGCCAGCGGACCGGTCTCCACCGATTCAAGTGCCATGCAGCCACCGCCGAGCGCAGCCTCGCCCAGCGCACCGCGACTGGAGCAGACGCAGGGCTTGCCGTGGGCAAGGCTTTCCAGCACGGGCAGCCCGAAGCCTTCCATCAGAGAGGGATAAACGGTGAAGGTGCATGCGCGATAGGCCGTGATCACGGTCGCATCATCGACTGCCCCGTCGTAACGCAAGGGCCGGCCGGCGCGTTGGAATGCGGCGATTTTTTCAAGCGCGGTCCGGCCGGTCTGCGGGTGCGCGAGGCCGATCAAATGCAATTCAAAGCGTAACCCTCGGGCCCAGAGCTGTTCGCAGGCATTGAGCAGGGCAGGGTGGTTTTTGCGGCCCTCGATGCTGCCGACGCAGAGGATGACCGGGAGTTGGGCGTTGAAGGCTGAAGGTGGAAGATCGGAGGGTAGCGGCAGATCGAGGCCCAGCGGAATGGTCTGCACCGGCGGCGCGTCCTGCACGCCAAGCCAGCGCCAGTAGTCGAGGAGCGACTGGCGCGAGTCCTCGGAGATGGCGGCAATGCCGTCGAAGGCGAGCAGTTCGCGCAGGTAGGCGGGGAAACGTGCGACGGTCTTGGCGGGCGTGAGCTCGGGGAGCTTGAGCGCGATGGCATCGTGAAAAACCGCCAGGCGCGGGCCGCGCACATGCTTGAAAAGTGGGGGCAGTCCGGCGGCGGTGGCGGGAGAAAAAATCTCCGGCATGATGAGCCCGATGGAATCGGGCAAACGGGGTGCGGTGCTGGCGAGCCGGCGGCGAAGGGCTCCGCGCAACCGTGCGGACCAGGGCCAGCGAGCGCCGCGTGAGGCGGCGGCGGCTTCGGCGGTGAAGTTTCTTTCCTCCCAGGGCTCGAGGGTGCGCCAGGCTTTTTGATAGGGATCGAAACACACGCCGCGCGTGTCCTCCGATGCGCGGAGCGCGGTGTAAAGTGAACGCGCCACGCGCTGGATGCCGGTGCGCGCCCGGGTGTGGCTGGTGTGGGTGAGGTCGAGGAGAAGCATCGCGCGCCGGCGCAGATGGCTTCCATGATTTTCCGATTCAGGACAAGCTGATTGGATTCATGGTAGTATTTGCCAGGACCCGCATTTTCGCTCTAGCTGGCCGTTTTCGCCTTGAAAGTTCTGGAGAAAATTTTCCCCCGCGGCCCATCCGGCTGGTTTTTTGTCCTGGTGGGCGCAGCGGCCTTTGCCCTATTGCTGGGCACCTACATGCGGGTGTGGTCACCCGATTACGGCATCACCCGGTTCATCATCATCGGGCATGAATTCAACCAGCGCGGCCTGGCCGCTTACCGCGCAACGCCGAAATACATGGACCCCTATCCGCCGGATCACTGGGGCTTCGACGGCCAGCACTATGCGCAGATCGCGCTCGATCCACTCCTGCGCGACCCGCAAATCAAGCAGGCGATTGACAATCCGCCCTATCGGGCCCGCCGTATTTTTCTGCCATGGCTGGCCTGGATCGGCGGCTTGGGCCACCCCTTCTGGGTGATCAACCTTTACGCCGGACTGAACCTTGTCTTCTGGCTTGGCTTTGTGGTGATGATGGCGGTGCTTTTCCGGCCCCATGGCTGGGCTGGCCTGGCCGGGTTTGCCGCGATGCTGCTTACCTGCGGCATTATCGAGTCGATGCGCGGTTCACTCACGGATTTCCCGGCTTTTGTCCTGATGATACTCGCTGTCATGATTGGCGGCATGAGGGGGGCGGGCGTGCTCGCATTGGCCGGCCTCACGCGTGAAGTCAGCGTGCTCGGGCTGGCGGGACTGCTGGAGATCAAGCCGCCGTGGCGGGCGGCATTGAAAAAAAATCTCTGCCTGGGGGTGATAACCGTCGGGCCGATGCTGGTGTGGTTTGTCTACATTGCCTGGCGGCTCCGGATGCATGCATCGGTGGACGGCGACAACCTTGACTGGCCGATGGCGGCGATTGGCCGGAAGCTCGGTGAATTCGTCATTGTGGCCAGACAGGGCGGCATCCCGTGGGCCCAGTTTTACCGTAGCTATGAACTGCATGCGCTGCTTACCATCATCGCCACGCTGACGCAGTGCATTTACCTGCTCACGCACCGCTCCTGGGACAACCGCCTCTGGCGCATGGCCGCCGTTTTCGTGCCGCTTTTCCTTTGCATCGGTTATCCGGCTTGGGAAAGCCACTTCACGGTGACCCGTCATGCGCTGCCCATCACGCTCGGGTTCAACCTTTTTCTCGCCATGCGCCCAAGCCGCCGCTGGCTCCTGTGGTTTCTTCTCGGCAATTGCTTCGTGCCATACGGTGTTTTCCAATTTGCATTCTATGGTCGCGAGACCCCGCCGCGCCATGAATTCATGGTCGTGGGTGCGCCAGCGGATGGGGCTCTTGATATACGCTCTGGCGCAGGCTGGTCCGGGCCGGAATCAAGCACTCGAAAAATCTGGCGTTGGGCGGTCGGCCAGACCGCCACCCTGGTGCTCTCCAATGCTGGTTTGCAACCCGTCGAAGTCGGGGTCGCCTTCGACACCACCAGTTCCACGCCTCGTGATCTGCGGGTGAGCGTGGGCGACACGATGATATGGTCGGGCCAGCTCGACTACCGCCTGCACTCGGTGCGCAGCCGGAAATTTTCTTTGCCGCCGGGCAGAACCATTGTGACGTTGGAAACATCGCTGCCGCCCGCATCGTCCGGCATCGATGACACGCGTGAGTTTACCTTCATGCTTTCCAGTCTTCAGCTGGTGGCGGCCAGGCCAGTGCCTGCCCATTGATTGCCGCTGGCATGGCGAAGGAGCGTGGTATGGGCGAACACAAATCCATCCTTGCTTTGCGACGGCGTGAACCATGGTTTGTCTGCTTTTCGTGCCCCAGCTGAATTTATTTTTCCGGCGGCATCCCCAGTCAGTGCATTGGGCAGCCTATGCCGTGACGGCTGGACTTTTTCTATGGCTGATGGCGCAATTTTATATTCCCGGGAAAGGTTTTACCTATCTCATCAGGTTCGGCGACAGGCCGATCGTGCGGTATCTGCCCGAGTTGCGCAGGCTGAATTATTACGCGGAGGAGGATTCTCCTGGCTATGATGCCCAATACTACGCGCAGATGGCGATGCACCCACGGCTGGGAGATGCCGCGCTGGGCCAGGCGGTCGACGATCTGCCATATCGTGCGCGGCGGATCCTGTTTTGCTGGACGGCGTGGGCACTGGCAGGCGGTGTACCGGGCCGGGCGCTGCAGATTTACGCGGTGCAAAACATCGTCTGCTGGCTATTGCTGGCGGGGCTGATGCTGCGATGGTTTCCGCCGGTGAACTGGGGCAACTATGTGCGTTGGGCGGCTACCCTGGTTTGCTCGGGGCTGTGTCTCAGCGTGCGCAATTCGCTGCTGGACGGGCCCAGCCTGCTGCTGATCGCGGCAGGTGTGGCATGGACGGAAAAGGGGTGTCCATGGCTGGCGGCTGCGGTGCTGGGCCTGGCCGGACTGGGCAGGGAAACAAACATCCTGGGTGCCGCGGCACTGGCGCGGCCGTGCGAAAATACTGCGCGTGAATGGGTGCTGACCATGATGCGCGGACTGGTCGTCGTGCTGCCGCTGCTGCTGTGGCTGGCCTGCCTGTGGCGGTGGTTGGGCGGCGGCGGCGCGGGCGCACGGAATTTCGGCCTGCCGTTGGCCGGATATCTGCAAAAGTGGAGGGAGACCCGTGCCCAATTTTGGGGCGCTGATTTTGGAACAGTGGCGAAAGGGAGTCTGGCGATGCTCGTGGTTTTGACCACACAACTTTTGTTTTTCGCACTGCGCCCGCGGTGGAAGGAGCCATGGTGGCGCATCGGTGCGGCTTATTCGGTACTAATGATATTCATGGGCGATGCCGTGTGGGAGGGCTACCCCGGTGCGGCCGGACGCGTACTGCTGCCCATGACCCTGGCCTTCAATGTCCTTGTGCCGCGCGGGCGCCAGTGGTGGCTGGTGCTTTTGCTGGGCAATCTCACCGTGGCGGCCGCGCCGGATATCCTGATGGCTCCGGCGCCCGAGGGCTGGCGCGTGGAAGGCCCCCGGGCCTTGCGCACGACGGGTCTATCGGAAAAGAGCATGGAGGCGGTGTTCGATGCGCAATGGTTTTCCCCTGAGCATTCACACTTTACATACTGGAGATGGAGTCGTGGCCCGGCTGTCATCACGGTGCGCAATCCGCATCCTTTCAGTCTCGTGGCTGATTTGAGGTTCGGGTTGAACAGTCTTGATGGCCGCAGGATAATTGTATGCGCGGGCGACCGGATTTTATGGGAGGGCGAAATCGGGCGCGCGTCGCGTGATGTGATCATACGGGATCTGCGCCTGCCGCCTGGAGATACCCTTTTGAGTTTTAAAACCGGCCAGCCCTCCCTGCAGCCGGGGAAAGGCGAAATGCGCGTGCTGGCATTCTGCCTGAGCAATTTTGAAATCTTACTGAAGGCGCGCGACAGCACGCCGGCACGGTGAAGAGGTCCTCTCAGCCGCGTTTCCAGAGGTTGTATTTAAGGATGACGTAAATGGCGCGCACCCCGTCCTTCCAGCCGATCTTTTTTCCTTCGGCATAGCTGCGGCCGAAATAAGAGATGCCGACCTCGTAGATGCGGCAGCCGCGGCGCGCGACTTTGGCCGTGATCTCCGGTTCGAAACCGAAGCGATTCTCCTCGATGGCGATACTTTGGATGATCTCCCGGCGGAAGACCTTGTAGCACGATTCCATGTCCGTGAGGTTGAGGTTGGTGAACATGTTGGAGAGCAGGGTGAGGAAGTGGTTGCCGACCTGATGCCAGAAGAAGGCGACGCGATGCGGCCGGCCGGATTGGAAGCGCGAGCCGAAGACGACGTCGGCCTTTTCGCGCAAAATCGGCTCGATCAGCATGGGGTACTCGTCGGGATCGTATTCCAGGTCCGCATCCTGGATAATGACAATATCACCAGTGGCGGCGCGGATGCCGGTGCGCAAAGCGGCGCCTTTGCCAGCGTTTTTTTCATGGAAAAGGATTTTATCGGCCAGACCCGCGCCCGGGCCTTGCAGCCACTCGCGCGTCCCGTCCTGCGAGCAGTCGTCGACCACGATCAATTCCACCGGGCCGGCGGGCGAGCGGCGCACCGCCTGCAGCAGCTCGGCGATGGTCCGGCGCTCGTTATAGCAGGGAACGATGACGGAAATGGTCACGGGGAGGGGAATTGGGGACTTATGATCGCATGTGCGATACCGGTGAAAATGGCAATAGGGGATGAAGTGTTCTCACCAGCAGGCAATGGCCTCCAGGCGGCGCCGATAATGGATCCCGATTTTTTCGGGGGCGAATTTATCTTCAATCGTGGCGCGGGCGGCGGCGCCGAGTTGCGCGCCGAGCGCGGGTTCGGCCACAAGTTTTTGCATCCACCAGGCCGCATGGGCGACGTCAGGTTCGGCCCAGGTCTGGCCCTTGGCGTAGGGACCGTGGTTTTGCTCGAGCTTGACCGGGCTGGCGCGCACCGGGCAGCCATTGGTGCCATTCAAGAATTCCTGCGTGGCGGACCAGTCGGTGGCGATGACGGGCTTGCCGAGGAACATGCATTCGGCCAGCGCGAGGCCGAAGCCTTCGCTGCGATGCAATGAAATAAAGCAGTCGCAGGCAGCCTCCAGGGCGTAGATGTCGGCGCGCGAAAACGTATCGGTCAGCAGCGTGGTGCCCGGCAGGTCGGCGATGTCGGCACGGAGTGCGGCGAGTTCGGTCTCGTTGCCCGCGATGCTGTGGGTCTTGATGACGAGCGCCGCGCCCTGCGCGGCGAGGGCGGAGGCGCGGAAGGCCGCGAGCACGGCGCGGGGATTTTTTCGCAGGGAATAGCTGTTGAGGTCGTAAATGAAAAGAAAAAGGAATTTGTCGGCCGGCAGGCCGAAACGCGCGCGCAGCACCGCGGCGGGCTCGGCCGGGCGGCCGAACGAAATCGCGTGCGGCATGGTGTGCACGGGCAGAGGAGCCTTCAGCGCGATGGCGGCGCGGGTGAAATCGCTTGGGCACCAGATTTCATCAAAATAGTCGCAGCAGCGCAGCCAGGCGTCGGGAAATTCGGGCAACTCCCACGCCCAGTAGCCGATGTTGTATTTGCCGTGGCGCAGTGCCGGATGGTGGTAATCGAGAACATGCGCAGCGGGCGGGTCGAGATGGACGACGTTGACGGGGTGCGGATTATTCTCCTGCAGCCGCGCGAGGCAGGTGAGATCGCCGCGGCGGTTTTTACAGGGGAGCTTCAGGTCGATAAGAGCCGTCGGCAGTTGCACGGCGTCCGCGGCGCGCACCATGCACCGGGCGGATTCGCCGATGCCGAGATCAGCAGTGAGAAAGCCCGCGATATTGAGGCCGAGGTGCAGGCGGCGGCGGGCGAATTCAATGGAGAATGGCGCATGGCGATTGGAAAAATCGAAGACGATTTCCCCCGTGGCGGTTTCGATGCGGGTGAGGCGCAGCTGGCGGTTTTTGTTTTGCTGGCGGAAGCGCTGCAGCCGCTCCGCGCCCTGCCAGCGGGCGGCGATCCGGCCGAGCCACGCCAGGAAATTGGTCAGTCCCACCCCGCGCAACCGCACGCGCAGGACGGGACCGCGCCTCGCGTTCCGGCCGGTGGCGGTAAAACGCATGCTGAACGGGCCGGGTTGCAGTGAATCGAAGGCGGCGCTCCGGCGGCCGTTGACGGAAAAATTCGCCCCGATCGGCCCGCTTTCAAGGCCGCGCGCGTCGGGATGCGGGCGAAACTCGCCGCGCACGACAAAGGTCGTGGCCTCATGCAGCGGTGGCAGGCGCACGACGGCCTGTTCGCGAATCCACGCCGAGTCAGGTGCGAACTCGTCGGAAAACAGGCCGTCGCATCCGATCCAGCGGCGGCGGCGGGCGGCGGGCGCACGGCGAATGAAAGGCATGGTCAAAATGAGGGGAAAGGGAACAGGAGGGCGTTTGCCTTGGCAAAACTTTCCGCCGCCTTATCCCGTTCCCGCCATGCGCGGCAGGTGAGCGATGGGGCGATGAGTGGCATCAGCGGTCATCAGGAGCGGGAACATTTTCCCCCAGCGGGCAAGCTCATGATTGATGGCGGCCCGCATGCCGGCCAGGGCGGCGGCAGGTGCATGGTGGCGCCAGCCCATGGTGTAAGCCAAAACGGACATGGCGACGGAAGGCAGCGTGGCGGCGTTCAAATCGCAATTGATGAATTTCAGACACCAGGCGCGCTGGCCCAGCTCGGCCAGCTCATCCCGCCAGCGGAGGGTGAGACGATAGCAATTTTCCTCATCGCGGAGCTTCCGGCCGGATGAGGCGCTGATGTGGTGGAAAACAGCGCTGCGGAGGGCCACGGCATTGATGTGACCGGCGGTCCGCGCGCGAATGCACAGGTCGACGTCTTCACAGCCGTTGAGGTAGCTTTGATCAAACCCGCCGAGCTGCTGCCAGAGGGTGCGGCGGATCAATACACAGGCGCCGGTGACGGCATCCACGGGCCGCCAGTCCCGGCGGGGGGGGCGAAAATCACTGGGAGGCGTCTTGTCGTGCTGGGGCTTGCCCTTATGGTTGATGAAAACGCCGGTGTGGTCGAGGGAACGCGTGCGGAAGTCATACTGAACATTGCCGACGAGACCGGCGGCGGGTTCGTGCGCAAAGACGGCGAGCATGGGTTCGAGCCAGTGCGGTGTGAGCACGAGGTCGTTGTTGAGCAACGCGAGGAATTCGCCGCGGGCGGCCGCGGCGCCGCGGTTGTTCGCGACTGCGTAGCCGCGGTTTTGCTCATTCAGGAAGATGCGGAAGGGCGGGTCGGACAGCGTTGCTAGCCACTCGCGCGTCCCGTCGGTCGAGCCGTCGTCCACCAGGATGATTTCGTGTGCGAGCCCGGGCGGCAGCGTGGCCTGCAGGCTCGCGAGCATGGCCTGCGTGAGGGGCAGGCAGTTGAAAAGCGGGATGACGAAGGAAACCTGCAAGCAGTCCGAAGTTGGCTGCGCGCCGCCGCGGCGTCGAGCCTAGGCCTGCCGCGATTCCGTGAGCAGCCCGGCCAGGTACTGGCCGTAGGCGGATTTGCCGAGTTTCTGGATATTGGCCTCCAGCCCGGTGCGATCAATCCAGCCCTGGCGCCAGGCAATCTCCTCGGGGCAGGAAATTTTCAATCCCTGCCGGTTTTCGATGACGTGGACGAATTCCGCCGCGTCGAGGAGGGAGTCATGCGTGCCGGTGTCGAGCCAGGCCGTGCCGCGGCCGAGCAATTCGACCTGAAGGCGGCCGCGCTCGAGGTAGAGACGGTTAAGGTCGGTGATTTCGAGTTCGCCGCGGGCCGAGGGCTTGAGGCTGCGCGCGAGCGCGACGACGTCGCGGTCGTAGAAATAAAGACCGGGCACCGCGTAATTGGATTTTGGCGCCCGGGGTTTTTCCTCGAGCGAGAGCACGCGGCCGTCAGGTGCGAATTCAACGACGCCGTAAGCCTGCGGGTTGGCCACGTGGTAGCCGAAGATGGTTGCGCCGCTGGTGCGGGCCGTGGCGGCGAGGAGGGAGGCGGCGAAATCATGGCCGTAGAAAAGGTTGTCGCCAAGGACGAGGGCGGAAGGGGCCTCGCCCACGAAATCCTCACCGATGAGAAAGGCTTGGGCGAGGCCGTCGGGGCGCGGCTGCTCTGCGTAGGCAAAGGACAGGCCAAATTGGGTGCCGTCGCCCAGCAGCCGGCGGAAGAGGGGCAGATCCTGCGGGGTGGAAATGACCAGGATTTCCCGGATGCCGGAAAGCATCAGCACCGACAGCGGATAATAGATCATCGGCTTGTCATAGACGGGCATGAGCTGCTTGCTCACGGCGATGGTGAGTGGATAAAGCCGCGTGCCGGAGCCGCCGGCGAGGATGATGCCTTTGCGTTGTTGCATGAGGTCAGCTTTTGGTGCCGAGACGTTCGCGCCCGTAGCGCTTTTTTGTAATATCATCGCACCAGGCCCGGTGGGCGAGATACCAGTCGACGGTTTTTTCGAGGCCGGTGGCAAAGTTCTCGCGCGGCTGCCAGCCGAGCTCACGCTGGATCTTTGCGCAATCGATGGCGTAGCGGCGGTCGTGGCCGGGGCGGTCGGCGACATGGGTGATTTGCGCCGCATAGGACCGGCCGCCGGCGGCCGGGGATTTTTCATCGAGCAGCCCGCAGATGCGTTTCACCACCTCGATATTGGGCTGCTCATTAAGGCCGCCGATGTTGTAGGTTTCGCCGGTGCGCCCGCGCTGCAGGACCTGCCAGATGGCGGCGGCGTGGTCCTCGACGTAGAGCCAGTCGCGGACCTGCATGCCGTCGCCGTAAACGGGCAGCGGCTTGCCGTCGAGGGCGTTGAGGATGATGAGGGGAATGAGCTTTTCGGGAAAGTGGAACGGGCCGTAGTTGTTCGAGCAGTTGGTGGTGAGCGTGGGGAGGCCGAAGGTGTGTTGGTAGGCGCGCACAAGGTGGTCGCTGGCGGCCTTGGAGGCGGCGTAGGGGCTGTTGGGCGCGAAGTTGGTTTCCTCGGTGAAGGCGGCGTCGCCCGGTGCAAGCGTGCCATAGACTTCGTCGGTGGATACGTGGAGAAAGCGAAATGCGGCCGCCTTTGGCGCGGGCAGCGCGGCCCAGTGGCGGCGGGTGACGTTGAGGAGGCGGAGCGTGCCGACGACGTTGGTCTGGATGAAAGGCTCCGGCGAATCGATGGAGCGGTCCACGTGCGACTCGGCGGCGAAATTCACCACGGCGTCGATCGCATGTTCGGCGAGCAGGCGCGCGGCCAGCGTCTCGTCGCCGATGTCGCCGTGCGCAAAAACGTAGCGGGGGTCGTCGGCGAGGTCGGCGAGGTTGGCGGGATTTCCCGCATAGGTGAGCTTGTCCAGGTTGACGAGCTTCGCGAGGCCTGGATTTTTTTCAGTGAGGCGCTGGCGGATGAAATTGCTGCCGATGAAGCCGCAGCCGCCGGTGACGAGTAGGTTCATGCGAAAATTCCGGCTCAAACCGGAGTGCGCTCCCAGCAATGCAGGTCGCGGGTGATGATTTCCCGCACATCGGTGAGCGTAATGCCGACGGCGGCGAGCTTGGAGGAGTCCATGACGCAATTGGAGCGGGGGGTTTTGGCCGCCGTGTGCATGAACTCGTCCTCGTCCTTGAAGAAGACGAATTCCTTCCGGCAGACGCCGCTTTGCTTGATCAGCTCGACGACATCATGGGTGGTGACGAAGCCGGGATTGGTGACGTTGTAGGTGCCGAAAGGCACGCGCTTTTCCCAGCAGGCGAAGGTGGCCGCGACAAATTCGTGCAGTTCGGAAATGCTGTTGGTTGCCTCCAGCAGGCGCGCATAGCGCATGAGCTTGGTGAGGTAGTTGCGCGGATTGTCGACGTGATCGAAAGGAATGCGCAGGCGCCAGATGTAGACATTGGGCTGGCCGGCGAGAACCTCCTCGCCCAGGGCCTTGGTGCCGCTGTAGAAACTGCACGGCGGCGAGCGGAAGGTGAAGTTGGGCGGGTCGTTTTCGGTGAAGCCCTTGCCGTCGGGGCGGGCGCCGGTGTAAATGCAGCCGGACGAGACATGGCCCCACGGCACGCCGGCATCGGCGCAGGCTTGGGCGACGAAGCCGGGGAAAACGGCATTGCCGAAGAGGCATTCGGCCTTGTGGAGCTCGCAGGCGTCCACATTGGGCTTGCCGGTGTAGCCGGCGGCATTGATGAGAAAATCCGGCTTGTCGCGGCGCAGGGCGGCGGCGAGCAGCGCGGGTTGAGTGTAGTCGAGCTCAGCGCGGCGCAGGTTGCGAAAGGGAATGCCCTTGTGTGCAAGCAATGCCTGATAAGCCTGACCGATATAACCGGAGCCTCCGAGCAGATAAATCATGGAAACCCAATGAAGCGGAGAGCGCGGCGGCGAACAAGGTGTTTTTATTACACGGTGCGCGTCGCGGCTTACTTGCGCTGGGAGTCGAGAGACAAAAATGGCCCGAGTTGGCTGCTTTCCCGTGCAATGGGACTGTCCCTCACATAGTCTGGCGATGTTGCCATGCCTCGACGATCTGGCGGATGGTTTCCTCCAGGCCCACGGTAATGTCCCATCCGGGATAGTGGGCGCGCATTTTCCTCAAGTCGGAGTAATAGCAGATATGGTCACCAATCCGGTTTTGGTCGCTATAGGCATGGATTTGGGTCTTGCCGGTGATTTTCTCGGTGAACTTGAACGCCTCGAGGATGGAGCAGGAATTGGCCTTGCCGCCGCCGAGATTGTAAACCTCGCCCGCGCGCGGGGCCGCGGCGAACGCGGCCATAAAGCGGGCGACATCGAGGGAGTGGATGTTATCGCGCACCTGCTTTCCTTTATATCCAAATATGCGATACTCTCGGCCCTCTAGGTTGCATTTCACGAGGTAGCTGAGGAAGCCGTGCAGCTCGACGCCGCTGTGGTTCGGGCCGGTGAGGCAGCCGCCGCGCAGGCAGCAGGTGGGTAGGTTGAAGTACCGGCCATATTCCTGCACCATGACGTCGGCCGCGACCTTGGAGGCGCCAAAGAGCGAGTGCTTCGACTGGTCGATGGTGAAGGTTTCCGGAATGCCCTGCTCGTAAAGTTTGCCGGCATAATCCCAGCGCGTTTCCAGCTCCTTGAGAGGGATGGCATTGGGTGCGTCGCCATAAACCTTGTTCGTGCTCATGTGCACAAAAGGTGACTCGGGGCAGGCCTGGCGCGCAGCTTCAAGGAGGTTGAGCGTGCCGACGGCATTGGTGTCGAAATCGTCAAACGGGATGGCCGCGGCACGATCGTGGGAAGGCTGGGCGGCAGCATGAACGATGACAGAGGGCTGCAATTTCCTGACCAGGTCGAGCACGCTGGCGCGGTCGCGGATGTCGAGCTCGTGATGGACAAAGCCCTTGAGCTCATTTTGCAGGCGCTGCTGGTTCCAGCGTGTATCGCCGTGTGGCCCGAAAAAGACGGCCCGCTGGTTGTTGTCCACGCCATGAACCATGTAACCGAGTTCGGATGCGAAGTAGGTGCAGACTTCGGAGCCGATGAGGCCGGAAGAGCCGGTGACGAGGAGGATTTTGGCCATGATAGAGGGAGGAGGACGGTAGGCTAATCTAGAGGTCCAAATCGGGCTTTGGCCCAGGCCCGGATCCAAGTTACCGGATCGCGAAACATGCGGATTTTTTTACCCTCCTTGAAGGAGCGTGAGCGGTAATGGACGGGGACTTCAATCGGTTTATAGCCCTTGCGCACAAGTTTGATCAGCAACTCCCAGTCAAAGTCGAAGCGATTGCATTCGAAAGTAAGGCCGTGCAGGCAGTCGCGGCGGAAGACCTTGTACATGGTGAAAGGATCCTTCAGCCAGATCCCAAGAGAGGCATTGATGAGCAGAGTAAAGCCTGTATGCGCGGCATTGAATATGAGCGCCTGCAATGGGTGATCCGTGAACTGGCGGATTTTCCACCCGGAGTCACCATGCCGCGATCCCAACACAAACATCGCTGCGCCGGTTGTGACGGGAGCGAGCAGCGATTCATAATCATCGAGGCTGTATTCGAGATCCGCATCCTGGATGAGCAGGATATCGCCGGCAGCCTGGGCAAAACCGGCACGCACGGCGTGGCCTTTGCCGCGCGGGATCTCCTCCAGGATGAGCTTTACGCGCGGATGATCGCGGTAGCCAAGCACTACGGCGCGGGTGCCATCCGTGGAATTACTTTCAACGATGATAATCTCAAGCGCCCAGCCGGGAATGGCTTTTGCGACGATGGCGTCGAGCGCCTGCCGGGCCGTGGTAATTTCGTTGTAGACCGGCACCACGACTGAAAGCAAACGCGGCTTATCCGGGGCTAAGATCATGAGAAACGGGGTGAGCGATTGAGCGAGGGCACATTTGCATACATGTCCAAGCCATGGGCCAGCCGCCACGTGGCCCCAAGACGCATGCCGTGGCTGGATCACGATGTCAGGCGAGGGGAGGAAGGCCGTCAAGTCTGCGGTGTTTCGAAAGTTGCCAATTTCGCGTGACAATCTCGGTCCGCGGCGGAAATGTTCCCTTGGTTTCTGTTGCGTGCCATCCCGGTAGTTTTGCTTATAATCACGCAGGGCTTTCAGACCAAATCACATTATGCGGACTGTTTTTGTCAGCGGGGGCGCCGGTTTTATCGGCAGTCATCTAGCGAAGCGTTTGTTGTCGATCAATGACGTCGCCAAGCTGGTCATCTATGATAATTTTTCATCCGGAACGCGGCGCCATCTTCAGGACGTACAGGGCGATAAACGGGTGCAGATCGTTGAAGGAGACCTCAAGGATCTGGCCAAGGTGACGGCTGCGATGATGGGCAGCGACACGGTTTTTCATCTGGCGGCAAACCCCGACATCGCCAAGGCTGTTACGCAGCCTGACATTGATTTTTGGGAGGGCACCTATCTTTTGCAGAACGTGCTCGAGGCGATGCGGGTGAATAATGTGCGCCGTTTGCTCTACATGTCCGGCAGCGGGATTTACGGCGAAAATGCACAAGTGGCATTTCCGGAGAATTATGGCCCATGCATGCCGATTTCAACTTATGGCGCGAGCAAGCTGGCTTGCGAGGCCCTGATTTGCGCCTACTGCCACATGTTTGGGCTCATGGCTCGCGCCTTCCGCTTTGCTAACGTCGTGGGGCCGCGCCAGACCCACGGTGTGGGCTATGATTTTGTCCGTCGGCTCAAAAATGATTCCGCGCAGCTGCGCATTCTCGGTGATGGTTCGCAGAGCAAGAGTTACATCCATGTGGATGATATCCTTGAGGCGGTCCTAATTGCGAATGAGCGCTGTGCGGAGCGTTATGATGTGTTCAACGTGGCCACCGATGATTACATCACGGTGAAGGAAATCGCCGATCTGGCCGTGCAGGTGAGCCGACTCGAACCGGGAGGGGTGCGTTATGATTTTACGGGTGGCGACCGTGGCTGGAAAGGCGACGTGCCCATCGTGCGTTTTGATTGCACCAAGATAAAATCCCTCGGTTGGCGATGCGGGCGCACGTCGGCGGAGGCAGTCCGCGATGCCATGGTCGCAATGCGTGAAGAGATTGCCCATGCCTGAGCCGGTTTCCGCCCCGCGCGCGATCGAGCATCTGTTGCCGCCCGGTTTGCATCCCAGCCCGGTGGAACTGAGCTTGGTTGTGCCTTCGCTCAACGAAGCAATCACGGTTGGCGAATTTGTCGATTGGTGTCATGAAGGCCTGACGCGGGCCGAGGTAAGCGGCCAGATTCTGATTGTGGATAGTTCCACAGATGAGACGCCGGACATCGTGCTTGCCCATGGCGGCGAGGTGCTGCGTGTGCCCAAGCGGGGCCTGGGCCGCGCCTATATCGATGCGATGCCCTACATTCGCGGAAAATGGATCGTGATGGGTGATGCGGATCTGACCTATGATTTCCGTGAACTGGTGCCATTTGTGAAAGAATTTCACCGTGGCGGGGAGTTCGTCATGGGCAGCCGTTTCCGGGGCAGCATTGAAGCGGGCGCGATGCCGCCGCTGCACCAGTATTTTGGCACGCCGCTGACGACACGGATACTCAATCTGATCTATGGCAGCCGCTATACGGACATTCATTGCGGCATGCGCGGCCTGACCCGCGAGGCTATGGCAAGGATCGATCTGAAATCGCAATCTTGGGAATATGCCTCGGAGATGGTTTTAAAGGCGGCCCGCCTTGAGCTGCGCATCGCCGAAGTCCCGGTGAAGTTTTACAAGGATCGTGAGGGAAGAATCAGCCACCATCGCCGGCTGGGCTGGCTATCCCCTTGGATTGCAGGCTGGCTGAACCTTAAGGTGATGCTTGTCTATTCGCCGGATTCATTTCTGCTCAAACCGGGCTTTGCCCTGCTGGGTGTGGGGTTATTGTTTTCCTTTTTGCTGGGTTTCGGGCCCATCACGATTGGAGGCATCGGGTTCAATCTTTATTGGATGCTTTTCGGCATGACCTGCACGACCCTCGGCTACAGCTGCATTCAGATTGGCGTGGTGGCGCGCATCATGCACGGTCTGCGCTCCGGCATCGCGGCGACCATGCAGCGAACCCTGACTTACAACCGGGGAATGCTGATGGCCGGTCTCTGTATCGGGGTGGGCCTGTCGCTGGTGGGGACGCTGGTCTGGCGTTACGTGGAAGAGGGGCTGAAGCTGGCGCAGATCTCCTATCCAGCCATTCTGGGATTGCTGCTCATCATCCTCGGGTTTCAAACTTTTGGATTCACCCTCCTGCTGGAAATGTCCCAGCGGGTTGTGGCCAGACAGGACGCATGAACAATCGCTCGACCGAAGCTTATGGCCAGCATGGGGTCACGTGGGTGGATCGTTGCGGAGTATGGCTTTCCCAGCGGGCTATCCGCCGCTGGCTGCCGCCGCGCAGCGACCTTGAGGTGCTGGAACTCGGCTGTGGTTATCGCGCCACACAGTTGCTGGCGTTGCGCGACCGGCTGAAGCACGGGACGGGAGTCGATTTTCATCTTGCGCCGGAACTGTGCCAGACGGCCGGCTTTTCGTTTCACGAGGGATCCATCGAGGAGATTCTGCCCGGCTTGGCCGGCCGCACCTATGATGTCGTGCTGCTGATTTCTGTTTTGGAGCACCTGCACGAGCCGCAGGCGGCCATTGAAGCAGCCGGGCGGCTTCTCCGGCCGGGCGGCTCGCTGCTCATCAACGTGCCCACGTGGAGGGGAAAACATTTTCTGGAATTTTCGGCGTTCCGGCTCGGCCTCAGCCCCCAGGTGGAAATGGACGACCACAAGATGTACTACGGCAAAAAAGACCTTTGGCCTCTCCTCGTTCGCGCTGGATTTAAGCCGAGCCGGATCCGGCTTTTCTACCACAAGTTCGGCCTGAATCTTTTTGCCACCGCTATCAAATCAGGCAATCTTTAACGGATTGTAATCAAATGAACTTCTTTCGCCTGCTTCGTTCGCTTCTGCCGAATGAATTGAAAATTCCGAGAACCCCAGCGCAAAAAATCCTGGCTGCGATTGGTTATTTTCACTTTCGCACGCGTCTGGCCAATAGAGGAGCCTCTATTCCCGATATTGATCTTTACCGGCCCTTGTTTTCCCCGTGGGAGGGTCAGGCTGATTTCAAACGATACTATGATCAAGTTCGCCCCCATACCATGGTCAGCCCGGAGCGTTGCTGGATTTTGCTTCAGGTGATGCGCCAGGCCCTCGCTCTGCAAGGGCACTTTGCTGAATTCGGCGTTTTTCGCGGTGGGACGGCGTTGCTTACTGCAGAGGTTCTGCGTGACGCCCATGACAACCGTCCTCTGCATTTATTCGACAGTTTCGCCGGCATGCCCGCGACTTCGACCGGCGAGTTTTTCGCCAAAGGCGATTTTGGGCAAACCTCCGAGGCTGCGGTTCGCAGCCTGGTTGCTCCGACCGGGGTCAATGTCACTATTCACGCAGGCTACATGCCCGGCACTTTTCAGAACACCGGCATTTCCCAGCTGGCCTACGCGCATGTTGATGTGGACCTTTATCAAAGCGTTTTGGACTGCATTGAATTTGTTCACCCCAGATTGGTCGCTGGAGGAATAATGGTTTTCGATGATTATGGTTTTCCCGCGACGTCGCGCGCACGCGAGGCGGTAGACAAAGCATTTTCCCTATTGCCTGAAAACCCGATTTATCTGCCTACCGGGCAGGCCATGGTGATCAAACTGCCATGATTGTGCATAGACTAGCTTTCTAAAGAGCGGAAAAGCTCATGCCTGAACACGACGATTGGGATCAGCACTGGGATCGCTATGCCGTGGCCGCCAGTCGGAATCCGGCGCAGCAGATGCGGCATGCCTTGATCACGAAGCTGTTGCTCCATGAGGTGACGGGCAGTCCGGCCCGAATACTGGACATTGGCAGCGGCCAAGGTGACTTGATGGCGAAACTGCGCCCCCTCCTGCCGCAGGCCACGCTGCTCGGCTTTGAGTTAAGCAAGAGCGGCGTGGCGATTTCACGGAAAAAAGTGCCAGATGCGGCTTTTGTGGCCGCGGATCTGTTCCAGCCGCCGGCGGAATTTGAAAATTACAAAAATTGGGCAACGGACGCCATCTGTTCGGAAGTGCTGGAACATGTAGATTCGCCCACGGCGTTTTTGCAGGCCGTCCGGCCTTATCTCGCCGACAGTGCCCGGCTCATTGTCACGGTGCCCGGCGGCCCGATGTCAGCCTTCGATCATCACATTGGTCACCGCCAACATTTCACGCGAAATTCCATTGGTCTCGTGCTGCAAGAAGCGGGATTTACGGTTGAGCGAGTTTACCTGAGCGGATTTCCATTTTTCAACTTGTACCGCCGGGTGGTGATTGCGCGCGGCGAGAAACTGGCGGCGGATGTTGACGGGGACTACCGTGGTTTTTCCGCGCGATTGGCGGCTGCGGTGATGGCCGTTTTTCGCGGACTTTTCCGGCTGAACCTGATGGATTCGCCTTTCGGCTGGCAAGTGGTGGCCGTTGCCCGGAAAAACGGTTCAGACTGAACCCGCCCGGATGGCTTACCGCCGCGGCTTGACTCGCAATACTTCGGCCAGCGCCAGCCAGCTGGTAAACATGAACAAGATCAAAAGCGCGTATCCACCCGTAAAATAGATGATGCTGACGGCGGGAAAGGATGTGATATCAACGAGCGTGCAGATCATCACGAGTGCCAGCCCTGAACCAAGCAGGCCAATGCTGACAGCGATAAAATAAGACGGGCGCCGGCGGGTAAGGGCCACGCCAATGGCCGCCAGCAACGCCAGCATCGCAGCCCACCCGGCCCAAGAGGCGATGGCTTGGTAAAGGCGCATGATTTGCCCAAGAATGGCCAATCGTGTTTGTGCGTGCCAGCGGGGCTTTTGCGGGGGAATTGGCGTCCCATCGGTGGGCGGACTTAAGAAGCCATGTGTCAGATGGGCAAAATGTGTCAGTTGCTCCGGCAAGCCGATGCTGGGCGGCGATATGGCCGTCATTTGGTCGAAGGAGAAAAACAGCCACGCTGAACGTTGTACTCCATAATAAAAACGGTTCAGGTATTCACGCCTCAGCGGCGGCACGAAACCTGTGCGCCGGGGGCCGGCTTTGACCTTTCCGCTGTCACAGGCGGCGTTCACCTCGCGGGCGATTTTTGCGTAGAAGGCCATCGCTTCGGCCCCGTTGTGACAGTGGCCCGCCGCGCCCACCGCATCGCGCAATGCCCACATGAACCAACCAACCGCGATTTCGTGTTCTTTTGCCGGTATGTGCGTCAGCCCTTCCGAGGCTTCGGCCCAGTCTTGCCCCAGCCGGCCTTCCAGATACGGGCGCAACTCGGCGAAGGCCGGGCTCACAGCATAGAGCCTTTCCCGTGCTTCGCGCGGCACCGCAATATAGGGACGCCATTGTGCCGGCTCCACGCGCAGCAGCGCGCCGAAAGCAGCTTTGAAATCGGGCTGCTTAAACTCACAAGTGGTGAACACGCCGTAATATTGCAGGTTGAGCCAGGCCACGATGCCCAGCCCCACGGCCCAGAGCACGGCGGGCAGGACCAGCAGCGCGAGCCGTTCGCGACGATCCGCCGTGCGGCTGCGCGACGTGGCCAGCCCGGCTGCCGCCCATAACAGCCCGAAGCAGGGCAGGAGCCAGACGCCCTCTTCACGTGTTAGCCAGAATGCCGGCAGGGTGATGCCGGCAAGCAACGCCCAGAACAGCAGATAACGCTTGGGACCGGCCTGCCGTGTATAAAGCCCGATAAACCCGGCGACGATCAGCAGAACCAACCCGGGAATGATATCCTGGCGCAACACACGCATATGCACGCCGCCTTCGTACGTCACCGGGTTGAAAAGCAATGCAACAAAAAGACCGAAACGCACCCAGCGGTTTGCAATCAGAGGGCGAAGAGCCCGGACGGTTAAAGCACAGCCGGCTGCATAAAGCAGGTGCTGGGCCGTGAAAAGCGGCACTCGCAAAAGATAGGTGCCGGCAATGAAGAGCGAATACATGGGCCCCTTCATCAGGGTAAACTGGCTGTAATGCCCCAGCCACTGGCCGCGCAGGATCGTCTGGGCCAGATTAATGAAGAGTTGGTCGTCGTGGCCAGCGCCGCCGATGGCAAAAATGCCCTGGGCCGAAACCAGCCAGAGTTTGAACAAAACCAGCGCAAGCATCACGCCCGCAAGCCACCGATCGGTCCAGGTGATTTGCGATGGACCCGGTTTTTCCGAGGCCGGCTGGCCGGGGTTGGTTTCGTCGCTTTGGCCTGAGGTGTTCCGGCCCCAGGAAAACGAACTGGCGACGAGCACTCCGAGGAGAACGACCAAGAACGCCGGCAGTGAAAACAGAACCCGGCGCGGGAGGTCGAATTTTCCCGCCAGCCGGATGGGTTCCGGGACCGACAAAACCAAATAGGGGTCGTTGCCGCCCGGGATCGTGCGCATTTCTAGCCCGTTGTTTTTGGGCGTCAGGCTGGCAATTTGATGGGCGGAAAAAAAATCTTCAGGTCCAAACCGCCGGATGACATTGCCATCGCGATCGACGATTTTTGCATCGGAAAAAGCCACGGTGCCCTCTCCGTCAATGGGATCGAAGCGCAGGCCCCAATAAATGCCGGTCGGAAGGGGAAAGCGGCGGACGACGGGATCCGTACTTACAACAAGGGCTTCGCGATCCGAGTCATTTTCCGTGTACCCATGCCCTGTCTCGTAGTATATTTGCGCAAAGCCGGGCGCATTGGATGAGAGCGAGATTTCGAAAAAATAGTCGCCGACCTTGGAAGGGGTGAAGGCAAAAAAGGGAAGGGCGGAAACAAGCGCGAGCACCAGCGCCAGAACAACGGTGCGCGGACGGATGGGCGGAAACATGCCGGCAAATAATACCCTTTTCCTCCGCTGGCTTTGCAAGAGGAATCACTGAATGGGGAGGACGGCCGTGAGGTCCGGCTGCAGGCTCATGGCTGCTTGTGCACTAGGCGCACAGAGAATCCGCCTGGCGACCATCAAACCGAGGCGATGGCGAAGAGATGATAATCGAGCCGCGTGCCTTCTGCGGTGCGCAAAGGGGCCTCGCCATAGCTGACGACTTCCACGCGCTGGTAATGATGGGCCAGGAGCGCACGCAGGCTCCAGCGGGTGAAAAAATTCTTGTGGTCGGCTTCAAGCAGATGCCAAGGCACGACGAGATGGGGCTGCAGGCACGGAATGATTTCAATATTAGGCACGGAAATGAGAAGTCTCGGCGCCATTCGTCGCACCTCGGCCAGGAAACCGTCCGGTTCCTCAATATGCTCCAATACTTCGATGCAAATCGCCGTGTCGAAACAGTTTTCGGCAAAGGGCAGTTTCCGGCCGTCGACCAACTGATGAGGAAGGCCCCTGCGGGCGAGTTCCGCACAGTCGGATTCCTTCACCTCGGCGCCCAGCCAATCATGCCCATCGCTTCGCAGGTGTTTGCCGTAAAAGCCAAGGCCGCAGCCGATATCAAGCACCCGGCGCGGAGGCGGCCCGACGTAACGGCGGATGAGGTCGAGGCATTCCGGGCTGCCGCCGTCAACCGATGGGCCGGAACTGTAAATTTGCGCGCGGTGGCGCAGCTTGGTTTCTCCCGGCACCAGCAATCCGCCGTAGTGATTTCTGCGGTGATCCATCCTGATCAGCCTGACGGCCTGTCGGGCGAACGTTTCCGTGGTGCCGTCGGCGAAACAGGCCCGAAATTCAAGCGACAGGGAATCAGCACCAGAACGATTGTCGAAAAAACCGAGAAGGCTGAAACCAGTGCCGAGGGAGGGCGGGAAGCGGTGGGCTGCGGCAACGTCAGGCCGTGGGAAAAAGAATCTGCTCTCGCCCAGCACTTGACCCTCGGCCAGCATCTCGACAGCGATCAGGGCGGCATGGCGCTGGCCGGCAAACAGCCAGCCTTCTATTCGGATTGCCAGAGGATCGCAGAGTGCGAGAGCGGCGGGGCGATCGATGTTAAAATGCATTCAAGGTTCGGCCGCGATCGACACGGCATCCACGGATAAAACCAAAGACAGGTCTCCGGAAACGTGGCGTGCCGGCGAAAAAATTACGCCTGCACCAAGGGTGGTACGCGTGGGGGATAAGCAAGGGCAAAATTTTCGGAGTTGAGGGAAAAATTCGGGTTGTAGGCTGGATCGTTGAGCAGCCGGTCACCCCAGCGTCCCTTGATGAATTCGACCTCCTGCGCGAAGCGGCGGATTTTTTCGGGAGTGTCCTCCGTTCCGCGGCTGGCGGATTCATGATGGATCAACTCAGCGAACGGGGTATAGAGATTGCGATAGCCAAGGGCCTGCACCTTCAGGCAGAAATCGACGTCATTGAAGGCCACCTTGAGTTGGTCTTCATTGAAGCCGCCGGCTTCGAGATAGACGGACTTGCGGATGATCAGGCAGGCGGCGGTGACTGCGGAAAGATTTTGCACGAGATGCGGCCGGTATTTGAGGCCGGGCTCCTGGCGGGGGAGGCCCTTGAACGCATGGCCGGCGACGCCGCCGAGGCCAGTGATGACGCCGGCGTGCTGAATGCGGAAATTGGGATAGAAAAGTTTGGCTCCGACAGCACCGATTTCCGGCCGCACCGCGTGGCTGACCATCTCGTCAAGCCATTCAGCGTGGATGATCTCGAGATCATTGTTGAGCAGGCCAATAATTTTGCCGCGCGCATGTTGCACCGCACGGTTGTTGATGGCCGAAAAATTGAACGGCCCCGGGCAGGACAGCACCTCGAAGCGGCCCCGGGCCTTCATGCCTTCGTAGAAGGCGGCCAGTCCAGGATCGTCGGAATCATTATCCGCGATAAGAATTTCGAAGTTGGGGTAAGACGTCCGGGCGAAAATGCTTTCCACGCAGGTAGTGAGCAGTTTCCGGCCGTTGCGGGTGGGAATGATGATCGTGACGAGTGGAGGCGGTTCGGGGCGCGGATATTGAACGTGCCAGTGTCCGCCGCGAACCATGTGAAGTGATGCTTTCCGGCCCGTACGGCTGAAGTGTTCCTCAAGTGCCCGGCGGGCGGACATGCCGGCATAATTTTTCTCATCGGGATGCGTTGCGGTCGATCCATCGATGGCCCTCCAGTGATATAGCACGCGGGGAATGTGGTGGATGTTCTGCGGCTGGACGCGCTCCACCATGCGCAGGGCGACATCCCAGTCCTGACTGCCTTCAAAACCGGGGCGAAAGCCGCCGATCGCACGGAGCGTGGCCGTGCGATAAGCGGTGAGATGGGAGAAATAATTCTGGCTGGTGAGCAGATCGGGATTCCAGTCGGGCTTGAAATGCGGGTCGAAGCGGAAGCCATGCTCGTCAATCTTGTCTTCGTCGGAGTAAATGACTTCGACGCCAGGCCGGGCAAGGATGGCCTCGGCCACACAGAGAAGCGCGTGCGGGGCCAGTTCGTCGTCGTGGTCAAGCAAGGCGGTGAATTCACCGGCGGCCAGTTCGAGCGCGGAATTGGACGTCGCGGAAATATGGCCATTTTGCGGGCGGCAGACGACCTTGATGCGTGCATCTTTCCGCATGTATGCCTCAAGCAGCGGCCGGACGTGGGGCAACGTGGAGGCATCGTCGGCAATGCATAGCTCCCAATGGGGGTAGGCTTGGTCGCGAACCGATTCAATGGCCTTGGTCAGCCACTGTTCGGGTGTGTTGTGCACAGGCATGATAACCGAGATCAGCGGCTGGGAAGGCAGGCTCGCTGCCTTTCGGCCAAGCGCCGCCAGCTGTGCAGGCGTGAGGGTGTCATGCGCCGTCACCCAATGCGCGTAAGGGCTGTGCGCCGTGTGCTTTTTCTTGGTAAAAAAAAGATACCATTCCCCGCTGTCATCGGCTACCTCAAGATCGATGCTTTGGTCGGTTTCCTGGACCGGCACTTCGATCCTGAATCCGGAATAGGCTTGGGGGAGAAATTTTTCAACGAAGTCCGGCCGTTCCAGGCCATATTCGCCGGCATATATCCGGGTGCCGATGCGGGCGCGAATCCGGCGCAGAACGATGGGCTCGTTGGCAAAAATCCAGCCGGACACCCTTATGTCGCCGCTTGTCACCGGCCAATAGTGGGGTGAATTGATGTGATAATGGAATTTCGAGGCTGGTGGCGCGATGAAGTCGGCGTTTGAAAAAGGAAAAGCGGGTACGGGCGGCGAAAGTTTTGGCGTGGGCGGTTGGCCGAAGTAAGGGTCGATAAACCGGCGGCGCAGGGCCCGCAGCCAGGCGGTGGCTCGCCATGAAAAAGACGCCTGCATATGCCGGATTTTCAGGTCGCGTTGATAAATCCGGTCTTCCAGCCGGGCGACTTCACGCTCGGAAAATTCGTGGAGATCGAGGGCGCGACCGAAATTATGGCTGGCATCGCTGTGCAGGCGGCAAAATTCCGCCAGTGCCGCCGATTCCGCCGCCGGCCAGAATAGGGATTGTTTCAATTCATTGTTTTCCTGTTCGATCGACTGCCGGATTTTTCCCGACCAGTGCCGGAGGTCGATCCGGGCCTTGGCCGGCAGGATGACGGCAGATTCAAACACCAGTTGCTTGAGCCAGAGGTAAAGGCGGACTGGGCACAAATCTTGGATTTGGGACAGGGCAAACCGCCGGACGGCGTCAGGCGCGTTCCAATAGGTGAGGCGCAGCCAGTCTTCGGCAAAGAAATGGGTCATGGCAGCCTGTTCGTAATCGATGACGCGCACCGCGCCATCGGCATTTAACAGGATGTTGCCCAGCGTGAAATCGCCGTTTGATACGCGTCGGCACGGCGCCTGGTTGATGAGATGGCGCTCGGCGTGCGGGAAGACCACATTGACCAGAAAACCACGGTCTGCGGCAGTCCAGTGCTCAATTTGCAGAACGCGCGAGCAGAGCTCCCGCACTTCTTGAATAGCCTCTTCTTGGGTCGAGGATTGAACAGACTGATCGAGCCGCTTTGCAATCAACTCCAGGGCGGAGAGCACGCGTTCCAGGCCGATTTCCGGAGCTGATAGGGCCCGCACGGCGTCGCTGCCGTCAAAGTACTCGGCCAGCAGCACATCTTCGCCCTCGGTCGAGCCATGGGCGAACACCGGACAGGCCAGGTCGGGATAGGCGGAGGAGAATAGATCTGATCTGCGGCGCAGCTCGGTCAGATCCTTGCCCACGGTCAGGAGCGCCAGCATGCTGCCTTGGCTGGCGACGGCGAACCGCCGCAGGGTGGCCTGATCCCGCCGCCCGGGGTTGCCGGGCAGCGACTGGAAAACCACTTCTTGCCGGCTGGCCAGCCGACCTGTCTGGTGCAGGAGCTCTTTTGCCAGAACTTCTGTTGATGAAGAGAGGATCATGCGGAAACGCTATGAAAATTAGGGTGCGGCCTGTTATTGGCAATGTCTGGCTGGATCGATAGCCATTACGGGTGGCTTTCCTGCCGTTTGCAGACAATAGGGCGCAAGCGGTTTCTATACAGTCCCATTCATTGCCGGGAAACATCCTGGATCAGGCGCGGATATGCACCGCCTGACGCAGTCATTGCTTTCACAGCTGGTAACCCGCGGCAGCTGCATCTCCGGCGAACATCTTCACCGTGTCGAGCGAGAGGGCGGTAAGGTCCATGCCAAGAAGTTTGGCGGCTTTGCCAAGGATGTCGTGCTGCACAGTGACGATATGGCAGCCGCATTCCTCGGCCTGAATGATGTTCAGCACCTCGCGTACACTGGCCCAAAGAAGTTGAGCCTTGGGCTGGCCATTGAGCAGCTCGCGACAGGTCCTCATAACAGGCATTGGATCAATACCGGTGTCGGCGATGCGGCCGGCAAAGACGGAGACAACCGAGGGCACGGCCGGATTGAGCACGGCGGCCACGTCACGCACCTGGGCGGGCGTAAGGATGGCGGTTACGTTGAGTTGGACCTTTTGCTGCGCGAGTTCGCGGATGAGTGTGATTGAAGATTCGCCGTGGGAGTTGGTGATGGGGATTTTGACGTAAACATTTTTACCCCAGCCGGCGATTTTTAGCGCCTGGCGCTTCATCTCGGGAAAATCGTCGGAGAAGACCTCGAGTGAAATGGGCTTGGCCGTGACAGTCTGGAGAATATCGCGAGCGAAGGCCTCATAGTCTTTGATGCCTGCTTTTTTCATCAAAGTCGGGTTGGTGGTGAGACCCTTGATATAAGGTTTGGCGTAAAGGTCGACAATACCGGCTTTGTCCGCGCCATCGGCATAAATCTGAACTTTGAGATCGGCCAGCGATTTCACAGATGTAGTCAGCTTTTGCGGTCAAAGATGGGCAAGGATAATCCGGATGGCCTCGGCGAAGGTCTTCGCGGTGAAATCCGGTTTTTCATGCAATTCCTCGGCATAACCGAAATCGACCAGCACCGTGCGTACACCGGCGCGTTTTCCACAATCAATGTCGCGCCAGCGGTCGCCGACCATCCACGAGCGCGTGAGGTCGAGATCGAGGACCGAGGCAGCGTCGAGCAGCATGCCGGGCTCGGGCTTGCGACGGCGTGAGGGCTCGCCATTTCCGGGATCGTAGCAAACCTCAATGTGGTCAATTTCCGGAATAAGCTGCCGAAGCCGTGCGTGCATGGCCTCGACCATGGACTGTGACTGCAGGCCGCGACCGACGTCAGGCTGATTGGTGGCGACGACCAGCGCGAAGCCGGCGGCCTTGAGCGCGTGGCAGGCTTCGCGCACGCCGTCAAAGAGGCGAAACTGGTCGAGTGTCTGCGGTGCGAAAGGGTGGCCGTCGCGGATAATCTGGACATTCAACGTCCCGTCGCGATCGAGAAAAACGGCGGGGCGGGACGGCATGACAAATTCAACGCACTCGGATACGGACGAAACCAAGACTACAGTTTCGCGGTTACGCTTTCCCATTTCGTCTGGTTCACCTTCAAGTCGGGATGCGAGACGAAAAGATGCCAGATGACGGCCTGGAAGGCCTCGCTGTGCGGAGTGATGTTGTTGGGGTTGATGGTCGGCACAATGACGCAGGCGTTGGCGACTTTTGCGGTATAGCCACCGTCCTTGCCGACGATGCCCACCACGCGTGCGCCGGCCTGTTTCGCGAGCTGAAGCGCGGTGACGAGATTGGGCGAGACGTTTTTCTCGAGGTTACCGCCGCCGACGGACAGGATGAGCAGCGCGTCCTTGGCATTAAGGCGTGAGCCGCGGAGCCATTCGACAAAGACGGTGGACCAGCCCTCATCGTTGGTACGGGCGGTGAGCTCGGCCACGTTGTCGGTGGGCGCGTAGCATTCAAGGCCGGCGATTTTCCGGAAATCGTTCACGGCGTGAGAGGCGTTGGCCGCGCTGCCGCCGACGCCGAGGATAAAGAGCCGCCCACCTCGCTCGCGCACTCCGCGCAGTTCGGCGACGCATTTCTCGCAGTCGTCAGGATTGAGTTTGGCGACGATGTCGGCGGTTTCCTTGAGATGCTGGGCGGAATAGGACATGGAATGGCTTGGCCTCTTGGCGGTTGATTTTAAAACTGGTTGGAAGCGAAAATGAGGGATGAGTGCAATCAGCCGAGTTTGCCGTCGCGCAGCAGCCGGTCGAGCTCGGCCAGGCCGGCGGGCGAACCGATTTCATAGAAACGCTGCTTGATTTCATAGCCGGCCAGTTGATGGCGCGCAACCAGGGATTTCTGGATATCGGTAAGATCGACGACCATGTCAGTCGGGAAGCCGTCGAACGCTGCTGCGTGAAACGCTCCGAGGCCGTAGTCAATATGATGCATTTGCGGAATCCGGCTTCTTTTGTCGTAAACCTTGATTTCGCCGGCTTCGAACTGGACGTTGCTTGTATCATGATGGCCGTGGTTTTCGTAAACGGTCATCAGCCCGAGCCGGCCGGATTGCAGAAAGAAGCTGCCGGCTGCGAGGTAGTCAGTGGGCAGATACGAGTCGCCGTAAAGAACGTAGAACGCATCGCCCAACATGGGCTGCGCGCGGATGAGGGCGCCCCCGGTGCCGAGGAGTTGGGGGCCGTCGAAGGAGTAGTCGATCTGCACGCCAAAATTCGCCCCGTCGCCGTAAAGCTCGACGATTTTTTCACCGAGGTGGCCGACGCAAAGCACGAGATGGGTAAGGCCGTTTTTTTTCAGAAGCCGGATCTGGTGCGAGAAAAACGGCTCGCCGGCCACCTCGACCAGGAGCTTTGGCACCTTTTCCGTGATCGGCCGGAGCCGCGTAGCCAGGCCCCCGGCCAGAATTGCGACGGGCAATCGGTCCGCGGTCTGCATACTCAATTTTGTGCGACCACTTTGGTGCCTTCAAAGTCAAACCGGAAGCGCACTTCCTGCAGGCCCTTCTCACGCATGGCGTGGCGGAGCTTTCCCTTGTCGCCAGTGTAGAACATGAGGAAGCCGCCACCGCCCGCACCAATGAGTTTCCCCCCCAGCGCGCCGTGCTTCATCGCATATTCATACCATTCGTTGATGCGGTCGTTGCTCATGCCGGAACTGCGCATCCGTTTATGCTGCCAGTGCAGATCCATGAGGTGCGCAAACTCCTCCAGACGGCCGCCTTCGAGCGCATCAAGGGACTTGCGGCCGAGTTCCTTGGTGAAATGCAGGCTTTCGAGCATCGCCGGGTCGTTCTTTTTCGAGCGGTCGTTCTGGTCCTTCAAGATCGTTGAGGCGCTGCGGGAAAAGCCTGTAAAGAAAAGCAGCAGGTTGTCCTCAAGATTGAAGAGCGTTTCCTCGGAAATCTTGCAGGGGCGGTATTCCACGCGGCCATCCGGGTGAAAGGTGAAGGCCGTGATGCCGCCGACGGCTGCGATGTATTGATCCTGCTTGCCGATGGGCTCCCCAAGTTTGTTGATTTCAATGTCGCATGCCTGCTCGGCGAGTTCGGCGGGCGAAACCAGATCTTTTTTGTAAGCATGCAATGCTTTCAACAGCGCTGTGGTGAAGCTGCCAGACGAGCCGAGGCCAGTGCCGCCGGGAATGTCGGCCATCGAGGTGAGCTCGATGTGGGGATCGGTCACGCCCACGAGCTTCAGCGCCTCACGTACAATGGGGTGTTCGACCTGGTCGACTGTAGCCACACGCTCAAGCTTGGAGTACTTGATAATGATTTCCTGCTGAAACGTGCGGTGTTTTGTGATGTAGACGTATTTGTCGATGGCTGCTGCCACGAGAAATCCGCCGAATTCACGATAATAACTGGGCAGGTCGGTGCCACCGCCGCCGAGTGAAATGCGCAGGGGGGAACGGGTAATGATCATGAGTTGTGGGAAGTTGAGGCTGAAAGAGAGGGAAGATAAAAAAGCACCGGTGCTTAGTCCTTTTCGGTCGAAACCGGATAACCGCTTTTCATGTAGATGGCCTCCACCGTTTCGAGGATGCGAATTCCTTCGCGAAGTCCAGGCGACGGTTCACGACCGAGACGGATGTCGTCGGCAAACGCGGTCATTTCCCGTGCCCAGGAATCGTCGCCTGCTGGATATTCAAAGACGGCCGTCTCGGGCGGGCCCATTTCCGGCAGCATTTTATAGTAAGTCAGGCGTTCGGGACCATAGCTGCCGCCCAGGCCGTCAATGGCGAGCTTTGCGTTGCGACCGTAGATTTCGAGTGAAAATAAATTTTTCCATTCGGTGCAGCTGGCATGAAGCCAGGCGGTCTGGCCGGTGGCCGTGCGCAACGAAAGGAAGGCGTTGTCCTCGACTTTCATGTCCCAGAAAAAAGTCGCGGCATATCCCTCGATGGTTGTGAAATCGCCGAGAAACCAGCCGGCGAGGTCGATCAGATGGACCCCCTGATCGATGAGGGTCCCGCCGCCGGAAAGTTTGGGATCGGCCCGCCATTCCCGGTCATAGCCCTGACGGCCTCCATGCCCATAGCGACCGCGCAAAAACATCAGCGGACCCAGCGCCCCCGACTCGATCAATGCATAGGCTTTTTGCAGGGCAGGGTGGTAGCGATGGTTATAACCGAGGCGCACGCGCACCCCGGCCTTCTGCGCGGCGGCCTGTACGGCGCGAAGCTGGGCGGAGTTAAGCGCGCCGGGTTTTTCGACGAGCACATGTTTGCCCGCGCGAACCGCGGCCAGCATGATGGGGGCCAGTCCTGCGTTGAGCGTGGAAACGATGACGGCGGTGACGGCGGGGTCGCGCAGCGCGGCGGTGTGGTCGCTGATGGCCTGACAGCCCGGCGCCATTCCGGCTATCTCAGACGCACGGGTGGCGTCGGGATCGCAAGCATAACGCAACGCAACCCCGGTGGTTTTGACCAAGGCGGAGGCGCGTTTATGGCCGATCAGGCCGCAGCCGATTTGGGCGAATTGGGGTTGCAGTAAGACGGCTTCGCTCATTCGGATGGTCGAATGCTCAAGCGCATCCTGACTGATCGTGGGACGCAAGTGAGGTTTTTGCGTTTTCTCCTGGTTGGTGGGATATCCTACCTCGTGCAGATAACGGGCATAAGGCTTTTTCTGGGATGGCTCGGTGCGAACCTAGCCTTCACCCTCTCCTTTATCTTTTCGACTTCGGCGCATTACACGCTGAACCGCCTTTGGGCATTGCCCAGTATCCGCCGTGATACGCTCCGCCAGCTATCCGAGTATCTGGGTGTGGCCGCGTTGAGCTATGCGATTAATTTTTCGCTCTTCAGGCTTGGCTTGGACCTGCTTGGCTTTAGCGGAATTTGGGCGGCGGCGCTGGCGGTTCCGCCTTCGACCATCATGGTGTTTTTGCTGCTTAATGGCCGTGTTTTTCGCCACGGTGATCAGGTGGGAAAAGGCTGATCATTCAGTTTTTGCCCGCGATCTTCAGGCATGATGCGACGCAGCGTGTAGACATCACTGCCGGCCAGCGAGGTTTTGTGCCGGTCGAGCGTTGGCCACGGATCCCACCGTGCGCTGATGAGCCGGCCGGAAATTCCGTCGCTTGAGGCCGAGAGCAGCCACTCGACGAGATCGAGGGCGCGCTCAAGAGAAGAGGTGTCGCCGGAAGCCTTTTGTTTCAATGCGGCCTGGTGTTCGGCGGCGCCTGCAATCGCCGGCCCAAGGTGCAGGACTTCATCGGTCATCCGTGTATTGATCGCGCCGGGCGCGATGGCGTTGATATCAAGCGGTTCTTCGCCCAGTTCCCCGGCCAGCGTTTCTACCAGGCGTACAATCGCGGTCTTGGCGGCGCCATAGGCGGAAAAATTGGGTCGCGCCTTGGTTGCGCCGCCGCCCGAAAAGCACACGATTTTTGCACGGCGTGGCGTCCGTTGCAGGAGCTCGTGAAAGGCCCGGATCGAGTAAAATGTGCCGTCGAGGTTGGCCCGCACCGTGGCGCTCCAGTGCAGCGGATCGATCGAGACGGTTGGGCCGACGGCGCCTTGAAGTCCGGCGCATGTAATGAGTCCGTCCAGGTGCGGCCAGCTCTCGCCAACGGCGCGGGCTGCTGCTGCGACCTGCGCCCAGTCGCCTACATCACAGCGGGTGGCGTGGAAAGCGCCGGCATGCCTTCCGGTGAATTCCGTTTGGTCGGAGCGGGCAAGCCCCCACACGTGATGGCCGCGTGCGAGCAGCCGCTCCGCGAGCGCGCGGCCGATGCCCGAGCTGGAGCCGGTGATCACCATGTGCATTGTCGGATTCACTTCGTCTTTCGCGCCTCGTATACCCATCGATTGGCCTCCAGCCAACGCAGGGTTTTTACGATGCCTTGCTCTATGGTGAGCCTCGGCTTCCAGTCAGTGGCTTGGATTTTTTTTGTATCGAGAAAAATGAACGGATTGTCGCCGATCCAGCCGCGGTCGCCGCCGGTGTATTCAAGTCGCGGATTCAATCCGAGCGTGGCACAGATGAAGCGGACGCTGTCGTTCACCTGCACGTACTCAGGAGTGCCTAGGTTGTATATCTGAGTGAAATGCTTCGCGGCTTTCGCTGTGCCGAGGCGGGCCACATGCAGGATCGCATCAACGCAGTCCTGTACGTAAAGGTAGCTTTTGCGCTGCGAACCGTCGCCAAGGATGCGCAGGTGGTCCGGGTGCTCGAGGAGCTGCTGGTAAAAGTCAAATACATGGCCATGCGTGTAGCGTTCGCCGAGAATTGAGACGAAACGAAAAATGTAGCTCTCGAAACCAAACGCCTCGCCATATGCGGAAACAAGGCCTTCACCGGCGATTTTGGAAGCACCGTAGAGTGAGGTTTGCACCGGAAAAGGGGCGTCCTCAGGCGTTGGGATGAGGGCGGCTTCCCCGTAAACCGATCCGGTTGACGAGAAGGCGATGCGTTTGACTCCATTCGTGCGCATTGCTTCGAGCACATGGAAGGTGGCATTCGTGTTTTGCTCGATATCCTTCTGCGGATTCCTGGCGCCGTAGCGCACGTCGGCATTGGCGGCGAAGTGAAAGACAAAATCGCAGCCGGCCATTGCCGCGGTCAGGGCGGCCAAGTCGAGGTTGTCGCCTCTAATGAGCTTGAAGCGTGGATCTTTTGACGCGCTTTCGAGGAATTTTTTCTGCCCGGTGGAAAAATTGTCCCAGCCGACAACCTTAACTCCGCCGGCTAGGAGACGGTCGACCAAATGTGAGGCAATAAACCCGGCGGCGCCGGTGATAAAAGCGTGTTGCATGGAGGCAAGCGAAAGCGCGACGCGGAAAATATGTCAGTGATCGAAGCCTTCGGCGCGGTCGATGATAAATTTGGGCCGGGCGCGCACTTCCTCGTAAATGCGACCGATGTACTCGCCCAAAATGCCGACACTGATGAGCTGGATGCCGCCCAAAAATGATATGAGGATCACCATGGTGGGATTGCCCCACAGAATGGGCCAGCCCATCAGCTTGTAGAAAAGATAAATGGCTGTCAGTAGGAACGAAAAGGCGGCAATCGCAAATCCCAGCCAGGTGCTCAGCTGGAGCGCATAAGTGGAAAAGCAGAACACGCCGTTGAAGCCGATGCGCAGCGAGCCGAGAAAGCGATTGTAGTTTGTCTTGCCGGCGAATCGCGGAGGGCGGTCAAAAGGAATCAGGCATTGGTTGAAGCCGACGACGGCGACCATGCCGCGCAGGAAGCCATGAGACTCCTTGAGGCGCAGAAGTTCCGTGACAACCCGGCGTGACATCAGCCGAAAATCGCCTGTGTGAGGCGGGATTTTCACGTCAGCGATTTTATTGATGACGTTATAGCCGATCCCGGCGATTTGCATTTTAAGCCACGGTTCCCCGCTGCGCTGCCGGCGCTGGGGCAGCACGACGTCATGACCTTCACGCCATTTGGCGACCATTTCGCCGATCAGCCCAGGTGGATCTTGCAGATCTGCGTCCATCACAATGACGGCTTCGCCGGAAGAATGCTGCAGGCCGGCCAGCGTGGCCATTGGCTGGCCGAAGCGACGCGAAAACTTCAAGAGCTTGATGCGGTTGTCCGTGGCGCGATGTTCCAGGATGATTGCCTCGGTCCGGTCAGGGGAGGGGTCGAGGGAGAAAATTATTTCGTAGTCTTCCGTGATCCCGGAAAGAATCGGCCGCAGGTGGCGGAGAAATTCCGGGATGTTCTTCTCTTCCTTGTAAACCGGAATGACGATCGAGAGAATCATAAGGTCGGAAATTGAATATCAGCGCTAAAATATTCAATTTTTGTCTAACAAACAATGTCATTGCAAAGCTAGCGAAAGAAAAGGAAGACGAAAGCTGGATTTTGTCCCATGCCAACCCTTCCAATTCCCTGGGTTTCCTGCCTTCTGCCAATCTGCTGAATGGGCTCCATCCTTATGGCTGTTCTTGATAAGTTCTTTTGGGTCCGGATCCAGCGCATGAGAATGGGTGTAGTCGTGCTTTTCGCCATTCTTGCGCTGGTACTATGGCTCGAATTGCACGCCATCAAAAATGAAACGCGCTGGACAATGATCAATGTCGCGCCGGGCCAGAACCAGGCGGATTGCCACCTGATAGAGTTTCCCAATGGCGCGAAGGTGCTTGTCGACATAGCCGATGCATCGGATGCTCCCGGCACGGCGCTGGCCTTTTTGCAGAAGCACAAAATCAAACATGTCGATCTTGTGGTCATCTCTCATTTTCACCGTGACCACTACGGGCGGCTGGTGGATCTGATCAAGGCCGGCGTCAAAATCGACCGGGTGGCCATCAACCTGCCGGCTTCACGCGAACAAATGGATCGCGAGCATGCGGGCACACCGCTCGCTGATTGGGACGATGTCCAAGCCACGCTGCAATTTTTGCGCGAAAAACAAATACCATACTTCACGCCGAAAGAGGGGGAACGCCTGATAGATGCATCAACCCGCGGCATTCCGGTGTATCTCGACGTGGTTTGCCTTTATGACGGCATTCACACCCCCGTCGGGCCAACGGACATCAACGATACCAGCATCATTCTGCGCTTGAGCCATGGTCCGACGCGCGCGCTTTTCACCGGCGATTTGAACTCCCCCTTGGGGGCGTGGCTGGCCCAAAGCAATTTCGATTTCCGTGCCGACGTGCTCAAGGTGCCCCATCACGGTACTGAGGGCTGCGCCCCGAATGAATTTTTCTTGCGGGTCAATCCCAAGGCAGCGTTGGTTCCTGCGCCCCAAGGCCTGTGGGTTTCCTTGCGCAGCAAACGGATTCGCGACTTTTTTTCCAGACATCATATTCCAACCTATGTCAGCGGCATCAATGGCAACGTCACCGTGTTGATGACGGCGCAAGGGTTTGCCATCCAGCCTGAGCACCCGGGACCATAAGTCCGATATGGCTTGGCTTTCGATTGGCCTTACGGCCATTTTTTCGCTTTGGACAATACACCTCAGATTTTGAGGCATTCAGCTTTTGCTGATCCCGTTAAGCCCACATGGGGTCGCGGATTGCTGGCTGCCGGGGTGGCAGCGGCCGCATTTCTGCTGCCGCAGGAAGTGCCCTTGGAATATTATTCCCTGAATAATCCATCCGGGGGGCTCCAATACCTTGAAATCACCTGTGCATCGAATGTTCAGGGTGAGACCCAGTTTTACCTGGATACCGGGCGCGGCTTTAACGAGCTCGAAAAGATTCGGTTGCCGATCAGCCCGAGCCAGTCTGCCTACACTTATACTTTCCCGTTGCCTGATGCGCCACTGCTCAACCTGAGGCTGGATCCCTTCCTTAGCGGAGAAGGAGAATTAACGATTACAAATTTCCGCATCATCAACCGCCGGGGTGATGAAATCCATCGCTTCATCCGGGAGGATTGCCAGCGCTCGAACCAGATTGACGCCATCCTCCCCACCTCCGACGGATGGAAACTGGTCGTTAAAGCGCAGGCCAGCGATCCTTATTCGCAAATCAAGCTTTCCCAGCCAATTGTTCCGGTCGGGATGAATGAGCGGAATCTCAAGCGCTGCCTCCTGTCCTGGAGCTATCTCTCACTAATGCTTTGGATCCTGCTTCTGGCAGTTTATTTTGCATTACGCCGGCACGACGGCTTCCGTACTGTACTTAGAGTTGGCGCCTTTCTTGCGATCTTGGCAGTGCTTTTTTCCCTCGTGGGCAATCGCGGCCTGATTAAAAATTCGATTCGCTACGCTAGGTGCACTCCACCCGCAGCCCACGCCCATTAAGCCCGATTTTGCACTTTTAAATTTTCCTTTAGTTGTGTTTGGGGGAGCCAATATAAATGCCGAATAAACTAAGGCCCATGCCGACAGCCAGTCCAAGAAAACAGCCCGTGGCACCGGTCAAAGCCAGCATCCTGGATATTCCATTGCTTGTAGTAATCGCCGCGCTTACGCGTATGGCATCGGCAAATTGCTGGCGCGCAAAATCGGCCTGGGTTTTGCGGATATTGTCAATCAATTCCCGGTAAGCTGGCTCTAGTTCATTAAACGATTTTTGAACCTCGGCCATGTTGCCGGCATCGCCCTTGGCCGATTTTAGAGCTTCAAGTTGTTCGAGCAGTTGGGCCTTGTCGGCTTGCAGCTGGCTGACTTTCAAACCCGCCTCGAGCGCTCGACGCACTAAGAAGCCATAGGTGTCATTTGCAAATGATGGGTCGGAATCTTGGGAGAGGGCGGAGGCATCGGGAAGGAGCTGGTTTGCCCGTGACTTTGTCTCGATAACGTAGTTGCGCGCCTGAACTTGGGCCAGCAGGTCTGTAAATACTTTTTGATCTTCCATTGCATGGCGTTCTTGATCACCAAGAATTCGCAGGGAATATTCCACTTTCATCATCGCACTAGTGCGATTGCGGGACAAACCGCTCTGATAGATGAGTTCCAATCGTTCGTTGAGTTGATTGTGGGAAAAACCCCGGGTTTGTTCCAGCAGGTCTTCAAAGGACAGGTTGGTGGTGGGAGAACGGAAGGATTTGCCGTTTTCGAGTTGTTGGGTGAGATAGTCGGCGATATGGTCGATTTCTCTGCCAAGGATCTGTTGGTATTCAGGAAAGTCCGCATTGTGCAGCGCGTCGAATACATTGCCAAAGGCGGCTGGCGTTCTGGTATAAGTGCGCTGAAAATTTTCACGATACACACTCACAATCTCACTTAGGAGGCGGGCTCGCTGCTCTCTACTGATCGGGAATTTTTCAGGCAGAGACAGGGTGACGATATATTCATCTGGTATGTAAACAGCAAGGGACTGCCCGGAGGCCTGCAATAGGTCGCGTTGCTTGGTGATGGCAGGTGAAATGATGCCTTCAATTCCCAAGGCGCCCCTGATCTGGCTTTGAAATTCATCCGCGGTACCCAGTCCCTGCCGTTTGAGCGCTTCGGCGATGACTTCGGGGGCGCGCAAATCGTCCGGCTGAAACTTGGAGTGATCGGGATATTCGCCTTTCGCGAAACCGGGATAAGAAAATACAACTCGGGTCGAAGTCGAGACCGGTTGCCACGGGCGGATAATAAGGCCCCCGACAACGGCAATCACTAGTCCGAGCAGGGCCAGGCCGAAGATCTGTCCAAGGCCGCGGGCAAGTCGCAGGATGAGCTCGCGCAGATCGATAATCTCGTCTTCTTCGATCATGCTTTGGCCGGTGGGATTGTGAGAAGGATTTTGGCCGTGCTCATCGGAACGATGCATAGCTCGACCTTTTTTATCGCATGGTCTGTGTCGAGAAAAAACGCTCGGATCTGCCACGAGCGGGCTTCCGGTTTTTTGCTTTTCATTCTTTATTTCTCGGGCTGCCCTTTTTTGTTCATTTTTTCTTGAACTTATCTTCCAAAGGCCTTTTAGAAAGGTGTCTTTATGAAAGATGCCCCCCGCCTCGCCTGGCCCGTTGCTGTGCGCAGCTCCCATGCCGCGGACGAAGTCTCGGCGAATTTCGAGCGGGAATGCGTGGATTTCTTTGCCGAGGTAGTGCAGGTGGCCGGCGTGGCGAAATCGGTGGGGCATATTTATGGCTTGTTGTATGCCTCACCGGAGCCGTTGAGCTTCTCGGATATCGTTGAACGGTTGCGGGTCAGCAAAGGCTCGGCGAGTCAGGGATTGCGGCTGTTGCGTTCCCTGGGGGCCATCAATGTTGCCAAGCCCCCGCTGTCGACGCATGGGCCGCATGATGCGGGCTCCGAGGCCGAGCTGTTGCGTCGTGATTATTACGAGCCGGAATTGAGCCTGCGCAAGCTGGTGGGCGGAGTCTTGCGGGAGCGGGTGGCGCCATTGACTGCCACCGGAGCGGACCGCCTGACCCGGTTGCGCGGGCTCGTTAAGCAAAACGGAAAAAACAAAATTTTTTACCTGAATCGGATCAAGCAGTTGGAAACATGGCAAAGGCGGCTCAAGACCGTCCTGCCGGTGCTTGGTATGATGCTCGGGTCGAAGAATAGAGGCAAGTAGATCGGATGTTCCTGATCAGAATATTATCTATTGTGGTCGCCTTCACAGAAGCGACGGGGCGAAGCCATGCCACTTTCTGACATGACGAAACGTCAAACATTACCCAAAGGGCGACGATCATCGGTGGTGGCTCTCATGGTATTTGATTTTGATGGTGTGCTGACCGACAATCGCGTTTGGGTGACCCAGGATGGCGCTGAAACGGTATGTTGCAATCGTGCCGATGGATTGGGTTTCAGTTTATTGCGGGCGGCAGGCATTCCCTGCGTGATTTTATCGACCGAGACCAATCCGGTGGTAACGCACCGCGCCAAAAAACTCGGGATACCGGCGGTGCAATCAGTCGCGGATAAGGGTGAAGCGATGCGAAAAATCTGTCGCGACCATGGGGTCGACCTTGCACAGGTGGCCTTTGTGGGCAACGACTTAAACGACCTGCCCGCGTTTCGTATCGTCGGCCGGAGACTTTGTCCTCGCGATGCCGCGCCCGAAGTGCGCCGCCTTTGCGACCATGTGCTGCGAACCCGTGGGGGAGCCGGGGTCGTGCGCGAAATCGCGGTGAGATTTAAACAGCTTTTTCGGTCACGAAGGAGATCTTACTGAAGAAGTTTTCCAGCTATATCAAATATACCAATCCATGAAAAAAATATACATCATTGCTGAAATCGGCATCAATCATAACGGAGATCTGAATATTGCCAAGCAACTGATCGACGTGGCTAAGGAATGTGGTTGTGACGCCGTCAAGTTCCAAAAGCGCACGATCAATACGGTCTACTCTGAGGCTGTGCTCAACGCCCCGAGGGAAAGCCCGTGGGGCACAACCACCCGTCAGCAAAAGGAGGGACTGGAGTTCGGTCTGGCTGCTTATCAGGAGATCAATGCCTATTGCCGGTCGAAGCAGATCGATTGGTTTGCCTCGGCCTGGGATGTTGAGAGCCAGAAGTTCCTCTCTCAATTTCATTGCAAGGTCAACAAGGTGGCGTCGGCGATGAATACGAACCGGGCCTTTATGGAGATGGTGGCGGACGAACGAAAACCCACGCTTCTCTCCACCGGCATGTGCACGCTGCAACAGCTCGACCAGGCCGTCGAGATTTTCACGAAACGCGGCTGCCCGGTCACGCTTATGCACACCGTGTCGGTGTATCCCTGCAAGGAGGAGCAGCTCAATCTTGCTTGTATCCACACGCTCCGTCAGCGTTACAATTTGCCTATTGGCTATAGTGGCCATGAGGTGAGCCCGATTCCCTCGATTATTGCGGCTGGCCTCGGGGTGGCGGCGATTGAGCGACACATCACGTTGGATCGCGCCATGTATGGCTCGGATCAGGCGGCTTCATTGGAACGCCGCGGTTTGGAGATCTTGGTGGGCGGGGTGCGCACGGCCGAGGTTTGTTTTGGCACCGGTGAAAAACTCTTCGAAGACGCCGAACGCGGCGTCGCCAAGAAACTTCGCTACTGGGAGTAAGCTCTAAGCCTCCTGTCATGTCTACGGTCGCCATCATTCCGGCCCGCGGTGGCTCGAAGGGCATCCCGCGCAAGAACGTCATGGACTTCTGCGGGCATCCATTGATCGCCTGGACGATTGCAGCGGCCAGCGGGTGCCGCGCCATTGGCGGCGTCTATGTGTCCACCGATTCGGACGAAATTGCGGCGGTGGCGCGGCGTTATGGCGCCGATGTCATCGAACGTCCGGCGGAAATTTCCGGCGACCGGGCAACCTCGGAGTCCGCGTTGCTGCACGCGCGCGGAGAAATTGCACGCCGCACGGCTTGCCAGCCCGATCGAGTGGTGTTTTTGCAGGCGACCTCACCGCTGCGGGAGAGTGCGGAACTGGATGGAGCGCTGGCGAAATTTGAGGCCGAGAATCTCGATTCGCTCTTTGCTGCCTCCCAACCGGAGGACATGCTGTTTTGGACGCGCAGCGGGGATCACCTGCGCAGCGTGAACTATGATTATACTTCGCGCCAGCGCCGGCAGGAAATGGCCGGAGACGCCGGCCTCTTGATTGAGACAGGATCGTTCTATATTACCCGGACCAGCTTGCTGGACCGCACGCAAAACCGTCTGGGCGGCCGGATGGGAATTTGGCCGGTGGCGTTTTGGAAAAGTTTTGAAATTGATTCACTCGCCGGCCACGAACTTTGTGCCATGCTGATGCGCCAGCACCAGCTTGATCGCCATCCGCCAGTGGCGAAGCCGCAATAGCCATTGTTTCTTTTCTTATGAGCAACCCAGCATCCGGAAAGCAACAACGTGTCGTCTACTTCAATGGCAAGCTCGTGCCTGAATCCGAAGCGCGCGTTTCAATTTACGATTCCGCGCTCATGTTTGGCGACGTGGCGTTTGAAATGACCAGGTCGTTCAATCGGAAGCAGTTTAAGTTGCGGGAGCATTTGGAGCGGCTTATTGCGTCCGCCCGATGGCTGCACATCCCGTTCTCGATGTCGGTCGATGAACTCGAGGAGTGCTGCCAGCGCGTGATCGCCGCCAATGACCCGCTGTTCGCTCTGGATGACGAACATCGCCTGATGATCGACATCACGCGCGGCCTGCTTGGGATCTATGCCGGGCAGGTGGACGTACAGCCGGGCGTAAACCTCATTATCGCGGACTTTCCGTTGCGTTGGACAGTGCAGGACTCGGCGCACCTCTATACCGAGGGCATTGATGTGGTTATCCCTTCGCAGCGGATGATCCCAGCGTCACTGCTTGAGCCGAAGGCGAAGAATCGCAACCGCATCCACTACCTGATGGCCAATGTCGAGCTCTCGAATTACAAGGGCCAGAACGCCTGGGCGGTATTGCTCGATCCCGATGGGTTTCTTACCGAGGGCACCGGCTCAAATTTCTTCCTGGTCAAGAACGGCGCCATCTACAGCCCAGAGCCGCGCAATATACTCCGCGGCATCAGCCGTGATTATGTTATCGAGCTGGCCGGTGACTTGGGCATTCCGTTCCACGAAAAGAACCTTGAGCCCTACGATGTGATGATGGCCGATGAGGCATTTTTTACCTGCACGCCTTTTAGTATTGTTCCGGCGGTGAAGTATCATGGGGGCAATATCGGCACCGGAAAAGTCGGCCCGATCTATACCAAGCTGATCAGTCGTTGGAGCAAAAATGTGGGGATCGATATTATCGGCCAGATCCAAGCATATGCCGCAGCAAACAAAGGCGGGCGTGCGGGTGGCGCCACGCCATATCAATTTGTCTCCGCGCAAGAGAAATAACACCAGGCACGTTGGAATAACGCTGTGAACTCCAAGGTCGGCATCATGCAGGGACGGCTTACCCCGCCCATGGGCGGACGCATCCAGGCTTTCCCTGCAGCAAGATGGCGCGATGAGTTCGCCTTGGCTGCAGAATTGGGACTGCACTCGATCGAATGGATTGTCGAAACCCCGATCGAGTCTAACCCAATTTGGACGCTGGACGGAGTGGCTGAGATTAAAAAGATTGTTGCTCAGACCGGCGTAACGGTCGACTTCGTGATAGCCGATTACTTTATGGAATCGCCCTTCGTGCGAATGTCAGCCCCAACCTTTGAGCATAACCGGGGAGTGCTCGCGCACTTGCTCGACCACGCCGCTCAACTCGGGGTGTGCGGAATCGAAATTCCGTGTGTCGACGCCTCGGGCATTCATAATTTAGCGGAAGAAGACGAACTTGCGCGTGGAATCGAACCCGGTCTCATGCAGGCGGCCCGTCTTGGGATTGAAATCGGGCTTGAAACCTCCCTGCCTCCTGAGCGATTTAGCAAATTGCTCAAGCGGATTGATCATCCGAATCTTCGCGCCAATTACGACACGGGCAACAGTGCGGCACTTGGTTACAACGCGGCTGAAGAGTTTGCGGCCTATGGACAATGGATTAATAATGTTCATATCAAAGATCGCCGCCGTGGCGGGGGCACTGTGCCGCTGGGGCAGGGCGACACCGACATGCCTGAGGTCTTGCGGCTTCTGGCCCAGATCCCTTATCGCGGCAACTTTATCATGCAGGTCGCCCGCGGTTTGGACGAGCGCAACACGGTGCGCGGCTACCTTGCGCAAATGCAAACTTGGCTGCGCGATTTGCAAGCAGCCTGACTGAAATGAATCTCGAATTGCGAAATCGCCGTGTTTTGGTGACTGGATCGAGCCAAGGCATTGGCCATGCTATTGCCACGGCTTTCCTGGCCGAACGAGCCCGCGTGGCCGTGACTGGCCGTGATCGCGTGATTTTGCACGCACTCATGAAGGAATGGGCGCCAAAGTTTGGGGCGGCTCACGTGCTGGCTTGCCCCGGGGACCTGACGTCCGCGGCGGTAGTGAGCCGCGTATTGGGCCGGATCAAAAAGACTTGGGGCGGATTGGATGTGCTCGTGCTTAATCTTGGCTCTGGTCGCAGTGCGCTCGGCCTCCCGGATGCGACCGAATGGAATCGCGTGCTGGGCCTGAATCTTGTCGCGGCGATGGATACTCTGCGGCTGGCCATGGATTTGCTCAGCCAGGGACGAAAACCCTCGGTGGTCTTGGTCGGCTCGATTGCAGGCCTGGAAGCGCTCGGCGCCCCGATATCTTACGGCGCAGCCAAGGCTGGCCTGCGGCACGCCATGAAAGCGGCTGCGCAGCAACTTGCCGGCCATGGTATCCGCGTAAATATGGTGGCACCAGGGAATATTTTTTTCCTCGGTGGTACGTGGGATAAAAAAATGAAAGAAGAGCCCGAGACGACCGTGGCGATGTTGGAAGCGCAGGTTCCGCTGCGCCGATTCGGGACCGCAAAAGAAGTTGCGGGTGCGGTCGTCTTTCTGGCCTCGGGCCAGGCATCGTTCATCACGGGAGCCTGTTTGACGGTCGATGGTGGACAGACCCGAACGTGACCGGGGCCGCGCGTATGAAAACTTTGAAACATGTCTTTGATCTGCGTGACCGAGTCGCTGTGATTACGGGCGGGGCCGGGCTGCTCGGGCGCCAGCATGCTGAGGCCATCCATGCCTTTGGCGGAATTCCCGTGGTGGCAGATCTTGATGAAACCCGCGCCAAGGCGACGGCGCGTGCGGTGGGTCGCCGTGCTTTCGGAATCGAACTCGATGTGACCCGGCCCGAATCCATCGCAACCGTACGCGATATCCTGGTCAGGCGGTTTAAACGGATTGATATTTTGATCAACAACGCAGCCTTGGATCCCAAAGTCGGTCCTGGCACCGGCAAAAGTTTATTGGGCCGGCTCGAGGATCTGGACCCAAAAATGTTCCAGATGGAACTCGCCGTCGGCCTGACGGGGGCGGTATTTTGCAGCAAATATTTTGGCGAACAGATGGCCCGGCAGGGAGGCGGGGTCATCCTAAACATAGCATCTGATCTCGGGCTCATTGCCCCGGATCAGCGACTTTATGCCAAGCCCGGGGCGTTGGCGACGGCGCAGCCAAAAAAGCCGGTAAGCTATTCGGTGGTGAAAAGCGGGCTGCTTGGACTTACGCGTTACCTGGCGACTTACTGGGCCACCGAGGGTGTGCGGGCGAATGCCCTTTGTCCTGGCGGGGTTGAGAACGGCCAACCACCGGATTTCTTGGAACGCATCCATCAACTCATTCCCATGGGCCGAATGGCGCGTGTGAATGAATACCAGGGGGCGGTCGTTTTCCTCTGCTCAGACGCATCGGCCTACATGAATGGCAGCGTGATCGCGATGGATGGCGGGCGGTCCGCATGGTAAAACGCATTCTAGTTACCACTGCGATGGAAGAAACCTGGCCTGACGACGGCCCCGTCTTGTTTCTTGGCGAATGGTGCCGGCTGTACTCCCGCAAGAACCGTTGGTCGGTGATGGACGCCGAAGTGATGCCTTACCATTGGGACGATCGGGCCAAGCTTTATTCCGACTACCAGTATCTGCAAGGATTTCACGAGAAACTGCTGGCGGATCTGGCCGGTCAGCTCAATCGGATCCATGGAGTTGATCATGGCACGCGTTACTGGCGCATCCTTCTCGGCCCTTGGCTGGGCTATTTCATCCAGATGGTTTTTGACCGCTGGTGTTCTATTCAACAGGCGGTCAGTCGATATGAATTGCCGGGAACTACCGTTTTGACCGGCCAGGAAGAATCCCTGGTGCCTAATGACATGGCCGATTTCATCCGGTTATTTGTGGGGGATGAATGGAACCAAGGCATCTACGCAGCCATCCTTCAAAGGTTTACTGCCGTGCCTTGCCTCAAGCGGGTGCGGCAGAACTTTTCGGATGGACCGAAATCAGAGGCGGCCGCCAACTGGAAGCAGCAGATCAAGCGAAGACTGGCAAGTTGGTATGCCCGGGCTGCAGGCACCATGACGAGGGATCAGGATGCTTTTTTTTTGGCAACCTACTTGCCGTCTGGCGACGAGATGAAACTGCATCGCCGCTTGAAACAAGTGCCGCAGCTCTGGCGAACGATCCCGCCAGCTCGGGCTGTCGTTGATTATAGCAAACGGCAATGGGTCGCACCAGGGGCCAGCGGTTCAGAATTCGAAGCCTGTGTCCGGACGCTGATTCCCCTGCAGATTCCAGCCATTTATCTGGAAGGCTATGGCCAACTTGTCGAACAAACGGCGGCATTGCCTTGGCCGAAGCAGCCGAAGCTAATCTGGACCAGTAATAGCGAAAACGCGGACGATGTTTTCAAAGCCTGGGCGGCGCAGAAGGTGGAATGCGGATCACCGTTGGTGATCGGCCAGCACGGCGGCCACTTTGGCATGGGACGTTGGTCCTTCACTGAAGAGCATCAACTTGCCATTAGTGACTGCTATTTGAGCTGGGGTTGGGTGGATTCGGGGCAGCCTAAGATTGTGCCTGTTGGCCAATTGAAATCCAAATTGCCCTTGGGCATCCGGCATGCGGAGCAACCAGGGGCGCTATTGGTGACGGCCGTGCATCCACGCTATAGTTACTTGCTGTACAGCACCCCTGTCGCCCGACAATGGCTTGATTACTTCACGGATCAGTTTGCCTTTGTCGAGCATCTGCCCAAGTCGATCCAGGATGTTTTGACGGTTCGTTTGTATTCCGAGGATTTGAAATGGGATCAATTTTCCCGTTGGCATGATCGTTTCCCTTCCCTGCGCATGGATGAAGGTCGCTCGGACCTCAATGACCTGATCCGCCAAAGCCGGCTCTATATTTCCACATACAATGCCACGACTTATCTGGAGTCATTCACCATGAACATGCCGACGGTGATCTACTGGAACCAGAACCACTGGGAACTTCGCGATTCGGCGGTTCCCTATTTTGAGGATCTCAAGCGGGTCGGCATTTTTCACGAAACGCCTGAATCTGCGGCCCGCCATGTGGCTGCGATCTGGGACGATGTCGATGCTTGGTGGAAAAGTCCAACCGTGGGTGCAGTCGTTGGGCGGTTCAAAGAATATTACTGTCACCTCCCGAATGATTTATTGGATCGCGTTCAAGATGCCCTCCTGAAGGTCATGGAGACTGGCCCTAATGCTTCAGGCGTGGTCGTGGGAAAAGAAGGTATTCATTGTTCTTCAAAAATCTTATAGCCTATAGTGGCGCGAGTCTGATCGCGCAAGGCGCGCAAGTTCTCCAGAATCTTCTTGTACGACGGTTCCTTGCACCCGTCCTCATGGGAATGTGGGGGTATGTTGGAGTAATTCAGAACTTTGTCGGTATTTTTGACCTTGGTATAACGCAGGCTGCTGGTCGCGATTTGCCTTTGCTCCGCGGAGCAAAGCAATATGAAGAAGAACAAACGGTCCGCTCCACCGCCTGTTGGGCCCGATTGGGTCAAGGGCTCCTTTTTGCCACGGGCATCCTCGTTTTTTCAGTCCTGAGAAATGGTCATCAAGAAACCGCCCGACTGGGACCGGCGATGGTTGCGGCAATCCTTGTGGTCGTACTGGCATGGAACGACGCGATCACGGTTTTTTGTCAAAGTGCTCAATGCTATTTTGTGCTCGGGCGGAGTATAATTGCGACCGCATTGATCTCTGTGCTGCTTTTACCTGTCGCTGCCCGGTTCGGAGGGGTCTACGGTATGATGGCTGCTGCCGTGATGGTGGCAATCATCCAGGCGGTCTTGTTAACGTGGCTGGCTCGGGCAGCGGATGTACGGATAACACTGAGTTGCCGATGGCCGGTTATCCGGCGCCTGATATCATTTGGCCTTCCCTTGCGCCTGGTCGACTATCCGCTCGCCCTATTCATGATTTTGGACAGCCTGTTCGTTGCTCATTATGGCTCGGCTTCACAGCTGGCCATTTATGCCACTGCGCTGATGTTATTTGCCCTCGCTTCAGACATACCGGCGCGCATGGGAACGGTCATTCTCTCGCGGGTATATACCCTGAGTGGCGGCAATATCCACCGGTCGCAACTAGCCAGTGAGCTCCGGCGGTATTTTTTTATCCAGCACACGTTGTTTATGCCGTTCCTGCTCGTGACCCTTTGGTGGGCGGTCCAATTTATCCTGCCCGCGTTCCTACCCCAATATACGTCTGCGTTGGGCGTTGCCCAGGTTCTTTTGGTCGGGATCTATTTCATGCCTTCGAACACGCTGATCAGGAATTTTTGGATCATCGACAAACGACTGGTGGCTTTGCTTATCTCAAATCTTGGCGGCTTGGCCGCCGGGATAGTGGCGTTGTTCATCGCAACCAAGGCAGGGCATTGGCAGCTTAGCTGGATAGCTTGCGCCATGGTCTGCAGTTACGCCGTACACTTTGTCATCTTGCTTTGCTCGATTGGCCGATCGATCTGGGGTTCAAGAACAGCCATGATCGTGGGAGCATGGGCCCTGGGTGGAAGCGCCTATGTTGCACTTCTCTTTCGGTATTTGCCGATTGAAGTAAACAATTCCGTCGGAATTGGCCCTTTGTTTTTCATGGCTCTGCAGGGTTGGGCAAAAGCCCAACTATGCTTAACCCCGCTCTATATCTTGGGAATTTGGAAAGGTTCCGTTTTGGAATTTTTGCCCAAGCTATTTCCCAAGCAACAAGTCCCGGTGGCCACCTTATCGTGAGGGATTAATGTCCTTGGGTAAAAGAACTAATCAATATCTTCCAAGATGGTAGTATGCATGCCACGATTTAGCCTGGGGGCGCTGTTGATGCTATGGAGTCGTCGGCGTGGCCCCATTGCGTTGGTCGCATATGGCCGACTGCCATTTTACCTGCGTGCACTGCTCAAGGTCACGCAGCTGTCTGAGCCGCGGCTCGTGCGTGGTTTTTCGGTGCTAAGTGGATTTGTCATAGAAAAAATCCGCCATGAAGAGAAGGTGCCCGATTATCCGGCAATCAATATGCGCGCGATGGAGGCCGTGGTTCCCGCCACATTGGGCTTGGAAGCGGAGATGCGAGGATCGCGGTGGACCATCCTTGCGGGCCGGCTTATCGGGGAGGAAGAGGCCGTGGCCCTGGCTCTGCAGACCATTGCGCACCAATGGATATGGCCCCAGCTTCTGCAGATTATGGTCAGTGCGGCCGTCCTGCCCGCTGGTCAGAATCTTTACATCGTGGCTTTAATGGGCTGGCCGAAGCATTGGAATGGAGCCTTGCAGGGAGCAATTCCCGAGACAGAAGTCCGTTTTTTCGAATGGCCACGTTGGTATAGCAGTCTGTACGGATTTTTTCGGGCGATTTATGTGACAGCCTCCGCCTTTGCCTTGGCGGTGATTCTTGTGCTACGTCAAAACCTGCGTAAAAGAACTTCCGGTCGCCAGGAGGCCCGCTTGTTATGCGAATTCATTGATCCCGCCCATCTCAATGGCACGCCTCAGGATATTGATTATCTGGTAGATGGAAAAAAACTATGCCCAAATGATTTTTTGCTCTTTGTCACCCGGAAACAGGCCAAAACAATAACTGCTTACGGCCGGAAACGGTCGGTGATTACCAATCAAGTTGCTTCCAAAGGCTATAAGCTCGTATGGATTGATGAACTCCCGTTTCTTGCCACGGATATTCGGACACTCATTGGTGTTTGGGTTCGTTCGTTCTCCTGTGTCTTTGCTCCACTCTTCCCAACGGCTGATGTATTCCAGGAGGCGTGGCAGGGGTTCCTGCGATTTTCTCCCCTTTTTAACCATGCCCAGGCGAAGGCGTGCCTCTATCTCAAAATCCCCAATGGTCAGGCAGATTGGAGGCGGGACACGGCGGTTTTGACGGGTCTTTGTCGTCAGGCCGGCATTATCTCCGCGGGCTGCCAAACCCGGGTTATATATGGACCGCTGTATGAATTTGCCTTCGATTGTTATGACATCAATTTCTGCTGGGGATCGGCTTGGTATTATTCCTTGCAGCCGGCACTTAAGCATGTGAAAAAAATGATCGATGTCGGATGCCAGGTGCTTGATCTCCTGATCCCAGCCTTGGCTAGGCTACCATCGGAGCGATCGGATTCAGGCCGCCGGGTATTGATTTTCACCGGGGATGTAGCGGGGAGCCATTATACTTTCGATTATAATATCTCATTTCTTGACGCCTGTCTCATTCTGGCCAGTTCATATCCGGGCGACACTTTTTCTGTAAAAGTGAAGGATCCCGGCCATGCCGATCGTTTTATGTCGGACGACCGGCTTTCCCATCGATTAAGCCAATGCCCGCATTTCAAGTTCATCAAGCGTCCAAGACACGATTATGTCGAGTTATTGGCGTCGGCCGATATTGTTCTGGCCATTGGTTTCACCACGCCCGGCACCGAAGCGCTCTTGTTGGGAAAGCCTGCAATTTATTACAGCGAATTGCGCTCCGGAGGCGAGGCCTACCGAACAAACCCATTATGGGTGGCTCGAACGGCGGAAGAGCTGAAGATCTCATATAAAACTTGCAGGGATTTGGACGTGACCTCGAGAAATGGCTTGGACGAGCTCGATGCCTATCGGGATGGACGGACCCGGGAGAGAATTTTGACGACGCTTTTGGCATGCTGATCTCGATTGCCATTTTGTTGTTCGGATTGGGATTCCTGGTTTTTTCTCTAAACGCGCGAAAACCGGAACATGTCGTTTACGGCTACTTGATGGTATGGATTCTTTGTCCCAAGTGGGCTCATTTATCGCATCTTGGTATCGACTTGCCTGAACAACTAACCGACAGCTTGTTTTTATCTGATTTTATCAATGCGATCATTGCTTTTGGGTTGCTGCTGGTCTGCCTCTTAAGAAAACCCCGATCGATCCCGCGATATGCTGGATCAATTAATTGCGTTCTCCTCGGGTTTTTGCTGATGACAGCCGTGAGCCTGGCTAGCGGGCTTTGCTTCACGTTCTCGCCGCAATCAGATTTAAACATAATGGACTATTATGTCCGGCCTTCGTTATCGATGGTCTACGATGTGATATTTGGCTGGGCCTTTCTTCGGTATATAGATACGCAGGAAAAGATTGAGCGGATTTTCGCTTGTTTTGTATTTTCCGGAATCGAACTCGTCTTCGAGGTTGTCTTGTTCTATTATCTTCACCTTTTCCCGTCGCTTGGGCGCCATGTGATAAACCCGGATGGGCGATTCCTTAGCTTAACTTATCTTTCTTTCGATACGGTTGGCTTGGTATCGATTATAACCATATGTTCCACGTTTTATTTTGGCATCACGCGGAAATCCATGCTTATGCATGCATTGGGGTTTCTCATGTTCCTGCCGATCGTCGCGACTTTGGAAAGGGGGCCGCTGTCCGCTGCGGTTTTAAGTCTTTGTGCCATTGGTTTATTTTGCCTGTGCCTGCCGAAGCGCTACCTGAAAATTATTCTTCCCGTCGGCCTGGCGGGCCTATTGGTTTTGAGCCTGGTGATTTTTCATATCGGACCGAACTTGAACGATTTGCCCAGGAGAATAAACGGCTCGCTGGGCGTGGCGACGGGCCCCACCAGCACCGTGCAGGATTCCTTCTTTGCCCGGGTTGGGCTTTGGTTCCGTGGGATTGATATCTATTTGGATAATTTCCCATTCGGCGCAGGCAATCATTTGGTGGATTACTATATGGGCCAGCCAGTCCCGGCGCATTTTTATGGGCTATTGGACGGATTGGCTTATTCGAATTACCGCGGGGTGGTCATTAATGGGCGTTTGACGAATACGCACAACGCCTTCCTGGAATTTATTATTGAAAATGGAATATTTGGAATCTTGATGCTTGGTGCGTGCCTTTTGATCATATCGGTTCGATTCCATCATTTTGTCATGGGAAATCAGGGAGTTAACAAGCTAAAGAACCATGGCTATATCATGCAGGCATGCATTTATGCCTGCATGATCGGCTTGGTCTGGCGCTATTCTTTCGAGGCCGGTGATCGCCTATATTTTTTGCTATTTTCCGCATTAACGATGATATCTTTATTGCCGAATCTGGATTCCGATGGGAATTTAAGGCAACCCAAATCGCCGGCCGGTACGGCGCGCCGATTGCCCGATGACCGGAGCGGGGCGGCGCCATAAGCTTGGGATGTTAATTAGTGGATATGCGCTTTGAAAAATGTTCGATGACCCCATAATCCGGACTCGTTCGATATCGGTGGATATTCTTCGGGCGATATTGGCTATTTGGGTATTGTTTGCTCATCTGATACCGCAGGCAAATGCTTTAATTGGAGGATATCTGCGGTTGGATAGGGCGCGCGTATTCCTCGTGGAAATCTTCAATTCTAATGGAGAGACACATCCCGCAGTTTTAGGATTCATAGTTCTTAGTGGGTATTGTATCCACCGGAACGGATTGCGTTTCAGCAATCCCGATGTAAAGAGCTATGCTATTCGCCGGCTATTTCGTATCTATCCGACATATATCGTGGCTTCTCTAATCGGATGGATGATATATCGTATAAGCTTGGCGGAACATAGGGCGCAAGTGGTGCGTCTGATGGCTATCGATGAGCCCAGCCTGAAGTGCCTTCTTCTAAAACTGACGTGTCTTTCAGCGTGGTTTCAGCGGGCATGGTTCATCACCCGCCAGGGCAATGATCCGTTAATGACAGTGGCGGTCGAGATATGGCTCTATATTATCTATGCGGTTGTATTTATCTTGTCTCTGCATACTGGGCGCAGCAGGACCGCACTGGCCGCATTGGGCGCGATCTGGGTTGTTGCTTCTTTGTATGTCTATAAATTCCTCGGAATGCCTTTTATGGGTCAGTGGTGGGAGGAGGGGAGTGTGCTTGGATTTTTGCCGTACTGGTGGATCGGTGCGTTGTGCATAAATGAAGGGCTGGCGTCGTTTATTTCGCGGTGGTTTATTCCTCTGATTTTGTTGTGGATTGTTTTAACCTGCCTTCTTGCGTTCGGCTATAGCTCGTGGTTCTTTATTATTCAGGCAAGGAAAATTATATTTGCTTTGGTTTTGGGATTATTCATCAGGCATATCGATAGGCCAGGGGCAACTCCCCTCGTCGGTTTAGGGTTCTTGGGAACGGCTGGTTACAGCATTTATGCGCTGCATTTCCCGCTAATCGGTGCTTTTCTGCTGAGTGGATTGTCTTTGTGGCCTACGGCGGTGCTTATTATTGGAATTGGAATTGTTTTCTTTATTTGCGTGGAGCGCCCCCTGACACGATTTGGGCGTCGTATTGCTGAAGGTGCCAAATCAGTCTCACGCCTCCCCGCGGAGGGGGCTTCCTTGTCATCGTAATGGACGGATGAGCGGGGAATTCCTTTCCGTTAATATCTACAAGATGGTTCTATTTAAACTATGAAAAATAATATCCGTTTTGCGATTATCGGTTGCGGCCGTGTGGCTGGCAACCACCTCCGCGCCATCACCGAACTTCCGGGCGCAAAACTCGTCGCCGTATGCGATCTGCTGGCGGAACCAGCCAAGAACTATAGCCAGCAGTTCGGGGTCCCCTGGTACCAGGACTATCATGAAATGTTGCGCAAGGAGCAGGTCGATGTCGTGAGCGTGATCACCCCGAGCGGGATGCATCCCACTCATGCGCTCGATGTCATCAAGACCCATGGCAAGCATCTTGTTATCGAGAAGCCGGTCGCCTTGAAACTGGCCGATCTCGAAGAAATGAAGCAGGCGGCCCGGGCTGCCGGAGTGAAGCTGTTTCCCGTATATCAAAATCGCTATAACAAGGCCGTCCACGCGGTTAAAGACGCGCTCGATCACGGTGCACTGGGCAAGGTGGCGATGACCAGTATGCGTCTTTTGTGGTGCCGTCCGCAGCGCTATTATAACCTCAGTCCGTGGCGTGGCACCTGGGCGATGGATGGAGGCAGTTATACGAACCAGGGCATCCATTACATTGATTTGCTGCTTTATCTCAACGGTGATATCGAGAGTGTTTACAGTAAAACCGCCACGCAGCTGGTTCAGGTTGAAGTCGAGGACACTGGGGTCGCCGTGTTGCATTTTGCCAACGGCGCGCTGGGTACGATCGAGGCCACGACTACGCACCGTCCCGACGACAAGGAAGCTTCCATCACCATTCTCGGGGAAAAAGGCAACTGCACGCTCGCCGGCCTGGCGGCGAACAAGCTTGTGTCCTGGACTCCTGATCCGGCGTTGTGTGCGCAAGTCTCAGAGGAAATTCCCAATGCCTATGGCTTTGGGCACAAGCCGTTCATCGCCGACGTCATCGCCGATCTGCAGGGAGTGAAACCCCATCCGGTCTCCATCGAAGAAGGCACGCGCGCCATTCGATTGCTCAATGCGCTCTACCGCTCGGCCGAAGATGGCGTGCCGGTGCGTCTTGCGGATAACCTCTCGTCACGGCAACTCGGCCGCTTTGATGCGAAGTTGCACGACATGTACCTTGCCCCTTCCCGCCGGCCGGTTGGGACCTGACCTATTATCCAAACGCTGCCATCATGTCCCTTCCCATCAAACCTATCCCGCAATTACAAGAACTCTACCGTGAACCGGAGCGAATGAACGAGCGTGTTGCGATGATCCGGCTCGATCGCAATGAGCGGCTTTCCCCGTTTCCGGTCTCGGTGTTCGTCGACATGATGCGTAACATCACCCCGGCAACGATCAGCACGTATCCGGATCCCACTCCGCTTTACGGCTGTCTGGCGCGGCTTACTGGACTGTCGGAGGACAATTTCTTTTTTACCAACGGCTCGGACGCGGCGATCCGCATGATCCTGCAGGCGTTCATCAGCCCGGGGGACACCCTGGTTTTAACCAGTCCCACTTATGCGATGCTACCGGTATACGCCCGCATTTTCAGAGCAAATGTGGTCGAGGTCCCCTACGATGAAAATGTTCAGCTCGACCTGACTAGGTTGGAGCAGCTGATCGACGCCCGCCCGCGCATGGTGGCGATTCCGAATCCCGACCAACCCACGGGCACCGTGATTGCTCCGGATGTCTTGCGCGGCCTGGTGGCGCGCGCCGAGAAGATGGGAGTGCTTTTTGTGATCGATGAGGCCTATTTTCCATTTTATCCGCAGAGTGCGATCACTTGGGTGAAAGATTACAGCAACCTGCTCGTGACGCGCTCCTACTCAAAAGCGTGGGGACTGTCGGGCCTTCGTCTTGGCGTCATGGCGGGCTCGCCCGAGCTGGTGAACTATGCATCGCGAGTGCGCGGGCTGCATGAAGTTAATACTTTTGCCGCTCACCTTGGCTGCTACCTGATGGATCATCCGGAAGTCGTGGACGCATATGTGGCCGAGGTTGACCTCGGCCGCGAGGCATTGCGCCAGGGCGCGAAGGCAATGGGCCTTGGGTTTCCCATCTGTCACACGAATTTCCAATTAATGCGCTGTCCCGGGATAGATACCGCCAAAGTCGTTGAATCGATGAAGCGTCGGGGCTACCTCATCAAAGGTGGATTTCGGGCTCCGGCCATTCGGGATTGCATCCGCGCCACTGTGGGGCCGGCGGATCTGATGCACAGGTTTCTTGGCGACCTCAAACTATCGTTTGAAGAACAATCCAAAAAATCATGATCTGTGCATTATTGCTGGGCCGTGAAGGCTCCTCGGGATTTCCTGGAAAGAATATTTATCCGGTATTGGGCCGGCCGCTGGCCGCTTATCCGATGATGGTCGCTCTCTCCTGTCCAAGCGTGGAGCAGCTTTATGTTTCGACCGATTCGCCGGCCCTGAAAGAAATCGGGCTGGCTTTGGGTGCGCTCATCATTGAGCGTCCTGATCACCTTGCCTCCAAACAGGCGTTGGGCGAGCACGCCTATGTGCACGGTTACCATGTGATTCGCGACCGCCTGGCCGCCGAAGGAAAGACGCTCGAACTGCTGGTCCTGCTTTTTGCCAATGCGGCCACGGTTACGCCACAGATTATTGAAGAGGGTATTGCGGCTTTGCGGGCCAACCCGGCCGCGGATTCGGCGGTGACCGTGTCGTCGTATAATATGTGGAGCCCGCTGCGGGCGCGAAAGATCAATGCCGATGGACTGCTCGATCCTTTCGTTCCTTTCGAGACGTTTGGCGATCCCAAGACGATGAACTGCGATCGTGATTCCCAAGGTGATGTCTGGTTCGCGGACATGGGGCTTTCGATCGTGCGGCCACGAAATCTCGATCATTTGGAAAGCGGCCTTCTTCCCCAAAAATGGATGGGGCGGAAAATACTTCCTCTAAAACAATGGGGCGGACTGGATGTGGACGAACCCTGGCAAATTCCCGCCGTTGAGGCATGGCTCCAAGCCCACGAAGTGGACAAGCTCTTCAAAGTTCAGCGCATCAAATGGGCGCAATACTATGACTCGGAGCGGACCGTAATTTCAGCCTTGGCCCTAAACTCCGAATCGACGGTTTTGGACATCGGCGATGATCCCGGCGGATTGGGCATCGCGTTGCGAGAACGCTTCGGGGTGAAATCTTACACGGCAATGGTGGCTGACGAAATAAGTGCCAATGAGGTTAAGGCCATTAATCCGGATGCAGCGCTTATTATTTCAAAATCTGTCGATCTTCCATCGAAGATGGACAAGGCGTATGATTTAGTGGCGGCGTTGCAGGTTGAGGACACACCCGATTTCCTCGAAAAGACCATTCCTGCGGCGTTTCAGCGGGTGAAGGTGGGAGGCTCCCTTATCTTTGGGATGCGCTTGACCGAGAAACCAACGGTCAAAGACAAGGCGATTTCTTATCAGCCTGTGCTCTGCGGAAAAGGAGAAGTCGAGCAGCGTGCCTACGTGGTGCGGAATACCCACGAAGTGCTGGATGCCCTGCAGAAATTAGGTGCGGCTCGTGTCTACGGCTACGGGTACTCGGGAAATCCGTCCTCGACGGCCAAGACCCCTTTTAAAATGGTTTGTTTTACGGTCTTTGCGATAACTAGATCGACCGGTGAGCGAGCAGGAGAAACCCAATTTGAGCTGCAGCTTCCCAAGCAACTGCTTAAGAGGCTGTGAACAACCATCGGCGGCTATGGGTGTTAAACTAAAATATTTGTTCTGTATTCGTTGTAACGAAGGGCGTTGAGGCTTTTTAACCGTGATGAATCTCCTGCGAAATCGATCCGCAAACGTTATATGAGCCGTCTTTCGCTGGCCGAATGGGTGCGCCAAAACAGAGGGCCTTCACTTTATCTAGTGCGAAGGGTGCTAGAGAAAGGGCTGGGGGAATTGCATAAGATAGTAGTTACAAAACTGTCTACTTGGACGTTTCAGCTAAGATGCAGCTTATTCGGGTTTCGCTGCGGGCATGCCATCGAGGTGTACGGGTGGGTGTTGCTAAGGGGGCCAGCTGAGATCATCAAGATTGGCGATTCCGTACAATTAATTTCGTCTTCTTGGCGATGCAGTGCTTTATCGCTGGCACATCCCTTGCGGTTGCTGCGCACATTTACCCGTGATGCTCGCATTATCCTAGAGAAGGGTTGTGGCCTTAATGGCACTTCTATCACTGCACGCTCGAAGGTGATTAGGGTTGGGCGTAATGCGATGTTTGGTCCGGATTGCATGGTCGTAGATTCCGATTTCCACAATCTATGGCCTCCGGAGACACGAAGGCGGAGCCCAGGTTTTGAACGTGATGCAGATGTGTCCATTGGAGAAAATGTCTGGGTTGGCGCGCGTTCGATTATTCTTAAGGGGGTTACAATAGGGGACAATGCAGTGATTGGGGCCGGGAGCTTGGTGACGCGTTCGGTGCCGCCTAATACTTTAGCAGTTGGGAATCCGGCACGTGTCGTCAAGACCTATGGCGATACTGCGGGTAGGGTGGATCAGATGTGATCGCAGGAATTGCATCTGATTTTTTATTTTCCCCCGACAAAAAACGATATTGCTTCAATAGCTTTGGTATCTATCCCGCTCATGATTTCGATCTCCCGCATTCTTAAGCCCAGTAACTATGTGCGGAAACTCCGTGCGATCTGTTTGGCTCCCTTCTACGATATGGCAGCGGCGGATCGTGATGAGGCGGAAAAATTCACCGCGGCCGGCCTTGATCGCAAAGGCGGCTTGGCGGACCTTGACGCCGCCCTTATGGCGATGGGTCAGCCAAAGTATTCCCACAGCGGTGGTATGGCCTCGGTGCACTGGCTGCTTTTCGCATGTCTTGCCCGGCAGAGGTCGGTCGCGCGCATCTTGGAGATTGGCGCTTATGATGGGCAGACCACCGCGCTGCTTGCCCGGCTGTTCCCGGACAGCGAGATTGTGACGCTTGACCTGCCTGCCAACGACCCGATTTTACAGAAGACTTATGCGCGGAGTAATCCGGTTGCCTTGGCCCAGTATGAACGGCGCCTCGAGGAAAACACCAAGGCCGGCAATATAAAATTGAAACGTATAAATAGTTTCTTCCTTCCCGCTGTCGTCACGGAAAAGTTTGACCTCATTTGGATCGATGGAGGACACCTCTATCCGGAGGTGGCTTGGGATATATGCAATTGTTGGCACCTCGTGCAACCTGGTGGTGCGCTTATGTGTGATGACGTGATTCTTCATCCTCGTGGTCGGCGCGATGCATATGTCAGCAACGATTCAGCGAGCGTGTTAAAGTATGTCGTGGCTCGCACAGAAGAGCGTTGCTATTTCTTCATGAAGCGCGCGTCTCCCAAGTGGTCGGCTGACCCTCGGGAGAGGAAGTTTGTCGCCTTACTGCAAAAGGGTTCTGGTCCCGGGGGCAAATAATGCGACGGCACCCCGCTAACTTAAAAAATATGAGCAAGATTAAATCAAAACTGAGAGCCGGTCAGCCCACCGTTGGCAGCTGGATGCAGCTATCAAGTCCCTCGGTGGCCGAAATCATGGGGTGCGCAGGTTACGATTGGGTCGCCGTGGATCTCGAGCACGGTTCTTTCGCCCTCGATACATTGCCCGACATTTTCCGGGCGCTTGAGCTGGGTGGGACCGCCCCATTCGCTCGAATAGGGGAAAATAGCTGCAAGGAGATCAAGCAGGCAATCGAAGCAGGCGCCCGTGGCATTATCATTCCAATGGTCGAATGCCGCCAAGATGCGGAACAGGCGGTGGCTTGGGCGAATTATCCGCCAGCCGGCATTCGTGGGGTGGGTTATTCGCGCGCCAACCTCTTCGGCCGGCGCTTTAAAGAACACCTGGCTGCCATCAATGATGAGCTTCTAGTTGCCATTCAGATTGAGAGCATCACGGCAATCCGGTCACTGGATGAAATCCTCGCGGTGCGCGGCGTCGATGCGCTGATGATCGGCCCTTATGATCTGTCTGCCTCCATGGGAATCACGGGGCAGTTTGAAGATCCGGCCTATATTGCGGCCTTGGAGCTGGCGCGGCAAAAGGCCTCTGAGCACAAAATTCCGATGGGACTGCACATCGTGCAGCCCGATCCGGCCCTGTTGAAGACAAAGATCGCTGAGGGCTACCAGTTTATCGCCTATGGAATTGACGCTGTTTTCCTTAATAATTTCGCAATCAACCCCCTTACAGAAAAATTATAATACTATAATCATGAAAATCATCGGCATTATTCCCGCGCGGATGGAAAGCTCCCGCTATCCGGGCAAACCGCTGGCCAAAATCCACGGAATCCCGATGGTTGGTCATTGTTATCTTCGGGCCAAGATGTGCTCGCTGCTGGATGAAGTTTATGTCGCGACCTGCAACCAGGAAGTCGTCGACTACATGGACTCCATCGGTGGCCAGGCCATCATGACGGCGAACACTCACGAGCGGGCGAGCGACCGGGCCGCCGAGGCAATGCTCAAGGTCGAGGCTGCCATCGGGAAGAAAGTCGAGATCGTCGTTATGATCCAGGGAGACGAGCCGATGCTCACACCCGAGATGCTGACGCAGGCCATTGCTCCGATGCGCTCCGATTCATCGGTGCAAGTCGTCAATCTGGTCGGCGACATTGCCACTCGCGAAGAACATGACGATCCCAACGAGGTAAAGGTGGTGGTCGATCTGAAGGGAGACGCGCTATATTTTTCTCGTGAACCGATACCGAGTTGGAAGAAAGGGGGGAAAAATGTGCCGATGAAAAAGCAAATATGCATTATTCCGTTTCGACGCGACTTCCTCCTGAAATTTAACCAGTTGCCGCCGACTCCGCTGGAAATTGCGGAGTCGGTGGACATGCTGCGCGTGCTGGAATCCGGTTACACCGTCCGCATGATCCCCACGACGATCGAAAGCTATTCGGTCGATACGCCGGAGGATTTGCGTGATGTGGAGGAGGCCATGAAAACCGATGTTCTGCTGGCACAATATGGCCACTTGCGGCGCTGAGTCTTAGGTCCTTTTCCATGTCATCTTTGCTTCATGGCTGCCCTGGCTCTCGTGGCGGTGAGATATGAGACTCTCAGTCCTTTGGAAGCTGCCGAAGCAGCCGTTGCCAGCAGGCAGTCACGTGCTAAGTTTTCTCCTGCCAGCAGACGAGGAACTACTCGCTGCGCAGGCTGGCGTGTATGTGCTGCGAGGACGAGAACGCACGATTGCCGTACGGCCGCTGGTGCTCGCTGTCTATCGTGAAGTGGTCGCGCAAATAGGCATAGGACTCGTCGAGTCCAAACGCACCTTGCGACAGGCGATGGCGAGACAAGGACAGGCGAGCCGGTGGTGGTTTCACCCAGTCTCCAAACGCGACCCGGAAAGTGAACCGCAATTTGAATGGATACTGCACGTGCTTATCATTCGGGCCATGGTCGAAGAAACGGGATCGACCGGGGTCAAACTCGTCGGAGCGTCAGAAGAAGTTACGGAAGTCTTGAGGTCAATTCTCACCATCGAAGACGCAGAGCAGGGTGGCAAAGCCGCGGGAATACTCAGCGATGTGGCATGCGCTGTGGGAACACGAACCTTCTATCTATTTAAGTTTATTTATTATCGCTTTGCCATGATGAGGCACTACCGATTGCCGAAGGGTCGGTATGATATGGTTTTTTCGAGTTTTTGGGACTGGGCATTCAGCTGGGACAAAAAGGAGCACCGCTACCGTGACCGCTATTTTCAACGACTTCCAAGTCTTTTGATGAATACAAAGGCGGAGAAGGTCGGCTATTTTGCGTGGTTTTCTCCTTATAGCGAGCCAAGCCAGAGAGGACGCAGCCTCGCGCGTGTCCTTGAGCCTTTGCGAAGGAACGACGATGTGGTTTTGTTGCAAGCATTGCTCACTATATGGGATGTGATCCGAGCGATGTCGGATCTTAAATCCTTTTGGATCTTGAGAAAGGCGCTCCGGTCGAAGGAATTTCGCCAGAATTTTTCATTTAATGGGATGGATTGGTGGCCAGTCTTTAGGCCGGTCTTGAAGCGCGGCTGTCTGAACGTGGAGATGCCGCACGGCGAATTGATGGCGCTCGCCACCGAAAGAGCAGCCAGGCGGTATAGGCCCCGTCTGACGCTTAGTTTTCAAGAGCATCTCCCCCATGGCCGTGCGCATTATGAAGGCATGAGACGGGCCAAGGTAGGGGCAGAGAACTGGGCGATGCAGCATGCCGGAGTATGCCCGGAAAAAACATTTTATTTTCTTCACCCGAAGTACGAATTTAGAGGCGAACCTGACGGTTGTGCGGTGCCTCATCCTGATCAGGTTTTTGTCATGGGTGAATTTGGGCGCACTTGTTTTTTGGATTGTGGCTATGCCCCGGCACAAATCAAAATGTCCGGTTCAACCCGCTACGATCATGTGCGCATAATCGAAGGCGAAACCGGGCGAAGGGTGCCTGGCAAAAACGGCCTTTGTATTCTGTTGGCTTGCTCGCTCGAGATCGAAACGGAAATTGCGCTGGTCGAGGCGGCGGTTTTAGCGGTGCGTGGTTTGACTAAAATTACCCTGCGCGTGCGTAGCCATCCTTTTAACAAGGTAGATGCCCATCCGCGTTTTGCCATGATGCGAGAGGCGGTTGAAATCAGCGGTGGGTCATTGCAGGACGATCTTAACTGGGCCGATCTCGTGCTTTTTTCCTATTCTACAGTGGCTGAGGAGGCCTTTCTCCAGGGGAAACCTTGCTGGCAGTGGCTTCCTCTTGGCTTTGACGGCTCCGCCCTCGCAAAAGCTACACCGATTCCAAGGTTCGGTTCGGTCGCTGCGCTGCGTACAGCGGTCCAAGATTTTGATTATTCTGCCCCATCAGTAGCCGCAAGGAACGCAGCGGCCATGGCGTTGTTTGCTCCAGTCGATGGACAAGCGGCGGAGCGTATTGCAGCGTGCATTCGTGACGTAATTCGAGTTGCCGGTGTGACGAATAGTTGACCTGTGGGTCATGATGCGCGTGTGTGATCAGACACAAGCTCGGACCGAATGAAAGCAACGGCCAAGGATAGGTCAGGCTTCAAGATCGACCATCATTTTCCAAGAGAAACTCCTATGAAAACAGTTATTCTGTGTGGCGGTTTGGGCACCCGTCTCTCCGAGGAAACCCAGATCAAACCGAAGCCCATGGTGGAAATTGGCGGACGGCCAATACTCTGGCACATCATGAAAGCCTACGAGAGTCATGGCTTCAACGATTTCATGTTGGCGCTGGGTTACAAGGGTGAGGTGATCAAGGATTATTTCCTCAATTACCATGCGCGTCTCAGCGACCTGACAGTCCATCTGAAAAACGGTCAGGTCGATTATTCCAATCCGACCGCGGAAGACTGGCGGGTGTCGCTGGTCGACACCGGCGTTAACAGCATGACTGGCGGGCGCCTGTTGCGCCTAAAGCCGCATTTGCAATCAGGTGGTACTTTTATGCTTACCTATGGCGATGGCGTGGCCGACGTGGACATTCCCGCTTTATTGGCCTTCCATCGCGCCCACGGAAAACTGGCGACGGTCAGCGCGGTGCGACCCTCGGCCCGGTTTGGCGGCATGCACATTGGTGATGGCCGGGTGCTCGACTTCAAAGAGAAGCCCCAATCAGGCGAAGGCTGGATCAACGGAGGCTTTTTTGTGTTTGAGCCCGGTGTTTTTGGCTATCTCACCGACGACACCACGATTCTTGAAAAATCGCCCATGGAAAATCTGGTTCGTGACGGCCAGTTGATGGCCTATGAACATTCCGGCTACTGGCAGTGCATGGACACGATTCGCGACCGCGATGCGCTGCAAACATTGTGGGAGAAGGGGAATGCTCCTTGGTTGAAAGGATCGAAATGATGTTTACGGATATCTACCGAGGTCGCCGGGTGCTGGTGACCGGCCACACCGGGTTTAAGGGCAGCTGGCTGACTGCATGGCTGTTGAAATTGGGGGCCGAAGTTGTCGGTGTCTCAAAGGATGTGCCAACTCGGCCGGCCATGTTCGAAGCACTTGCGCTGAACCGGCGGGTCAAACATGTGCAAGCGGATATTCGCGATCTGGCGGTGATGCGCGACTTGGTGGCGGCGGAAAAGCCGGACTTTGTCTTTCATCTTGCCGCCCAGGCCATCGTCTCGACCGCGTACGACAATCCAGTCGAGACCATGACCACCAATGTGGTGGGGACCATGAATATTTTGGAAGTGCTGCGATTACTTGAGCGGCCCTGCATTGCCGTGATCATCACCAGCGACAAATGTTATGACAATGTCGAGTGGGTGTGGGGTTATCGCGAGACCGACGGATTAGGTGGCAAGGACATCTACAGCGGTTCCAAGGGAGCGGCCGAGCTGGTTATCAAATCTTACCTGCATTCCTATTTCAAGAGCGGTCATCCCGTACGCCTTGCCATTGGCCGCGCCGGCAATGTCATCGGTGGCGGAGATTGGGCGCGGGATCGCCTCGTGGCTGATTGTGTCCGGGCCTGGAGTGAAGGGCGTGCCGTTGAGATTCGCAGTCCCCGGGCGACACGGCCATGGCAGCATGTACTGGAACCTTTGAGTGGATATCTCGTCCTGGGCCAGGCGCTGGCCCAAACGCCCCGGATGCACGGCGAAGCCTTCAACTTTGGGCCCAAGGCCGAGCAGAACCATACGGTCGTTGATTTACTGACCGATCTAAGCCGATCATGGGGCTTTAGATCTCCCGACCAGGCTTATCGCATTACCGGCAATGTTCCTTTTCATGAGGCCGGACTGCTCAAGCTCAATTGCGACAAAGCATTGTTTCACCTCAACTGGGAGCCCAGTCTCGATTATACCGAGACGATCGGCATGGTGGGCGACTGGTATGCAGCGTTCTACCACGAACATGCCGATATGTATGCGACAACGGTGGCCCAGATTTCCGCCTACGAAAATCTGGGGGAAAAACGTGACCGGATATGGACGCGGCCTTGATGGATCAACCGGTTCCAACTGAAAAAATGATCGAGGGTTTGATCCTCACGGAGCTGCGCCAGATTGGCGATGAGCGCGGGGCCGTCTTGCACATGTTGCGGGCCGATTCGACGGGATCCACCCGTTTTGGCGAATGCTATTTTTCCGAGGTGCTGCCTGGCGCGGTCAAAGCCTGGAAACGCCACCACGTGCAGATGCAGAATTTTGCCGTGCCGATAGGGCGAATGAAGATCGTAGTCTATGATGACCGGGATGTTTCACCAACCAAGGGAAAGGTGCAGGTGATCGAACTCGGCCGACCGGATGCCTACCGGCGTTTGCAGATACCTCCCGGCCTCTGGTATGGCTTTGCCTGCATGAGCGAGGCTCCCGCACTGCTGGCTAATTGCACCGATCTTCCACATGATCCGGCGGAAGGCGAAAAACGGCCGGTGAATGATCCGTCGATTCCTTATCGATGGGCTCCGGTCAATGAAGCGAGGAGACAATGACATTGAGACCAATCCGTCTCTTGGTGGTTGGTGGCAGCGGGTTCATTGGTCGGAATGTTGTCAAACGGGCGGCTGCGATGGGCTGGCAGGTGACAAGTATTGGTCTTTCATCCCAGGTGGCGGGCGAACTTGAGTCCCAAGGCGTTCGCTCTCTCGTAGCCGATATCCGAAAAAAAGCCGCCTTGTCGGAAGTTCTAGGCGATGCGTCTTTTGAATATGTGGTAAATTGTGGCGGCTATATCGACCACATCGCTTATTTTAACGGCGGAGGAAAGGTTTTCGACACACATTTTGGTGGCCTGTGCAATCTGGTTGAACTTCTCAATCGCCAAACGTTAGTTGGCCTAGTCAACATCGGCAGCAGCGACGAATATGGAAATATGCCCGCTCCCCAAAGGGAGGGGCAGCGGGAAGCGCCCATCTCGCCGTATGCTTTGAGCAAGTTAGCAGCTACCCACCTGTTGCAAATGCTCCACCGGACAGAAGATTTCCCAGGGATCACCCTTCGCGTATTCTTGTGTTATGGACCTGATCAGGACGAACGACGCTTTTTGCCACAAATCATCCGCGGCTGCTTGGAAAACCGTTCCTTTCCGGCGTCGGAAGGCCGACAGCTGCGGGATTTTTGCTTTATTGAGGATGTAGTGGCGGCAACCTTTGCGGCTTTGACCAGTGCTCAGGCCAAGGGGGAGGTTATCAACATCGGCTCTGGTCAGCCCGTTTCTATTCGGCAGATTATTGAAACGGTGCGTGACCTGACGGGCGGAGGCACTCCACTTTTTGGAAAGATCGCTTACCGGCGTGGGGAAAATATGGAGCTGTATCCTGATATTTCCAAGGCGAAGTCGATTCTAGGCTGGAAGCCTCAGGTTGCCCTAGACCAAGGTTTGAAGGAAACCATCCAATGGTCGAGGGACAATCCATGAAACAGGAGCCGCTCGTCAGCGTGCTGATGAATTGTTACAACGGGGAAAAATACCTGAGGGAAGCGATTGATAGCATACGGGCGCAAACCTACCAAAACTGGGAAATCATTTTTTGGGATAACCAATCCACGGATGGAAGCGCTGAAATCTTCAAGAGTTACAATGACCCACGATTCAAATATTTCCATGCCCCCGTTCATACTGACTTGGGCGGGGGGAGGGCCAGGGCTTGGAAATACCTGACGGGAGATTTCATCGCGGTTTTGGACACAGATGACGTATGGCTTCCCCGCAAGCTCGAGAAGCAGATTCCTTTTTTTTCCGATCCTGATATCGGGCTGGTCATTAGCGACACCCTGTTTTTTAACGACAAGGTAGAAAAGCCTCTTTATGGAGGGAAATACCCCCCCGTTGGTTTTGTGTTCGAACAACTTTTGGCGGCCTATTCTGTCTCGTTGGAGACGGTCGTGTTTCGCAGGGCGACGGCGCTAAGATTGAAAAGAGGATTCGATCCCGATTTCAGTTTTATTGCCGATTTTGACATAGTGGTTCGCCTCAGCCGCATTTCGAAGCTGGCTCTGTATCCTGGGATTCTCGCAAAATGGCGCGTGCATGCCGCGAGCGATTCATGGAAGTATCCCCTGGCCTTTGTTGAGGAGAAAAAACGATGGCTCGCAAAACAGATCGCAGAAGAACCCGGATTTGCGCGCAAATATTCAAAGGCCATAGGCAGATTCAAAAGCAAAAATATAAGAACCGAAGTTGCCCATGCACTTATCAATCACCGGCGATTATGCGCATTTAAGCTATTGATGAAAAGCAAGTTTGATCATTGGCACGCATGGGCATTGCTTCTAATCTGTCTTATTCCTTTTTCAGATTCGATAATCTCTTATTTATACAAGCGAAAGGCCGAGCTGGCCTGATCGCTGAGCTGGCGGTTAATCGCAATCCTTGACCACCGATAAACCAGTATTCGTCGATAGTGCCAGAACAGCCCTTGAAATTGCCTTTTTCCAAGTGGGCTTGAGGAAAGGTGAACGGATTCTAATCCCGGAGCTCGTTTGCGATGTATTATTACACCCGATTTTAGCGGCGGGGTTGATCCCCATTTATTATCCGATTACCCACGGGCTTGCTCCTGAATGGAGCCTATTGGAATCGATCACCATGCAATCACCCTGCCGGGCCTTGATCATGGTTCACTATTTTGGCCAGCCCCAGAGCGTCGAATTGTTTCAACAATTTTGCCGGCGGCATAATCTATTGCTCGTGGAGGATAATGCGCATGGTTACGGGGGGTATCTGGCCGGAAAATCCCTGGGGTCATTTGGTGACATTGGAGTAAGTTCACCGAGAAAGATACTCGGCACCCCATCAGGTGGGGCATTGTATGGCGCCAATGCGTTTTCACTTGGACGCATTGAGAAGATGAAGCCCTTTTCAATATTCCGCCCCAGCCAGTTATTAAAGATGTCCTTGCGTTCCTGTAAGCCGGTTTGGCGTTTTGCCAGAAGTCTCGCGGATCGCTCCAAGGACTGGAGTGATCCCCGGCTGTTTCGCGAGAAGGAGAAATGTGGCCGCGGCATTGATCGTTTCTCCTTCCGCCGAATTCTTTCAGCGGATTGGAAAGCGATAGCTGGGCAACGGCGGCAGAATTGGTTGGCCTGGACCCGCTTTGCCCAAAGCAAACATTTGAGCCCTGTCTTTCCAGAAGTTCATCCTGAATCCTGCCCTTGGGCCTTCCCGGTCTATGCTAAAGATATTCAGGAGCGAAACCTCTGGTTGGCATGGGGGATGGACCATCGAATACCCTTGTTTCCCTGGCCGGCTTTGCCTGAGGAGATTATTTCCCGCGACGGCCAGGCCATGGCGCGTTGGAGGATTTTACTATGCTTTCCGCTTGATGTTGCCCTCGTGCTTTGTGACGGCGAATCTCCGGCTTGGGAAGGATCAGTGTGCGCTGAATCAAAGGGCGAAACAAAACAACTGGTGAAAATATTAGTTTTTAATGAATTCAGTGCGGAATTGGAAACGCATTGGAAGGCATTGGAGCCTTTCGCTGAGCATCATGTCTTTCAGGATTACAAGTGGTTGAAATTCTGGCAGGAGACGATCGGGAGTCCCGTTTTGGGGATTAGTCCGTGGATTGGAGTCATTTTAGATGCCAATGATGAGCCAAGAATGGTTTTCCCTCTTGGCGTCCGGAGACAGTGCGGCGTTCGAGTGTTAGAGTTTCTGGGCGGTGCGCAGGGTGATTATCTCGGCCCTCTAATACACGCGATTTGGATGTTAAATATTAAAAAAATTGAGGCGGGATGGAGCCTAGCCAGTAAACAATTGCCCAAGCACGATGTCCGGCACTTTATGAAGCTTCCAGCCAAGTGGGGCGGGGAAAACAATCCACTCGTGGAAATATGGAAAACCCGATTTCAGGACAACTCATACTCCGCGAGCCTTCCGGCAACATTCAATGATTTTCAGGCCCGCCTTAGGACGAAGTTTAGGGCGGATACAAAAAGACAGCGAAAACGCCTCGCTGAACTTGGAGTCCTCAAATTTGAGACAGTAACCGACGCCGCCGGATGGAATCACGGAATCGAGGCGATGATCTCCCAGAAGAAGGAGCGCTGCCGGCACATGGGCGTTCCCGATATTTTTTCGGACAACTCGATTCAGCGGTTTTACCGAGAAATACCTCGGAGTTTCGGAATAGAAGGGAGAGCCCATTTATCCGTCCTGAAACTCAATGACGAGATACTAGCCACGCATTGGGGGGCGATCTATCGAGGCAGGTTTTATTTCCTGATGCCGACATTTGCGGGAGGAAAGTGGGCGGCGTATTCAACCGGCCGCTTATTATTAGAATGTCTCGTGGAATGGTGCATCCAAAATAACCTGAAGGTATTTGACTTCACCATTGGCGGCGAAGACTACAAGAAGGATTGGTGCGACGGGGAGATGCCATTGTATGAACATCTTCGCGCCATAACACCACTCGGCTTTCCCTGCGTCGCCTACATCCGGTTGCGACGACGTGCGCGAAGAAACAAGCAGATCTGGGGCGCTGTAAAATTCATATACTCCCGAGCCAGATATGGTGGGTGCAAAAAATAACAATATTTCGGCAGAAAAATCGGTGGTGATTTCAATCGATTTTGAAATGCGCTGGGGTGTCCATGACCTTTACCGGTCGGACTTCAACGCTTACCGGAAGAACCTGGAGAATTGCCGGCCGGTAGTCCTAGCCACATTGGCCATGCTGGCCGCCCGAAAACTTCGGGCGACTTGGGCCACGGTGGGCGCCTTGGGTTTGAATGGCTGGGACGAATATTTTGCCTTTGCCCCGCCGGCACCAGCTTATCGCGACCCGAGGCTCTTGGTTCGCAAGGAATATGCTGAACTTGATCCGACCGGATCTCTTCATTTTGCTCCCGATTTGATCGAGAGGATACTGGTCACGGAGGGACAAGAACTGGGAAGCCACTCGTTCTCGCATCTTTATTTCCGTGAACCGGGCGTATTGCCGCAAGATTTTATCGATGATATGGCTGCGGTCGAAAAACTCTGGCGCGACCGCTATGGAGTTGTTCCGGTGAGCTTGGTATTTCCAAGAAACCAGAGCGCCTTTGAGGACCGGCTCGACGACACGAGTATAAAAATCTGGAGGGGATCCGAACCGGCTTGGTTCTACGATTGCACCTCGCAGAACAAAAATACGCTTTTGCCGAGGACGTTGCGGCTCGTGGACAGCGTCCTCCCTATTGTTCAGAGAGCTTCGTATCCCGAGAAGAAAATGGTGAGAGCGGGGATATTCATCCGCTTCGGACTTCCGGAAGCTTTCTGGTGGCTACAGCTTTGCAAGCTTCGGCATGAGTTGAATCGACTGTCTGCTGGGCAAATATTGCATTTGTGGTGGCATCCGCATAATCTGGGCTTTGATTTAGATAAAGGGCTCTCTCGTCTTGCCCAATTGCTTGATTTAGTATCCGAGGCCTGCTTGACTAAGCAGATTATTTCCAAGGCCATGAAGGATTTTATTTTGCCTATGGATGGAAGCTGTTTTCCTGATTTTAAAAGCTAAAATAATCGACAGCTTATTTGTGAAAGTTGCAATTACTGGAGGCAATGGCTTTATCGGCCGAAAATTGATTGAGGCACTTATTCGGCAAGGTCACGTGGCAAACGTGTTATCGCGCAGATCGCAGCCTGCATTTTCATCCGGCATCCAGGTGGTGACGGGCGATTTGACATCCACAACTTGTCCATTGGGTCAACTTTTAGAGGATTGTCAGGTTATATTTCACTGTGCTGGAGAGATTCGTAATATTGCAGCAATGGAGTTGCTGCACATTGATGGTACCAAAAGATTATTGAAGGCAGCATTAAATGAGGCTGCGCTCAAACAGCGTCAAATACACTGGGTGCAGCTAAGTAGTGTTGGAGCCTATGGCCCTCCGCAAGAATCCCCCAGTGCCCGGCGTGTGGTAACTGAAGATACGCCGACCCGCCCAATTGGGGTATATGAAGTCACAAAGACTCTTTCCGATGAGCTGGTTATCCAGGCAAGCAATAGCGGCTCAATTACTTACTCAATTGTCCGGCCATCCAATGTGATTGGTGCCGGTATGTCCAACCGATCGTTGCATACGATGGGGGAGATGGTGCGTAAAGGCCTGTTTTTTTATATCGGGCGAGCTGGCGCAGTGGCTCCATACGTGCATGTCGATGACGTGGCAGAGGTGCTCCGAATTTGCGGAGTCGATCATCGTGCCAAGGGAAAGATCTTTAACATTTCCAATGATTGCTTGCTGGAGGAAATGATAGCGGGAATGGCTTCGGCGCTAGGGGTCAGACCTCCATGGTTGAGGTTCCCCGAGGCAGGCGTTAGGATCGTCGCATGTATTGGAACCATGGTCGTCCCCATCCCGCTGACCCAAGAGCGGATCAATGCGCTTGTGGCGAGAACGAGGTATCCCTGTCGCAAGCTAGAGCAGGAATTAGGTTTCACTCCGCGGAAGCCTGTGCCTGGCGTGATCGGTGAAATTTTGACGAAGTGAATGCTTTAGTGATCGTTGCAAAGATTAGGGTGTGCATATGATTCAGGACAGGAACGCTGACCGCCGCCGGATATGCTTTGTAGCGACAATTCCATTCGCAATCAATGTCTTCCTGCGGGCACACATCAATGTGCTTAGGGCGAAATACGATGTGGTATTGGTGGCAAATGGCTCCGCCGAGAACCTGCCAGGATTGCTGGATACTCAAGTTTCTTTCATGCCGCTAAAGATCGAGCGAAAAATTTCCATCAAAAGCGATGTATTGGCGCTGATTCAACTTTGGCGCCTGTTTAGAGAGGAGGAATTTGATAGCGTTCATTCAATTATGCCCAAGTCAGGATTGCTGTCCATGATCGCCGCAAGGTTGGCCGGAGTGAAGTTCCGCTTGCATACATTCACTGGCCAGGTATGGGCGAATAAAACGGGTTTTAGTCGCTGGGTTTTGAAATTCCTCGATAGGATTTTAGCAAAAAACGCCACCTATATTTTAGCGGATAGTCATTCTCAACGTGATTTCTTGATCAATAATAATATCGTCGCATCTGGAAAGATCGGAGTACTGGCTGATGGTTCGTTCGCGGGAGTTGATCTCGAGAGATTTGTCTTTAGCGAAGGGGCTCGGGAGGAAATTAGGAGATCTCACTGTATTCCGCATGAGGCCATTACGTTTATATTTCTTGGTAGGCTAAATCGGGACAAAGGCCTGGCGGACCTGGCTCGTGCCTTTGCGACGGCCGCAGTGCGGGATCCGCGCATCCATCTTATGATAGTTGGATTTGACGATGGTGGTTTCGATGAGGACTGGGCTAAATTAGGCCAGCAGTTTGTCGGACGAGTGCACCGCGCTGGATTCACTGATCGCCCGGAGAAATTTTTATCGGCTGCAGATGTGTTTTGTCTGCCCAGCTATCGTGAGGGATTTGGCTCGGTGTTGATTGAAGCGGCGGCAGTCGGACTGCCTGCAATTGCTTCTCGTATTTATGGAATAACTGACGCGGTAGAAGATGGGGTGACGGGAATTCTTCATCAGCCCGCCTCGGATAGGGAGATTGCAGAGGCCATGTTGCTTTTAGCCTCCGACGATCGCCTTCGTCGCAAAATGGGTGATGCCGCCCGGAGCAGGGCCGTGGAAAAATTTTCTGAGGCTCGAGTTACGATGGCGTTTTTTAATTTTTATCAGGAGATGTTCAGCGGAGGAGGGGGTACGCCACGATGAGCCAGGAGTTGGATTGCTTTGGAGATAAATGGAGCTTCCATTTCATGGAGTATATCGCTGGGGTTTCACCTATGGGGAAGTTTAACCCATGTTGCTGATAACGGGTGCGACAGGTTTTGTGGGGAATGCGGTGGTCGCTCGCGCTGCGATGGAGCATCCGTTTTCTGTTCGAGTAGCTGTGCGAACAGGCGCGCCTGAATTTCAAAAAAACATCGAAACGGCATTTGTTGGCGATATGACACCGGAGACAGACTGGCGTAATGCAGTCCGTGGAGTTGATACAATTGTACATGCTGCCGCCAGAGTGCACGTCATGCGTGATTCCGCAGTCGATCCTCTGGCTGAATTTCGTCGTGTCAATGTGGCGGGTACATTGAACCTGGCGCGGCAAGCAGTCGATGCGGGGGTAAGGCGTTTTATCTTTATCAGTTCGATCAAGGTTAATGGTGAAAGTACGCTGTTGAATCGACCTTATACCGCCGCTGACGTGCCCGCGCCGGTTGATCCTTACGGCATTTCAAAGTATGAAGCTGAATTTGGTTTGACACAGCTTGCAGAGAAAACGGGGCTTGAAATGGTGATCATCCGTCCTGTGCTGGTATATGGCCCTGGCGTGCGGGCAAATTTTCTCTCCATGATGCGTTGGCTGTATCGAGGTATTCCGCTGCCACTAGGCGCAATACACAACCGACGCAGCTTGGTGGCGCTGGATAACTTAGTGGATCTTATAACTATCTGTTTGTATCATCCTGCGGCAGCCAATCAGGTCTTTCTCGTCAGCGATGGTGAGGATCTGTCGACCACAGCACTCTTGCGACGCGCGTCGGCAGCGCTCGGCAGGCCTGGGCATTTGATTCCGGTGCCAGCGTTAGCCTTACGGTGGACCGCGCGTTTGCTGGGTAAAGTGGATTTCGCCCAGCGACTCTGTGGTTCCTTGCAGGTCGATATCAGTAAAACGCAGAAATTTCTGGGGTGGGTTCCGCCTTTGGGTATTGATGATGCCCTGAGGCAAACGGCACAGCATTTTTTAGCCAATCTACACCGAAGATGAATGCAGTGGCCATATGAATAAGATACAGGATCATCCGGTTTAAATTGTGTGACTGCTTTTTGTCTCAAGCTTTTCGCCATTGCGGGCATTTGCTGGGCGATGCTTTATTTCGTCAGCGTGCTCTTGCGGCGTTTTGGCGTTGTTGATAAGCCCAATGCCCGTTCCAGTCATGACATCCCTACGGTGCGTGGTGGGGGTATTGTCCTCGTGCTCGTGATTCTTGTGATGATGCTATGGCTGGCGGCAGGACACCAATCCTATCTCGTTGGTCTTGCCGTGATATTTTTTGGGCTGGCGGCAATCTCGTTCTGGGATGACTTGCGCTCCTTGAGCCCGACTTTCCGTTTTGGCGCTCAAGTGATTGCTGTGGCGTCAGCGCTGCTCTGGCTCAAGATCATCGTGCCATCCGATGGGACGATGGCTGCCGCGGACCATATTGTGTTCTTCGTCATTTCGTTCGTCTGGATGCTTGGTTATATGAATGCATTCAATTTTATGGATGGCATTAACGGTCTGGCCGGTGGACAGGCTTTAGTGACTGCATTGGGCACAGCTATTCTGGCGCATTTGGCCGGGTTATCATGGACGCATCCGGCTCTTTTCCTGGCGCTCGTGGTTGCTGCCGCTTCGGCCGGACTCTTGCCGCACAATTTTCCCCGGGCAAAGGTGTTCATGGGCGACGTCGGAAGCGTGAGCCTTGGCTTTTTGCTGGCGGTGATTACGGTTTGGATCGCATGCGATACCAGTTGGTGGTTGCTTCCGTGGCTTGGGCTGTTGCATGCAAACTTCGTTCTCGATACGGGCATTACCATGGTGAGGCGCGTGGCACTCGGTGAGCGATGGTATGAGGCCCACCGCGAGCATTTTTACCAGCGGCTAATCCGGGCGGGCCAAAGCCATCAAAAGGTCACCCTTAGCGAAATGGCGTTGCAAGGAGTCGTCATGGTCCTGCTCATTGCCGTGCAACCGACTAACTGGACAGGGCGAATAATGGCCGTCGTCACGGTGCTTTTGCTTTGGAGCGGGTTCTTTCTTTACGCTGAATATACGTTTCGGCATGCTTGTCTTGGACGGATGATTAAATCTACTCCAGATCCGCGGAAGGCGCCGCTTTGAAATACAAAGCGAAAATCATGGTCAGGCTAATTGGCTTGCTGCTGCTTTACGGCATGACGCTATCGGGCGCACTCTGGTTGTCCTACCAGCTTCGTTTTGACTTTAGCCCTGCGCCGGAATATCTGATCCACTTCGGCCTGATTCTGACGTGCATGATCGGTTTGAAACTGGTTTTGCTCCTGGTCTTCGGGCAGTTTGGCAGCCTGTTGAGTTACTTTGGTATCCAGGACCTCGCGAGGATATTCCTGGCCACGTTGAGCGCTGCAGGCATTGCCTTGGGTGTCTGGTTTTTCAACGGCATAAGTTATGCGCCGCCGCGCGCTGTAATACTGACCGATTTAATGCTGTCATTTCTTGCGCTATGCGCCATCCGCATGGGTTTCCGTTTGCTGCGGGAAGGCTATTTTGGCGGTGACGATGACGTCGGTGGTCAATGCCGCCAGGTCGGCATCATCGGAGCAGGTGATGTGGGTGCGTCCCTGGTCAAGGATTTGCTTATGCGACGGGGCTTCGGGATGAAGCCGGTGGCATTTTTTGACGATGATCCTGGAAAATGGAATACAAGCATTCATGGTGTGCCTGTTGCTGGTGCACCGGAGACTATTCCGGAGTTTTTGAGGAAAACGAAATTCGAGGAAGCGATCATTGCAATGCCTGGTGCCTCCGGCAAACGGGTTAAAGAAATAGTGCAGTTGGCGACGCGGGCCGGCTTAAAATCGGAAATTGTCCCTTCACTTGAGCAGCTTGTGACTGGCAAGGTGCGTGTGTCGCGCATCCGTCCAGTGGAAGTGGAGGATCTGCTTGGCCGCGAGCAGGTCTCGCTCGATTCGGCGGCGATCGCTAAATTTATTGAAGACCGTGTGGTAATGGTGACTGGAGCCGGGGGTAGTATTGGCGGCGAACTGTGTCGACAAATCTCGCGGTACAATCCCTCTAGGCTGCTGATGCTGGACCAGTCGGAGCCCAGCCTGTTTTTGATCGAGCAGGAAATGGTCGATGCAGGTATGGGCGCATTGGTTCAGCCATTGGTGGCGGATATATTGGATCGGCACCGGATGCCTTATCTTTTCAAGCGGTTCAAACCACAGGTCATCTTTCATGCCGCGGCCCACAAGCATGTGTACCTCATGGAGCGCCAGCCGGCCGAGGCGATTTACAACAATAGCGTCGGCACCCGCTTGCTGGCGCAAATGGCAGCGGAGCACGGCGTGTCGGCCTTTGTGATGATATCCACCGATAAGGCCATCAACCCAACGAGTGTGATGGGGGCCAGTAAGCGACTGGCGGAAATTTACCTGCAATCGTTGCAGGCCAATAATCATACCGCAACGAAGTTCATCATGGTGCGATTCGGAAATGTGCTCGGATCATCCGGTAGTGTTATACCGATCTTTAAAAAGCAAATTGCGGCTGGTGGGCCGGTCACAGTGACCCATGCGGATGTCACCCGCTATTTCATGACCATTCCTGAAGCGTCAGGGTTGGTCATGCAAGCGAGCGTGCTGGGCAAGGGAGGGGAAATTTTTGTCCTCGATATGGGACAACCGGTAAAAATCGTCGATCTCGCCCGTCAAATGATTGAATTGAGCGGGTTCAGGGTGGGGGAGGATGTTGATATCAAGTTTACTGGATTGAAGCCCGGAGAGAAGCTGTATGAAGAGTTGCAGCATCTCGATGAACATCACCTTCCGACCGGGCATCCGCGCATTATGCGCTTTGTGCCCCGTAACGACGCGCGGGAGAGCAGCGCGAAGGCAATCGCGGAAATCGAAAGTGCGCTGTATAAGGTGAGCAATAACGAGCTGAAGGCCTTGCTCAAAAAAGTGGTGTCGGAGTACACGCCGTTTTTCGACTGAGGGAAGGCAGGCGAACAAATCGGGAATACAGAAAAGTAAAATGCAGATCGGGTTATCCCTATCGATCTTTAACTTCTATTTTCCTTCGGACGTGGATCCTCTCCCCAGCCGGTAGAGGGCGCCCCCGGATCCTTCGAGTTTCGTGCAACCCGCGTTGATGGCGGCGGCTTCAAGTTCTGGCCCGGCCGCATAGTCCGAGGCCACCTGACGGGAAGGCCAATGCCCGGAAAGTTGTCCAGCAAGAGAGTTGGCTGTATATAATTCACGTGTCGTAGGAATGTATAATCGGCTTCCATAATATTGAGGGTCGGAGATCGCCCTGATCGTACTATTTGCTGAATCAGCGATGGGTGAACTGATTCCCCGATAAACGTAGAGGGCGTTTCCGAAGCCTATAGCTTGAAGGACATAACCGATATTTACTGTCGTCACTAGGCGGAGTTTCTTGCCGTCTTGTTGGGCGGACAGTGTTTTGGACGATCCGATCACATCATGCATTCTCAGATCGGCGGGTGTTTGGTCCAGGGTATGCCAGAAATGATTATAGCTCGGACTGTTGGGAGAAATCGTGGTCAGTATAAGGAGGCCGCCAATTGCCAAAGCGAAAGCGAAAAATGCTCGACACGAAGTCCCATGTGATTTTTCGGCCCAGTATGTAATAATTCCAGTTCCAAGGGAGACCAACGCGAGTCCGGTGGGGATTGCGAAAAGCATGCGCTGAAAGGTGATGATATTTATCTCGCCGCCATGTTGTGCGAGAAGCCCGGCGAATGGAATGGCCACACAGGGGAGGCATAGTGCGAATACCGGCATGATAGTCAGCCATCCGGCGAGATGGTTGCGGCGCAGAAGCGGCAGGCTAGCCGCGAGGTTAATCAGGCCGACCACACCGATTATCTGCAGCATCCGGTCGCCAGCCAAGGAGCTAAGCGAAAGGATATTGAAACCGAACCAAGGCGACAGCCAGCCTTGCGGGCGGTATATGGCATCGATCGCGGGGTGGCGGGGGTACCAGCGTACGGTTGCTAGGCTAAGGAGAATTACTGTGGCGAGGAGGATCCAGCCTGCAGATCGTTTCCACTCAATCAGCCGCCACGTGGCAACAGCGGCGAGCCCGAGGGCGGCGATGCCTATCCCTTGGATGTGATTGAATGCCGTGAAGAGTCCCAGCAGAGCTGCGCATCCAAGGGTTTGTAGCCAGCGAGCGGGGCGTGCTGGCAACTGCTGGGCTAACTCAAGCCCTAGCCGGGTGAGTGCAATCGCACCGAGTTGTGCATAAATGCTGCTGGAGATGCCATAATATCGGTAGAATGAGAAAATATTATTACCGAACAGGATGGCTTGCAGGATGACAAAAACCAAACTGGCTCGTTCGCCAAGCCCGATTACACGTGCGAATCGATAATATTGCCAGCAAAGCAGCAGGCAGATGCCGGTATAATAAAAATCGAGCCAGAAGAGCTGTCGGAGTCCGAAGGCCCAGCCGACCAGGCTGTAGGGAATGAAATAGCTTGATTTAAGCCATGTGGAATGATTGCCGACGGTCTGGCAGATATGCCATTCGTTGATGCGTCGCAGGTGTTCCCATGGGTCAGATGGCCATTCCAGATAGACGCCGGGAATATAGAAAATGAGCCCGAGCAGGAACCAGGGAAGGAGACCAGAAACCAGAGGCCAGAGAGCAGAGGTCAGAGGACGGAAAACTGGGGACTTAGCGTGGAGCGTTGAGAGTGCAAAATCCTGCCGACATGCACGCAAAGCGAGGAGGCCAAGGATCACATGGATCAGGTGCAGAGCCCAATAAACGTGAAGCAGCGAAGGAAGATGTCGGCCAGAGCCAGGATTGACGGGCCATTTCAGCAAATAATATAGCAGGTAGAAACAAAGATAGGGGATGAGGAAGGCCCAGCCGCTAAAGAAATAGCGACGAAGGAGAATCCTGGGCGTAAAATCTTCAGTCACGGTGAGGCAATGACGTAAAAACTGGGCGCAAACTCGTGGGCAATTTTCAGTCGGGCTAGCGAGTTGTAATGCGACTGCAGCTCGGCCTGGAAATCCAGCGGCTGCCCCGAATGGCCGTCATGCTCGGGCACAAAGCCACCCTTTTCATAGTAGTCGTTGATTTCCTGGCCTAGCGGCAGAATCAGCTGGGGCAGCTTGTAATCAGGGAGGGCGGCAAAGAATGAGACGGTGCGAAAACCTGCGGCTGCCAGCAGTTCGGCCAGTTCAGCGCGGGTGAACGTGAAGCTTCGCAGGTCTTGTCCGGAGCGGTCGCGCCATTTGTGCGCGGCGAGGGCAGCGTCGTAAACGGCCACGTCGGGTGCACCCAAATGATCGTCGAGGGCTCCGAGCAGATACTTTAAGCCAAGGCGATTTTCGATCCCGATGACCAACCGGCCTCGGGGAGAAAGCAGGGCGCGGGCTTGACGGAGGAATCTAATTTGAATTTCACCCGGTTCGCCGGGGCTGAACTTAGGCACCCATTCGAGCACGCCGATGGAGCAGACCAAATCGAATTGCTGCGGCTCGAACTCGACGTCGAAGAAGTTCGCCTGGATGAAATGCAGGCGGTCGGCGATGCGTTCCTGTGTGGCCGCAGCCTGGATGAAGGCCAGTCGTTCGGGCGTGGGTTCGAGCGCGGTCACCTCGTTCCTGGCGTTGCGGGCAAGCGGGAGGGAGATTTGCCCCCAGCCGGCGCCGATGTCCAAAATTTTGGCGCCAGGCGGCGGCGGGTGCTGTCGGAAAAAAAGATCACGGGCCTGACTGGTGACAATCTGGTAGAGCCAGGGGTTGGACTTTTCATAGCGCTGGGCCACGGCTATGCGCCAGGGTATGCCGCCGCGCACGTCGCGCACGATGGCCAAAAGCTCCTCGGCGGGGGTGTCGCGATAAGTAGCGTTGTCTGCAGGCGCTGCCCACCGGTCGCCGCGCTCCAGGTTGATCAAATTGCCGTCATGCCGGAAGGTGATCATGGCCGTCTTAGTTCAATTTGATGTTTTCCGCCGGCAGAAGGCGTGAGGTGATGGCGGCCTTGAGGTTGGCGATGCCGAAGGTGCGGTCATGGCCGTGGATCTCAAGATTGATGGCGTCGTAGCGCCGGTGCAGCACCGCCAGTTTGTCGCCGACGAAATGGATGAAGCCAAACGAGAGAAAATAATGGCCGGGCATGATATCGAGGTCGAAGGTGAAATCCACGACATGGCGTTCACCGGCTTTCATCCCGGCGGCCGGTTGCTTGCTGAAGAGGGTGTTGGTGCCATAAATTTCCACTCCGGCGGTATTTTTGATGGTAAGGGCAAAAACGGGCTCGGGGTAGTCATCGTTCGCCTCCACCACCATACGGACGATGGCAGGCTCACCGGTCGAAAACCACGAGCGCTTTTGGCCGGTCGCGTCCAGGACGGCGACGGTCAGGATGCGGCCGAGCTCCCCGCCATAGGCAAATTCTTGTCCGCTGACCTGGATATGGGCGCGCTCATCGGTCAAAAGCGCCTCGGCCTGCCTGGTTACGGTTTCGCTATCCGGCTGGGCATCGGTCGCCGGTCGCCCAAGGGGGGAAGCAGGCTTGGCTTGGGCGTCGCGCGGCGCGTCCGCCACTCTGGATGTCCGCAAAGCAGCGATGTCAGCCTTCAGGGAATCAGCGGAATTTCCGTCGAGCAGGAGCTTGGAGTATAAGTTAACGACATCGTTGGGCTTGCCGGCGTAAACCACGGCGCCGTGTTCGAGGAGCACGGCATGATTGCACAGCCGTTTGACCATCGAGGCATCATGCGAGACGAACAGAAGCGTCACGCCTTGTGCGATGAAGCGATCGATGGCGCGGGCGCATTTAAGCTGAAACCGGGCGTCGCCGACCGAAAGGGCTTCGTCGACGATAAGGATGTCGGGCTCGACATTTGCGGCCACGGCAAAGGCGAGCCGCACCACCATGCCGCTGCTGTAAGTCTTGACCGGCTGGTCGATAAAATCCCCGATTTCTGCAAAATCGGCGATGCCATCGATCCGTGCGTCCACCTGCTGGCGGGTGAAGCCAAGGATCGCGGCATTGAGATAGACATTTTCGCGGCCGGTAAAGTCGGGATTGAATCCGGCGCCGAGTTCGAGCAGGGCCGCGATGCGGCCACGGGTCTCGATCCGACCTTGGGTCGGCTGCAGCGTGCCGGCGATGATTTGCAGCAGGGTGCTTTTGCCCGAGCCGTTGCGGCCGATGACGCCGATGGCCTCGCCGCGGCGGACGTTGAGGGAGATGTCATGCAGCGCGTAGAAGTCGTGCCAGCCCCGGGCCGCGCAGGCATGCAGGGCGCGATGCGGCCCGGAATTTTTTGGAAACACGCCCGCGGCAGCAGCCAGCAGGGGGCTTTTCAAGCGGGCGGCTGGCGTCTTCCAAATCCGGTAGGCTTTGGAAAGATTCTCCGCTTTGATGATGATTTCGCCGTCTGGCATGACCGAATGGGGGAGTTACGCGGTTAAATCACGTCGGCGAAAGCCGGCTGCATTTTTCGGAAGAACCAGCCGCCGGCGATGAACGTCGCGAGACCCGCGGCATAAGTGTAGGTGAGATGGGTGAGGTTGACCGGCTGGTGCCAGAGCAGTGCGTCGCGGGCGAGCTGCACGGTTTGCAGGAGGGGGTTCCATTTCAGCAGGTTCCAAACAACCGGTGATCCGCGGAACCGGCTGATGGGGTAAAAAATGGCGCTGGCCCACAGCATGATTTGCGAAGCGAATTGAATCACCTGGTTGATGTCGCGGAAGAACACGCCAAGCGCGGCGAGGAACCAGCAAAGACCGGCGGTCAGCAGCAGCTGGGGCAGCAGCACGGCCGGGAGCCAAAGCAATCCGGCCAGAGTAAGGCTGCGCCCCATCACGACCATCCCGATGAGCAACAGACCGAGGCTGATCAGCAGGTGAAACCAGAATGCCCCGAGTTGGGCGAGCGGCAGCACCTCGAGGGGGAAGACGACTTTTTTGACGAGATTCGGAGTGGATACGATGATCGTCGGCCCCACCGCGAGCGTCTCGGCGATGACATGATACAGGATCAGGCCTAAAAATATGGTGAGTGCCACATCGACAGGCGTTTCTTGCGGCAGCACGCCGAACTTGCTTTTGAAAATGACCCCGAACACGAACATGTAGAGGCTGAGCATGAGCAGCGGATTGAGCACGGACCAGAGCATGCCGAGATAGCTGCCGCGATGGCGCATCTCGATGGCGCGCACGGTAAACTGCCACCACAGATCGCGTTTTCGCGCGAAACCGGCAACAGGGGAGGGGCCGCGGCGTGGATCAGTCATGTTGATGCTCAAAAGAGAGAGCGCAGCGCGGGGCAAACGTAATCGATTTCATCAGGGCGCGTCACACGAACTTTAATTTGCGCGCGGCAAAGACCACCATGCGCAGCAGCAGCCAGCCGTGGCTCCAGCGTTGGATGTTGGTCGTGCCATAAGTGCGCTCACGATAACGGATGGGGACGTCGGCAATCTTGAGGTTGAGCTTGCCGGCGCCGAACAGGAGGTCGAAGTCGCCGAAGGGATCGAAGTCGCCGAAGTAGCCCCGGTTGGCGACAATTTTTTCATAATGCAGGCGGCTCAGCACTTTCGTGCCGCAGAGGGTGTCCTTCACGTGCTGGCCGAGCAGCCAGGTGAAGAGCAGGCCGAAGGTTTTGTTGGCACAGAGGTTGAGAAACTGCATTGCGCGCTCTTCCATTGGATAGACGAGGCGGACCCCATTGGCGAACTCGGCGCGGCCGCAGGCGATGACATCGTAGAACTTTGGCAGCTCCTCGGGCGGCATGGTAAGATCGGCGTCGAGGATCATGAGGATGTCGCCGGTCGCGGCGGCGAAGCCCTCGCGCACGGCGTTGCCCTTGCCCTTGCCGGTTTGCCGGAGGGTCTTGATGCGGCGCTGCGGAAAGGCCGCGGCCACGCGCTGGATTTCCTCCCACGTGTTGTCGCGTGAGTGGCCTTCGACAAAAATCAGCTCGGTGCCCGCGCCGAGTTCGGGGGTGCGTTCGACGGCGGCCTGGATATTGCCCGCTTCATTGCGCGCGGGAATGACGACCGAGACGGTGAGCGGTTGCGCGGCCGCAGTGCGGCGCTGACGGGCGACGACGAAGACCGTGAGGCAGAAAAACGGCAGCAGCGGTGCGAGCAGGCGGTTGAAGATTTTTTCGACCCCGCCGAGTCGCAGCGGCAGGAGCAGACGTGGCTGCACTTGCAATGCCTCCCAATCAGCGAGCTGCAGGAGATTGAGCACGTCGGTCGTGGCGAGCCAGCTGCTTTGAGGTTCGTCGCTTTTCAGGCCGAGCCAGCGGCCGAGCGAAAACAGCGGCCGCCACAGGGCCGAAGGAAAATTGACGATCAACCGCGTGTCCGCATGGGCGACACCATGGAGCTTTTCAAGGAGTTGCTGTACGTCGGCAGAGTAATTGAGCGTGTCGGAGACGATGACCGCGTCGAATTTTTCCGGAAGCGAGAGTTCCTCCCCGGCCTGCACGTGCAGATCTGCGTCTGGAACGCGGGCTTGGGCCGCCATTATCTTGCGCTCCGAAAGATCAATCCCGGCTTTCCGGGTGGCGCGCAGCCGGGCGAGCAACCCGCCCGCGCCGCAGCCGATTTCGAGCACCTTTGCATCCGGCGGGATCAGCAGGTTGTAGTAGTGGGCGAGCAATTCACGGTAACCGCGCGACACCCGGTTGGGTTCGGGCGGAGTGGTTTCATAAAAGGTGCGCACCTTTTCGAGGTGGTGGCGCGTAAGGTCCGAGCCGTTGGTGGCGGGCATGTTCACACCTTTTCCTTTTCCAGCACGACGAGCAAGCGTCCGGCCAGGACCCGCGGGCAAAGCACGGCCACACGGTCGACCCCGCGGACCAGTCTTTGGATAAAGCGCCCACCGAACCGGGGTCCGGAAAAACCGCCCGAGGCAAAATAGGCGAAAGAGGCCAGAGGAGCGACTTCGCGCACGCGCCACCCTTCGAGCTGTCCGCGCGCCTCTCCCCACCAAAAAAGCCGCGTGGCCGAGCCCTGGGCCGCATAGTAGTCCACGCCGTCAGGTGAGAATTCCGGCGGTGCGTGCCAGGAGATCGGATCCTTCAAGCCGAGCGGCTCATGATGGAAAAGGCCGTAGACCAGCCGTCCGGTCCAGCTGGCCGCGGGTTCGAAAAGAATCAGCCGGCCGCCCGGCGCGAGCACGCGGTGAAACTCGCGCAGGGCCGTGCCCGGATAGCGCAGGTGGTGCCAGACGTCAAAAAGGATCAGGTGTGACACGCTGCCATCGGCGAAGGAGAGCCGGTAAGCGTTTTCCTGCCGGTCGAGCCATGGGTTGGGGAACAAGTCGGTGGTGATGCACTGAGGGATGACCTCCTTGATGCTGCCCATGCCTGAACCCAGCTCGACCACAATCCCCGGCCGGCTCGCGTCGATGTGCGCCGCGATGCGCCGGTGGAACTGGCGGTAGATTTCCTGCAGATGTGGCTTGCGCGCCCATGCTTCGCGATTGCGCTGGATCTCTATGTTATGCTGCTCGACCGGCAGCGGGGTGTTTTTTTTCATCACGGATGATGGTTTGAAACCCGATGGGCGTAATGCCGCTGCCTGGCGGGCACGTGGTTTCGGGGCCGGCGGTGAAAAGAGGTGGAATCGGCGGCAGGGGTCATGGCAGAGCAGACGGCATTATCTCGATTTAGCAGGCAGTGGCTCAAGTTTTTCCGTCGGCGCAGCGGCAAAAGATTTTTCTGCAACCCTTTTTGGTTCCGCAAGTCACACCGGGTGCCGCCGCACATTTTCAGAGTTGCCATCGCTCCGAAAATGAAACGGGCTGGGCGGTTAAATCCTTCAAACCCTGACAGCGTCCACTGTGTTTCCTCGTCCATTGAAGTCTGTTTTTTTGGCTCTACTGGGGATCTTGCCCGCTATGCTGAGCGCGCAGACGCCACCATTGCCGGTCACGCTGCCAGAGGACCTGCTGCCCGGTTTGCGCGACGTCCTGCACCGTGCACTGCAGGAATCACCGCAAATGATTTCGCATAATCTGGACCTCGCCGCGCAGGAGGCCAACCGCTACCAGCAGGCCGCGCAGCTCTGGCCAAGTCTCAGCGGCAATTTCAATTATGCTTACAACCAGAGCGTCCTGACCTCCAATGCCAATACGAATACCCGAAGCAGCGGCCTTGTTTTCAGCGTCAATCTTTATCAACCGATCTTCCACTGGGGCGCTCTGGAAGCGGTGAAGGACATCTCTCATTTGCAGATAAAGATCAGTGAGCGCAGGTATGCCGAGGCTTACGGCCAGCTCGCAACTACGCTCCGGTCGCAATATCTCTCGCTGATCGCGCAGAAGGTGCAATTGCGCAACGTGCGCTTTTCGATCGGCCAGACCAAGACTGCGGTTGCCGTGGTGGAGGATCGTTTCAAAAGCGGGACGGCCACCCAGGATGAACTCACGAATGCACATCTGCAGCTGGATGAAGCCAATCTGAACCTGGATCGCACGGTGGATGGATTTGCGTATTCCCAGCACTTGTTTGCACTAACGGCTGGGGTGCCCGAATTGAGTGATGCTGCTGTACCGGATGAAATCCCCAAGCCGGTTTATGCTGCCGACACCACCGCGGCGCTCCTGCGGAATTTCGTGCATGACGGGTTGAACAACACCTTTGAGGTGAAGATCTATGATTATCAGATCAGGCAAAGCGATTTGAATTACAAAATTGCGAAATACCGGCTCTATCCAAGGTTCGATCTTGCGCTCGGCGTGAACGAACAAAATCAAACCAATGCCACCACGAGCGCCATTTCTCAAACGAGCGTTTTGTCGGACTATGTGGCGCTGGCGGCCAGCTGGAATATTTTTGACGGTTTTGCGACCCGTGGCGCCCGGCTCGCCGCCCTCACCAGCAAGCGTCAGGCCGAGCGGGACCGCACGACTTACGTCGACCAGACGCTGGCCCAGGCTCACGAGATGGAACGGCAGCTCGAGTTTTCCGCCCGGGCCATGAGCATTGCCGAACAGCGTTTTGGCCTCAGTGCGCAGGCGTGGCAACGGGCGAAGGACGATTTCAAGTTGCACAACCTCTCGCAGGCGGAAATGGATCAAGCCACCATTAGTTTCTACCAGTCGCAGTCCGCGATTTTTGGCGCCCGTGCCGATTTCCTTTCGCAGTGGAGTGGATATCTCTCGCTTCTCGGTATCGACCCGGTGTTGAACAACCTCCCTGCCAGCTTTACCAGCAATGCCAAATAGATCCTCCGCTTTTCGTGTCAGGCTGTTCGTCGGGCTGGGCCTGTTCATTGTTCTGGCTGTTGCACTGCTTTATTTCACCCGCCCAATGGCGAAGGTCGTGGGCGTGGTGCGGAGCAAGGCCGTTAATGCCGTGCCCGGCAGCGTGACGGTTGATGCCGAATATCAGATGGAAATCAAAAGTGAGCTAGGAGGTCGCATCGTCAAAACCGCGCTTGATGACGGAAAACATGTCAAAAAGGACGAGTTTCTTGTCCAGCTCGACACTGGCGACCTCGAAATCGAGATCGATCAACTGCAGAATGACTATGAAGCGCTGAAGAGCCGCCTTGCCGTGGGCTCGCAAGCGCAGCTTAACCTCGACAGCGCGCAAGCCGCCTTCGCCAATGTAGAACGCCTTCACAAGCTTGGCCAGATGTCCGACAGCGATTTTGAAAACCAGCGCCGCGCCCTTCAGGGGATCGAGCAGCAGCGCAAACTCGAACAGGTAGACAACCAAAACAAAATCGATAGCGCTGAGAACGGCCTCAAGGCCAAGCGGCGGCAGCTCCAGAAAATGACGATTACCGCGCCTTTTGACGGTGTGGTTGAAAAAGTCCTGGCCCGTCCCGGCGACCTCATCGACTTGGGGGCGCCCATCGCCATTCTTATTTCCACGAGTCGCACGGTCGTGGCGCGCATTAGTGAGGAGGATTTCGCCGGCATCCGCCTTGGTCAGAAGGCCTTTGTGCGTTTCCTTAGTTATGGCAATCAGCTGTACAACGCGTCGGTCAGCAAAATCCTGCCCACGGCCGATCCCGACACGCAACGTTACGAAATCTTTCTTAGCGTGGATCTTCCCCTCGATCGTCTGGTCCCAGGGCTGACCGGCGAGGCCAGCATTGTCGTGGGCGAGCACGAAAACACGCTCATCGTCCCGCGACGTGCACTTTTCGGCAACAGTCTCTTTATCGTCAAAAATGGCCGGGTGCAGCTGCGCAAGGTGTCCGTCGGTTACGTCGGGCTGAACGAGGCGGAAATCATCGAGGGCGTTGATGAAGGAGAGATGGTCATCGCTGATGAAATCGACCGTTTCCGCGACGGGGACCGCGTGCGCACCGTCTTGCTTCCGCAATAAGCCGCGCCCCGGGATTCCTGTCGTGCCGCCCAATCTGCAGATCGCGTTCCGTTTCCTCACGGCCAAGAAACGCGCCATGTTGATGAGCCTGGCCTGCATCGTGCTTGGCGTCGGGCTTTTCGTGGTTACGCAGGCGACGACCAGCGGTTTCGAGGGATTTTTTATCAAGACTATCCTTGGTGCGAATGGCGCCATCCGCGTTGAGGACGAAATCCAGGCCACCATCCGTTCCATGGCGGCTGGTGGTGGGGATAGTGATTCAAATTTTCAGGTCGTCGAAAAGGAAGGCCGCAAGTATATCCAGGGCATCCAGCAGCCCAAACTGATCATGGATGCATTGCGGCGTTTCAGCAATGTCTCCGGTGTCGCCGAGGTGCTGCACGGTGACGTTTTCATCAGCAGCAGCTTTAAGAACGACTCCGCTCAGGTTTATGGCATTAATCTGGAGGACTACCTGAAGGTCTCCGACCTTGGTTCGCGCATCGTCCGGGGCTCGCTCGAGGAGTTTCGGGATGAGCCGGAGGAAGGCGCCCTTATCGGCCGCATCCTGGCCGATCGCGTCCAGCTCGCCGTCGGTGATTCGTTCATCCTGCAAATCCGCGACCAGAGCCGCCGCTACCGGGTTGCCGCCGTGTTTGAGACAGGTGTGCGCGACATCGATCAGGTGCGCATCTACCTTCACCTCGGCGAGACGCGCTCCCTTTTGCAGAAACCGACCGGCGCGTCATTCATCCAGGTCAATCTTTACGACCAATCCCGTGCGCCACAGGACGCCATGCAGATGGAAAGGACGCTCCACCACAGTGCCGCGCCCTGGCAGGACCGTGAAAAGGAATGGCTTGAGGTTTTTGGCGCGCTGCGCAAATCGACCGCGATCACGGTGTCGGTATTCACATTGATTGCGGCACTTGCGATGTTCAACACCTTGGCCATGATCGTATTGGAAAAAACCAAGGACATCGCCATCCTACGGTCGATGGGTTACACGCGCGAGGACATCACGCGCATCTTTCTCTGGCAGGCGGCGATCGTGCTCGCGATTGGCACGGTGGCCGGTTGCCTGCTTGGCGCGGGTGTGACCTACGCGATTTCGCAAATTCCCATCCGCATCCGCACGATTTTCACGACGGACACGTTTGTGGTCTCGTGGTCCATTTGGCACTATGTCGAAGCTACGCTCACCGCGGTCGTGATGGTCATGATCGCGAGCCTTGTCCCGGCGCGTCGGGCGGCGCGGCTTGAGCCGGGCGACATCATCCGCGGCACCGCGCAATAAAAATGCCCGCCCCTGCCGACAGTCTCGCCCTTCGCTGCGAAAATCTGCACCGTTTCCTTGGCCAGGGCGAGGGCCGTGTGCACGTGCTCAAGGGCGTTTCCTTTGAAGCGCAGCGCGGGCAGGTCTACGCCATTGTCGGCCCCTCCGGTTGCGGCAAAAGCACCTTGCTCTACCAGCTCGGGCTGCTCGACCAGCCCGACGAAGGCCGGATCTGGATCAACCGGCAGCTGATGTCGAACAACGATGACGCCGCCCGCACCGCCGCGCGTGGCGAGCATATCGGCTTTGTTTTCCAGTTTCACTTCCTGATGCTTGAGTTCACCGCGCTGGAGAACGTGATGATGCCCATGCGCAAGCTCGGCCGACTGGCCCCGGGCGCAATGCCCGAGCGAGCGCGCTCGCTCCTCACCGCCGTTGGCCTCGGCGACAAGACCCACCGTCTGGGCACCCAGCTTTCCGGCGGCGAGCAGCAGCGCGTGGCCGTCGCCCGCGCCCTGGCCAACCAGCCGGCGATCCTGCTTGCCGATGAGCCCACCGGCAATCTCGACCAGCGCAACTCCAGCCTCGTCTTCGATCTGCTCATGCGCCTCGCCAAGGAAAACGGGCAGGCCATTGTGCTGGTGACGCACAATTCCGAGATTGCCGGCCGTTGCGACGTTGTCCGCCCCATGCGCGATGGCGTTTTTGTCTGAAAAATGGGGCAGAGCCGGTGGGGCGGCAAGATTTCCGGCCCGCGCGGATTTGCCCCCGCGCCAAGCGGACTAAATCTTGCCTTGTGACGATTAGGAAAAACGCGCCGCAGCTGCGCCGCAGCTAATGATTCAGATGCGCCCAAAAATCGCCGGAAATTTTAGTTTACATTCAAAAAGCACGCCCCTTGTTTCGGCGCTGACTGTAAACACGTTCTACGCCGTGAGCCACGACCCGACTCGTAAGACTTTCCTGCTGAAACTCCTCGGCTTTGCCGCCGGGGCAGGCCTTGCCACCCGGCTTTTGGCCCGTGGCGCGCGGCGTGCCGCCACCGCACCGGCTTCCGCGCCCATCGCGTTGCAGACGGAGCCTCGCGCCGTGGCTCGCCGCGCTGACACTGTCTAACCCGCGCCGCCCGCGAATCCTTCCCCGGACATGTCGAAAATTTTTCCGAAATCGGCCAACTCGCTCCCGCTGCAGATAGTCATCTATCTTTTCGTGCTGGGCAGCATTGCGACGGCAGCGGTCAACTATTACATGACGCCGAAGTACACGCGCGTCGGCTATGCGCCCGTGCAGCCCGTGCCTTTCAGCCATGCCATCCACGCCGGCCAGCTCGGCATCGACTGCCGCTACTGCCATGGCAATGTCGAGAAATCGCCCAATGCCACCGTGCCCACTTCGCAGACGTGCATGAACTGCCACAGCCTCGTGAAGCAGAACAGCCCGCTGCTCGCCATCGTCCGCGCCAGCTACCAGTCGGGCGACCCGGTGCCGTGGGTGCGCATCCATCAGCTGCCCGACTACGTTTATTTCAACCACGCCATCCATGTGAACCGCGGCATCAGCTGCTACGAATGCCACGGCCAGATCAACCAGATGGATCGCGTGCACGAGACCCAGCCGCTGAGCATGGGCTTCTGCCTCAACTGCCATCGCGAACCTGAAAAGCATATCCGCGCCCGCGAGGATGTTTATAATCTCAACTGGCACGCGCCCAGCGAACAGGCCCAGCTCGAGCTCGGCACCAAACTCGTCCACGACTGGAAAGTGAACCCTCCGCAAAGCTGCTCCGGCTGCCATCGATGAAACGCAAACCTGTCGCTCTTCCCGCCCCGACCGAACGCGAGCTTACCGGCCCGCGCTACTGGCGCAGCCTCGACGAGCTGGCCGCCACGCCCGGCTTTCGCGATCACCTTGAGCGTGAATTTCCCGAGGGCGCCTCGAACCTCGACGGTGTCGACCGCCGCCAGTTCTTTAAGTTGATGGCGGCCTCGTTCGCGCTCGGCGGCCTCGGCTTGGCTGGCTGTCGCCGGCCCGAGTCCTACATTTTGCCCTACGGCAAGTCGGTCGAAGGTGTCGTGCCGGGCCTGCCGCTTTATTTTGCGACTGCGATGCCGCTGCGCAAATGGGCGATTCCGCTTCTGGCCGAGACGCACCAGGGCCGCCCGACCAAGCTCGAGGGCAATCCCAGCTACACGCCCTTGGGGGGTGCCAGCTCGTTGATCACGCAGGCGTCCGTGCTTGAGCTTTACGATCCCGACCGCGCCACCGCGCACACGAAGAACGGCTCTGCGCTCGATGCCGCCGGGTTGAACGACTTGCTCGCTTCCGTCGGTAAGAATCATGCTGGGAACGATGGGGCGGGTCTTGCGTTCCTTGCCGGCGAGTCCAGCTCGCCCACGCGCGCCGTGCTCGTCGCGCGCCTGAAGCAGGTATTTCCCAAGGCCGTCTGGTCCGAGTTTGAGCCTGTGCAGGATGAGCCGCCACTCGCCGCCGCCCGTGCCGCCTTTGGCGTGGCGGTCAAGCCGGTCTACCGGTTCATCAATGCGAAACGCATCGTCAGCCTCGATTGCGATTTCATCGGCGCGGAGGCCGGCAGCCTTTTTTACTCGCGCGAATTCGCGAAGGGCCGCCGCGTCCGCACGAAGGACGACGACATGAACCGCCTCTATGTGGCCGAGAGCGGGTTCACGCTGACCGGCAGCATGGCCGACCACCGCCTGCGCCTCGCCAGCAGCCATGTTTTCGCCCTCGCCGCCGCGCTCGCCGTCCGGATCACCGGCAACCAATCCTACGCCAAGTATGCGCAGGGCCTTGAAGTCGATCCGAAATGGCTCGATGCCTGCGCCGCGGATCTGCTGGCGCACAAGAATGAGAGCATTGTCGTTGCCGGTGCGCACCAGCCTGCCGCCGTGCACGTGCTCGCTTACGCGATCAACGACGCGCTTGGCAACATAGGCGAAACGATCGATTTCCTGCTGATCAAGCCACCGCCCGTCGCGACGATTTCCGACCTCGCTTCCGCCATCAAGGCCGGCGGCGTCAAGACGCTCGTCATCCTCGGTGGCAATCCCGTTTACAACGCGCCCGCCGACCTTGATTTTCCCGCTCTGCTCAAGAGCGTGCCCGAGGTCATCCGGTACGGTTATTACGTGGACGAGACTTCGCAGCTTGCGGGTGTGCACGTTGCTGCCGCCCACTATCTCGAGTCATGGGGCGATGCGCGCACCATCGACGGCACGGTTCTGCCCATCCAGCCGATGATCCTGCCGCTCTTCGGCGGCGTCACCGAGATCGAAGTGCTCGCACGGATTGCCGGTGAGACGACGGTCGATCCTTACGCGCTCGTTTTCGACACGGTCTCAAAGATCGCCAGCGAAAACGACTCGCAGGCGATGTTCAGCAAGTTTCTCCACGACGGGTTCCTGCACGATTCGGATTTCGAAAAGATCCCGGTCGAGTTCGATGCCGCGCGCGCGGCCACGCTGTTTGACGCGATGCCTGCGCCCGCTACGGTTTCCTCGGCCAGCCTCGAGGTCCGCTTTGCCCCCGACTACAAGATTGATGACGGCCGGTTCGTGAACAACGGTTGGTTGCAGGAGTGCCCCGATCCCATCACAAAACTCACTTGGGACAATGCCATCCTCATCAGCCCCCGTCTCGCCAAGGAGCTGGGCGTCGATCCCAAGGGCGCGCTGATCCAGGTCGCCCGGCGTGAACTGGCCGACTTCGAAAAGGGCCGGGAAAATGCCTTTATCGGCGAGGTGACCATCGGCGGCCGCAAGGTCCGCGGCCCGTTGCACATCCAGCCCGGCCTCTCCAATTATACCATCGTGCTTCCGCTCGGCTATGGCCGTTCGGTTACCGGCAGCGTCGGCCGCGGAGCGGGCTTCAACGCCTACGCCGTACGCACGGCGGATGCTCCGCATTTTGCGGCCGGCGCCACGCTCACGGTCACCGGCGAGCGCATGACCCTCGCCAACACGCAACAGCATTGGTCGATGGAAGGCCGCGATCTTATCCGCGAGGCCAACCTCGAAGGCCCGGACGGCTATAAGGAAAACCCGACCTACGTGCGTGCCATCGGCCTCGAGGCGCACAGCCCGCCGATTTACGGGGAGGAAGGCGAAAAGATGACCCCCGCCGAGCGCGCCTCGGAAATTCCCCGTGGCAATTCGCTCTACGTCACGCCGTCATTCAAGGGCCCACAGCAGTGGGGCATGAGCATCGACCTCAACACCTGCACCGGCTGCAACGCCTGTGTCGTGGCCTGTCAGGCCGAAAACAACATTCCCATTGTGGGCAAGGACCAGGTGTCTCGCGGCCGCGCGATGCACTGGATCCGTATCGACCGCTACTATTCGAGCGGCTCGACCGACAACAATGACATTCCCGAGGAGCCGCAGGCTTCCGTCGAGCCCGTGGCCTGCATGCAGTGCGAGCTTGCCCCCTGCGAGACCGTCTGCCCGGTCAACGCCACCGTTCACGACGACGAAGGCATCAACACCATGGCCTACAACCGCTGCATTGGCACGCGGTATTGCGCGAACAACTGCCCGTACAAGGTTCGCCGTTTCAATTATTTCGACTGGAACAAGCGCTCCATCGGCCACTTCTACGAAGGCCCGCTCGGGCCCGATGGCATGCCCGAACTGGTCAAGATGGTGAAGAACCCCGAAGTCACCATCCGCATGCGCGGCGTGATGGAAAAATGCACCTATTGCGTGCAGCGCATCGAGAACGCCAAGATCCAGCACAAGGTCAAGGTCGCCCAGGCCGGTGATCCGGCCGACATCGTGCTGCCCGATGGCGCGGTCAAGACTGCCTGCCAGCAGGCCTGCCCGGTCGAGGCCATTGTCTTCGGCAACATTCTCAATCCCGACAGCGCCGTTTCGAAAGCCAAGGCGCAGGATCAGGATTATGGACTGCTTTTCTACCTGAACACCCGCCCGCGCACGACCTACCTCGGCAAGCTGCGCAACCCGAATCCCGCCATGCCCGACTATGCTTCGCTCCCGCTCAGCCGCGTGGAGCTGCAGAACAAGATGGGCAAGCCCGAAGGTGAGGGGAGCGGCGATCATGCCGCGCTGGCGCCAGCTAAAAACCTTGGAGGACTTAGCTAATGTCCCACGTTGAAGAAGCTTCTGTCGAAAAACCGGCCATTCTGTCCGAAGTCGCGCCTGCGGTCATGCCGCGGCCCGCGCTGGTCGGCAACAACCGCAGTTTCGCCTGGATCACCGAGAAGATTTGCACCATCGCCGAGGAAAAGACGCCCACTTGGTGGTGGTATTGCTTCGGCATGGCGTGCTTTGTCGCGTCGTTCACCGTCGTCGGCCTGATCTATCTTGTCTCGACCGGCGTTGGCGTGTGGGGGCATCGCAGCCCGATCAACTGGGGCTGGCCGATCGTGAACTTCGTTTTCTGGATCGGCATTGGCCACGCCGGTACCCTTATCTCGGCGATTCTCTGCCTGCTGCGCCAGAAGTGGCGCACATCCATCAACCGCGCGGCTGAGGCCATGACGATTTTTGCGGTCGTGTGTGCCGGCATTTTCCCGGTCTTTCACGTTGGCCGCGTGTGGTACGCCTGGTTTCTTTTCCCGCTGCCGAACTCAAACACCATCTGGCAGAACTTCCGCTCGCCGCTCGAGTGGGACGTGTTTGCCGTCTCGACCTATGGCACGGTGTCGGTGCTGTTCTGGTACATCGGCATGATTCCCGACCTCGCCACCCTGCGCGATCGCGCCAAGGTGAAATGGCGGCAGATTTTCTACGGAGTGTTCGCGATGGGCTGGCGCAATTCCAGCCGCCATTGGAGCAACTACGAGATGGCCTACCTCATCCTCGCCGGCATTGCCACGCCGCTGGTGCTCTCGGTGCACACCATCGTGTCGTTCGACTTCGCCGTGTCGCTGATCCCGGGCTGGCATACCACGATTTTCCCGCCGTATTTCGTGGCCGGCGCCATTTTCTCGGGCTTCGGCATGGTGCTGACGCTCATGCTGCCGTTGCGCGCCATCTACAAGCTCGAGGACCTCGTCACGCAGTATCACATCGACTGCATGTGCAAGATCACCCTCGCGACCGGCACCATGGTCGGCTACGCCTACGCGATGGAGTTCTTCATCGCGTGGTACGGTGCGAACCCCAATGAAGGTTTTGCCTTCATCAACCGCGCGTTTGGTCCCTATGCCTGGGCCTACTGGATCATGATCACCTGCAACGTCATCACGCCGCAGCTGTTCTGGTTCAAGAAGGTCCGCCACAATACCGCGCTCGTGTGGATCCTCTCCATCTTCGTCAACGTCGGCATGTGGTTCGAGCGCTTTGTCATCATCTGCACTTCCCTGGCCCGCGATTTCCTCCCCTCCAGCTGGGGCTACATCTCGCCGACCATCGTGGATATCTTCACCTTCTTCGGCACGTTCGGCGTGTTCTCCGTGCTGTTCCTGCTCTTTATCCGCTTCCTGCCCATCATGCCGATGGCCGAACTCAAGGCGGTCACGCCGCAGGCCGACCCGCATGCGGGTCACGAGGATCATCACTAATATTCACCCGCCATGTCCGCCCAAGCTCACGGTTTGATCGCCATGTTCGAGACCACTGCCGACGTCATGCACGCGGCGGAGAAGGTTCGCGATGCCGGCTACAAATTCTGGGATGTGCATTCGCCGCTCCCCATCCATGGCATGGATCGCGCCATGGGCATCAAGCGCTCGAAGGTTCCGCGCATCTCGCTCGCCGGCGGCATCACCGGCTTCTGCACCGGCATGGCGATGATCTGGTACACGGACGGCTTTGACTACCGGCTCACTGTCGGCGGCAAGCCGTTCTTCAGCCCGCTTTTCGCGTTTCCCGTCTCCTACGAGCTGACGATCCTTTTTACCGCCTTTGCCACCATCATCGGCATGTTCATTCTCAACGGCCTGCCGATGCATTACCATCCGGTACTGAAATACCCGAACGTCGACCGCGCCACGAACGACCTTTTTTATATCGTCATTGAGTCGCGCGATCCGAAGTTCAATCCGCAGGCCACCCGCGCGCTCCTTGCCGACATCGGCGGCCAGGCCATCACCGAACTCGAAGACTGACCTCCATGCGCACGGTTTACCTTGTCACCTTCTTCCTCGTGGTGCTGCTCGTCGCAGGCTACGGCTTTCGCGGCACGACGTTCACGAAGCCGCCGATCGACGTTTTCCCCGAATGGATGTTTCCCGGCATGAAGCGCCAGTCGAAATACAAGGCGCAGGCCGCCAGCCCGTTCTTCGCTGACGGCCGTGCCGACCGTCCGCTGCCGGTCGGGGTCGTGCCCTCCGGCTACGGGCCGCTTGCCCAGCCGTTGCACGATGATTCGCACCTCTACGACGGCAAGAATCCCGACGGCACGTTTGTGCGCGGCTTTCCGTCACAGCTCGTCATCGACGAAAAATTCATGGAGCGCGGCCGCCAGCGCTACCTGATCTACTGTTCGCCCTGCCACAGCGCGGTCGGCGACGGCAAGGGTATCGTTTCGCAATACGGCATGGGCCCGGCGAATTTTCACGACGATCGCATCCGCCAGATGGCCGAGGGGGAAATTTTCAACACCATCACCCATGGCAAGGGCAACATGATGCCTTACGCCGACAAACTCGCCCCGGAGGACCGTTGGGCCGTCATCGCCTACGTGCGTGCGCTCGAGCGCGCCCGCGCCGGCACGGCGGCCGACGTTCCGCCCGAGCACCATCAGGAGCTTGGCCTCAAATGAGCACGCAAGCCACACCCATCCCCGCCGGTCTTCCCGTTGACGCGTCCGCGTCCAACGCCAGCCGCGCCCTTCTCGCCGGCTTTGCCGGCATCGGCCTCACCATTATCGGCGTGGTCCTCTCCGGTATTACCACCGTCGCTTTTTCCTGGCTGGTCGGCATCATGTTCTGGACCGCCATTGCGATCGGCATGCTGCTGTTCATCATGATCCAGCACGTGTTTGACGCCGGCTGGGGCGCGGTCATCCGCCGCCAGTATGAGCATGGCATCGCCGCCTTCAAATGGCTCGCGGTGCTTTTTCTGCCGCTGCTGGTGCTTGCGCTGGCCTGTCCCAAGCTCGCACCCTGGCCATGGGTGGACGGCACCCGCGTCGTCGAGGGGCACGCCGTTGCGCATGATGTCGTTTATCACAAGAAAGAGGCTTTTTTGAACCTGAGGATGTTCACCGGCTGCTCGGTGCTTTTCTTTGCCATCTGGATCTGGCTGGCTGCGCGCCTGCGCCGCGCGTCCTTCGCGCAGGATGCCGACGGCGATCCGCAGTGGACGCACATGAACCGGGTCACTTCGGCCTTTGGCATCCCGCTTGCCGCCATTTCGCTCACGTTTGCTGCCATCTTCTGGATGAAGAGCCTGGAGTATCACTGGTTCTCCACCATGTACGGCGTTTGCTATTTCGCCGACTGCATGCGCGGCGCGCTTTCCTGTGGCGTCCTCATCATGCTCTGGCTTTACCGGCGCGGCGACTACAAGGGCATCCTCAACAACAATCACCTGCACTCCATCGGGCAGCTGATGCTGGCCTTCACCGTCTTCTGGGCCTATGTGAATTTCTCGCAGTATTTCCTCATCTGGAATGCCAACGTCCCCGAGGAGACCTTCTGGTTCAACGAACGCGAGTCCGGCCAGTGGTGGTATGTCGGCATGGCCCTGCTGTTCTGCTATTTTTTGTTCTCGTTCTGCTACCTGCTTTCCTATCGCAACAAGATTGTCCACGAGCGCATCAAGTTCATTGCCCGGTGGAACCTCGCATTCCTTTTCCTGGATCTTTGCTTTAATGTCCTGCCTGCGTTCAAGGACGCCAGCGGCGAGCCGCGGCCCTTCTTGCAGTCCGCGCTGCTCTGGTCGCTCACCTCGATCCTTGGCATCGGCGGCGTCTGCGTCTGGGCCTACCTGAAAAGCTTCCCGACGACGAAACTCATTCCGATCCGCGATCCGCGCATCGTCGAATCCCTCACTTACCATGAGCCTTCCGCCTGACGCCCAATCCAAATCCGTCTCGTGGGTTTCCGTGGCCGCCGTTTTCGGCTGCTTCGCGCTTTTCCTGTTCATCATCTATCTCGCCTACCTGCCGCAGCGCGAAAAAACCGCCGAGGCCGACCTCTCGCAGGTTTCCGCCGATGAACGCTGGCAGTACTCGGCCGAGGGCCGCGCCAGCCATCTTGCCGACCTGCGCGCCCGTGAGCAAACCGAGCAGACCACCTACGGCTGGGTTGACCAGAAGGCCGGCGTCGTCCGTTTGCCCATCGACCGCGCGATGCAACTCACCCTGCAGGACCTTCAGGCCAAAAAATAATCCGTACCGCTTTCCGAGATGACCACCACCTCGTCCACCGCCATCGAGCCTGAAGCCAGCGGCATCGACGCTTCCACGCGTGTTCCGCTGCTGCTGTTGCTTGGCTCGGCCATTCTCTGGCTCGTTGCCGGGGGCGTCTTGGCGCTCATTGCCTCCATCCAGCTGCATGCGCCGCAGTTTCTTTCCCGCTGTCCCTTTTGCACCTACGGCCACGTGCAGGCCGCGCAGGAAACGGCCCTCGTCTACGGCTGGGGCATCAACGCGGGGCTCGCCCTCTCGCTCTGGCTGCTCGCGCGGCTTGGTGGAGCGCCTTTGCGCGCGGCCGGCCTCGCCACGATTGGCGCGGGTTTCTGGAATCTCGCGCTGAGTGTCGGCCTCGTCGGAATTTTCGCGGGTGACATGACCGGCTTCGCCTTCCTGCAGCTGCCCGCCTATGTCCAACCCATCATGCTGGCTGCCTACGCCGCCATTGCCGTCGCGGGCGTGCTCGCGTGGACCGGCCGCCGCACGGCGTTTACCTTCGCTACGCAATGGTATGCCGTGGCCCCGCTCTTTATTTTCCCGTGGGTGTTCTCGGTTGCGCAGGTGCTGCTGTTGTTCGCCCCGGTGCACGGCACATTGCAGGCCGTCGTTGCCGGTTGGTTCGGTCAGAATCTCGGCGCCCTCGTGCTCGTGCCGTTCGCGCTTGCGGCGGCTTATTACTTGCTGCCGAAAATTTCCGGTCAGCCGGTCCATCATTACGACTACACGTCGCACGCTTTCTGGGTGCTGCTGTTCATCGGCGGCTGGGCGGGCGGACGCCATCTCATCGGCGGTCCGGTGCCCGCCTGGGTCGTGACCACGGGCATTGTCACGAGCGTGCTGCTGCTTTTCCATTACGTGGTCGTGGCGGTCAACCTCGCCGGCGTGTTCGCCGGGCGGAGGAGAACGGCGCTGCGTTTCGTTGCGGTTGGCCTGCTGGCCTACCTGCTGGGCGGCGTGCTTGACGCGGTGACCTCCAGTCGCGACGTGGCGGAAGTCACGCAATTTACGTTTTTCTCGGCGGCACAGACGCAGCTGCTGCTCCAGGGCGCCGTCACGTTCATGTTTTTCGGCGCGCTCTACTACTTCATACCGCGGCTGGCGGGAAAGCCCTGGCCGTCGGCCGGCCTCATCTGCGCCAACTTTGGTGCGGCCCTGCTTGGCCTGGTGCTCAACGTCGGCGGGCTGTTCGTCGCCGGGTGGGTGCAGGGTCATGACCTGAATCAAGCCGGCGTCGGTTTTGCGGCCATTGCTGCGCATACGCGGCCGTGGTTGCTGGCGGCCACGGCCGGCCAGGCGCTTTTCCTGTTGGGCAGCCTCGCGCTGGCGGCCAATTTCGCCCGGCTCCTGTGCGTCTGCGCCAAACAGCGGGCGGCAGAACTCTTAAGTCCGCCCGCCACGCTGGAGGCGACTGTGTCATGAAAAGTTCACCGCTCTTTTTTCTCGGCCTTTTTGCCGCGCTGGCATTTTCCCTGACTGCGCTCGTGCTCGGTACGAATGCGCAGTACGGACGGCTTGCGCCTTATGTTGACGAAACCCAGGGCGCGGCTTTCCCGCAGCAATCGCCCGGCCTCGCCGCCCGCGGGCATCTGGTTTATCAGGATCTCGGCTGTGCGGCCTGCCATACGCAGCAGGTGCGCCGGGCCGATTTTGGCAGCGACCACGCCCGTGGTTGGGGCGAGCGCCAGAGCGTCGCGCGCGATTATGTGTTTCAGGATCGTGTGCTCTTGGGCGATGCGCGCATTGGCCCCGATCTCACCAACTTCGGTGGCCGGGCTGCGAACGCGGGTTTGGATGCCAGTCGGATCCTCGCCTTCCTGCACAACGGACAGGGCGAAATGCCTCCCTACCCGTTTCTCTTCGAGGTACGGCGCGTGGTCGGCCAGCGTTCGCCCAAAGCGCTCACGCTTTCCGGCCAGTCCGACTACGAGCTCATGCCCACGCCCCGCGCCGAGGCGCTCGCCGCCTACCTGCTCAGCTTGAAGACCGACTACGATTATCCCGAGGCCAAGCCGCCGGCACCGGCCGCGAAGCCACCTGAGGCACCGGCGAAGCCGCCGGCTGCTGCTGCGCCCGCTGCCAAGGAGGATGAGAAAAAATGAGCACGTCGCCCATCGATCCACGTCTTGAACAGGCCGCCGTGTCCGACGAGAGCCTGCTGTCTGCGCACGAGAAAATCCTCCACGAAAAGCCCGACATGCAGGGCGGCTACTCGCTGCTGCCGCTGGGGCTGCTCTTCTTTTTCAGCGGACTCATCTTTTTTGCCGGCACTTATCTCAACCGTTTTTCGGGTGGTTTCGACGCACTGGTTTATAACGAAAACCTGAAGCCGGTGAAGGGCGGGGCGGCGCCGGTGAAAGTCGACCCTGTCGCGATGGGCAAGAGATTGTTTAATTCCGGCGGCGCCTGCGTGACCTGCCACCAGCCGACCGGCCAGGGCGTCCCCGGCACTTATCCGCCGCTCGCCGGCTCTGAATGGGTCCAGGGCAGTCCCGACCGTGTGATCCGCATCGTGCTATTCGGCCTGCAAGGCTCGGTGAAGGTGCGCGGCAATGATTTCAACGCCGCCGTCATGCCCGCCTTTGGCTCCACCGGCACGTTCGGCTGGAGCGACGAGAAGATCGCCGATGTGCTTACCTATGTGCGCCAGGAATGGGGCAACAAGGCCGCTCCGATCACGACTGACCAGGTGGCCGCCATCCGCACTGCCGAGGCCAGCCGTTCGAAGGCCTGGACGCAGGACGAACTGCTGCAGATCAAGTAAGTGTTTGTTTTTTAGCGCAGATAGGCAGAGGCTCGGAGGGATTTTATTTTTTCTTATTTCTGCGACTCGATGTCTCTGCGCCAGGCAGATTTTGTTTCCCTGTATTAATGCCAAAAATTAAGTGCTAATGGACTGATTATCTTTTTGTCAAAGGGCTGGCAGTGCAGCGAAAACTTCGTTGTAAAGCATTTGGTCGTTCCCCATGCCTTTCCCAGTGGGTAGAGCCGCAATCATTTCCACGCCAGAGAAGCGTTATTGGCTGAGTTTATGGGCGCTCGTGGTAGCAACAATGGCGGTCTTCTGGCCCGTGCTGACCTTCGACTTTGTCCGTTGGGACGATGACATCAGCATCACGCAAAATCCACTGTTGACGGCGCCATGGTCCTGGGCGCTCGTCGGAAAGGTCTTCACTGCTGATGAAGCCCTGCGGTTCAAGCCATTACACTGTTTTTTATGTCGTCTGCTGTACGAAGCATTCGGCTTCGATCCCGTCGCCTGGCACGCATTCAATTTATTGCTGCATATAGCGGCTGCGGTACTGTTTTATGTAGTCCTGCGCCGGGTGTACGGCTTGCTCGCCACTGGGGAAGGAAAATTGTACGCAGAATGGGGTGCGTTGCTGGGAGCTGCAGTGTGGGCGCTGCATCCACTGAGGGCCGAAGCGGTGGCTTGGGCGACGGCGTCTACCTACCCATTGATGGCTGTATGCCTGCTCACTTCATTCGTCTGCTATCTGGAAGCCCACTCCAGCCCGGCTGGGACGCACCGATGGCTCGCATTCGCCTGGGTTTTCGCGGTGGCGGGCTATGCGACTTATCCTGTGAGCGTGACTTACGGGCTGTGGCTGATGGCGGTCGATCGATGGCTGTTGCCCTCCCAATTGGAGAAAAAAGGGCTGTGGAAACCCGGGATGAATTGGGCGTGGTGCATCAAGCAAGCTTGCTTTCTCGTGCCAGCATTTTTTGCGATCGGCCTGACGCTTTGGAGCCGTTTTACGACACCGGGCATATTCACCGGGGCGCCCCCCATCAATTCAGTCGGTGTAATAAGCCGGTGCACGATGGCGCTGGCCATACTGACTCATATTGCTTGGCGTCTGTTCTGGCCGGTTGACTTAACGACCAACAATCCGCCGCTCAGTGCCGACAGCGGTGTGTTTCTCCTTGTGGGCGCTGACGCTCTGTTTGCTGCGCTCATTCTGGTTTGCGCATGGCGCATGCGACAGAGACAACCGCTGTTGGCGCTTGTCTGCCTCGGCTTCGCTGCGCTGGCTCTGCCCTGTCTGGGCTGGACAGAAAGACCCTCATGGCCGGCGGATCGATACAGTTATCTTCTTCATTTGGTTCTCATTGGCGGCGGAACGGGCTGGCTGATGAGTAAGGCTGGCCATAGCCGCAGGTTGATTCTGCTGATTGGCACCGCTGTTAGCGTGGTCTTGCTGGCTTGCGCAATAGCTGCACGCCGGCAGGCAATGACTTGGCGGGACAGCACGACGTTTTTTACGCATATGGAGGAAAGCCCGCACTTTGCCGACAATCCACGGCAGGAGGGACATATCTATGTCATGTGGGGTTATTATGAAGTCACTGCGGCACGACCTGCCAGGGCTGCGATTCTGCTTAACAAGGCTCAGCGAGTTTACATTTCGGCCATGGCTGCCGCCGTGAGCCGCCAGGATTACTCAGAGGCGTTATCGCTTTTGACGCACTTCGAGCACTATTTTCCGCTCAGCCCGATCATGCGCCGGGAGAAAGGGGCATGGTTGATCCAGATTTCTCATTATCCGGAGGCACTCTTTGAACTGAGGCAGGCGCAGCAAAAGATGCCCGAAGATGCACGCACAAATTCGCTCATCAAAGAAGCGGAGCATCTCACGGGTCAAAACGCCATGGCTCACTCGCCACGATGAGATTTTCAGTATTTGACGATCACGCCAACGGCACGGTTGAAGAGTCCAGTCGATCACGAAAGACATGCAGGTCGCAAGTGCAGCGAGAATTGGTTACTCGCCGAGTTTTTTTCCGGGCATGAGGTAGTTTTGGACGTAGTCGCGCACGGCTTCGGCCAGCGGCGTGACCGGGCGGTCGTAGCCGGCGTCGCGCAGCTTGGAAATGTCGGCCTGGGTGAAGTACTGGTATTTGTCGCGCAGGATTTCCGGCATGGGAATGAACTCGATGCGCGGTTCGCGTCCGAGCGCAGTAAAAATCGCCGTGGCCAGCTCGACCCACGTGCTGGCATGGCCGGAGCCAAGGTTGTAGAGACCGCCCGCGGCGGCGCCCTTTTCCGCGAAGAAAAGCGTCATCTCAACGGCGTCCTTCACGTAAAGGAAGTCGCGCTTCTGCTCGCCGTCCTTGTAATCGGGCCGGTGACTCTTGAAGAGCTGCACGCGCCCGGTGGCGAGGATCTGCTGGTAGGCCTTGTGCACGAGCGAGCGCATGTCGCCCTTATGATCCTCGTCGGGGCCGAAGACGTTGAAGTATTTCACGCCCACAATGCGGCCGAGCCAGCCCTGCTTTTGCGCGTAAAGGTCGAAATCGTGCTTGGACTGACCGTACAGGTTGAGCGGATGCAGGCGGCCCAGGTTTTGATCCTTGTCGTCCATGCCGGCAGAGCCGTCGCCATAGGTCGCGGCTGACGAGGCGTAGATAAAGCGTGCGTCCTGTTGGAGGGACCATTCGGCCATTTCCCTCGTGTAGGCGAGGTTGTTGTCGTCGAGATAGGATTTGTCGCCCTCGGTGGTCGACGAGCACGCGCCGAGGTGAAAAACAGCCGAGAAGCGGCCGAAAGAGTCCGGTTTCTCGGTGATCTGCCGGCGGAAGGCATCGGCCTCGATATAATCTGCGTATTTCAGGGCCTTCAGGTTTCGGCGCTTTTCCGCAAAATCGGCCTCGGTGCTGGTCCGCTTTTTGGCTGGCTCGAGAAAATCGGTGACAACAATGTCCGTGATGCCGCGCCGATTAAGCGCCCAGACCAGCGCGCTGCCGATGAAGCCCGCGCCGCCAGTGACAACGATGCGGCCTTTGAGATTGCTCATGAACTTATTTGAACCACGAAGTTCATGGAGGACACGAAGAATTTTTCACCCCGGATTACGCAGATTCGCACGCGAGGGTTTGCTGCCCTGTCGTTCTTCGCTGCGCTCAGCGGCTGATCGGACTTCATCTTTTAGGAGGAAATTGAATTTCTCCCAACGACCTTGTGTTAACCGAGAGAGGTTTGTTTGTGTCGAAGACAAGAGTCTCGTAATTTTCTCCGTCAATAGAGGTCAACTTAGTCAGTTCAGGAAAATCCTTCAGCATTTCCTTGAAGGTAATTTTTTGCGCACCATACATTCTGTGTCGTAGAACATATTGTTCTGCCGCACCTGTAATTTCTCGTAAGTTATCCGATATCTGCTGACGATTTCTTTCTTCAAGAGTAGGCGGCGGAGGTGGGGGCGGAATGATTATATGTGGATTCTCGGGGATTTTAATCCGACTTATCAATTCTCGCAGCCCAGTTAGCTTCTCTTCTGAATTTGCCACCAATTGTAAGGTAATGCCTCGGTTTTGTTCGAAAGGAATGTAATAGATCTCGTGCCAAAAAACAGCATCCTTCCCGTAACCAGGTGCTGGAATGCATGAGGTGAAAAAATATGCCTTTTTGCCGTTAACGAAACCTTCGTGGATAAGAGGTGAATTGATAGCTTGGCGAAACTCAGGCCGACTCATAAGCTCCTTCTTTAGCTCTTCTATGCTCAGCTTTTTGAAAATAATTCGCTTACCATTGCCGATTTCGTAGCCAACAACTCCGATGCCGATATCGAATTGCTGAAACGACGTAGGGGAATTATCTGTCGGCCGATATACAATTGCTACCCGAGAAAGCTCAAAGGGGTTATCACCTGGATCAGATCCAGGACCAAATCCGTGGAAATTCACAGGTTCTTCGAAGCTAACGATGCCTGGAATAATTTCGCGAGCTTCAAGGCCCACGCAAAGAGCTAAAGAGAGTGCGAAAAAATTTATTTTCATATTTTGCCATCACTGCTTACTCCCTCGACAATTCCTCCGACCGCACCTTGGCGGCGAGGACGGTGTCCTTGATGAGGGCGCGGAAGTCACGGGCTTCCATGCGCTTCAGTCCGGCGAAGGTGGTGCCATTGGGCGAGGTGACCTGGTTGCGGAGTTCCTCCGCGTCGGCCTTGCTTTGGGCCATGAGCTTGGCGGAGCCGAGGATGGTCTCGACCGTGAGCTGATAGGAGGCGGCGCGGGAAAGTCCCGCGGCTTCGCCGGCGTCGCGCAGGGCGGCGGCAAATTCAAAAACGTAGGCCGGCCCGCTGCCGCTGAGGGCGGTGACGGCGTCGAGCTGGGCTTCCTCGACCTCGACCATCTTGCCGAGGGCACCGAGGACAGTGTGGACGAGGCTGCGGTCGGTGTCACTCAGCGGCTTGAGCGCGCACCAGCCGGTGATGCCGGCGCCGATCTGGCCGGGGGTGTTGGGCATGGCGCGGACGATATTGCGGGCCTGTGGAAAAGTCTGCGCGAGGCGGGGGAGGCGCTTGCCGGCGAGGATGGAGAGGACGAGCTTGCCGGCGGTGAGCGTGGCCAGGCGGGCGTCGAGGCTGGCCAGCTGCTGGGGTTTGCAGGCGAGCACGACGGTATCGGCGTCCTTCAGCAGCGCGGCCGGATCGGTGTGCGAGGCGATGCCGGTGCGGAGGGAAAGGTTTTTGGCAGTATCGTCGTCGCCGCCGGAGCAGGCGAGGTCGGCGGCGTGCGCGGTACCTTTATTAAGGAGGCCTTCGACCATGGCGGAAGCCATGCGACCGGCACCGAGGAACGCGAATTTTGTCATCAAGCCAAAGGCTTGTCGGGATTTTCCACCGGATGCAACAGGAAGGCGCTGGTGCCGCCGCCGTCACGGTCGACCAGCAGGATGTCGCCGCCCATGCTTTGGAGGACATGGCGCACAATGGTGAGGCCCATGCCGACGCCGACGGTGCGCTTCGTGCTGACGAAAGGCTCGAACATGCTGTCGCGCACGCGGGGATTGATGCCGGCACCCCGGTCATCGATGCGAATCTGCACGAATTTCCCTTCCTTGGGCTTTTCCACGAGCTCGGTGTGGATGGAAATGGGGCGCGCGCCGCTTTTCTGGTGGTCGTAGCTTTCCCAGGCGTTGATGAGGATCTTGGCCACGGCATCCTCGAAGGCCTCGACGTGGGTTTCGATGAGCAGTTCGCCCAGCGGGTTGTCGATCTTGACGGGATCGGTGATCTCGTTGTCGGCTTGGTAACGGAGCACGCTGCCTTCGAGCAGCTGCTGGAGATTGCTTTTGATCGACGAGACCGGGCCTTTCCCCGCGACGGAGCTGAGCTGCTTGATGATGGTGATGATGCGCTGGACGGCGGCTTCGGCGTGCCGGGCGTTGTCCTTCACCTGGTCCGCCTTCGCGTGATGGGTCTTGATGAGATCGAGATAGCCCATGACGACGCCGAGCAGGTTGTTGAGATTGTGTGCGATGCCCTGGGTGACGGCGCCGATGGTGGCGGTGCGGCGGGCCTCGACGAGGCGGCGCTGCAGGTCGAGCATCTCGCGGTTGACGGCGACGAAACGGAGCTGCGTCTGCACGCGCGCGAGGGTCTCATCGAGGTCGATGGGCTTGGTGATGTAGTCGACGGCGCCGACGCCGAGGCCCTCGAGTTTGCCCTCCTTCGAACTGCGCGCGGTGATGAAGATAACAGGAATCGAGCGGGTGTCGTCGTTTTCCTGCAGGCGCTGGCAGACTTCGATGCCGTCCATATCGGGCATCATGACGTCGAGCAGGATCAGGTCGGGCTTCTCGTTTTTGACGATATCGAGCGCCTCCTGCCCGGTGTAAGCCGTCGCGACCTGGATGCTTTCGCGTTCCAGTTTACGTTTGAGCAACTGGACATTGATGGGCTGGTCATCTACGACCAAGATCTTGGGCGCTGGCATCTTTCAAAGAAAAGAGCACGCGCGGCAGCGTGGCAACTCTGCGATTGTCAAACGATTTGCGATCGCTGCCGGTGGGCTTTCACCGTATTTCTCATCAACATGGCCACGGTCATGGGGCCGACGCCGCCGGGTACCGGTGTGATTTTGGCCGCCAAAGGTGCAACACTTGCAAAATGCACGTCGCCGGTCAGCCGGTAGCCGGTCTTTTTTGTGGAGTCGGGGATGCGGTTGATGCCGACGTCGATGACCACGGTGCCGGGCCTGACCATGTCGGCCGTGACAAATTCCGGCCGGCCGATGGCGGCGACGAGCACATCGGCGGTCCGGGTGATGGCCGGCAGGTCGCGCGTGGCCGAATGGCAGATGGTGACGGTGGCGCTGGCTTTTTTCTGGAGGGCGAGCAGGGCGAAGGGCTTGCCGACGAGCAGACTGCGGCCGAGCACGACCACATGTTTGCCCTTCAGGTCGACCTGGCTGCGCGCGAGGAGCTCCATTATGCCGCCGGGCGTGCAGGGGACGAAGCCGGTATCGTCGTCCTGGGCGACTTTGCCGAGATTGATGGTGCCCAGGCCGTCGACATCCTTGGCGGGCGAAAGGCGGCGGAAGATTTTCAGCTCGTCGAGCTGTTTCGGCATCGGCGACTGCACCAGGATGCCATCCACAGCCGGATCGGCGTTGAGCTGATCGATGAGTTTTTCGAGCTCGGCCTGCGTGATGGAGACGGGCGGCAGGATGACGCGGCTGTCGAGGCCGATTTCGGCGGCGGTCTTTTCCTTTTTCCGCACGTAGGAGACGGAGGCCGGATCTTCGCCGACGCGCACGAGCGCGAGGCAGGGTTTCCGGCCCTGAATGGCCGAGACCTCGGCCTTCACCTCCGCGATGATGGCTTCCGCAATTTTGTTTCCGTCGATGAGTTCCATGCCCAGGGCGCTCCCGGATCAGGCGGAACAGTGCGAATGAATGAAGGGATTATCCGCGAGCCGGTCCGCGCAATCGGCGGGAAAAATAAAAAAGCTCACTTCAACTGTAGGCTTTCGACCGCGATGACGAGGTTGCTGCCGTCGTCCGTCGATTTGACGGTGCCATAGACGATGACGTCGTGGTCGATGTAATTGTCCATGTGCGAGGTGATCATCAGGTGGCTGACGTCGAGATAGGCCAGGCGGGAATTGGACGCATCATTAAGCTGGTAATCGTAGGGCCGGCGCGGCGCAAAGGGACGGCGGGTGGAGACGACTTTGCCTTCCAAAAGGCGCGGGAGCGCGTTGTTGCCGGAGTTCACGGCATGGCCGGGGGCGGTATTGTCGATCACGACGGGCGCGGGAGCGGGCGCGGCCGGGGCCACGGGCGGGGGAGGAGGCGGCGCGTCGCTGGCGAGCTGGATGTACCCGATGATTTTCTTCGTGAGCTTGATCTGCGTCCATTTGCCGAGCAGGCCGGTGATTTCGACCTCGTCGCCCTTTTCGGCGGTGGTCAGGACGGGGGCGTCGAGCTTGGGCGCGGTGTAAATCTTCGCGCCGGGGCGCACATCGAGGCTTTTGAGAAAGTCCTTGTTGGGCACGTAGGCTTCCTCGGTGCCGGGCATTTCGACGGCGAGCCAGCCGGCCGGGGCGTTGACGCCGCCGGCGACGGGGGGCTCGGTGCCGGCCTTGAGGACGCCAATGGTGTATGCGCTGGCCTCGGGACGCGCCTGCACGGCGGTGGTTTCGGTGAGCGGCGCGGCGCGCAGGCTGGCGGCGGCGAACGCGGCGGCAAGAAGCAGTGGTTTAACTTTCATCGGCGGTGAGTGCTTTGGGTTCGTGCGAATCGCGGCGGAGGCTGGGCGCGGCGAAAAGTTGTTCGATTCCTTTGGTAGAAAGTTGTTTCACGCCGCGCAACGGGATTCCGCGCAGGGGCAGGCCGCCGATCTGGTAGCGGCGGAGGCGTTTCACGCTGTAGCCGAGGGCGAGGAAGAGCTGGCGGATCTCGCGCTTTTTTCCATGGTGCATCCAGACGTCGAGGTCGGTCGAGGTGTGGTCGGGGCGGGGATTGACGAGGGCGGCGCGCTCAACCTGCAGGCGTTCGCCCTCAAGCACGAGGCCGCGGAGGAGCTGGCGGGTGCGGGCGGCGGGAAACGGCGTCTCGAGGCGCACGTAATAGCGTTTCACGACGACGCCAGACGGGTGCATAAGGCGGTTGGCGAGATCGCCATCGGTCGTGAGGATGACGAGACCCTCGCTGTCCTTGTCGAGCCGGCCGGCACAAAAAAAACGGAGTTTCGCCAGCTCGCGCGGCAGCAGGTCGAAGATGGTGTCGGCGTTATGCGGGTCGTCGTTGGAGCAGACGAGGCCGCGGGGCTTGTGCACGGCGAGGGTAAGGCGCGGCTGCGGTGCGCTCCGCACGGACTTGCCGCCGACCGTGACCTTGTCGGTGCCGGGCTCGACGCGCTGGCCCAGCTCGGCACGCCGGCCGTTGACCCAGACCTCGCCCTCGACGATCAGCGCCTCGGCCGCACGGCGGGAGCACACGCCGGCATCGGCGAGGAATTTTTGCAAACGGATGGGCCCGGCTTCACGCATCCGGTCAGGTTGGCGTGAAAGCGGCTGGGGTAGCAAGCCCCGCGCGCCCCGCCGCAAACAAAGGCTTGCGCGCATGGACGTCGTCGCGCTCAAATCATTTGTTTTATGTCCGCACCCGCCACCGCTTCCGCTTACAGCAAAGACAATCCGTTTCCAGCCCGGTTGAAGGAAAACCGCCTGCTCAACAAACCCGGTGCCAGCAAGGAAACGCGGCATTATGTCGTGGATATTTCCGGCAGCGGGTTGGCCTACAAGGTCGGCGATTCCCTGGGCGTTTTCCCGACCAACCGCCCGACGGAGGTGGCGGAGATCATCGAGCGCCTCGGCGCGAGCGGCGACGAGCCGGTCTCGCCTGTGATGCTCAAGCTGCCCGCGCCGGTTTCGCTGCGCGAGGCGCTGGCGGCGAGGCTCGCGCTCTCCGGGCCGACGCGGAAGATCTTGGAAACGCTCGCCGCCAAGGCCACCGATGCGGCCGAGAAGACGAAGCTCGCCGGCCTGCTCACCCCCGAGGCGAAGGAAGTTTGCACGACGTTCCTAGACGAGCGCGAATACACCGATTTGCTGGCGGAATTTCCCAGTGCGAAGCTGACGCCGCAGGAACTGGTCGACCACATGCGTCGGCTGATGCCACGGCTTTATTCCATCGCCTCGTCGCCGAAAATCTTCCCGCACGAAATCCACCTGACCGTGGCGACCGTGCGCTACACGACGAACCACCGCGAACGCGTGGGCGTGTGTTCGACGTTTCTGGCCGATCGCGTGCACGCCGGCACGACGCCCGTCCCGGTGTTCGTTTCCAACTCGCATTTCGGCGTGCCTGAGGATGGCGCGCGCGACATCATCATGGTCGGCCCGGGCACGGGCATTGCGCCGTTTCGCGCATTTCTGCAGGAGCGCGTGGCGACCGGCGCGAAGGGTCGCAACTGGGTTTTCTTCGGCGACCAGCACCATGCGACCGATTACCTTTACGAGGAGGATTGGACGGATTACCTCGCGAAGGGCCAGCTCACCCGCATCGACACGGCTTTCTCGCGCGACCAGATCCTCAAGGTCTATGTGCAGGACCGCATGCGCGAAAACGCCGCCGAACTGTGGAGCTGGATCCAGGGCGGCGCCGGTTTCTATGTCTGCGGTGATGCCAAGCGCATGGCCAAGGACGTCGACCAGGCGTTGCATGACATCATTGCCGAGCAGGGCCGGATGGAGGTCGCCGCTGCGGCCGACTACGTGAAGCAGATGAAAAAGGACAAGCGCTACCAGCGCGACGTCTATTGAATAGCGCTGTCTCCCGCCGCCGGAATCCAGAATGGGGTTTGCTTTGCCCGTCTTCCGGCTGCTGAATTCTTTTCGTTCCTAACCTTATCCCATGAGCCTCACTTTCACCAATCGCACCGCTCTCGTGACAGGCGCCGGCCGTGGCATCGGTCGCAGCATCGCCGAAACGCTGGCCCGGCAGGGTGTCACGGTCATCTGCGTTTCCAAGTCCGCCGATTCCTGCGGCGCGGCCGCGGCTGCGATCGTGGCCGCGGGCGGCAAGGCGAAGGCTCAAGCCGTGGATGTCGCCGACGGCGCGGCCGTGGCGCAGGCGAGCGAGGCCCTGCTCAAGGAATTCGGCAAAATCGACATTCTGGTCAACAATGCCGGCATCACGCGCGACGGATTGCTCGCACGCATGAGCGACGACGATTGGAACGCCGTGGTGCAGACCAATCTCACCAGCGCGTTCCACTGGACGAAGCACATCGGCTGGCCCATGTGCCGCGCCCGCTGGGGCCGGATCGTCAACATCGCCTCTGTCGTCGGCCTCGTGGGCAATGCCGGCCAGGCCAACTATGCCGCGGCCAAGGCCGGGCTGATCGGCCTGACCAAGTCCGTGGCCAAGGAATTTGCCAAGCGCAGCGTCACGGCTAACGTCGTCGCCCCCGGCTTCATCAAGACCGACATGACCTCCGTGCTGTCCGAAGAGGTGCAGAAGGCGGCGATGGGGGTCATTCCCCTGCAGCGCTTTGGCGAAGCCGCCGACATCGCAAACATGACCGCCTTTCTCTGTTCGGAGGAGGCCAACTACATCACCGGTCAAGTTTTTACCGTTGACGGCGGCATGACGATGTGAACCTTTAAAAATCAATATCAAAACCCATCATGGCTGAAACCAAAACCATCGAACAGCGCGTCAAGGAGATCATCGTCAATCAGCTCAACGTGAACGAGGAGCAGATTACACCCCAGGCTTCCTTCATCGATGATCTTGGAGCCGATTCGCTCGACACCGTCGAACTCATCATGGCCTTCGAGGAGGAATTCAAGGACGAGATCAAGGGAGAGATCCCCGAATCTGACGCCGAGAAACTGCAGACCGTCGGCCAGGTCACCGATTATATCAAAGCCAAGGCCGGCGCGAAGTAAGTTGTGCCACTTTTCCGGCGTTTTACCGTGATGCCCACTGGGATAAATCGGTAGGACGCCGTTTTTGTTTTTCGCCATGGAAACCTCGTCCGCCTGTTCGCGTGTTGTCGTCACCGGTCTCGGCGCCGTCCACGGTCTCGGCCACGACGTCGGCTCCTTCTGGAATTCGCTGCTCGCCGGGAAATCGGGCATCACCCGCGTCTCGCAGTTCGACCCGGCTGATTTCGCCTCCCAGATCGGCGCCGAAGTGCGCGACTGGGATCCCGCGCAGCACATGGATCCCAAGGAAGTGCGCCGCAACGACCGCTACACGCATTTCGGTTTTGTCGCCGCGATGCAGGCTGTGCGCGACTCCGCTCTCGACCTGACGAAGGAGAACGGCGACGGCGTCGGCGTCCTCATCGGCTCGGGCATCGGTGGCATGTTCACCTTTGAGACCCAGCTGAAAAATCTTTTCGAGCGCGGGCCGCGCAAGGTCTCCCCCTTTACGATTCCTTCGCTGATCGGCAACATGTGCTCCGGCCTCGTGGCCATCGAGCTCGGCGCCCGCGGGCCGAATTTCGGCATTGTTTCCGCCTGCGCCACGGGCACGCATGCCATTGGCGAAGCCATGCACATGATCCGCCGCGGCGATGCCGAGATCATGATCGCGGGCGGCGCCGAGGCGGCGATCACCCCCTTTGCCTACGCGAGCTTCTGCTCGATGAAGGCCATGAGCACGCGCAACGACGAGCCGTCCAAGGCCAGCCGGCCCTTCGACCTCGGCCGCGACGGCTTTGTGATGGGGGAGGGCGCCGGCGTCCTCGTGCTCGAGT
>Ga0210388_10000094_pt1 | contig 111285 bp, 98 predicted proteins | sample IncBWC19OmetaG_FD_155485 | JGI IMG/M metagenome (GOLD analysis project Ga0210388, IMG submission 155485) | Forest soil microbial communities from Barre Woods Harvard Forest LTER site, Petersham, Massachusetts, United States - Inc-BW-C-19-O ... | reverse complement strand
CCGCCGCCGGGAGCAACACGCTGGCGGTGAGCTTCGCCACGGCCACCAACTTCACGCTGTCCGCGGTCTGGTACACGGGGGTGAACCAGGGTGACCCCCTGGGGGCCCACCAGGACAACGCGAACCAATCCTCGCCCGGCAGCTACACCAGCGGGCTGTCCACCACGGCGCCCTACAGCCTGATCACGGACTTCCTGGTGGCCGGAAGCTGCGGGGGGACCTCGGAGATCACCCCGGGCGGCGGCCAGAACCTGGAATACGCCAAGGTGAACTGCTCCAGCGGGGACAACGACATCTACGGCGACAACATCAAGACCACGACCGAAGGCAGCTACAACTTCACCTACACCTTGAGCCCGACCAACGGCTCCAACTGGAACGGACACAGCCTGGAGATCTTCGGCGTGGGCTGCTCCGCGGCCACCCCCACCCCGGGCACGGGCACGCCCACGCCGACGCTGAGCCCCACCACAGCCTGCCCCGCTCCGACACCGAATTTCGGGCCGAACGTGCTGATCTTCAATGCGTCGATGTCCTCGGCTTCCATCCAGACCCAGATCAACAACGTCTACAGCCAGCAGTCGGGGAACCAGTTCGGCTCGGAGCGCTACGCCCTCCTTTTCGAGCCCGGTTCCTACAACAACACCGTGAATGTCGGCTACTACACCCAGGTTTTGGGCCTGGGACAGGTGCCCGACGACGTCCTCATCACTGGCGGGGTCACGTCGAACGCCGCCTTGAGCGGCAACAACGCGACCTGCAATTTCTGGCAGGGCGCCGAAAACATGGCCGTGGTGCCCAGCGGGGGCACCGACCAGTGGGCCGTCTCACAGGGCTGCCCCATGCGCCGCATGCACATCGAGGGCAACATCATCCTGGACCAGAACGGCGGCTGGGCCAGCGGCGGCTTCCTGGGCGACTCCAAAATCGACGACCAGATCAATTCCGGGACCCAGCAGCAGTGGATCTCCAGGAATTCCCAGTGGGGAAGCTGGGCCGGTTCGAATTGGAACATGGTGTTCGTGGGCGACGGCAACGCGCCGTCGGGCTCGACCTGGCCGAACCCGCCCGACACCGTCATCAATAACACCCCGGTGTCGCGCGAGAAGCCCTTTTTGCAGGTCGACAGCTGCGGGAACTTCAGCGTGTTCGTCCCGTCCTTGGCCACCAACAGCCAGGGCGTCACCTGGGCCGGAGGAGCGACGCCGGGCACGGCCATCCCGATCAGCCAGTTCTACATCGCCCAGGCCTCGGTCGACACGGCCGCGACCATGAACGCGGCGCTGGCGAAAGGCCTGAACCTCCTGCTCACGCCGGGGGTATACTCGCTCACCGCGCCCCTGAACGTGACCAACGCCAATACCGTGGTGCTGGGACTGGGCCTGGCAACGCTGCTGCCGCAGAACGGGGTGGAGGCGATGACCGTGGCAGACGTGGACGGCGTCACCATCGCCGGCATCCTGTTCGACGCGGGCCCGACCAGCTCGCCGATATTGCTGCAGGTGGGACCCGTCGGCAGCGGCGCGAGCCACGCCGCCAACCCGACCCTCCTGAGCGACCTGTTCTTCCGCGTCGGAGGCGCCGCCGTTGGACAGGCGTCGGTCTGCCTGCAGATCAACAGCAACAACGTGATCGGCGACGATTTCTGGATCTGGCGCGCGGACCACGGGGCCTCCTCCAGCTACGTGGGCTGGACCGTCAACACCGCCAACAACGGCCTCGTGGTCAACGGCAACAACGTGACCATCTACGGCCTGGCCTGCGAACACTTCCAGCAGTACCAGACCCTGTGGAACGGCAACGGCGGAAGCGTCTATTTCTACCAGAGCGAAGCCCCCTATGACCCCCCCAACCAGGCGGCCTGGATGGCGGGGACCGAGGACGGCTACGCCTCCTACAAGGTGGCGGACACGGTCACCAGCCATACCGCCTACGGGGTGGGCGTGTACTGCTACTTCGACGTCAATCCGGCCGTGATCCTGGGCAACGCGATCGAGGTGCCGGCGAGCGGACTGGACGGGGCGATGTTCCACAACATGACCACGGTCTCGCTCGGCGGCGTCGGGCAGATCACGAACATCATCAACGGGTACGGGAACACGGTGAATTCGACGAACACGGTGGCAACACTGGCTTATTGAGGCGGCCCCGCGGCCGGACGCGGCCCTAGAGGGCGCAGGGGCATCCTGGGCCTTGCCAAATCCCGCGCCTTGTAACTATAATTTGTCCGCCTAAACTTTATCCCGTCAGCCCGAGCCCGGGCCAGGACGCCTTTTCCGCCCGACGGCGGAAAAGGCGTCCTTTTTTTGCTCCCGCGGGGCCGTCCCGCGGCCATGGAGGCCACATGCAACGCCAGACATTCTTCACCTCGGAATCGGTGTCCGAAGGCCACCCAGACAAGATGTGCGACCAGATCTCCGACGCCATTCTTGACGCCATCCTGGCCCAGGACCCGCGCGCGCGCGTAGCCTGCGAGACCGCGACGACCACCGGCGTGGTGTTCATCGCCGGGGAGATCACCTACGCCCCGAACGTGAAGATCAACATCCCCGCGATCGTGCGCCAGACGGTCAAGGAGATCGGCTACACCGACGCGGCCATGGGCTTCGACTACAAGACCTGCTCCGTGATTGTGGCGGTCGGCCAGCAGAGCGCGGACATCGCCCTGGGCGTGGACAAGGACGGCGCCGGCGACCAGGGGATGATGTTCGGCTACGCGGCCAACGAGACGCCCGAGCTGATGCCCCTGCCCATCAGCCTGGCCCACCAGCTGGCAAAGCGCATGTCGGAGGTGCGCAAGAAGGGCCTGCTGAAGTACCTGCGCCCGGACGCCAAGACCCAGGTGACGGTGGAATACGAATACGGCGTGCCCAAGAGGGTAGACGCCGTCGTGTTGAGCAACCAGCACGACCCCGGCGTCTCCCAGAAGAGGATCCGGCAGGACCTGATCCGCCTGGTCGCCAAAAAGGTCATCCCGGCGCGCCTGCTGGACGCGAAGACCAAGTATTACATCAACCCGACCGGGAACTTCGTCATCGGCGGGCCCCACGGCGACAGCGGCCTGACCGGCCGCAAGATCATCGTGGACACCTACGGCGGCATGGGCCGCCACGGCGGCGGCGCCTTCAGCGGCAAGGACCCCTCGAAGGTGGACCGTTCCGCGGCCTACGCCGCGCGCTACATCGCCAAAAACATCGTCGCCGCCGGCCTGGCGGACCGCTGCGAAGTGCAGCTGAGCTACGCCATCGGCGTGGCCAAGCCCATCTCCGTGCTGGTCGACACCTTCGGCACGGGCCGCATCGACGAGGAGGAGATCTCGCGCCTGGTGTTCAAGCACTTCCCCCTGACCCCGCGCGAGATCATCACCCACCTGCGCCTGCGCCGCCCCGTCTACAAGGCCACGGCCGCCTACGGCCACTTCGGCCGCAGCGGCGAGGGCTTCACCTGGGAGCGCACCGACAAGGCCGCGGTCCTCAAGAAGGAAGCCTCGCTGTGATCAAGGACCCCGCCGCCAAGACCTTCCGGGTCGGCCATTCGCCCGACCCGGACGACGCCTTCATGTTCTACGCCATGGCTCAGGGCGTGGTGAAGGTGCCGGGCTGGCGCATCGAGCACGTGATGGAGGACATCCAGAGCCTCAACATGCGCGCCTTCAAGGGCGAGCTGGACATGACAGCCATCTCGGCCCACGCCTACCCCCAGGTCGCGGACAAGTACGGCATCCTCCATTGCGGCGCCAGCATGGGCCGCAACTACGGGCCCATCATCATCAGCAAGACCTTCATGCACCCCAACGAGAGCCTGCGCTCCCTGAAGGGCAAGCGCATCGCCGTGCCGGGCAAATGGACCACCGCCTTCCTGCTGCTCAACCTGGCGCTTCCCGAATACACGCCGGTGCAGGCCGATTTCGACGCCATCGGCGGCATGGTGGAGCGCGGGGAGGTCGACGCCGGCCTGGTCATCCACGAAGGGCAGATCACCTACCGCCAGCACGGCTTCTTCAAGGTCTTCGACCTGGGCCGCTGGTGGGCCGAGATCACGCCCCTGCCCCTGCCCCTGGGGCTCGACGTGATACGGCGCGACCTCGGGCCGGAGCTGATCAGCGTATTCAGCAAGGCCATGCGCGAAAGCATCGACTACGCCATGGCCAACGAGGACAAGGCGGTGCCCTACGCCCTGGAGTTCGGGCGCGGCATAGACCTCGAGACCGGGACGCGTTTCGTGCGCATGTACGTGAACAAGGACACCCAGGACCTGCGCGGAGAGGGCGTGGCGGCCCTGCGCCTGCTCTACGATATGGCGGTCAGCAAGGGCCTGCTGGACCATGTGCCCGACCTGACGCTTTTCTGAGGCCGGATTGAATTTTCTCAGCCATCCCCTGCTCATCCTGCGCCCGGAGGGCTTCCGCGCCCTGATCGAGGCCTTCGGCCTTCCGGTGGTCTGCGCCATGGCCTTCGCGGAGTCCGGCGTCTTCCCGATGCTCCCCGGGGACAGCCTGCTGGTGGTCTGCGGCATCTACGCCGCCACCGCGGGCGCCGCGGGGGCGGCGGTGCTGTCCCTGCCCATGCTGCTCATCGCCGTCCCCCTGTGCGCCATGCTCGGCGGGCAGATCGGCTTCGGCGTCGGGCGCTGGGCCGGGCCCGCGGCGCACGGCTGGAAGGACCGCAACCTGGGTCCGCTGCCGATCTACCGGCGCGCCTGGCTGCAGCGGACGGATTCCTTCTTCAAGCGCTGGGGCGTTTTCTCGGTGGTGGCCGGCCGATGGGTGCCCTTCGTGCGCACGGGCATGCCCCTGCTGGCGGGCGTGACCCGCATGCCCTACAAGACCTACGTGCCCTACAACATCGTGGGCGCCCTGAGCTGGGTCTGGTCCATGGTGCTGATGGGCTACTTCGTGCCGCCCCTGGTGGACCGCATGGTCCCGGGCTTCGCGCTCGAGGACCACATCGACAAGATCGTCCTGGGGGTGGTCTTCCTCTCCCTCGTCCCGGTTCTTTACACCGTTTGGAAGGAAGGCGGGGAAGGCCGCGCCGCGGCGCCAGCCCCCTCCCAACGGAAGCCCAAGGCCAAAACAAAGGCCAAGGCCAAGATCAAAGCGAAACTCGTCAAAGGATAGCATCCCCCTTTTTTCCAGGAGGCGGACCATGCCCGCCACGAAACCAGCCCCCTACCGGGTGAAGGACATCTCCCAGGCCGAGTTCGGCAGGAAGGAGATCGACATCGCCGAGCAGGAGATGCCGGGGCTCATGGCCACGCGGGCCAAGTACGCCGCGGCCAAGACCCTGAAGGGCGCCCGCATCTCGGGCAGCCTGCACATGACCATCCAGACGGCCGTGCTCATCGAGACCCTGCACGCCTTGGGCGCGGAAGTGCGCTGGGCCAGCTGCAACATCTTCTCGACCCAGGACCACGCCGCGGCCGCCATCGCCAAGGCCGGCATACCCGTCTACGCCTGGAAGGGCGAGACCCTCGAGGAATACTGGGACCTGACCCTGGACTGCCTCACCTGGGACGACGGCAAGGGCGGCATCATCGGGCCCAACCTGATCCTGGACGACGGCGGAGACGCCACCCTTGCCGTGCACCTGGGTTTCAAGGCAGAGAAGGACGCCTCGGTCCTGGACCAGCCCACGGACAACAAGGAGTTCAAGATCATCCTGGCCGTGCTCAAGCGCCGGCTGAAGGAGGACCCCAGCTTCTGGACCCGCACCGTGGCCCAGCTGAAGGGCGTCAGCGAGGAGACCACCACCGGGGTCCATCGGCTCTATGAGATGCAGAAAAAGGGCGAGCTGCTGGTGCCGGCCATCAACGTCAACGACTCGGTCACCAAGAGCAAGTTCGACAACGTCTACGGCTGCCGCGAGTCCCTGGTCGACGGCATCAAGCGGGCCACCGACGTGATGATCGCCGGCAAGACCGCCTTCGTGGCCGGATACGGCGACGTGGGCAAGGGATGCTCCGAGATCCTCAAGAGCCACCGCGCCCAGGTCTGGGTCAGCGAAGTCGACCCCATCAACGCCCTGCAGGCCTGCATGGCCGGATACAAGGTCGCGCCCATCGAGGCCGCCCTGCCCTTCGCCGACATCTACGTGACGACCACGGGCAACTGCGACATCATCACCATCGACCATATGGCGAAGATGAAGGACCAGGCCATCGTCTGCAACATCGGCCACTTCGACAACGAGATCCAGGTGCAGCAGCTCCAGGACTACCCGGGCATCAAGCGCCTCAACATCAAGCCCCAGGTGGACAAGTACACCTTCCCCGACGGCCACTGCATCTACCTTCTGGCCGAAGGCCGCCTGGTCAACCTGGGCTGCGCCACGGGGCACCCCAGCTTCGTCATGAGCAGCAGCTTCACCAACCAGACCCTGGCCCAGATTTCGCTGTGGAAGGAAAAGCACGCCATCGGCGTGGTGACCCTGCCCAAGAAGCTGGACGAGGAGGTGGCCCGCCTGCACCTGGCCAAGCTGGGCGCGACCCTGACGGTCCTGAGCAAGAAACAGGCGGATTACATCGGCGTGGACGTGGACGGCCCCTACAAGCCGGAGCACTACCGCTACTGAGGACCGGCCACAGAAGGGGCGCTTCGGGGCGCGGCGGGCCGGAACATGGTCATACTCAAAATCGCGCTTCTTTTTTTCGTCCTTAGCATGGTTTGGTTCGTGGCCTTGCGCCAGAACCGGGGGCCCGTCTATGGCGGGCCCTTTTATTATGCCGACCCGGAGAACAATTCAAACCCGGTGCGGCCGCAGTACCGCCTGTCCTTCACCCGGGCCTGGGCCTCCAACCGTTGCGTGGAAGTGTACTGCAACGAGGACGGCCTTCCGGTGCTGGCGAAGCACCTGGTCGCCCACCAGGTGGCCTGGCAGATGGTGTGGATCTGGGCCCGAAACGGGCGGCTGATGCGGCGCTACACCGAGGACCCCCAGGGCGACCTCCTCAAGATCGAGGTCATGCAGCCCACCCCGGCGCCGACGCAAACGCCGAGCCCCGATGCCCGGTCCTGAGCCCGGGGCCTAGGCCGTCTGCAGCTCCGGCACGGGCAGGTCCCAATACTTGATGATGTTGTACTTGGTGTCGCGCTGGGCCGGACGGAAGCCCGCCTCGCGGATGATGGCGGTGATCTCCTCGTAGGTGGTCTTGCATTCGTGGTTCGCGCTGAAGAGGACGTTCTCCTCGAAGATGGTTCCCCCGAAGTCGTCCGCCCCGAAGTACAGGCCCATCTGCCCCGTTTTCTTGCCCTCGCTGAACCAGCTGGCCTGGATGTGGTCCACGTTGTCCAGCATCAGCCGGCTCAAGGCCAAAATCCTGAGGTAGACGCTGGGGCCGGGGACGGACTTGCCCTGCGCCGCCATCTGCTTGCCCAGGGGCGTGTTGTCCGGCTTGAAGCTCCAGGGGATGAAGGCCGTGAAGCCCTGGCGCCCGGCCGCCACGGCCTTGTCCTGCACCCCGCGCACGTTGATCAGGTGCTCCACCATGTCCTCGGGCGTGTCGTGGTGCCCGTACATCATGGTGGCGGTGCTGCGGTATCCCAGCTCGTGGGCGATGGAGTGGACGTCCAGCCAGTTCTGGGTGTTGACCTTGGTCTTGCTCATCTTGTTCCTCACCCGGTCGGTGAGGATCTCGGCGCCGCCGCCGGGCAGGGTGTCCAGGCCGGCCTTGTGCAGCTCGGTCAGGACCCAGCGTATGTCCTTGCCCGTGACCTCGACCATCTTCCAGATCTCGGGGGCCGAGAAGAAGTGGGGGTGGACATGGGGCAGCTCGCGCCGCACGGCCGAGACGAAGTCGGTGTAATAGCTGAAGGGAAGGTCCGGGTTCAGGCCGCCCTGGATCAGCAGGGTGGTGACCCCCAGGGTCTCGGCGCTGCGGCGGATCTTGGCGACCATCTCTTCCACCGTGAAGGTGTAGGCCTCCTTGGACTTGGAGGTGCGGTAGAAGGCGCAGAAGGTGCAGTAGGCGTCGCAGACGTTGGTGTAGTTCAGGTTGGTGTCCGCGACCCAGGTGACGGCCTGGTCCGGCACGCGCCGCAGCCGGGATCCGTGGGCGAGGTCGCCCAGCTCGATCAGGGGGGCCTCCTTGAACAGGCTCAGGCCTTCGTCGAAGTTAAGGCGTTCGTTGTTGCGGCATTTGGCGTAGATGGCTGAAAGGTCGGACATGGGGGCCTCGCACTCGGGGAAAGGCCTATTTTGACCTGAATCGCCCCGCTTTCCAAGATTTCTTAAGTATGTTTAGCCGGGGGCGGGCGGCTGTGCCAAAATCGTCCTAGCCGGGCTTCAGGCCCCTGTGGGGCCGGCCCAAGAAGGAAAACCATGGCAGATGCCCCACAATCCGGTTCTCCAGCCCTGTCCAGAGGGAAGCCCTGGGGGCTCCTGGGCGGCGCCCAGGCGGCCTTGCTGCTGCTGGCCTTTTACCGGGGCTTCCGCGCGCCCAACCTCTGGAGCCTGAACTATTACCAGGTCTCCTGGGCCGACGGCTTTCTGCGCCGGGGCCTGCTGGGAAGCCTGTTGCGCCCCCTGGCCTGCGCCAGGTTCGACCCCCAGTTCATTTGGACGATCCAATTCGCGGTCCTGGCCTGCGCCATCGCGAGCCTCCTGTGGCTGGGGCGCAGGGGGACGGCCGGCCTGTGCCTGTGCCTGTATCTGGCCACCGACGCCGGCACCTTTCTGTTCCATGAAGTGGGCTATCCTGAACAGCTGATCCTGCCGCTGACCCTGCTGGCCTGCCGCCTCTTGGTCAGAAGGCGGGCTTTGGCCGCCGGGCTCATCCTTGCGCTGGCCGCCTTGGTGCATGAGATGGCGGTGTTCACGGCCTTGCCCGTCCTGCTGGTCTTGTGGTGGCGCATGCCGGAGCCGCGGCGCCCCTCGCTGTGGTTTTTGACGGCCCCCCTCTTTCTTGTCTTGGTTGTCCTGGTCCTGGGCAGCACGCCCCTGGCGGACGCGACCCTGCAGCGCTACGCCGACAGCGCCGCGGCGTGCGGCCATCCTTTGGGCCGGCCGAACTTCCTCGGCTACTACCAGGAGACCTTTGCGCAGGAGTTCCGGCTCTACTACCACGCCTCGGAATTGCTGGGCGTGGTCCTGCCCCTGCTGGCCACCTTGGGCCTGTGGATCCTGTCCGGCGCGGCCCTGCCCGGGGCCGAAATGAAGGAGCGCTGGGCCCTGCTCCTGGCTTGCGTCTGCCCTTTGCTGCTCGGATTCATCGGCACGGACGTGAACCGCTGGGTCTTCCTGGCGCTCACCCAGGTCCTGGTCCTGCTGGGCACCGCGGATCTGGCGGGGGCCCCCGCCCGCCGCGGCCCTTCCACGGCGCGGAGGCTTCTCCTGGCGCTGCCCCTGCTGGCCGTGGTGCTGTTCACGCACATAAGGCTGTTCGATGGGTTCGTGCCGCGGTCCGTGGATCTGGACGGCGTCCTGGGTTTCGGATCAACGGTGGTGGAGCAGCTGAGCGTGCTGCCGAAACAATGAAGGCCCGATATCATTATCGCCGCGTGTTCCACCATTTTTTGAACGCCACCGCGGACCAAACGCATTCAACGATGCCGAAGGGCCATGCGCCCTGCAAAAAACCGTAGCTTGATCCCAGCAGACAGGAACCCGCGAAGGCCAAAATGAACCACGGATTCTTGTCCTCGAGCGCATAGAAGGCCAGCATCAGCGACACGGACAGAAGCCCGTAGAGGTCGAGTGGATTCATGTTTTGGAATTCCCTGAAAATATTTTAGATGCGCCATCTTTATCCATTATGATGAAATTAAAAACCTAAAATTAAAGAACTCGGAATAATACGGATTAATTTTTCTAAATCACCGGATGATTTATTTGAAAATTACAATAATCCATATAAATTGAATCTCATTGCATTTTGCAATAGTAAAAAAACCATAAAGATTTTTAATTGTTTATAAAAAACGCGATGTTTTTTGCTAGCGTGCCCGAAAAGACGCGTCCAAAAGTTAATGTCATGTAAAATAAGCGGGCGCCGGAGAGAGAACAGGATATCCGCGGCCGCGTCGGCATTTCAGTTTCTTGGTCGAGCACTCATATGGAACGCTCTGCGTCGAGCATTCTCGTGGTGGACGATGAGGCCACCATCCGCCGGACCCTGGCGATCTGCCTAAACGGCGCGGCTTATAACATCCGCGAAGCGTCCTCGCCGAAAGAGGCCCTGGCCGAGGCGGGGAAGCACTACTTCGAAGCCGCCTTCGTGGATCTGCGCCTCGGCACCCAGTCCGGCATGGACCTGATTCCGGCTCTTGTGGAAGCCAACGCCGGGATACGCATCGTGGTCATCACGGCCTATGCGACCATTGACAGCGCGGTGGAGGCCATTAAACGGGGCGCCTTCGACTATCTGCCGAAACCTTTCACCCCGGAGCAGGTGCTCCTCATGGCCAAGCACGCCCTCCACGCCCGCACGGAGGCCACGCGCATCGCCGAATTGGCCCAGCCGGGCAGGGAGATGGACCTGGAATCGGGCTCCCCGGCCGTCCTCAAAGCCACGGAGCTCGCCAGACAAGCGGCGCCCAGCGCCGCTACCATCCTCATCCGCGGGGAGACGGGCACGGGCAAGGGCGTCCTTGCCCGCGCCATCCACGCCTGGAGCCCCCGCCGGGATCATCCTTTCGCCGTGGTGTCCTGCCCCGCCATACCCACGGAACTGCTGGAAAGCGAATTGTTCGGCCATATCCAAGGCTCTTTCACCGGCGCGCATCGCGACCAGGTGGGCCGCGTCGCCCAAGCCCAGAAGGGAACCCTGTTCCTGGACGAGATCGGCGACCTGCCATTGGCCCTGCAGGCGAAGATGTTGCGTTTCATTCAGGACCACGAATACGAACGCGTGGGCGAGGCGGTAACACGGAAGGCGGATGTACGGGTGCTGGCGGCGACCCACGTTGACCTGGAAGCGGCGGTACGGGCCGGCCGTTTCCGCGAGGACCTCCTGTACCGGCTCAATGTCATTGAAATCCGCCTGCCTTCCCTGAGGGAACGGCCGGAGGACATCATGCCGCTGGCGCTCCGTATGCTTCTGCGTTTCGCGGCCGAAAACCGGAGGAACATCACGGGATTCACCTCAGCGGCCCAGGATTGGCTGGCTTCCCACGATTGGCCCGGCAACCTGCGTGAGTTGAGCAACGCCATGGAACGCGCCGCGATCCTGACTCAGGGGCCTCTCGTGTCCTTGGACCTTATCGGACCGGCCGTCCAGGCGGCCGAACGGACGCCCTCCGGCATCGGTTCGGACATCACTTTGGACAAGCTTGAGGAACAGCATATCCGCCGGGTGCTCGCCACGGACAAGCCGCTGGAGGTCTGCGCGCGGATCCTCGGCATCGACGTGGTAACTCTGTGGAGAAAGAGGAAAAAGTACGGCTTATTGGAAACGGCCCATGGTCAGCCTTAGGCAGAAATTCATCCTTGGCGGGGGAAGCCTTGTGGCGATCCTCTTTCTCTCCACCGCCGTCGGCGTCACCGTGGCGTGGAGGGCGAACCGGGCCGTGGAAAGGATGCTGCGGGCCAACTACGACACCCTGGTCTTCTGCCAGTCCATGGTCGACGCCACGGCCCGCCTGGACAACGCGGTCTGGAACTGGGCTTTCGGCCGAAATTCCGCCGACTGGGCCGCGGCCCAGGAGGAATTCGACCATAACCTCGAATTGCAGCAGAAAAACGTGACGGAACCGGGTGAGCAGGCGTTGACCGATCTCCTCACGCGCCAATGGCGCAACTTCAAGTTTCTACTCGACGACTACCGCAGCTCCCCCCAGAAAGGCCGCATCGCCCTCTACCAGCTGAGCGTCCAACCCAGGGAGGCGGCATTGCTGCTCACTTGCCACGCAATCGTGGGGGTGAACCTGAAGGCCGTTCCCAAGGTGTCGGAGAGGGCCCAGCTGCTGGCCCATGACGCCGCGCAGTGGGGAATCAGCCTACTGACCCTCGCCACAATCCTGGTTTCCATAGGGGTGGTCCTGCTGGGCCGCTGGGTCATCAACCCCATACGAGCGGTGACGGAATCCGCGCGGCAGATCGCCGGGGGCAACCTGGACCTGGAGGTGGGCGTCCACGGATGGGACGAGGTCGGGGAACTGGCGGCGAGCTTCAACCAGATGGCGGGCAGCCTGCGGGACTTGCGGCGCAGCGACCGCGAAAAGCTGATCAATTTTAAGCGCAGCACCCAGCGCACCCTGGACGCACTGATCGACGGCGTGGCCTTTTTAGACGCCCAGGGACGGGTCGAGCTCTCCAACCCCGTGGCCCAGCGGATGTTCGGCCTGCGGCCGGACCAGGCGCCCGGGCCCGCCTGCCCGCCGGAGCTCTCAGGCCTCCTGGCGAAATGCCTTTCCGCAAGTTCCGGTTTCGCCCCCCGCGGCTACGAGGGGATTCTGCAGGTCTTCGACGCGGGGCGGGAGCGGTTTTTCCTGCCCCGTGTGGAGGCTGTCAGCGATGACGCGGGCGGGCTCGCGGGACTGGCCCTGGTTCTGTTGGACGTTACCGGCCTGCGGAACATGGACGAGATGAAAAGCGGCGTCGTGTCGACCGTGTCGCATGAGTTGAAGACCCCATTGACGGGCCTGCGCATGGCCCTACACCTGCTCTTGGACGAAAAAAACGGCTCCCTGAACCCGCAGCAGGAGGAACTGGCCCTGGCCGCCCGTCAGGACGCCGAACGATTGCACGAAATATTGATGGACCTCCTGGATATCGGGAAGCTGGAGTCCGGCCAGGGCTCCCTGGTCATGGAGCCCCTGTCCGTCTATGACCTGATGGATCAGGCGGTGAAGCAGCAGCAGCCGTCCTACCAGGCCAAGGGTGTGCGCCTCGCCTTCAAATCCCCCTTGGGAGACGTCCGGGTCCAGGCCGACCCCACGCGCCTGCGCCACGTTTTTTCCAACCTTTTGGACAACGCGCTCAGGTACACCCCGCCCGGAGGGACGGTGGAGCTGCGGGCCGAATCCGACGCGACCGGGGTGCGTTTCAGCGTGCAGGACAACGGGGAAGGCATCGCTCCCGAGCTCCTGCCCCGACTGTTTGAAAAGTTTTTCCGCGCTCCGGAACAGAGCTCGCCGGGGGCCGGCTTGGGCCTGGCTATCGTCAAGGAAATCATGGTCGCCCACGGCGGCGGCATCGACGTTCGCAGCGTGCCGGGCCAGGGCAGCACCTTCACCTTCCAGCTGCCACCGGCGGTCAGGCCGTGAGCGCGGACCGCTCCGCCAGTTTCCTGCAGATGATACGCCACGCCGAGCGGGGGAGGCTGAAGGTGTACCTCGGTTACGCCGCGGGCGTCGGGAAGACCACCCAGATGCTCCACGAGGGGCACCGGCTGCGCAGGGAGGGAGTGGACGTTGTGGTGGGCCTGGTGGAGACCCACGGCAGGGGGCAGGTCGCCGAGCTCCTGGCGGGGCTGGAAACCCTGGCCCCCAAGACCCTCACCTACCACGGCGTGGCGGTCCCGGAGCTGGACCTGGAGGGGCTCCTCAAGCGCCGGCCTCAGGTCGCCCTGATCGACGAACTGGCCCACAGCAACCCCCCGGGCAGCCGCAACGCCAAACGCTATCAGGACATCCAGGACCTGAGGGCCGCAGGTGTCCACGTGATCAGCGCGCTGAACGTGCAGCATTTGGAGAGCCTTTACGACACCGTGGAGCGCATGACCTCAGTGAAGGTGCGCGAACGGCTCCCGGACATGGTGCTCAACGATTCCGACGAGGTCGTGAACGTGGACCTTGCCGTCACCGACCTCCTGAAAAGGGTCCGTGACGGGCAGATCCTGCCCTTGGCCAATGTCCCGCTGGCTTTGCAGAATTTCTACAGGCCCGACAAGCTGGAGCAGCTTCGGGAGCTGGCGCTCCGGGAGCTGGCCTCGAGGATCGACTTCAGGCGCCGGGAGGAGGCCGGCGATCCCGGCTGGTCCGAACAATTTGTGGTGGCGCTGGGCCCACGCCTCGAATCGCACGCGGGCCTCCTGCGCTACGCTTCCCGCCTGGCCGGCCGCCTCAACCGGAACTGGTATGCCGTCCACGTGCAGGAAGGCGGCCGCCCTGCGGTCCCGCATGATCCCGGGGGGCGCGGGCGCATGGCCGAGACCCTGACCCTGGCCAATGAGCTGGGGGCGGTGGTGTTCACGGTGAAAAGCGACGACGTGGTCCAGGCGCTATTGGATTTCGCCCGGCGCTATCGCGTCGGCAACGTGATCGTCGGCAAGCCGCGCCACACCGGCTGGTTTCCGTGGTACAAGGGCGCCCGCGTGGTGAGGCGTTTGCTGGCTCTGAAGGGCTTTTCGGTGCAGGTCGTGGACGTGAACGAATCGCCGCCGCCCAGGGCCCCCGTGGAGGAAGCGTACTCCGGGGACGGCGGCGAGCCGCTCGTGGCGGAACAGGTGCTGATCCTGGCCAAGCCCATCGGATACCGGGACCTGATCCTTTCGCTCGCGATTTTGGCGCTCGAGGGCACGAGCCTCGATCCGGCGGCGGCGGCGGCGGCGGTGATGGAAAGGGAGAGCCGCGGGTCCACCTTTCTCGACAGCGGGCTGGCCCTCCCTCACGCCGGCCTGAAAGGCCTCGATTACCCCCGCATGGCTCTTGCCTTGCCCAGGGCGGGCCTGAAGGGCTTCAACCCGGATTACCCTTTGAACGCCGTTTTCCTGCTGTTCACCCCCCTGAACGCCGAAGCCCGCCACCTGAAAATTCTGTCCGAAATCGGCCACGCGTTCCAGGAGACCGCCTTGCGTTCGGCCCTCGACAGGGCCCGTTCATCCGAGGAAGCCCTGGGAGCGCTCCAGTCTTCCGCCCTGTTCAGGCGCTCCGGTCCGGTCCATCCGCCGTTTTGATCCCGTATTTTTTTCGTTTGCGCCAAAGCGTGGACGCGTCGATGCCAAGCACGGCCGCCGCCGCCTCGAGGGAGCGGTGCACATTCAGGACCCTGCGGATGTGGGTCTCCTCGAGTTGCTCCAGGCTGATGGCGTCTCCGATGCGCTGTTCCGCCGACCGAGGGACCCTTAACTCCGTGGTGAGGTGCGCCCTGGCCACCTCGGATCCGGTGGTGAAGATCACGCCTTTTTCGATGGCGTTGCTTAGTTCGCGCAAGTTGCCGGGCCAGTTGTGGGAGCGCAGGAAGGCCTCCGCGTCCTCGCTGAAACGCAGTCCGGGACGCAGGTTTTCCGCCGCGAAGGTCGCCAGCAGGCCCCTGGCCAGCGGCAGGACGTCCTCGCTCCGTTCCCTCAAGGGCGGCAGGACGATTTCGATGACATTCAGGCGGTAGTAGAGGTCCTCCCTGAAGCGTCCGGACAGCACGCCCGCCTTGAGATCCACGTTCGTGGCCACGACGACTCTGACGTCGGCCTTGCGCGTGACGGAATCCCCGAGGCGCTCATAGTCGTGGTCCTGGATGAAACGCAGGATTTTGGGCTGGAGGCCCGGGGGCAGATCGCCGATTTCGTCCAAAAAAAGCGTGCCTCCGGCGGCTTGCGCCACGCGTCCGATCTGTTCCCGATGGGCCCCGGTGAAGGAGCCCTGCTGGTGCCCGAAGAGCTCGCTCTCCAGAAGTTCCGAGGGCAGGGCCGGACAGGACACCACCGAGAAGGGGCCGTTCCTGCGGGGGCTCCAGTTGTGGATGGCCCGGGCCAGGACGCCCTTTCCTGTTCCGGTCTCCCCGCGGATAAGCAAAGTGGCTTCGCTGGCGGAGGCCTGGCGCGCCAAGGCGAGCGCTTTTTGCATGGCGGGCGAGCGGGAACTCAGGTCGGCCTTCAGCCCGAAGCGGTCCAATTCGTCGAGTCCGAATTCCTCGGCGCGGGCGTGCAAGGCCTTTTTCGCCATGAGCGTCACCTGTTCGGGCAAAAAAGGCTTGGGCAGATAGTCGAAGGCGCCGCGCTTGATCGCCTGGACGGCATTCTCTATGCCGCCGAAGGCCGTGATTAGGATGATCCGTATGCCCGGATTCGCCGATTGGAGTTCCGGGATGAGGTCCATACCCGACTGGGCGCCGAGGCGCAAATCCACGAAGGCGAGATCAAAGTACTGCTTTTGGACCTCGTCCAGGGTTTCGCGGAAACCGCCCACCTCGCAGACCCTGTAGCCGCTGTTGGCGAGGCAGATGGAAAGCATACGCCTTATCGTGGGATCGTCGTCCACCACCAGAACGCCGGCGGAAGGAGCATGAACGGCAGCCATCGTGACCAAGATGTCCCCCTTAAGTAGGTGCCGACTCAGCGATGCGAAAAGCGTGCCAGACCCCGGTTTTGCCCCCTTCAGCGGGAAGGCCGCATCCCAATAGCGAAAGTCCATTCGGAAGCGGCTTTTTTCGAAGCTAGGATTTGGATGAGGGCCCTCGGGGCGGGCTGGAAGGGCCTTCCCCGACGGATCCATGGCCGCGCCGATTGCAGAATCCACGCAGACCCTTACATTCCATTGTTATTTGCAAGGAAGGGCGCGAGTGGCCTGCATTGGGGACTCGGCTTGGGGAAGCGCCTGGGGGATGCATTGTGCAAGCGTCAAGCGGGCGAACATCTTGATTTGCAAATTTTCGGCCCAAGGCCGCCGCGCGGAATTTCAAAATGCCCTTTAATTCCAGGTGATTGACCTAGGCAAGGGCCTTGGCACGCGCCTTGCTCTATACACCGCTAGGAATCAGGTCCCGGACTTTCCGGCGGGGAACGCTCAGAGGCGCCCCGGTCATCTCGAGAGGAGAATCACCATGGTCAGCAAAATCGCAAAAATCACGGGCGCGATAACGCTGGGTGCAGTGTTGCTCGGCGGCGTTTCCAGGGCCTCCGCGGCGGACGCCCCGACCACCTCGGACAGTGGCGCCGCAAGCCAGCTCGCCGCCGCGGTCCAATGCGAACGCCAGGCGGGCGTCCTGCAGGCCAGCATCGACGAGCAACTGCAGCTCAAGGCCCAGAACATGAAACAGTGGCAGAACCACAAGGCGCCGATGGGCGGGGACATCGCGGACGCGGACAAGAAGTACAGCCTCGCCATCGCGTCGCTGGAGGACACCCAGTCCGGCTGGCTGCAACTGGCCCACTGGCACCGCCTACAGGCGATGGAACTGCAGACGGACACCGCCGACCTTCCGACGGCGACCTCCTTGGCCTCCAACAACTAGAGCGGGCATAAATCGGAAACAGATCCGGAAGGGCGATCCTCGGGAATACGCGCCGATAGGGCGCCGCAGCGGGATGGCCCTTCCGGATTTTTTTGAAACGCCCGGCTCCAGTGACGCTGACAAACTTGTCGGACAAATTGGTCCTGGCGGAATGCACAATGAAACATTCCCTTAACAGGGGGAAAAAGCGGAAGAAAAGCGGCATTGAAAGATGCAATCAGGATCCCGCAAAAATGACCGCTTGTGGACGGAAAGCAAGTCCTGAGCTTGCATCATGCAACGAATAGGGCCCGGAGGGGCCGAATTTACCATTAATCTCCATGGCGGAGATTTTGGCACGGGCTTTGCTTTATACAGCTAGGCCATAGTGAGGCGCGATGGGGCGCGTGGTTCAGGAGCCGGCCGCAATCCGGCTTGCTCGGCGCACTTCCGGCGCAAACCGGTTCAGGACCCACTAGGGGAACCGCCGGCCTGACAGGAAGACGTATCCAGGGGAGGGGAAGTTATGAGCGCGCGAAAATATTTTTCAAGGGGCAGAAAAATCTTCTTTGTCGCCGTCGGGGGCGTCGTCCTGACCGCGGGCCTGTGGGCGGATGACGCCTCCACAGCCGCGGGCCCGGCGCCCGCTGCAGCCGCCACCCCGGATCCCGGGCCGTTCAATTACACCGATTTTTCGTGGATGAACGGAAATTCGCGCTGGACCGACAATTCCATGATCGACACCAAATGGTTCACGCCCCAGTTCATCGTGGACGTGAACTACGCCGACGCCTTCGACCACCCCATAGATCACACCCTGTCGGGCTCGACAGCCACCGGCCGCGACGAGGAATTCCAAGTGCAGCAGTTGGGCGTGGGCGGGGACATGCACATCCCCTTGAGCGACGGATCCATCGTCCGGGGCCGCATCATGACCGGCTTCGGCATGGACTCCCAGATGGTGCCCCGCAACGACGAAACGCCCTACCGCGGCGCATGGAACCTGTCCGGGGCCTACCAGAACATCACCGAGGCCTACGGCGGATACCATTGGGACGTGATGCACGGCATCAACCTCGACGCCGGCATCTTCCCGTCCTATGTGGGTCTGTTCAACTACTACAACACCGAAAACTGGATGTACCAGGCCTCCTTTGTGTCGTCCAACACGCCTTGGTTTTTCAACGGCGTGCGCCTGCAGATATTCCCTTCGGACCAGTTCAAATCCGAATGGTGGGTCATCAACGGCTGGCAGACCTACGGCATGTTCAACGACCAGTTGGGCCTGGGTTACCAGCAAAAATACGCCAGCCTGGACGGCAACCTCTCTTGGATAGCGAACGGCTATTTGGGTGCCGACGCGCCGGATTCCCCGGATCTGATCCGTCTACATTCCGACAACAGCATCCTTTGGCGCGACTACAAGGCCGCCAATCCCAAGGCCTTTATATCGATGAACGCCTGGTCGCTCACCGGCGATATCGGCGGCCAAGATGGGGAGATGTATACGGGCGCCACGGCGTCGAATCCCCAGGGCTACACGAACGTCGGCCCGCTCCACGGCAACAATGAAGAGGCCTTCTTCGGGGCCATGCTCTATAACCACACCACCATCTCGGACATGTTCGCCTTCAACTTCGGCGGCGGTTTCGTCAACAATCCCGGCCAGTACCTGATCCTGGCTCCGCCGGTGCTGATCCAGACCGGTCAATACGCCGGGCAGCTCGCCACGGCCGGCTCCTACGGCGCGGCGGTCGCCGAATACGACACCAACCCCAACCCCCACGCGCAGCAGATTATTCCGAATGAGGCGCCGGGGTCCTCCTTCATCGGCAAGGACTTCCAGGTATCCTTCGACTACACGCCCAACCAGTACCTGCTCTACCGCATAGAATACGACTGCGAGCAGACCAACCAGCCCTACTACACAGGCACGAACGGCATCTCCGGGCCGGACGGCTGGGGAATGGGCTCGCAAACGGGCGGCGGCCCCGGCAATTCGGGACTCACCCCGGGTTCCTGGACGCCTGACCTGGTCAAGATCGAGCAGAAGATCGACTTGTGCATGGAGATCGAGATCTAAAGCGCAAAGCCGCGCCGGATCATTCGGCTGCCCGGAAATTGGGGGGCGACAGGGGCTCTTTTGCTTTCAAAGGAAAGAGCCCCCTTTTTTTTGGATGCCTTCGGAAACGGAACTACAGAAAGGTACTGCATACGGAAAGCTTCCATGAATTATGCAATGCGAAGGGCGGGCTTCTCCGGTGAAAAACGAATCTTTTCAAGGCGCAACTGCAATTCGGCTCGGGCACGCTTCTTGCAGATACCTGTGGTCGGCACCAGAACGATAGCCACGGCTTGATTTTTAGAGAGCTCAGATGCGCTTGGAAAAAGAAGAATCGGGCAGGCACGGCGGCGGAACCTTCATAGGCTTGGCGGGCCTGGCCTTGTGTTCGCTGTGTTTCCCCGGTCGCGCGGCCGCCGATGTTTTGGGCGTGGATCAGGCGGTGCAGATGGCCAAGGAATGCAGTCCGGACATCAGGAACCTGAAGCACCAGGTGCTGGCCGCCGAGGCCCAGGCCCGGCAGGCCCTGGCGCCCCAGGATCCCGGGGTGTCGGCCTCCTACAACGACACCAACCAGGCCTTTCAGCGTTCCACCGCGGGCAGCCAGAGCTTCGGTATTTCGCAGCCCTTCACCTTTCCCGGCAAGGCGCTGTTGAACTGGTCCGCGGGGATGGACCAGGCCAAGTCGCTACGGGCCCAGATGCGCTCCACCGAGATGCAGGTGGCCGCGAACGTCCGGTCGGCCTATTACCAGCTCGCCCTGGCCCGCAAGAACATCGATTTGAACGACCGCCAGGAAAAGATCCTGGAACAGATCGTCCGAATCGTGCAGCGCCGTTACGAGGCGGGCAGCGTGACCGAGGTCGATGTGGCCAACGCCCAGATGAGCGAATACCAGAACCAGGCCTCCCTGGCCGACCTGGTTCTGGCCGAGAAAACAGCCCTTAGCCAGCTGGACGTGATGCTGGGCAAGCCGGCCGAAGCCGAGATACAAGTGGCTCCGCTGCCGGACACGGCGGCGATCCCGGTTGTGGACAGGGCCTCGGCCCTCGGGAAAATGGACGAACTCAATCCGCAGATCCTGTCGAACGTGTACCAGGCCAGCGCGGCGCGCAAGAACCTGGGCCTAGCCTGGATGGGGCTCCTTCCGGATTTCCAGGTGGGCGTGAACGACAACCAGTATTTCGTCGACCACGTCAATTACGCGTCCTCCCCCTTGATACAGACGCACAGCTTGGAGCTCTCGGCGACCGTGCCCCTGTGGTTCCTTTTCAACGAATCGCAGAACATCCTTGCAGGCACGCACAACAGCGACTCCGCCCAGGCGGGCCTGGACTCGCAAAAGGAGCAGTCGGAGACCGCCTTGTTCGCGGCGGTTGACACGCTCGACGACAACGCTGCGAAGCTGGTGATCTACAGGAAGCACCTGATGCCCCTGTCCGAGGTCACCCTGAAACTGGCCCTGACCAACTACGGAACCGGAAAGATCCAGTTCGAGGACCTGGCGGCGGCGGCGGCGGGCCTGTGGAGCACCCGCAGCGCCTACTACACACTGGTGGAAAGCTACCTGACCGAATACACGCAATACGGGGAACTCATAGGGGAGGAATTATGAAAACGCTCGCAGTAATCCGATCCCTGAACACGAAGAAAGTCCGCGTGGTCGGCCTTTTGGGCCTGGGGGCGGCCGCGGCCACCCTGACCGGATTGTGGGCGAACGTCGGCGCCGCGCCTGCGGCCGCCGCCGATGCGGGCGCCATGGAACAGGCCGTGACGGTGATCGACAAGCAGACCCTTCACCTGAGCTCGGCCACCCTGGCGGATCTGGGCACGGTCAAGGCCGTGACCGAGGATTTTCCGGAGACCTTGGACATCCAGGGGAGCATCAGCGTGGTGGAAAACGCCATGACCGTGGTGCCTTCGCGGGTCGGCAACGGCCGCGTGGACCAGGTTTTGAAGGTGTCCGGCGACACGGTCCACGCGGGGGACCCTTTGGCGCTCATCTACAGCCCGGACTTCGTTTCGGCGCGGGAGGAATACCTGCAGGTGGCGGAACGGAACGGGATCTCCTCCGGTGATCTGGACGGCTTCGCGAAGGAGGCCCGCGAAAAACTGGAGATCATGGGCCTGGGTCCCAAGGATATCGCCGAGCTCTCCAAGTCGTCCGACAACCACTTGGTGGTGCGGGCCAGCCGCGACGGGGTCATCACCTCGGTCAATACCATGGTCGGCAACCTGCAAAACCAGGGCGACACCCTGTTCACCACCGCGGACCTGGGCAAAGTCTGGTTCTCGGGGGACCTTTACATCGAGGACCTGCCCAAGGTGCGCACCGGCCAGAAAATCCTCGTCAGCGCCGAAGGGCTGGACAAGCCCCTGCAAGGGACCATTTCCTTCATCAGCCCAGTGGTGGATCCCGGCGTGCGCACGGTGAAGGTGAGGGCCATCATCGAAAACCCGGACCACCTGCTGAGGCCTTCGATGTTCGTGCAGGGAAGCCTGGTGCTCAACGACGCGCCGGCCCTCGTCGTTCCCCAGGACGCGGTCCTTACGCTCAACGACAAGACTTACTGCTTCAAGTCCCTGGGGGGCGGCCGTTTCCAGGAGGTGCCGGTGACCGTGGGCCGCGAGGAGAACACCCTGGCCGGCATCGTCGGCGGGCTGTCCAACGGTGACGAGATCGTCCTGAAGGACCTGGACACCCTGGACCACGAGTTGGACGCGGCTCGGGTCGAAAATTGACCGGGGACGCCTTGGAGACCGCGATGACCGCGGGAGAATCGGCGCGCCGCCGGGGGGCGGGGAAGCTGTCGGCCCTGGCCATGGCCTGCTTCATCGTCCTGTTTTCCACGGGAGCCTTGCGCGCCGACGACGGCGATGGGGATGACTCCCCCGTGCGGATCGTCAACGACAACACCGTCGACCTCGACAAGGACGCGATGGCCAACGTCGACGTGACCACGGTCGCAGAGGACGACTATCCGGACGTCTTGAGCATCATGGGGACCATCAGCCCCATCGAAAACCGGGTCACCTCGGTTCCGGCCCGGACGGCCGGGCGCATTGATTCGGTGCTGAAAGTCACCGGGGAATATGTGAAGGCCGGTGACGCCCTGGCCCTGGAATACAGCCCCGATTTCATCCAGACGCGCCAGGAATACCTGGACGCCAGGAAATCCGGCTTTTCAGAATTGATGGCCAGTTCGCGCAAGAAACTGGTGAACCTGGGGCTGATCGAAAGCGACATTGAAAGGCTCGGTAAGCCCGGGGACGATCCGGACCATCTCGTGATCAGGGCGTCCCGGGCCGGGGCGATCACGATGGTCAACACCGCCGTGGGGAACATGCAGAACCAGGGGGACACCCTGATGACCGTCTCGGACCTGGACCAAGTGTGGTTCACCGGGGACCTCTATTCCGAGGACCTGACCAAGGTGCGCCCCGGGCAGACCATCGGCATCGAGTCCGAGGGCCTGAGCAAGACTCTGATGGGAAAGATCTCCTTCATCAGCCCGGTCATAGACCCCAACGCCCACACCATCAAGGTGCGGGCCATGATCGAGAATCCGGACAGGGTCCTGCGCGGTTCCATGGTGGTGGAGGGCGATGTGGTTCTCAGCAGCAGGCCCGAGCTGGCGGTACCCACCACCGCCCTGATGAACCTCCACAACCAGATCTATTGCTTCAAAAAGGTGGGGGACAGCGCGGGCTACCAACGCTTCGAGGAGGTGCCGGTGACGGTGGGCCAGGAAGAGGCGGGCCTTGCCGTGGTTCTGAGCGGCCTGAAGGAGGGTGATCAGATCATTTCCGCGGGCGGGCTGCTGCTGGATTACGCCTTCCAGGGCGACTAGGGTCGCCGGCGTTTGCGCAGTTTTTCTCACATTCAAGGGTCGGCGTTCCATGATCCATAAAATCATCGCCTTTTGCCTCGCGAACCGCCTGGTGACCCTCTTCAGCGTCGTGGCCCTTTTGGCCCTGGGCGTCATCTGTTTCAAGGCGCTGCCCATCGACGCCTATCCCGACATCGACGACACCAATTTCCAGGTCATCACCCAATGGCCGGGCCACGCCGCGGAGGAGATGGAGCGGCTGGTGACGATACCCATGGAAACGGCCATGAACGGTATCCCGCACCACACCCTGGTGCGCTCGACCTCGGAATTCGAGCTGAGCATCGTCACCATCGATTTCGACGAGGCGACGGACCCCTTCACGGCCATGCAGTATGTGCAAGGGAAGATGTCCACCGCCAACCTCCCCGCTGGGGTCAACTCCGGCATTTCCCCGCTCACGAGTTCCTGCGGCCAGATCCTGTTTTATACGCTGAAGTCGGACGACGCGAGCCCGATGGACCTCAAGACCTGGCACGACTGGGAGATCCAAAAACGCATCCTGTCGGTGCCCGGGGTCGTGGACGACAGTTCCCTGGGCGGCTTCACCAAGCAGTATCAGGTCAACCTAAACCCCCTGGCCCTGGCCAATTACGGGCTGAACATCCCCACGGTGCTGAACGCCATCAACAACAACAACCAGAACACGGGCGGCGGATTCATCACCAACGGCGAACAACTCTACAATATCCGGGCCATCGGGGACGCGGAGACCGTCAAGAACCTGAGCAGCATCGTGGTCGCGGAACACAACGGCACGCCGGTGTTCCTGAAGAACCTCGGAGACGTGCAGGTCGGCCACCGCCAGCTGCTGGGGGACTTGACCATCGACTTCAAGAACCCCGACGGCAGCATCCATGAACAGCCGCACGCGCTGGTGTCCATCGCCGCCGGCCTCAAGGGGGCGGATTTCGGGCCCATCCTCGATGGGCTGCACGACAAGATCAAGGAGATCAACGACACCGTCCTTCCCAAGGACATCCGCCTTGTCCCCGTGATCGACCGCGGCAAGCTGCTCCGCCTGGTGACCCATACGGTGGAGGAGAATCTCAGCGTCGGCATGGTCCTGGTGCTGCTGATCTTGCTGTTCCTCCTGGGCAATATCCGCAGCGCCCTGATCGTGGCCTGCACCATACCCTTCTCGCTGCTGTTCGCGTCCATCCTGTTGGACCTCCGCCACATCCCGGCCAACCTGCTGTCCCTGGGCGCCCTGGATTTCGGCATGGTCGTCGACGGCACGGTGGTGATGGTGGAGAACATCTTTCGCTACAAGGAAATGGAGAAAAAATCGGGGAAGGTGTCGGATCGGGTGAACCTGATCCTGGACGCGGCCTCCGAGGTCGAGCGCCCCATCGTCTTCGCCATCGCCATCATCATCCTGGCTTACCTGCCGATATTCACCCTGCAAAGGGTGGAAGGCAGGCTCTTCTCCCCCATGGCCTGGACCGTGGCCTTCGCCCTCCTTGGGGCCATGGTCTTCGTGGTCACCGCGGTCCCGGTCATCTGCTACTACGTCCTGTCCGGGAAGCTTTCGGAATGGCATAACCCGGTTCTGGCCTGGGCCGAGAATGCCTACCAGAAGTCCCTGGCCTGGTGCCTGGAGCATAAGGGCCGGATCGTCGGGCTGTCCTTGTTCGCGTTCGGGGTGGCGGTGTGGCTGGCGGTCCGGGTCATCGGTTCGGAGTTCCTTCCCCACCTGGACGAGGGCGACATCTGGGTGCGAGGCACCCTTCCCAACAGCATATCCTACGACGCCGCCATCAAGGTCGCGGACCGGGCGCGTAAAATCCTGGCTTCCTACCCGGAAACGGGCACCGTTTACAGCCAGATCGGCCGGCCGGACGACGGCATCGACGACGGCGGCTATTACGACTCCGAGTATTTCGTCGACCTGAAACCCAAGGACGAATGGCGCCCGCAGTTTAAGAGGAAAAAGGAGGCGCTCATCGCGGCCATGAACAAGGACCTGGCCAATATCCCGGGCGTCGACTGGAACTTCTCCCAGGCCATCGAAGACAACGTCAGCGAAGCCCTTACCGGCACGCACGGGGACATGGACGTGGAGCTCTTCGGCACGGACCTCCAGACCCTGGACAAATTGGCCACCCAGATCGCGACCGTGATGCAAAAGGTGCCGGGCATGGTGGACGTTGGCGTCTTCCGGGAGCTGGCGCAGCCGAACATCAATATCCTGGTGAACCGCGACAAGATCGCCCGCTACGGCCTCAACGTCTCGGACGTCCAGACCGTGATCCAGACCGCGGTGGGGGGCAGCGTGCCATGCCAGGTGGTGGAGGGGGAGAAACTCTTCGACATCATGGTCCGCTACCAGCCCCAATACCGCAGTACCCTGGAGCAGATCAAGAAGATCACGGTCGCCACCCCCGACGGCTACCGCATCCCCTTGGAGGCCTTGTGCGACTTCCAGGTGAAGGAAGGCGCGGCCATCGTCTTCCGCAAACAGACGCGGCGCTTCATCCCCATCAAGTTCAACGTCCGGGGATCGGATCTAGGCGGCACGGTGGCCGCCGCCCAGGCCGCGGTGGCCAAGAATATCCTTCTGCCCCCCGGCTATTCGATGAATTGGGCCGGGGAATTCGAAAGCGAGAGCCGCGCCAACAAGCGCCTCTCCATCATCATCCCCCTGACGGTGGTGGCCATCTTCCTGGTCCTGTACATGGTTTTCAGCTCGGTGAAATGGGCGGGCGTGGTCATGACCAACCTCATGATGGCCGTCATCGGCGGCGTCTCCGCTCTGTTCATCACCGGGACCTATTTCAGCGTGTCCTCCGGGATCGGCTTTTTGGCGCTGTTCGGGGTCTCGGTGCAGACCGGGGTCCTTCTCGTCAGCTACATCCATCAGATGCGCCTGAAGGGGATGCCCCTCAGGCAGTCCATACTCGAGGGTTCCCGGCTGCGCCTGCGCCCCATCATGATGACGGCGCTGGTGGCCACCTTCGGCCTGATCCCGGCGGCCATGTCGCACGAGATCGGCTCCGATTCCCAGCGGCCGATGGCCATCGTGATCGTGGGCGGACTGATCACGGACCTCATCATGAGTTTCTACCTGCTGCCGATCTTTTATGAATGGTTCGCCAAGGATAATGAAGAACTGAAATTCTGAGCTTTGATCCCCGGTGCACCAGGGGGGTGCACCACGATATCAATGGGGATGGGGATCAAAAAACCCCCGGAGGGATGGCTCTGGGGGTTTTATTTGCGCGATTTTTTTAGGCCCGCGTTCCCTTCACAGCAGCGCCAGCTTTTCCTCGAATTCCGCGGCCCCGGCCAGCTCCGCCGGGCCGAGCTTGAAACGTATCCCCTTGAGGTAGGCCAGCAGTTCGGCCTGGGGCAGGCCCGTGCGTTCGCTCTGGGCGCGCGTCACATCGTCCAGGTCGCCCAGGCCCAGCTCCAGCGCGGAACGCACGCTGACGGCCAGGCGCATCTTGTCGCGGTCCGGAAGGCGCTTGCGGACGGCCCAGCGGGCGAAGACGAAGGGCTTGCCGGTCCACTCGCTCCATTCCGCGCTGAGGTCGATCTGGGACTCGTCGCGCCCCCATTCCACCTTGCGGCGCAGGGCGTCGTCGCCGATGAGCAGGCGCAGGGAGCTGGGGTCGTCCAGGCCGGTCAATTGGTAGTCGGTGATGCCGTGGCGCTGGCGCAGCCAGACCTCCAGCAGGCGCACCGTGGTGGCGGTCTGGGGGCTGACGGCGATGCTCTGGCCGATCACGTCCTTGGGCCGCGCCACCCCCACCAGGAGGATGCTGCGGATGGGCCCGAAGCCGGCGATGCCCATGGACTCCAGCCACTCGAACTCGCCGCCGGCCACCAGCTCCAGGCCGTCGGCGTAGCTGAAGGGCGCGGCGTCCAGCCTGCCGGTCTTGGCCAGGCCCCCCAATTGGCGGGGGTTCCCGGACACCACCTGGTGCTCCTCCAGCCAGCGCGCGCTGAGGAAATGGTAGTAGGGGGCCATGTTGACGAAGGGGATGGTCCCGAATTTCATCAGGCCGGGACCATCTCTTCGGCGGGGCGGTAGAAGATGTCGCGCTCCACCGGGGTCTTGCCGGCCTCGCGGATCAGGCGGCGCATGGCCTCCTTGGCCAGGCCCTCCGGGCTCTGGTTGCCGGCCATGTGCATGATCTTCTCGCGGCCGATGGTGCCGTCCAGGTCGCTGGCGCCGAAGTTGAGGGCCAGGCTGGCCAGGTCCGGGCTGAGCAGGACCCAGTAGGCCTTGATGTGGTCGAAGTTGTCCAGCAGCAGGCGGGCCGTGGCGATGGTGCGCACGTCCTCCACCGCGCCCTGGCGGTTCACCGGGATGCCCGTCTCGCCCTGGGAGAAGGCCAGGGGGATGAAGGCCATGAAGCCGGGCGCCTCGTCCTCGAGCTGGCGCAGCTTGAGCATGTGGTCGACGCGCTCGGCGTAGGTCTCGATGTGGCCGTAGAGCAGGGTGGCGTTGGTCTTGATGCCGAGCTGGTGGGCGGCCAGGTGCACGGCGCGCCATTCCTTCCAGCCGATCTTCGGGAAGAACAGCTCCTTGCGCACGCGTTCGCTGAAGACCTCGGCGCCCCCGCCCGGCAGGGCGTCCAGGCCGGCCGCGCGCAGGTCCTTCAGGATGTCCGTGATGCTGCGCCGCTCCAGGCGGGCGAACCACTCGATCTCCACCGCGGTCCAGGCCTTGATCCCCAGCTTGGGGAAGCGTTCCCGGAAATCCTTCACGATGGCCAGGTACTTGTCGAAGCGCCAGTCCGGGTGCAGGCCGCCGACGATGTGCACCTCGTGCACGCCTTCGCCGTGGGCCAGGATCTCCTCGCGGTCCATCTCCCAGGCGCCGTCCTCGCCCTTGCGGCGGGCGAACTCGCAGAACTTGCAGTTCAGCACGCAGACGTTGGTGGGGTTGCACTGGCGGTTGGTGACGAAGTAGGCGTTCTTGCCGTGGCGCCGCTCGGTCTCCCAGTTGGCCATGAGGCCCAGGGTGGTGACGTCGTGGGTCTGGATCAGGGCCATCCCGTCGGCCTCGGACAGGCGCTTCCGGGAGCGGACCTTCTCCCAGATGGGGGCCAGGGCCTTGTCGCGGAATTCGAAGTTTGGTTCGTTGGTCGCCATGCTGTGCTCTGAAAAGTTTGGGCTTGGGGAGAAGTTCAAAATCCGTATTCGTGCCAGCGTTCGTCCACCCTGCGCACAATCTCGGACGGCATTTCCACGGGATCAGGGTAGCCCCGTTTCCATGTGGCGTCTATTCCCAGGACGCCCTCGTGCAGGGGCCAGGCCTGGCGCAGGCTGGAGCGGGTGAACTGGATGTCGCGGGCCGCGTCGAAGCGCGTGAACAGGCCCCACAGCACGCTGACCGGGTCCGTGAGGTCCACGTCGTCGCTGACCAATGCGACGATCTTGTGGCCGCCCAGGGGCGCCTTCAGGAGCTTGGCCAGCAGGGAGGCGCCGGGCCTGCCCGCGTTCCTGATTTTCACCACCAAAAGGCTGTCCTGCCAGCTCAACTGGCCGGCGTAGGAGGGGCCCGCCAGGCGCCGCACCTGGTCCGGCTTGTAGACGGCGTCCTTGGCCTTGGGTTTGGCCCCCGCGCCCCGCTTCGGTGCGTCCGGGGTCAGGCCCCGGCTGGAGGTGAAATCGAGGATCAATTTGGAGCCCAGGTTCATGGTGTAGCTGGTGAAGTCCAGGGTGTCCAAAGGCGTGCCCGGCAGCAGCAGCGCGTCTTCGCGGGGGTCGAAGTTCTTTTTCGCCTCGCGCAGGACCGCCATGAAATCCTTGGGATCCACGTCCTTGTCCACCAGCGCCACCACCTTGCACAGGCTCAATTGGCCCTGGCCCAGGAGCCCCAGGGCGGTTTTGACGCCCTCCTTGGCGTGGCGCTGCTTCACGGCCACGCTGAGGAGGTTGTGGAAGCCGGCCTCGTAGAAGGTCCAGAAGTCCTCGATCTCGGGGTGCATGAGCTTGAGGATCGGCTTGCTGAAGGCGTTGATGGCCTCGCCCCAGACCTTGTCCTCCTGGGGCGGCTTGCCCACCACCGTGGCCGGGTACACCGCGTTTTTGCGGTGGGTCATGGCCGACAGGTTGAAGGTGGGATAGGGGGCCGCGTGGCTGTAATGGCCGAAGTGGTCCCCGAAGGGGCCCTCCATGCGCCGGTCCGCCAGGTCTATCACCCCTTCCAAAATGAACTCGGCGTCGGCGGGGACCCACAGGGGCTGGGTTTTGGCGCGCACCAGGGTCTGGGGCTTGCCCCGCAGCAGGCCGGCGAAGGGCAGCTCCTCCACGTCCTCGGGCAGGGGGAAGATGGCGGAAAGGATGAGGGCCGGATCGCCTCCCAGGGCCACGGCGCAGGGGAGTTTCGCCCCGGGGCCGGCCTGCTGGGCGTGGGCTTCCGTGCCGCGCACGATCTGCACGTGCATGCCGGTCTCGGAGGCGTTGTGGACCTGCATGCGGTACATGCCCAGGTTGCCCTTGCCCGTCAGGGGGCTGACGGTGTGCACCAAGGGCAGGGTGATGAAGCGCCCCGCGTCCTGGGGCCAGCAGTGCAGGATCGGCAGGCGCCCCAGGTCGGGCTTGAGGTCGACCACGTCCTGCACCGGGCTGGAGCCCAGTCGCTTGACCCGCATGGACAGCCCGCGGCTCAAGGCGCTGCGGTGGCGCCAGAGGGCCCCCAGGCTGGGCGGCTGCATGGCCTTGAGCAGGCCAACCAGCTTGTTTCCCAGCTCGGCCGGGTCCGCGCCGAGCCCCAAGCGCAGGCGCTGGGGCGTGGCGTTGAGGTTGATGGCCAGGGGGAAGTCCGAGCCCTTCACGTTCTCGAAGAGCAGGGCCGGCCCGCCGCCCATGCGCACCTGCCGCTGGGCGATCTCGCCGATCTCAAAGCGCGCGTCCACCTCGGCCTTGACCCGGTGGAGGAGGCCCTTGGATTCGAGCAGGCCGAGGTATTCGCCCAGGGTCATCGCCGGGCCTTCAGCGCAGGCCCAGGACCAGGAACACGGAGCCTGCCGCGCCCAGGAGCAGTCCGGCCTGCCACAGGAAACGGCGGCGGGTCAGGGCCGCGATGGCCGACAGCGCGATGGCGACCTGGAACAGGGTGACGCCCTTGGCCATCAATTCGTGTTTCACCATCAGGTCTTCGGATTCCTGGGCCAGCGCCGTGGCCTCGGTCTTGATGTCCGCCATGTCCTTCCCGTATTGGGAGAGCTTCTCCAGGTCCTTAGGGCTGGCTTTGCGGCCCAGCGCCTTGAGCAGGTCGAGCTTGGCCTCCAGCACCGAGGACTTGATGCCCTTGGCCTGGTAGTAGGACCACTGGTCCGAGGCCTTGAGCTGGGCCAGCATGGCCTCGTTGGCGTAGCTTCCGGCGAAGAGGGCGCACACGGCCGCCAGCACGGCGATCAGGGCCGCGCTGAGGGCCACCCTCAGGTTGAAGCCGCCTTCTTTGGCGCCTTCCTCCATGCTTTCATGCAGGTGTTCCGTGGGGACTTCGATCTCTTCGGGCATGGTGCTCGTTCTCCGTGGCGGTTTGGGGGCTGAGGGACTGCGTGGGTCAGGGTTCGGATTCCAATTGTTCCGGCTTCCAAAGGTCTTCGTGGGACTGGCCCAGGACCTGCAGCAGGCGCAGGGAGAAGGCCTCCAGCACGGCCTGGGTGGTGAGCGGGTTCATGTAGTAGGGCGGCATGATGGGCATGATGACGGCTCCGTCCGCGCTCAGGGCCGCGGCGTTGCGCAGGGTCTGGGTGCTGACCGGGGTCTCGCGCAGGCATAGCACCAGCTTGCGGCGTTCCTTCAGGGCCACCATGGCGGTGCGGGTCAGCAGTGTGTCGGCGATGCCGGCGGCGATCTTGTTCAGCGTGCCGGCGCTGCAGGGGAGGATGACCAGGGCGTCGAAGCGCGTGCTGCCGCTGCTGGTCGGGGCGCTCAAATCCGTGTCCGGGAAGACGCGCAGGACCTTCTTCTCCACGTCGGCCATGCTCAGGCCGCTTTCGTGGGCCAACAGGTGGCGGCCCCACTGGGTGAAGATGGCGTACTTCTCGCCCTGCAGGCGGTCCAGGAAATCCAGGCTGAAGGCGATACCGGTGGCGCCGGTGACGCCGACGATGGTCCTGGGGGCGGGGGCGCCGTCCTTTTGGGCCGGGCTCAACGGACGCATACCAGGACCGCCGCGGCCACGGCCACGCCGATCCAGGCGTTGACGGTGAAGAAGGGCGAGCCCGGCTCCAGGCTGTAGCCGAAGCGCTGTTCCAGGAGCAGGAGGATCGCGGCCGGGGTCAGCGCGGCCCAGGCCAGGGGTCCGGCCATGGGCACCAGCGTGTCGTTGGCCAGGCCGCCCAGGCACAGCAGCGCGGCCCCGTGCAGGACCATGCCCAGGTCCTGGGCCATGCCCGGGCCCATTTTGGCCGGGACGCTGAAGAGGCCCTCGGCGATGTCGAATTCCTCGTCCAGGGTGGCGTAGAGCACGTCGAAGCCGCTGACCCAGAAGAAGGTGAACAGGGCGAGCCACAGCACTGGGGTGGCAATGTCCAGGTCGGGGTTGTAGCCCAGGGCCCCGCCCAGGGGCGCCAGGGCCAGGCCCAGGCCCACGCCGAAATGGCAGGTCCAGGTGAAGCGTTTCATGAGGGGATACAGGACAAAGATGATCAGGGGAATGGGGGCCAGCCACAGCAACCAGGTCCTGAGAGCGGCCACAGAGACGAGGTACAGGGCCGTGCCGCCCGCGGCGATGCCCCAGCCCTGGGCCGGGCTCAGTTTGCCGCTGGGCAGTTCACGGCCGGCGGTGCGGGGGTTGCGGGCGTCGATGGCCCGGTCCAATAGGCGGTTCAAGGCCAGGGCCGCGGTCCTGGCGCCGGCCCCGGCCAGGACGATGAAGACCAGGCTGCGCCAATGGATCAAGCCCCAGCCCATCCAGGGTCGGGAAAGGGCCGCGCCCGCGAGGAGCATGGGCAGCGAAAAGAGCATGTGTTCCAACTTGATGAATCCGATGATCTTTTTAAGCATGCCCTATCGTAATCTAAATCCCCCTGTCCCGTCCAGTTCTGGGCCTTGTTAGCGGTAAAAAGGCTTGTTATACTTTAGGTTTCCCCAAGGTAAAGGCGCATGGACATCTATCTCAGACTTCTCGCTTACGCCAAGCCCTACAAGTGGCAATTGGTGGGCGCCGCCATCTGCATGTCCCTGGCGGCCGCCTTCAACATCGGCGGGCTGCTGCAGTTGCAGCCGATTTTCGACAAAGTCCTCAATGGGAACACGAGCCATGACGACTTTGTGAAGTACATCAAGTTTTACGCGCCTTTGGTGATCGTGCTGGTCTTTTTCAAGGGGATTTTCTCCTATTGCGGCGACGTTTTGAACGGCATCGCCACGAACAAGCTCACCACGGACATCCGGGAGGAGGTCTACGCCAAGCTCATGGACCTGCCCCTGGCCTACCACACCAACAGCCGGGCCGGCGTGCTCATGGCGCGCATGACCAACGACATCGGTTTCATGCCGGGCGGGATTTGTGACGTATTGGGAAGGGTTTTTGGGGCCGGCCTGAACATCATCGGCCTGCTGGGCGCGGTCTTCTGGATCAACTGGAGGCTGGCCCTCATCTTCACCATCGCCTTTCCGGTCTGCCTGGGCCCCCTGATGCACTTCAGCCGGCGCCTGCGCCGCCACAGCACCGAGGGCCAGGAACGCATGGCGGATATGACCGTGCTGCTGCACGAGTCCCTGGCCGGCATACGGGTGATCATGAGCTTCGGCACCCAGGAACAGGAAAAGGGCCGCTTCAAGGAGGCGGCCTGGGCCTATTACCACGCCCTCATGCGCCAGATCCGCGCCGCCGCGGCCTCCAGCCCGGTGATGGAGTTCATCGTGTCCCTGGGCGTGGCCGCGGTGGTGGTGGTGGCTGGCAACATGGTCAACCAGCACACCCTGACCATCGGACAGCTGATCACCCTGGTCGCCATGCTGGGAAGCATCTACCCCCAGATCAAGACGGCCAACGGGGTGAACGTGAGCGTGCAGAACTCCCTGGCGGGCAGCAAGCGGGTCTTCGCGCTCCTGGACGAGCCGGCCAGGGTCAATGAAAAGCCCGACGCCATCCAGCCCAAGGGCCTGGGCAAGGGCCTGCGCCTGGAAGGCATGTCCTTCGAATACAAGCCCGGCCATCCGGTGCTCACGGACATCAACCTCGAGATCCCGACCGGCGCCACCGTGGCCCTGGTGGGCCCCAGCGGCGGCGGCAAGACCACCCTGGTGGACCTGGTGCCCCGTTTCCACGACCCGACGGCGGGGCGCATCACCCTCGACGGCGTGGACCTGCGCGACCTCAAGATCCAGGGCCTGCGCGGCATGATCGGGGTGGTGACCCAGGAGACCTTCCTGTTCAACGACAGCATCGCCAACAACATCCGCTACGGCACGCCCGGGGCCACCGATGAGCAGGTGCGCGCCGCGGCCAAGGTCGCCAACGCCCACGCCTTCATCGAGCAGCAGTCCTCGGGATACGCCACGGTCATCGGCGACCGCGGAACGCGCCTTTCCGGCGGCCAGCGCCAGCGCCTGAGCATCGCCCGGGCCGTGCTGCGCAACCCCCCGCTCCTGATCCTCGACGAGGCCACCAGCGCCCTGGACACCGAGAGCGAACGCCTGGTCCAGGAGGCCATCGAACGGCTGATGGAGCAGCGCACCTCCCTGGTCATCGCCCACCGCCTGAGCACCGTGCGCCACGCCGACCTCATCGTCGTGATCGACCAGGGCCACGTGGTGGACCAGGGGCGGCACGAGGAGCTGATGGCCAAGGACGGGCTGTACGCGCGCCTGAGTCGTCTGCAGTTCGGAGCGGCGGTGGAGGCCGCGTGATCGGCATCCCGGGCCGGGCCAAGGGCCTGAGCTTCGTGACGCCGGTGGCCTACGACCACCGCTTCGCCTGGGCCGCGATCGCCTCCTACTACGGCATCGCCGACGAGATCGTCCTGGGGCTCGACAAGGACCGCGTGTCCTGGAACGGCAAACCCTTCCAGCTCGACGAGGGCGACTTCCGCCGGCGCCTCAAGGCCGCGGACCCGGACGGCAAGATCACCCTGGTGGAGGGCGATTTCCACAGCCGCGGCTCGGCGCCGGCCAACGACACCCACGAGCGCAACGCCCTGTCCCTGGCCTGCAAGCCCGGCAACTGGGTGGTGCAGATCGACTCCGACGAGCTGCTGCAGAACCCCCAGGAGTTCCGGGCCTGGCTGCTGAAGCGCTGGCGCTCCTGGAGGGTCCTGGGCCGCTGGATCGTGGTGTTCAAGCGCTTCGGCGAGGACTACCTGGTGGTGGACAAGGACAGCGCCTGGATCAGCCTGGCCACCCGCCGGCGCGGGCGCTACACGGGCTGCCGCGACACCAAGGAGATGAAGCGCCATTCTCCCCTGCGCATGCTCCATTTCTCGTGGGGCCGCGACGAGGCCGAGCTCAAGCAGAAGCTGGAGAGCTGGACCCACGCCCGCGACTTCGACACGGCCAAGTTCTTCGACTTCTGGAAATCCGTGGACCTGGACAACTACCGTAGCTTCCGCGATTTCCATCCGCTCGACGGGCCGGACTGGCCCTCCCTGCGGCTGATCAGGAAGGGCGACCCGGACTGGGTCGGGGCGGCCTTCTAGGTGGGCGCCTTAAGGCCGGCGGTCTTCCTGGACCGCGACGGGACCCTGAGCGAGGAGATCGGCTACATCCACCGCGCCGACCTGCCGCGCTACGCGCTGCTGCCGGGCGTGGCGCCCGCGCTGAACCGCCTGAGGTCAAAGGGCTTCGCCCTGGTGGTGCTGACGAACCAAAGCGGCGTGGGCCGCGGCTATTTCGGCGCGGACGTCGTGGACGCCGTGCACGCGCGCATGCGCGCCCTGCTGGCGGAGGGGGGAGCGGCCCTGGATGGGGTATACTATTGCCCCCACCATCCCGACCCCCTGGCCGCCGCGGACAACGGCGAACTGCCCCGGGGCCGGGTGGAGGCGCGGCCCGTGCCCGGGCTGTGCATCGAGTGCGACTGCCGCAAGCCCAAGCCCGGCCTGGCCCTGCGGGCGGCCCGCGAGCTGGGCCTGGACCTGGGCTCCTCCTGGATGGTCGGCGACAAGAAGGCGGACTTGGGGCTGGCGGAGTCCGCCGGTCTCAAAGGCGGCATCCTGGTGCTGACGGGCTACGGACGGAAAACCCTGGAATCCCTGAAGGCGAAGGGGCAGGCCCCCGCGCCGGACAGGGTGGCTTCGGATTTGGGCGCGGCCGCGGACATCATCCTGGGCCGGACTTGAAGGGCGGAAAGGGCGCGATGAAAAAGAAAGCGACCTCGTCGTTGGCCGCGGCCTCCAAGGTCCTGCAGGCTTTTTCCAAGCTCAGGGTCGTGGTGCTGGGCGACCTGATGCTGGACGAATACGTCTTCGGCGAGACCACGCGCATCTCGCGCGAGGCGCCCGTGCTGATACTGAAACACGAGCGCACACAGAGCCTGCCCGGCGGCGGGGCCAACCCGGTGAGCAACATCGCCAGCCTGGGCGCGGCCGCCCTGCCGGTGGGCGTGCTGGGCCTGGACCGGGCCGGCGACACCCTGCTGGACATCTTCAAGGCCAAGGGCGTGGACACCAGCGGCGTGGTCACGGAAAGCGGCCGCACCACCCCGGTGAAGATCCGGGTGCTGGCCGGCGGCCACAACACGGCCCGCCAGCAGGTGATCCGCCTGGACCACGAGGCCGAAGGCCCCATCACCCCGGACACCGAGTCCGCCGTGCTCAAGGCCCTGGACGCCCGGATCAAGGGCGCCCACGCCCTCATTATCAGCGACTACGGCAACGGGCTGATGACCCCGCGCCTGCTGAAGCACGTCAACGCCCTGGCCGCCCGCCTGCCCCGCCTGGTCGTGTGCGTGGACTCCCGCTACCAGCTCGGCGGCTACAGGGCGGTCACGGTCATCACGCCCAACGAGACCGAGGCCGCCCCCGCCGCCGGCTTCGAGGACTACCGCGAGGAGGACCTCGACCGCATCGGCAAGGCGCTGCTGAAGCGCACGCGCGCGCGCATGGTGCTGGTCACCCGCGGCAGCCGCGGCATGAGCCTCTTCAGGGGCGCACGCCGCGACGACGTCCCGGTGCTGGGCTCCACCGACAGCGTGGACGTCAACGGCGCGGGCGATTCCGTGGCCGCCTGCATGACCCTGGCCCTGGCGGCCGGGGCAGAGCCCGGGCTGGCCATGCGGCTGGCCAACGCCGCCGGCGGCGTCGCCGTGATGCAGCGCGGCCCGGCCAGCGTGACCAAGGCCCAGATCCTGTCCCTGCTCGAAAAAGAAGACCGTTAAAATTCCGCACGCTGTTTTGGGAGATCCAGCATGGCCACGGTGACCAACCATTCGCGCTACCTTTCCTCGCACCTCGACGCCGCGCGTCAGAGCTATCCGGTGATGCCCAAGCGGCCCCTGGGCTCCACGGGCCTTCTGGTCGGCGAGATCGGCGTCGGCACCTCGGCCCTGGAGGCCGGCTGGCTCGCCACCGTGCCCGACGAGGAGGCCAGCTACGCCCTGGGACTGGCCCTGGACATGCAGGCCTCCCTGGTGGACCTGGCTTCCGTGGCCGGCGTGGACCGCTCCCTGCGCATGCTCGGCCTGGCCATGCGCCAGCGCCGCCACCAGGCCCAGGTCTGCCTGCGCGTGGCCGGCGGCCCTGAGGAGATCCCGCGCCTCACCGAAGCGGCCCTGAAGAGCATGGGCACGGACCACGTGGACATCCTGCTGTGGGACCGGCCCATCGTGGCGGAGCTCACGGGCCGCGACAGCGCCTGGAAGGCCCTGTCCGCGCTCAAAGCCCAAGGCAAGGCCCTCCACCTGGGCGCCGCCCTGAGCGCCCCCGCCGAGCTGGGCGCGGCCATGGGCCGGCCCGAGGTCGAGGTGCTGCGCTTCCCCCTGAACATCTTCAACCAATCCAACGCGCAAGTGCTGGAGGCGGCCGCGGACAAGGGCCTGGGCCTGATCGCGGCGCAGCCCCTGGACAGCGGCTGGCTGACCGGGCGCTTCGGCGCCAACCACGTCTTCGCGGATTCGCGCCTGCGCTGGAGCCGCGCCGACCGGGTGCGCCGCGCCGCGCTGCAGGAGCAGGTGGAAGGCATCGTGGCCAAGTCCGGAACGACCACGATCCAGGCCGCGCTGCAATTCGTGCTCAGCTTCCCCCAGATCAGCTGCGCGGTGGCCTCCATCAGCGCCTGGCAGCAGGTGGTGGGCAATGTCGACGCGGCCCGGGGCGTCCTGGACGCCGCCGTGGTGGCGAAGCTCAAAGACCTGTGGCTGCGCGAGATCCAGCCCCATCCCCTGGTCCCCTAGACCATGGCGGCGAAAGGCTTGGACGGCCGCAGCGCCGGGAAATTCGTGGGACGCGAGCGCCTGAAGCCGCTGCTCCAGGGGCTCAGGCGCGAGGGGCGCACGGTGGTCTTCGCCAACGGGTGCTTCGACCTGCTGCACGTGGGGCATCTGCGCTACCTGCAGGGGGCGAAGGCGGCCGGCGGGCCCAAGGGGATCCTGGTGGTGGCCCTGAACACGGACGCCGGCGTGCGCAAATTGAAGGGGCCGAAGCGGCCCCTCATGACCCTGAAGGAGCGCGCGGAACTGGTGGGCGCCCTGGCCTGCGTGGACTACGTCACGTCCTTCGGCGAACCCACGGCCGCGGCCCTGTTGAAGGAGCTGCGCCCCGAGATCCAGGCCAAGGGCACGGACTACACCCCCGACAGCGTGCCCGAGGCGGCGCTCATGCGCAGCCTGGGGGGCAGGGTGGTCATCACCGGCGACCCCAAGGACCATTCCACCACCTCCCTGATCGCCAAGGTGCGCGGAGCTTTCCGCTGACAGGGTCCGAGAAAAAGGCCGCGATGCAGAGTGCCCTCAAGGGCCGCCGTATCCTGCTTGTGCGCAACGACCGCATCGGAGACCTGGTGCTGGCCCTGCCGCTGCTGCGGGCGCTCAAAGCGGCCGGCGCCTTCGTGGGCGTGCTGGCCACGCCCTACACAGCCGACCTGCTCAAGGCCGACGCCCGCTGCGGGGCCCTGGTCCTCGACGGACCCGGCGTCACGGACTCGCTGCTGGAACTGAATTTCGACACGGCCCTGGTGCTCTGGGCGAACGCGCGCAACGCCCGCCTGGTCCGCGATGCGGGCATCCCCCGGCGCCTGGGCCCGAGCCTGCGCCCATATTCCTGGCTCTTCACCGAGCGCCTGCCCCTGCGCCGCGGGCGGGGCGGGCTGCACGAGACCGAGCTGAATTTCGAGTACGGGCGCGCCCTGGGCCTGGAAGGGCCGGCGCCCGCCCCCAGCCTGGGGCTCGCGCCGGAGGCCCTGCGCGAGGCGCGGGCCTGGCTGAAAAAAAGGGGCCCCAAGGGCGCGGGGCCGCTGGTGCTCCTTCACCCCGGCTCCGGGGGATCGGCCCAGCCCTGGCCCGCGGAACGCTTCGCGGCTTTGGGGCTCGACCTGGCGGGCCGCTTCGGCGCCCGCCTGGTGGTCACGGGCGGCCCCGGGGATTCGGTCGCGGTGGAGGCCTGCGCGGAGCGGCTGGGCAGCGGAGCGGTCCGCTGCGTCGAGCTCAGCCTGGCCCCCTTCGCGGCGCTCCTGGGCCTGGCGGACCTCTTCGTCGCCGGTTCCACCGGGCCCCTGCACCTGGCCGCGGCCCAAGGGACCCCGGTGCTGGGCCTCTATCCGCCCCTGCGGGCCATGTCCCCCTTGCGTTGGGGTCCGCGCGGCTCGCGGCGGGCGGTGCTCTCCCCGGCCGGCCTGGGCTTCCGCATCCCGCCCACGCCCGGAGCCAATTTCCTGGAGCGCATCAGCGTCGACGAAGCCGTCGCCGCCAGCGCTTTTCTCCTTGAAGCGCCCTAAAGCGGAAAGAAAGGCATCAGCATGACCCGTTCCATGACCGGTTTCGGCAAAGGCGAGTCGCAGGACTCCCGGCGCGCCTACACGGTCCAATTGAAGAGCGTCAACAACCGTTTCCTGGAGCTGGGCCTCAAGCTGCCGACCGAGTTCTGGGCCCATGAAGCGGAGGCGCGCACCCTGCTGCAGGCCTCGCTCAACCGCGGCAAGGTGGACATCCACTGGAACGAAAGCGCCCGCGCCGGCGCGGCGGCTGCCCCCGGCCCGCGGGTCGACACGGCGCGCGCGCTGGCCTGGAAGGACGCCCTGGGCTCCCTGGCCGAGGATTTGGGGCTTTCCGGCAGCCTGGGCATGGAGGCCGTCATCCGTCTTCCCGGGGTCCTGAGCACCGGGGACGGCGTCCCGGTCGAGGACGACGACGCCGAAACCCGCTGGAAGGGCATGCGCAGCGCCCTGGAAGATGCCCTGACCGCGCTCAACGAAAGCCGCGAACGCGAGGGCGCGGCCCTGGCCGAGGAATTGCGCCTCCTGCTCAAGGGCGCCGAGGACTGCGTCGACGGGATCGAGAAGCGCTCCCTGGAGCTGCAGCAGGGCTTCGCCGAACGCCTGCGCCGGCGCCTGGCCCAGATCCTGGAGACCCTGGGGCCGGATGATCCGCGCATCGCGATGGAGGCGGCCCTGGCCGCGGACCGCGCCGATATCCGCGAGGAGCTGGTGCGTTTCCGGGCCCACACTGCGGAATTCCGGCGCCTCCTGGGCTCCCAGGAAAGCGCGGGCAAGCGCATGGATTTCCTCTGCCAGGAGCTCCTGCGCGAGGCCAACACCATGGGCTCCAAGAGCCCGGAGGCCGGCCTGACCCAGGCGGTGGTCGGCCTCAAGAGCGTGGTCGAGCGCCTCAAAGAACAGGTGCAAAACGTAGAATGAGCCTCAAACAGCTCCTCAAGCAGGCGCCCCCGGCGCCCTTTCTGCTGGTGCTCTCCGCCCCCTCGGGCGGCGGGAAGACCACGGTCTGCGAACTGCTGCTTAAGCGCCTGCCCTGGCTCAAGCGCTGCGTCACGGCCACCACGCGCACGCCGCGCCCGGGCGAGCGCAACGGCCGCGACTACTGGTTCCTGAGCGAGGCGGAATTCAAGCGCCGCGTGGCGGAGGGCGGCTTCTTCGAGTACGCCCAGGTCCACGGCAACTACTATGGCACACCGGCCCGCGAGGTCGGGGACGCCCTGAAGAAGGGCCGCAGCCTGGTGCTGGTCATCGACGTGCAGGGCGGGGCGGCGGTCAAGGGACGCCGCAAGGACAGCGTGCTGGTCTTCCTGGCCCCCCCCAGCATGGCGGAACTTCGGCGGCGCCTGGCCAAGCGGGGGACCGAGTCCCCCTCCGGCCTGCGCCGGCGTTTGCGCGAGGCGGCGCGGGAGTGCGCGGCCGCGGCGCAGTACGACTACCTCATCATCAACGATGACCTGGACGAGACCGTGGAGGACGTGGCACAGGTGTGCCTCGCCGCCCGGCACCGGCTGGTTCATTGAACCCAAGAAAGGCAGGCACCATGTCATTGCCCCTGCAAGACAAGAGCGGAAACAACAAGTACCAGCGCGTCATGCTGACGGCCAAGCGCGCCCGCGAGCTGGCCGAAGGCATCGGCCTGCAGCCGGAGATGGAAGGCAAGAAGATCACCACGGTCGCCATGGACGAGCTGGAGCAGGGCGTGCTCAAGCGCGACGACCAGGGCTCCGAAGGGAAGGGTGCCTAAGGCGCCTTCCATACTCGTCGGCGTCGCGGGCGGCATCGCCGCCTACAAGGCCGCCGACGTGGTCAGCGCCCTGCGCAAGCGGGGCGCGCAGGTCACCGTGCTCATGACCCGCAACGCCGGCCGCTTCGTGGCCCCCCTCACCCTGAAGACCCTGTCGGGCCGTCCGGTGGGCGAGGACCTGTTCGCGGAGCCGGCGGAATGGGGCGTGGGGCACGTGACCCTGGCCAAGGAGGCGGACGCCTTCGTCGTGGTGGCGGCCACCGCCGACCTGCTGGCGAAGCTGGCCCTGGGTCTCGCGGACGATTTCGTCAGCACCGCGGCCCTGGTCTACCACCCCAAGCCCCTGCTCCTGGCCCCCGCCATGAACACCGCCATGCTGAGGCATCCGGCGGTGCGGGCCAACCTGCGCGCCCTGCAGAGCCGCGGAGCCCGCGTGCTGGACCCCTCCAGCGGCCTGCTGGCCTGCGGGGACGTGGGCGACGGCAAGCTGGTGGACGCGGCGGTCATCGCCGACGAGGCCTGGTCCATGGCCACGGCCGCCCTGGCCAAGGGCGCCGGGCCGCGGGGACGCCTCCCCCTGGCGGGGAGGAACGTCCTCGTTTCCGCCGGTCCGACGCGGGAAGCCGTCGATCCCGTGCGTTTTCTCAGCAATCCCAGCAGCGGCAAGATGGGCTACGCCATCGCCGAAGCCTGCCGGGACCTGGGCGCCCGGGTGACCCTGGTGAGCGGGCCCGTGGCCCTGCCCGATCCGCAGGGATTGTCGGTGGTGCGCGTCACCAGCGCCCTGGAGATGCTGGCGGCCTGCCGCGCGGCCTTCAAGTCCGCCCACGCCTTCGTGGCCTGCGCGGCCGTGTCCGACTACCGGCCCGCCGAGCCCGCCGCCCAAAAGCTGAAGAAGACCGGCCGCGCGGAGGTCCTGCGCCTGGAGCCCAATCCCGACATACTCCTGACCCTCTCCAAATCCAAGGGCCGGCGCGTGCTGGTGGGCTTCGCCGCCGAGACCGAGCAGCTGCTGGAGCAGGGCGCCAAAAAACTGTCCGCGAAGAAGCTCGACCTGCTGGTCGCCAATCCGGTCTCCAAGGGCCGCGGCTTCGGCGCGGACGCCAACGAGGCCTGGCTGCTGCGGCCCTCGGCCCCGCCGGAGCACCTGCCCCTGCAGGCCAAGACGGACCTGGCGCAAAGGCTGGCATCCGAGCTGGCCGGGCTTCTGGCGAAGCGGGCTTGAGCCCCCAAGCGGGCCTCGGGGAGAGCCTGGCGGACCTGGCCGCGCGCCTGCGCAGCCTGGTCCAGGCCCAGGGCAAGGACAAGGAATTTGCCGACGCGCGGGTCCGCCTGGCGCGGCCCTTGGAGGTCCCGGCGGCGGCGCGCGTGGACGCATTGCTGGGCCTGGGCGCCGCCTATGTCGGCGGGACCCAGCCGCAGGCGCCCTATGCCCCCAGCCTGGGCGCCTTCAAGGAGCAGATCTCCGGCTGCCTGCGCTGCTCCCTCGGCCCCAAGCGCAAGGCCCTGGTCTTCGGCGAGGGTGACCCCAAGTCCCCGCTGGTGTTCGTGGGCATGGCCCCCGGGGGGGACGAGGAGCTGGCCGGAAGGCCCCTGGTCGGGGCCGCGGGCGGGCTCCTGGACCGGATGATCGCGGCCATGGGCTTCCAGCGCTCCGACGTCTACGTCTGCAACGTGCTGAAGTGCCGCAGCCACGGAGGCGCGGCCCCGGCCGAGGCGCTGGAGGCCTGCAAGCCCTATGTCCAGCACCAGCTGTCCCTGGTCAAGCCCAAGGCCGTCATCGCCATGGGCGAGACCGCGGTGCGCATCCTGCTCGGCGGCGAGAAGCCGCTGGCCGCGCTGCGCGGACGCTGGGGCGCCTTCCAGGGCCTGCGCGTGATGCCCACCTACCATCCCAGCGACCTGCTGCGCGACGAAGGCCTGAAGCGCCACGTCTGGGACGACCTGAAACAAGTGTTGAAGCTGATTCAAGGGGAGGTTCAATGAAGCGGTTTGCGTTGCTCTTGGTCCTGGGTTCGGTCCTGGGCGCGGCCTTGCCGGCTGAAGGCACCCTGTTGGGAGGCACCAGCAGCCCGAACACCTCGGGCTTCCTGGGCAACAACAGCTATCCCAGCAACAACGGCATGTCGGGCAGCCCGTCCGGGACCAATCCCTTCTCCGGGAACAACGCGAACGCGGGCGCCACGAACCTCATGCCCGGCCTGAGCTCGCGGGCCTTCCCCCTGGCGAGCCAGCTCACCCCGCGCAGCGCGCTGGGCATGGGTAAGAGCAGGGACCTCCAGGGCCACTGGGCCCTGGGCGTGGACTCCATCCCGGCCACGGCCATCGCCTCGCCTTCGGGTTCCATGGTGGCGCTGCCCGACGCGCTGTCCCTGCGCTGGTGGGCCACGGAGCGCCTGGCCATCGACGTCCTCGCCGGTGGCAACTACAACAGCGCGCAGGCCGGCCGCGGCGAGCTCTCGCCCCTGGTGTCCTCCAGCCCCGGCATGGCCGTCTACGCCGGCGCCCTGGGCCTGCGCTACAACCTCAGCGAACTCAGCCACGACCTGCTGTCCCAGCTGGTGCTCAAGGTCTCCGGGGCCCAGTCCGCGGAGTCCATCAGCGGATGGTCGGGCCAGGCCAGCGAAACCACCCTGGCCGTCTTCGTGGGCGGCGGCTTTGAGGCCTTTGTCCCGGGCTGGGATTGGCTGTCCCTGGAGGCCACGATCGGGGTGACCGGATTTTCCCAGTCCCTGACGCCCCCCTCCGGCAACGGCGGGGCCCAGACGGTCAGCGGCTTGGGACTGGCGGGCAGCGGATTTTCCCCGGTCGACCTGGCGGCGCACATTTATTTTTGAGGCCCGACGCCTCTCTTGTCTGAGCCAATAAAAAAAGGCCCCGGAGTCGCCTCCGGGGCCTGGCAAATACGATTCATAAAATTGTTGGGTTATTTGCCGGAGAGATAATCCCCGTCCAGAGGGATCGAAAGACCCATCACCACGCTGACAGACCGCACATAGTCCGCCTTCGGGCTTGCCTGGATAAACTCAACGCCGCTGTCCAAGGCCAGGCGGGGGAGGATCACCCAACGGAATCCGGGCTCTATGAAGGCCAGATAATGACTATTCACCTCATTGGGGGAGGTGTTGTAACCGGCCCCGGCCTGCAGCCAGCCCGTCATTGATCCCATGGTCGGGCTCATCAGGCGCAGGGACAGGTCAATGTCGTTGTCCCTCCGCGTCGTGGGCTTGCCCACGGCCAAGTAGCCGTAATCCAGGTCCACGCCCACATATTGGAAATAGGCGGGGATGTACTCGAATCCGGCGCTTCCTCCGCCGATGCCGTGCCCGGCTTCGCCGCTTGGCGTCGTCCTGACGCCGGCCAAGGCGTCCAGATTCAGGTGCAGTTGCGGGGGGACCCCAAGCGCGGCGTCCGTCGTGGTTGAAGTGGTCGAATCCGTGGTGGTCGACGTGGTCGAGTCCGTGGTCGTATCCGCAGCTAAACTGCCGGTTCCGCACGCAATGACTAGTGCCAGGGCAAGAAATTCTTTTTTCACGCTAAGCCTCTGTAGTTAAAGAAATGGTCAGAGAAACCCTCTGCTTTGTGGCCCATTCACCCTGATTAGGATGTCTCAAGCCTAAATGCACTAGGGTCGGCGTTTATTCCACTGGAGGGGGCCTCTAGCCCCAACGAAAGGGCTTTCCTCCACGGCTAGCCCCCGAAATGCCTATCCTCGCTGGGGAATTCTTTGCCCCATAAAAACCTTGTGTGATAGGGAAGCGACCACGATCATGGCTCCGGCCCGGTCCCTGGAGTCATTCCCGGGACCGGAGCCGTTTTGCGCCGCTGCGGCGCCTTGAAGCGCTTTTCCGTCTGCCTGATCGGACCATGCCATCCTTTTGCCAGGTCGCCCTCCCTTTGCCCCTGCCGGACGCCTTCGACTATGAGGTGCCCGCCGGCCTGAGCCTGCGCCCGGGCCAGCGTGTGCGCGTGCCCTTCGGGCGCCGCCACCTGGACGGCGTGGTCACGGCCCTGATCGCGCAGAGCCAGGCCAAGGGCATGAAGTCCGTGGAAGCCGCCTTGGAGGAGCAGGCCTCGGTGAGCCCCGAGGTACTCAAGTTCACCCGCTGGATCGCGGACTATTATCTCTGCGGCTGGGGGGAGGCCCTGGCCCTGGCCCTGCCCCCTCCCGGCGCCCTGCGCCGCGAGCAGTGGCTGGAGCTGGCGGACGCCGAGGCCCTGCGTGCCCTGCTTTCCGGCCTGGCCACGCGCCAGGCCAGGTCCCGCGGCGTCCTGGAAGCCCTGCTGGAGCAGGGCGCCATTTCTCTGGCCTGGGCCAAGGCGGAGGGGCTTTCACCCGCGATCCTGAAGCGCTGTTTGGAAGGGCCCCTGCGCCGCGCCTCGCGGGAGGCGGCCGCTCCTCCGGAGGAGCTTCCGCGTCCGGACAAGCCGCCCACCTTGACCGGCCCCCAGGCAGCGGCCGTGGACGCGATCCTGGCCGCCCTGGGCAAGGGCGCGGGCGGGGGCTTCCTCCTGCACGGGGTCACGGGCAGCGGCAAGACGGAAGTCTATCTGCGCGCCCTGGACGCGGCCCTGCGTTCCGGGGGCGGGGCCATCGTGCTGGTGCCTGAGATCGCCCTGACCCCCCAGACCTGGGCCCGCTTCGAGGCCCGCTTGCCGGGCCAGGTGGCGGTGCTGCACAGCGGTCTCGGCGTGCAGGAGCGCGCCAGGGCCTGGGCCGACCTGGCCTCGGGGCGCAAGCGCGTGGCCTTGGGGCCGCGTTCGGCCCTTTTCGCCCCTGTGCGCGGCCTCAAGCTGGTGGTGGTGGACGAGGAGAGCGAGCCCTCGTACAAGCAGGAGAACGCGCCCCGGTACCACGCCCGCGACGCGGCCCTGGTCCGCGCAGGCCTCGAGGGCGCGGTCTGCGTGCTGGGCTCGGCCACGCCCAGCTTCGAGGCCTTCCACAACGCCCGCACGGGAAAGCTTGGTCTGCTGACCCTGCCCGGCCGCGTGGGTGCGCGCGGCATGCCCAAGGTGGATTTCGTGGACCTCAAGGCCTGGGAAAAGACCGCTGAAGCGCCGGACGACGTGCTGTCCCCGGCCCTGGCCGAGGCCCTGCGCGCGAACCTCGCCGCGGGCCAGCAGAGCCTGCTCTTCCTCAACCGCCGGGGCTTCGCTCCGGTGTGGTCCTGCGTGGCCTGTGGGCAGGCCGTGGAATGCGGCCACTGCTCCGTCCCCATGACCCTGCACCGGGAGGCGCGGGGCGGGGGCTGGCTGCGCTGCCACCTCTGCGGCCGCGCGCGCAGGCCACCGGACCGCTGCCCCAACCCCAAGTGCGGCAAGCCCCTGCTGCGCGCCCAGGGCACCGGCACCCAGCGGCTGGAGCTGGAGCTGCGCGGCCTTTTGCCCACGGCCCGGATCCTGCGGGTGGACCGCGACACGGCCTCGGGCCAGGGTTTCCACAGCGACCTGTACGAGAAGATGCACGCCCGCGAGATCGACGTCCTGCTGGGCACGCAGATGCTGGCCAAGGGCCTGGATTTCCCGGAGCTGACCCTGGTGGGGGTGGTCAACGCGGACGCCTCCCTCAATTTCCCGGATTTCCGGGCCGCTGAGCGAACCTTCCAGCTGCTGGTGCAGGTGTCGGGCCGCGCGGGGCGCGCGGACAAGTCCGGCACGGTCCTGATCCAGACCCGCCAGCCCGAGCACGACTGCCTGAGGGCCGCGGCTATGCAGGATTTTGAGGCCTTTTTCGCGGCCGGTTTGGCCGAACGCAGGGATTTCGGCTATCCGCCCTTCGGGCGCCTGGCGGCCCTCATCTTCCGGGGCCGGGACAAGGCCCGGGTGCAGGCCCGCGCCGAAGCCGCGGCCGAGGAGCTGCTGCGGGCGGCGGGCTCCGGCAGGGCCGCGGTGCAGGTCCTGGGTCCGGCCCCCTCCCCCCTGGTCCTGGTCAACGGGTGGTGGCGCTACCGCATCCTGCTGAAATCCCCGGGCGTTAAAGCTTTGCATCAATTGCTGTCGCCCTGGTGCTACCATTGGAAGGACGCGGCCGTGCACCTGGCCGTGGACGTCGATCCTTTAAGTTTCTTGTGAGACGGCGCCGCGCCCCGTAAAATCAAGGAATTATGGCTCTGCTCCCCATCCGACTGTATCCTGATCCTGTTTTGCGCCTGAAGACCCGTTTGGTCGACCCCAAGCGGCCGTCCTTGGAGGCCCTGGTGGAGGATCTGTTCGAGACCATGTACGACGCCGAAGGCGTGGGACTGGCCGCGAACCAGGTCGGCCTGGACATCCGCGTCGCGGTGATCGACACCTCCTCGGGCCGCGACCCCGCGGCCCGGCTGGTGCTCCTGAACCCCCGCATCATCAGCGAGAGCGGCGACGTCGAGGAGGAGGAGGGCTGCCTGTCCTTTCCGGGCCTGCGCGCGCTGGCGAAGCGGGCCGAGAGCGCCCGCGTCCAGGCCGTGGGCATGGACGGCGTCCCCTTTGAGGTCGAATCCGACGGCCTGCTGGGCAAAGCCCTTCAGCACGAGGTCGGCCATCTGGACGGCCGCCTGTTCATCGACTACCTGCCCATGGGCCAGAAGGCCCTGCTGGCCGGCAAACTCAAGCAGATGAAAAAAGAGGCGGCCAAGGGGGCCGCGTGAGCCTGAAGCTGGGCTTTTTCGGCACGGCCGGCTTCGCGGTGCCGTCCCTGCTGGCCCTCCGGGACGCGGGCCACAGCCTGGACCTGGTGGTTTGCCAGCCCGACCGGCCCAAGGGCCGGGGGCACGAGCTCCAGGCGCCGCCGCTGAAGGCCGCGGCCCAGGGGCTGGGGCTCAAAGTCTGGCAGCCTGAAAGCATGCGCGAGGCGGGCGCCCTAAGGACCTTTTTGTCCGAACCCCTGGACCTGGTGTGCGTGGTGGCCTACGGGCAGATCCTTCCGCAGGCCGTGCTGGAGGCCCCCCGCCTGGGCTGCGTCAACCTGCACGCCTCGCTCCTGCCGCGCTGGCGCGGGGCCGCGCCCATAGAGTGGGCGCTGGCGGCCGGGGACGCGGAGACCGGGGTCACGGTCCAGAAGATGGCCATGCGCCTCGACTCCGGGGACGTGCTGCTGGCCCAGGGCAGGGCCTTAGGGCCCGAGGACGACGCCCCGGGCCTGCATGTGGAGCTGGCCCAAAGCGGGGCCGCCCTGCTGGTGCGCGCCGTGGAAGGCTTGGCTTCCGGCACCCTGAGGGGCCTGAAGCAGGACGAGAGCAAAGTGACGCTCGCCCCGATGCTCAAAAAGAGCGACGGCTTCCTGGACTTCTCCCGCCCGCGCGCGGAACTGCTCAGCCGTTTCCGCGCCTTCAAGGAAAGGCCGGGCGTGAGCACGGCCCTGGAGCGGGGTGAGACGCTCAAGGTGCTGGCCCTGTCCGACGCCGGCGCGGCGGGCGGCCCGGCCGGCAGCCTGCTGGAGACGGCGCAACGCGGTTTCAAGGTGGCCTGCGGGGACGGCGCGGTCTGGCTGGAGACGCTGCGGCCGCCCTCGGGAAAATCGATGCCCGCGGCCGACTACGCCCGGGGACACCCCTTGGGGCCGGGAGCGCGTTTCATCGCGCCAGCCTAGGCTTCGGACCGGAGGAATGAATGCCCTCGAACAAAGAGTCCAAGCCCATGCGGGCGGCGGGTGTGCTTGCGGACGGGCGCGACAGCCGGCGCGATGAACGACTGCGCGTCGACGCCAAGGTGAAGTACAAGGTGATCCGGCGGGACAGCGCCGCGGGCAAGGTCCCGGGCACGGACTTCCAGCCCGACGGACGCAGCGTCAACATAAGCCTTTCCGGGCTGGCCATCGTCACCGCCTCCGCGCTGAAAAAGGGCGACTACCTGAAGGTGGAGATGGGGCTGCCCGGCCGGCCGGGCTCCGTGCGGGCTTTGGCCGAGGTGATGTGGGCGAAGATCGAGAACGGCCAGCACATTTCCGGCATACGTTTCCTGATCCTCCTGAACCAGGACGACGAGACCGCGATCCGCCGCTTCGTCGAGGCGCATCCCGACCGCTCCCACAGCTGATTTTTTCGGGAGTTTTTTCGGCCCCAGGGTCCCTTTATGGACCCCTCGGCCCTGCGTAGCGTAGCACCTTCTTGAGGTCCAATTTTGGAGCATCCAGCGCCTTCGGACGGCCCCGAGGATTTTTCCGCGTCCTCCGCCATTCCTTTGACCCCGAGCCCGGCATCCGGCCCTGAAGGCCCTCCTCCGCCCGACCCCGCTGCGCATGTCCCGGATCCTCGGGACGAGGCCTGCCGCATACTCCTGCGCCTGGAAAGCCCGGAAGCGCGGGCCCGCGACCTGGTGGACGAGGCCCTCAACGCCCATAGCTTCAAGGCCGAGGACGGCGCCCTGATGTCGGAGCTGGTCTTCGGCACTCTGCGCCGCCGCGCCCTGCTGGACTACCGCCTCTCGGCCGTGTCGCACCGCCCCCTGGACGCCCTCTCCCCCTGGGTGCGCAACCTCCTGCGCCTGAGCCTGTACCAGCTCCTGTGCCTGGACCGCATCCCGGCCGCGGCCGCGGTGGACGGGGCGGCCGAAATCTCGAAGCGCCACGGCCACGACGGGGTGGCGAAGTTCGTCAACGGCTGCTTGCGCGAGATCTGCCGCCAGCAGGCCGAGAACAAGCTGCCGGCCCTGCCCGAGCACCCTGTCCAGCGCCTGGCCGTGGACAGCTCCCACCCCGTCTGGATGGTCCAGCGCCTTTGCGACGCCTTCGGCTGGGAGAGGGCCGCCGCGGTGCTCAAGGCCAGCAACCAGGCCCCGCCCCTGACCCTGCGGGTGAACCCCCTGCGGGCCAAGCGCGACGAGGTGGCCAGCCGCCTGCATCAGGCCGGCCTGCGCGTCGAACCCTGCCGCTTTTCCCCCTGGGGCCTGAGGCTGAAGGAGGCGGTGGACACGCGCCGGCTGCCCGGCTTCCTGGAGGGCGACTACCACGTCCAGGACGAGAGCGCCCAGCTGCTGGGCCTGCTCCTGGACCCCCAGCCCGGCTGGCAGATCGCGGACGTGTGCGCCGCTCCCGGGGGCAAGGCCACCCTGCTGGCCCAATTGGTCGGGCCCGATGGCAGGATATGGGCCTTCGACCGCAAGAACGGGGCCCTGGACAAGCTCCAAACGACCCTGCGCCGCCAGGGCCTGCACAACATCCACAGCGAGACCCGCGACGCGCTGTCCCCGCGCCAGGAACTGGCCGGAAGCCTGGACGCGGCCGTGCTGGACGCGCCGAGCACCTCGTTGGGGGTGCTCCGCCGCCGCCCGGAGGCGCGCTGGCAGGCCCGTCCCGACGCCGCCCCCGGCCTGGCCGAACGCCAATGGCGCATGCTGATGGCCGCGTCCCAGTACATCCGGCCCGGGGGAGTGCTGGTCTACTGCACCTCCACCTGGGAGCCCGAGGAGAACGAGGCCGTGGTGGACCGTTTCCTGGAGCGTTCCCGGGGCTTCACCTTCGAGCGGGCGCAGTTCTTCGCCCCGGCCGAGGTCTGCACCAGGGAAGGCTACCTGAGGACCTGGCCGGGCCAGGACGGCATGGACGGTTTCTTCGCCGCGCGCCTGCGGAGGCAGACTTGACCGTGGGCCACGCCCAAGCCGAGGCCCTGCTCAAGGAATACTTCGCCGGCCGCTTGGACCGTGAGACCGTGCGCGCCTTGCACGCTCATTTTAAGGACTGCGAGGCCTGCCGTTCCAACCTGCGGGTGCGCAAGGCGGAGATCCACAGGACCGGAGGAAATCCCGGCAGAGGACTGGATTCCCCGGAACTCCAGGCTAAGATCGTCCACAACCGCAACCTGCTGATACAGGTCCTGCTGCTCATGCTGCTGGCCTGGTTCATCTGGAAATTCAAGAGATAGGGGCCCCCGGCGCGCGGCCCTCAATCCGGCGCGGCGCGGAAAGCGTATTGTGGACAATGGAACTTACCAACGATTTTTAGAGGTGTCCCCATGAAGTTGGCGATCTATGGAGCGGCGGGAATGATCGGCGGGCGCATCACGGCGGAGGCCCTGCGCCGGGGGCATTCCGTGAGCGCCCTGGTGCGCACCACCGGCAAGCTGGCCCTGGACGACCCCAAGCTGGCCGAGCGCAAGGCGGACATAGCCGACGCGGGGCAGGTGGCCCAGATGGTGCGCGGCCACGACGCGGTGATCTGCGCCATCAGCCCCCGCAACGAGCGCGGCCCCCAGCTGATGGCCCTCGCCATCCTGAGCCTGGCCCAGGGCCTGCCCCAGGCCGGGGTGAAGCGCCTGCTGGTGGTCGGAGGGGCTGGAAGCCTGGAGGTCGCACCGGGCAAGCGCCTGATGGACACGCCCCACTTCCCCGAGGCCTACAAGGTCGAGGCGAAGGCCGGGGCCGAGGCCCTGGCCCTCCTGCGCCTGCAGGACCAGCTCGACTGGACCTTCATCAGCCCGCCCGGCGTGATCCAGCCCGGCGAACGCCTCGGGGTCTTCCGCATCGGCGGGGAGCAGCTGCTCACCGACGCCACGGGCCAGAGCCGCATCTCGGCGGAGGACTACGCCGTGGCCATGATCGACGAGGTGGAACAGGGAAGGAACATCAAGCGGCGCATCACCGTGGCCTATTGAGCAGGCTGCCGACGGGCCGGGTTTCGGCCCCGCCGATCGGCTCGTGAAATGAAACAAGGGCCGCGCGGGAACGCGCGGCCCTTGTTTTTGCGATGAGCTCAGTCCGCCGGGATATAGCTCCCGTCGTCGTACAGGTAGACCATCTGCGGGTCGCCGGGGTCCTGCCACCACCAGTTGCCGTGGGACCAGTAGCACCAGCGGTCCTGCTCGTCGTCATAAATCCACCAGCCTCCGGCGTAGAACTCCGTCCAGAAGAAAGCCGACCCCAGGTACCAGCCGAACCAATCCGTGCCGTAGGAGTCGCGGTAGTGGCAATAGTTGAAGCCCTGTCCCTGGTGCCAGTAGTAATGGCCGGGGCTCGATTCGTTGCCGATCTGCGCGGACACGCGGGCCCGGGTGAAGCCGTTCCTGCTTTGGCTGAGGAAGCCCATTTGGCCGCGCACCGCCGAGCCGCTCCAGCTTCCGCGCGGGATGGCCCGGCCGCCGAGCGCGCGCCCGTCGAAACCGGTTTGGGGGCGCGGGGCAGAGGACCGGGCCGGATCAGAGGCCTGCCTCCCGGAAACGCGCCTGGGCATGCGGCTCACCCCCATTTGGGACAGGCGCGCATTGGGCCGGGCGGACGAGCCCGAACCCGAACCCGAGCCGAACAGGGAAGAACTGCGGCCCGCTTGCGCGCCGTTAGGCATATTCCCCCGCGTCCCATGCCGGTGCATGCGGCCCATGCTCGGGCGCGCCTGGGCCCGGGCTTGGGGTCCGGCGCCGTCCATGCGGCCGGACGAGGCTCCCGGCATGCCGCCGCCATCCATGCGGCCGGCGTTTCCGCCCCCGCCTGCCCCGCCGTCACCGCGGGGCCGGTCATCCCCTCCGCCGTGCTCGTCGGCCCGGGCAGGGGGCGTGGCCACGAAAACAGCGCAACACAGCGCTAAGATCCAGACAATGCGGCGCATAGGGCTCCTTTGAAACAAGGCGCCGCCGGCCAATCTACGGGAGGCTGGAAATGGACAAAGCGTGAACGTCGGCAGGACGGATTGGGGTCCAAACTCAATGAAAAATCAGCGGCCTTTATTCCCTTTGCTTTTTTTCAAACGGGCCTTTTCGGCCTTCTTCACTTCGCCCCAGTACTTCAGAATATCCGTTTTTTTCAGGTCGGTGATCCTGCGGCCTTCGACGGCGGCCAGGCTTTCGACGCCGGCGATGCGCCGGGCCAGCTTTTTCACCCCGGCGTGCAGGCTGGCCTCGGGGTCCAGGTTCTCGTAGCGGGCCACGTTCACCAGGGCGGTCAGCAGGTCCCCGAGCTCCTCTTCCTTGTGCGCCTGGTCCCGGCCGGCCGCGGCCTCCTTGAACTCCAGCAGCTCTTCTTCGAACTTGCTCCAGGCCTCCCGCTTGGTGTTCCACTGGAAGTTGGCCCGCGCGGCCTTGGACAGGACCCTGCGGGCGCGGTACAGGGCCGGCATGGCCACGGGCACGCCGTCGACGATGCTGCGGCGCCCGGCGTGGCCCTTTTCGCGGCTCTTCAGCGCCTCCCACTTCAGCGTCTGGTCCTGGGCGCCGCGCACCTTGGCCGTGCCGAAGACGTGGGGGTGGCGCTCGGTCATCTTGTCCGCCACCCCGGCGGCCACGGCGTAGGCGTCCGGCCCGCCCTTTTCCGCGGCGATCTGCGCGTGGAACACGACTTGCAGGAGCAGGTCCCCCAGTTCGCCCTTGAGCTTGGCCGCGTCGCCCGAATCGATGGCCTCCAGCACCTCGTAGGCCTCCTCGATGAGGTAGGGCTTGAGGCTCTTGTGGGTCTGGATCCGGTCCCAGGGGCAGCCGCCCTTTTTGGCGCGCAGGGCCTTCATCACCGCCACCAGGCGGTCGAAGGGGTGCTTTTGGCTGGGAGGGCGCTGGGGCATGGTCTAGTTCGAGGCCAGGGCGCCGCTTTGGTCCACGATCTCGGCTTTCTTGCGCAGGGCCACGAGCCAGGCCTGGTACAGGGCCTTGGCCTTGGCCTCCAGCGCGTCCTGGCGGGCCTCGTTGCTGCGGGCCAGGGCCGCCGCGGGCTTGGCCGGGGCCTTGCCCGGACGCTCGTCAACCAGGACCGCGATGGCCACGGCCTTGGGCGTCGTGACCGGGTCCGCCAGGGAATCACCCTTGTCCAGGGAGCAGACCTCCTTGGCGAAGTCCGGGTTCGGCCCCAGGGCGGGCAGGGCCCCGGTGTCGTCGCGGCCGAACCATGCGGTGCTGACCACTGTGCCGTGGGCGGCTTTGGCCGCGTCGGCGATGGACTTGCCGGCCTTGATCGCGGCCAGGGCCTGGTGCGCCAGGGTCGAGGCCAGGGCGTCGGCGCGCTGCCCGCTCAGGGCTTTGGCGGCCAGGGCCTTGGAGTTGGCGAAGGTGGGTTCGAAGCCTTTTTTGCGGTCCTCCACCTTCACGATGGTGAAGCCGTCCGGCGTTTCGATCACGCCGCTGAAGGCCCCCTTCTTGAGGCCGAAGGCGGCGTCGGCCACGGCCTCGTGGCGCAGGTCGTCGCGCGTCACCCAGCCCAGGTCGCCGCCGGACTTGCGCGCGCTGTCGTCGGAATTTTCCTTTGAGGCCAGGGCCTTGAAGTCGGCGCCGGCCTTGAGCTTGGCCAGGATCTTGCCGGCCTGGGCCGCGGCCGTGGCGGTGGAGGTGGCGAAGCCCGAGCGCACCAGGATCTGGCGCAGCTTCACCTGGTCGGGCTTGACCCATTGCCGCTTGTTCTCGCTGTAGTAGGTGTGCAGGTCGTCGTCGCTCAGGACGACCTTGGAGCGCAGCTGTTCCAGGTTCCACACCACCGCCGTGGCCTTCAACTGGCGGTTGTAGCGGGCCTCGGCCTCGGCCACTTCGGCGGGCGTGAGCACCGCCTGGCAGGCCCAGAAGCCGCGCACCTTGTTCAGCAGCAGCGCGCGCTGGAACTTGGCCTCGGCCTGCTGCCAGGTGTAGCCCTGCTCGGACTGCATCTCCAGGATCTGCTGGTAGCGCTGCTGGTCGAAATGGCCCTGGCTGTCCTGCATGCTCGGGTCGCTCATGAGCTCCTGGCGGAATTCCTCGGGGCTCATGGTCTGGCCCACGCTCTGGGCGTGGTCGACGGCCAACTGCTCGTCGATCAGGTCGTTGAGGGTGTCGCGGCGGACCTTGTTGGAGTCGGCGTCGCTGAGGTCCTCCCCCATCGCCTTGCGGGCCTGGTCCTCGCGCGCGGTGAGGGCGTTGGAGTAGTCCTGGGGGTCGATCGGCTGGCCGTCGACCACCGCGGCCGCGCCTGCCAGATTCTTGTTGTTGCTGAGGAAGTTGGGCGCCACCAGGCCGATCAGCATGGCGACCAGCAGGATGCCGGACAGCCAGACGATGAGGCTGACTTTGTTGCGCAGCGTGCGCATGACCATTGTGCTCACCTGTAAAGAAAAAAGGCGGAATGCCAAGGGTTTTAGGTTTTGACCGTCGCTTTCCCGCGGCGATTTTCCGGGCCGCGCATCATAGCAGGCGGGTGGCCGGGCGGCAAGCCATGCGGGAAAAAAAGGCGCTTGTCCTGGGCAAAACAGGCGTGCTATGTTTCACGTTCGTTTCGCGCCCGTTTTTCCGCGGGCTGCCGGAAAACCTTTCCTTTTCAAGGAGAAAAACGTGGGCATCAACATCGGCGTTTTAGTCGGCGTGATCGTCCTTCTCCTGTGCTTCGGCTTTGTGGCCCTGATGATGGCCAGCGAATGGTCCAAGCCGGCCGCCGCCGCCGCGCTCAAAGCGCCGGCCCCGGCCGCGCCGGCCGCCGCTCCCAAGAAAAAGGCCGCCAAAAAAGCCGCCAAGAGGGCCCTGCCTGCGCCCAAGAAGAAGGCCGCCCCAAAAACCAAGAAAAAGTAGGGACCCATGATTTTTGATTACCTGTTCGGCGTCTTCAGCCACGACATGGCGGTCGATCTCGGCACCGCCAACACCCTGGTCTACGTCCGCGGCGAGGGCATCGTCCTGCGCGAGCCGTCCATCGTGGCGGTCCAGAAGGGCACGGACCACGTCCTGTCGGTCGGCACCGAGGCCAAGTCCATGCTGGGGCGCACCCCCGGCAACATCGTGGCCATCCGCCCGATGCGCGAAGGCGTGATCGCGGACTTCGACGTCACCGAGCGCATGCTGCGCTACTTCATCCGCAAGGTGCACCAGCGCAAGGGCCTGGCCAAGCCCCGCATCGTCATCAGCATCCCCTCCTCCGTGACCGAGGTGGAGAGCCGCGCCGTGCGCGACAGCGCCCTCCAGGCCGGCGCCCGCGACGTGTATTTGATCGAGGAGCCCATGGCGGCGGCCATCGGCGCGGGCCTGCCCGTCGAGGAGCCCATCGGCAACATGATCGTCGACATGGGCGGCGGGACCACCGAGGTGGCCGTCATCTCCCTGGGAGGCATCGTCTACGGCCGTTCCGTGCGCGTGGCCGGCCAGAAGCTCGACGACGCCGTGTGCAACTACATCCGCCGCGCCTACAACGTGCTCATCGGCGAGCGGACCAGCGAGGACATCAAGATACGCCTGGGCTCCGCCTACCCCCTGGCCCAGGAACTGAAGATGGAGATCAAGGGCCGCGACCTGGTCACCGGCCTGCCGCGCACGCTGGAGATCGGCAGCGAGGAGATCCGCGGCGCCCTGGAGGAGCCCCTCCAGCACATCATCGACGCCGTGAAGATGACCCTGGAGCGCACCCCTCCGGAGCTGGCCTCCGACATCGTGGAGCGCGGCATGCTTCTGGCGGGCGGGACGGCCCTGTTGAAGAACCTCGACCAGCGCCTCAGGGAAGAGACCGGCGTGCCCGTGAACCTGGCGGAGGACCCCCTCACCTGCGTGGTGACGGGCGCGGGCCGCGTCCTCGATGAAAGCACGGAAGATTTGTTGAAACTGGTCCGCCCCGAAAAAGAATACTTCTGAAGTCCGCCTAAAACATCCCTGGTGCCATGAGCGAGCGAGCGAACCCCTTGCGCCGATGGTGGCCGCTGCTGGGCGCGGCGGCCGTCGCAGTGTCCGCCTGGGGCGGGCTGCGCCTGCTTAAACGCGCCCAGCATTACGCCCAGGGCGGCGTCCAGGCCGTGGCCGCCCCGCTGGCCTCGCGGCTGCGTTCCGTGGCCGGGGAAGCCGGGCCCGAGGACGACGAGGCCGGGCGCATGCGCCAGCAGCTGGCCCTCCTGCGCCTTGAGAACGCCTCCTTGAGGGAGCGCCTCGAACGCGAGGCCCCCCGCGACGGCCACCTTGTTTTTCCGGACCAGCGCCTCGGCAAGCTCCAGCCCTGTTCCTTGTTGTTCAGGGATCCCGCCACTTGGTTCAAAGGCTTCAGCGTGGACGTGGGATCCCGGCAGTCCCTGCGCCCCGAAGCCGGCGTGCTCAACGCATACGGCGTCGTCGGCAAGCTGGTGGACGTCGGCGCCTTGAGCTCCCAGGTCCTGCTGTTGAGCGACCCCGCCTGCCGCTTCTCGGCGCGCCTGGCCCGCACGGGCCTGCAGTGCGCGGTCCGGGGGGACGGCCGCAGCGGTTGCCTGCTGGAGTACCTCGGCGGACAGGATGACGTGCGCGTCGGCGACCAGGTGGAGACGGGCCCCGGCAGCCGCAGCTTCCCCAGCGGGGTGCCGGTGGGCAAGGTGGTCCGCCTGGCCCGCCTCGAAGAGGGCCTGCGCCTCCAGGTCGAAGTGGAGCCCGCGGCCCCCCTGGACCGGCTCTCCGGGCTCTATGTCTGGGTGGGGGAGCCGACGCCGTGATCGCCCTGCTCATGCTGTCCCTGGCCTTCGGCGCCGCGCTGATCCAGGTGAGCGTGCCCCTGCACTGGTGGCCCCTCGACCTTCCCCTGCTGATCGCCGCCTTCGCCGGCCTGGCCCGCGGCGGCGGCTGGGGCCTGGCTTGCGGCATGCTGGCGGGCTTCGCGCTGGACACGCTCCTGGGAGGCCCGGTCGGCCTGCATATGGCGCCCCTGGCCGCGGCCGGCGCCCTGGCCGACGCCCTCCAGCCCGGCGTGAACCGCGACCAGCCCCGCCTGCAGCTGGCCGCCGTGCTGGCGCTGACCCTTTTCCATGACTGCCTTCTGGCCCTGTTCGCGCGCAGGTTCGGGGTTCCCCAGTACGGCCTGGACCGGCTGGTGTTCGAATACGGCCTGCCCCGCCTGGCCGCACAGGCCCTTGCGTCCCTGCCGCTCTTCTGGGCCCTGGGCTTCCTGGTGCGGCAGAGGGTCTTCCTCGATCCCCGCCAGCGGCAGGTGAAGATGATCCGCAGGTGGCCGTGATCTGGGCCCGCCTGGTCCGCCCGCGGCCGGACAGGACCGCCGCGCGGGTGCGATTCGTGGGCTGGACCGTGGCCGCGCTCTATTGCGTCCTGGTCGTGCGCCTGTTCTGGATGCAGATCCTCGACGGCGCGCGCTACCGCGACCTGGCCCGCCTCAACAGCGTCCGCACGATCCCCATACGCGCCCCGCGCGGGCTGATCCTTGACCGCCACCTGCGCGTGCTGGTGGACAACGCGCCGGCGGTGAGCGTAGGAATCACGCCGGCGGAGCTGCCGCGCGATCCGGCCCAGGCCCAGGCCGTGGTCGAGTCCCTGGCCGGGTTTCTCAACCTGCCCCTGCCGGCGGTCGAAGCCAAGGTCGCCAGCCAGAGGGTGCGGCCCTACGCGCCCGCCCGCCTGGCCGTGGACGTGGACCCGGGCCTGGTGGCCCGCCTTGAGGAGCGCACCGCGTCCCTGCCGGGCATGACCATCTGGCAGGACAGCAAGCGCAGCTATCCCGTGGCCGAGGCCGCCCACGTGTTGGGCTACGTCGGGGAGATCACCCAGGGCCAGCTCGAGCGGCTCAAGGACCGCGGCTACCGCCTGGGCGACTGGCTGGGCCAGACCGGCCTGGAAAGCTACTACGACGAGAAGCTGCGGGGCGTGGACGGCGGCAAGGAGGTGCGCATCGACGCCGGCGGCCATGAGCTGGGGATCCTGCGCGAGGTGCCGCCGCAGCCGGGGCAGAACCTGGTGCTCACCATCGACGCCGGCCTGCAGGCCGTGGCCGAGGACGCCATGGGCCAGGACGCCGGCGCCATCGTGGCGCTGGACCCGCGCAACGGCGAGATCCTGGCCATGGTGAGCAAGCCCGACTACCCGGCCTCGGCCTTCGCCGGCAGGGTGGATGCCAAGGTCTGGGACGCCCTCAACCACGACGAACGCCACCCCATGGACAACCGCGCGGTGCAGGGCCTCTACCCGCCCGGCTCGGTGTTCAAGATCGTGACGGCCCTGGCGGCGCTGCAGGAGGGCGCCATCACGCCCGAGACCCATTTCACCTGCAACGGCATCTTCTGGATCTCCACCTGGCCCTACCGCTGCTGGAAGGAGATCGGCCACGGCTCCATCGCGCTGGAGCAGGCCATCATCGAAAGCTGCGACATCTTCTTCTACCAGGTCGGGCTCAAGCTGAAGGTGGACGCCCTGGCCCGCTGGACCCGCAACTTCGGCTTCGGCACCAAGACCGGGATCGACCTGCCCGACGAGCAGGCCGGCGTGGTCCCGGACCCGGCCTGGAAGCAGCTCAAGGAAGGCCTGCCCTGGTTCCCGGGCAACACCGTGATGATGGCCATCGGCCAGGGCTACATGCAGGCCACCATCCTGCAGCTGGCCCGCGCCACGGCGGCCGTGGCCAACGGCGGCTTCCTGGTGCACCCCCACCTGCTCAAGAGCGTCACCTCCTCCGAGGGCGACCAGGTGGAGACCGAGCCGGTCGCCAAGTCCGTCGACCTGGGGCTGAATCCGGACTACGTGAGCCTTGTGCAGCGCGGCATGGAGGGAGCGGTGGAGAGCCCCCGCGGCACGGCCTCGCGCGCGCGCGTGGACGGCCTGTCGGTGGCGGGCAAGACGGGCACCGCCCAGAACTCCCAGGGCGAGGACCACGCCGTCTTCGTCTGCTTCGCGCCGGTGGAGAGCCCGCAGGTGGCCATCGCCATCATCGTGGAGCACGGCGGCGAGGGCGGCTTGAGCGCGGCCCCCATCGCCAAGCGCATGCTGGAATACCTCTACAAGGACGGGCAGTAGCATGGCGCCCTTCACCCTCCTCCCCGACGCCCGGCGCTGGGACCGCAGCATCATCATCCTGGCCATGCTGCTGTGCGCCTTCGGACTGGTGCTCATCGTCTCGGCCACGGCCGCAGACCCCGGCCTGCGCGGCCTGCCCCTGAAGCAGGCCCTGTGGGTGCTGATGGGCGTCGTCGCCATGGTGCTGGCCGCGGTGGTCGACCACCGCGGCCTCGCCAACCTGGGCTACCTGGCCTACGGGCTGGTCGTCCTGCTGCTGGGGGTGGTGCTGCTGACGGCCCGGCGCAGCAGCCATGGCGCCACCAGCTGGCTGGACCTGGGCGTCTTTTACGTGGAGCCCTCGGAACTGGCCAAGGTGGCGCTGATATTGGCGCTGGCGCGCGCGCTGAGCGATTCCCCGCGGGTGCGGACCTTCACGGGCCTGCTGCCTGCCCTGGGGCTCATGGCGGGTTTACAGATATTGGTTCTCAAGGCGCCGGACTTGGGGACCTCGCTGATCCTTCTGCCCATCACCCTGACGATGCTGCTGGTGGCGGGAGCGCGCTTGTGGCATCTTGGGCTGCTGGCCTTGGGCATGGGCGCGGCCGGCCCGCTGGCCTGGCCCTTCCTGCACCCCTACCAGCGCGACCGGATCCTGTCCTTCCTCAACCCGCAGTCCGACGCCCTGGGCACCGGCTACAACGCCATCCAGAGCCAGATCGCGGTGGGCTCGGGCGGCTGGTTCGGCCAGGGCTACATGCGCGGCACCCAGAGCCAGCTGCACTTCGTGCCCTTCCACCACACCGATTTCGTCTTCTCGGTGCTGGGCGAGGAGGGAGGCTTCATCGCCTCCGTGCTGCTGCTGGCCCTCCTGTTGGCCCTGCTGGCCCGCATCGCCGAGATCGCCATGAAGGCGCGCGACATGAGCGGCTCCCTGGTCGCGGCGGGCATGCTGGCCTGGCTGGGGACCCAGTCCTTCGTCAACATCGGCATGAACCTCGGGCTCCTGCCGGTGACGGGCATACCCCTGCCCCTCGTCAGCTACGGCGGGTCCTCGACCATCGCCGCCTTCTTCGGTCTGGGCCTCGTGCTCAGCGTACGCAGGGACTCTTTGGGCTCTTCCGGGGACCGCTAAGCCGCGGCCGCCGGGAAAACCCTTTTCATCGCGCGGGACCAGCTTTCCCCGCCATTGCTTGACGGCGCCCGGATTTCCAAGCACCGGGGCCGCATCTTTTGCCGAGGGCGGGGCCACCAGGCCCCCGCCTGAAGGAGCGTTTGTGCGCAAGGAAATCATCATCAGCGTCGAGGAGGACGAGAGCCGTATCGCCGTCCTCGAGGACAAGCAGCTCGTGCAGCTCTTCACCGAGCGCAAGACCGAGCAGAGCATCGTCGGCAACGTCTACAAGGGCACGGTCAACAGCATCCTGCCGGGCATGCAGGCGGCCTTCGTGGACATCGGCATCGACAAGGCCGGCTTCCTCCACGTCGACGACGTGCTCTACGACCTGGTCGGCGGCAAGCCGGGCCAGCTGCCCAAGGCCGAGGACGAGGAGGAGGACTTCGACGACGAGGAGGAAGGCCCCTCCCGCGGCGGCGGCCAGGCCAAGGCCGAGCGCAAGCGGCGCCAGGAGGCGCGCGAGAAGTTCCGCGGCCGCCGCCCGGGCATCCAGGACCTGCTCAAGAAGGGCCAGGACATCCTGGTCCAGGTCGCCAAGGACCCCATCAGCACCAAGGGCCCGCGCCTGACCACCCGCCTCAGCCTGGCCGGCCGCAGCATGGTGCTCATGCCGCTGAGCAACAACGTGGGCGTCAGCCGCCGCATCGAGGACTCCGAGCGCGGCCGCATGAAGCAGCTGGCCCGCAGCATCAAGCCCCAGGGCATGGGACTCATCATCCGCACCCTGGGCTCGGGCGAGGGCGAACAGGAGCTGAAGTTCGAGGTCGACGCCCTGGCGCGGCGCTGGAGCAAGATCAAGAAGGCCTACGAGGGCGTGCCGGCCCCGACGCTGCTGTACAAGGAGGAGGCGCTCACCGAGCGCATCCTGCGCGAGCTCCTGGCCAAGGACGTGGCCGAGGTGGTGGTCGACGACAAGGACACCACCGCGCGGGTCACGGACTACGTGCAGAGCTTCGGCCTGGGCAACGACGTCAAGGTGAACGCCTACACCAACAGCCTCCCCATCTTCGAGCACTACAAGCTCGAGCGGGAGATCGAGAAGGCCCTGCGCCAGAAGGTGTGGCTGCGCAGCGGCGGCTACCTGGTCATCCAGGCCACCGAGGCCCTGACCGTGGTGGACGTCAACACCGGCAAGTTCACGGGCAAGAAGAGCCAGTCCGAGACCATCTTCAAGACCAACGCCGAGGCGGCCGTGGAGGTGGCGCGGCAGCTGCGCCTGCGGGACATCGGCGGCATCATCGTCATCGACTTCATCGACATGGAGGACGAGGAGCACAAGGAGCGCGTTTCGCTGGCGCTGCAGGAGGCCATCCGCAAGGACAAGGCCAAGACCAACATCCTGGACTTCACCGAGCTGGGCCTGGTCGAGATGACGCGCAAGCGCGTGAAGCAGAGCCTGGAGAAGGACCTCACGCAGGCCTGCCCCTACTGCGAAGGGAAGGGATTCATCCTCAGCGAGCTCACCATCGGCCTCAAGGTCCTGCGCACGCTGAAGAAGATCGCCATCCAGACGCCGGAGAAGAGCCTGCTGGTCTGCGTGCATCCATCCATCGCCGCCTACCTCATGCAGGAGAACTCCTCGCGCGTGCGCCTGCTGGAACAGAAGTATGACCTGAAGGTGCAGGTGCAGGACGACTACCACATGCACCGCGAGGACATCAAAGTCCTTTCGGGCAAGTCGATGAAGGAAGTGCTCCTGCCCGAAGAGCGTTGAAAACAAAGGTTTTTCGGGGATCCGCGGAAGGCGGTCTTGGCTGATGCAGACCCCTTGACGGATCCGTCCCGGGCACGGTATATTCGTCGCCCTTTGAAATCCCCCGCGATAAACGGCGGGCTGGAGGAAACCCATGTACGCGATCATCGAAACCGGCGGCAAACAATTCCGCGTGGCCGCCAACGACACCATCAACGTCGAGCAGATCGACATCAAGGCCGGCGAAAAGCTGTCCCTTGAGCGCGTGCTCCTCGTCGCCGACGGCGACAAGGTCACCGTCGGCAAGCCGCTGGTCGGCGGCGCCAGGGTCCAGGCCCTCGTCGTGGCGCACAAGCGCGGCACCCGCGTCCGCGCCGAGAAGTTCAAGCGCCGCACGGGCCAGTACCATCGCCACGGCCACCGTCAATACATGACCACCCTGAAGATCGAAGCCATTTCCCTGGCCTAGGCCCGGGGGATAGAGCTTCTAGGAGAGCGACATGGCAGGCTCAAAAGCAGGCGGTTCTACTAAAAACGGGCGCGACTCCCACGGCCAACGCCTGGGATGCAAGGCCTTCGGCGGCATGGTCGTGCCCGCCGGTTCGGTCCTCGTGCGCCAGAAAGGCACCACCTTCAAGCCCGGCCTGAACGTCGGCCTGGCCAAAGACCACAGCCTCTTCGCCAAGATCACCGGGCGGGTGCGCTTCGACGGCTCGCAGCCCGGGCGCCGCCGCATCAGCATCCTGCCGGAACCTGCCGCCGCCTAAACAGCTGCCAGGACGGCGTACTTTTGACCCTTCCCGGCGTTCGGGAAGGGTCATTTCTTTTTAAGGCGCCATGTCCGATTTCATCGATTTCGCGACCATCCAAGTCACCGCCGGCAACGGCGGCGGGGGCTCCAGCGCCATGCGCAAGGAGAAGTACATCCCCTTGGGCGGACCCTGGGGCGGCGACGGCGGCCGGGGCGGGGACATCGTCCTCGTCGCCAGCGTCAACCTGAGCACCCTGATCGATTTCACCCACACCCGGCGCCACCGGGCCGAGGACGGGGCCAAGGGCTCCTCCAACAATTGCACCGGGCGCAGCGGGCGCGACACCGTCATCCGCGTGCCGGTGGGGACCCTGGTGGTCGACGAGCCCACCGGCGAACGCCTGGCGGACCTGACCAAGGACGGCCAGACCTACGTGGCCGCCGAGGGCGGGCGCGGCGGGCGCGGCAACAGCCATTTCAAGACGGCCATGCGCCAGGCCCCCAAATTGGCCGAACGGGGCCTGCCGGGCGGAGACAAGCGGCTGAAGCTGGAGCTGAAGCTGCTCGCCGACGTAGGCCTGGTCGGCTTCCCCAACGCCGGCAAGAGCACCCTGCTGGCGGCCCTGTCCGCGGCGCGGCCCAGGATCGCCTCCTACCCCTTCACCACCCTCATCCCCCAGCTGGGCGTGGTGCGCCTGGGTCCGGAAGAGAGCTTCGTGCTGGCCGACCTGCCCGGCCTGGTGGAGGGAGCCCACGAGGGCAAGGGACTGGGCCTGCGCTTCCTGCGCCACCTGGAGCGCACGCGCCTCCTGCTCTTCCTCCTCGACGGCAACCTCGGCGCCGTGGCGCTGAAGAAGGAGCTCAAGATCCTGGAGGGAGAGCTGAAGGCCTACCACCCGGGCCTGGCCGAGCTGCCGCGCCTGGTGGCGGTGTCCAAGGCCGACCTTCCCGAGTCGGCCAAGGCCCACAAGGCGCTGGTCACGGTCCTCAAGAAGCGCAAGATCCCCTGCCTGCTGGTCTCCGCCGCGGCCCGCCAGGGCCTGGAGGAGCTCAAGCGCGAGGTCTTCAAGCGTGTCTCCTCCAGCTCCCAGTCCCTGCTGGAGCGCCAGGCCGTGGAGCAGCCCCTGCACCGCGTCTACCGCCCCGCCGCGCGCTTCGAGCTCAGGGCCGCCGGCGAGGGCTGGCTCTTAAGCGGACGCGAGGTCGAGAAGTGGGTGGCCCTCACGGACTTCACCAACGTGGAGGCCGTGCGCAAACTGAAGTACGTGTTCGAGAAGATCGGCGTGGCCCAGGCCATGCGCGAGGCGGGGGTCAAGCCGGGCGACCCCGTGGCCGTCGGCAACGAGGAATTCATTTACGCGCCCTGAGGTTCTAGAGGAAGGCATGAGCAGTTCGGACCGCAAAATCCTGATGGCCGGCGTCAGCCGTATAGTGGTCAAGATCGGCACCAGCCTGAGCTGGGATCCCGTGAAGGGCATCGACCCGCGCAACCTGGAGGCCCTGGCCGCCGAGATCGCGCAGCTGCGCCGCAAGGGCCTGGAGATCGTCATGGTCGCCTCCGGCGCCGTTGGCGCGGGCATGCACCGCCTGCGCCTGAAGCAGAGGCCCGCCTCCATCAAGGAGAAGCAGGCCACGGCCGCGGTCGGCCAGGTCTACCTCATGGAGCTGGTGACCAAGGTCTTCCACCGCTTCGGCATGGACGCCGGCCAGATCCTGCTCAGCCGCGCCGACCTCGAGAGCGGCCCCCGCTATTTCAACGCCCGCAACACGCTAGACACGCTGCTGACCATGGGCGCCGTCCCGGTCATCAACGAGAACGACACCGTGGCCGTGGACGAGCTCAAGTTCGGCGACAACGACCGCCTGGCCGCGCTGGTCTGCAACCTGGTCAAGGGCGACCTGCTGGTCATCCTGACCGACGTGGACGGCCTGCACACCGGCGACCCGCGCAAGGACCCCAAGGCGCGGCGCATACCCCTGGTCACCAAGATCACCGCCAGCCTCGAATCCGCGGCCGGCGGGGAAGGCTCGCTGGTCGGGACGGGCGGCATGGTCACCAAGCTCCTGGCCGCGCGCATGGCCAGCGCCAACGGCGAGCATGTGGTCATCGGCAAGGGCAGCAAGCGCGGCGTGCTCACGGCCATCCTGGCGGGCAAGGACGAAGGGACGCTGTTCCCCGCGCCCCCCACGCCCCGGGACCAGCGCATGCGCTGGATGCCCTTCTCCGACCCCAACAAGAGCGAACTGCTGATCAAGGCCGCGGCCATCGCGCGGGTGAAGCGCCGGCACACGCCCCTCTACCCGGCCGACATCTCCTCCGTGCGGGGGCGCTTCAACGCCGGGGACGTGATCCGCCTGGCCGACGTCGATGCGCGCACCTGGGCCAAGGGCATCTGCCGCTATTCCTCGAGCGACTGCCAGAAGGTGAAGGGCAGGGAGCTGTGGCAGATCGAGAAGACCCTGGGCCGCATCCCCAACGAGGAACTGGTCAGCTTCGAGGACATGGCTTTCAAGCGGGAGTTCTAGCAGGAGGCGCCATGAACGCCGGCATCGCAAAGGACATGGAAGACGCCGCCGCGGCGGCCAAAGCTGCCTCGACGGCCCTGCGCACCGCCCCCCGGGCGCAGAAGGACAAGGCCCTCCTGGCCATGGCCCAGGGCCTGCGCCAGGGCAAGGGCGCCCTGCTCGCGGCCAACGCCCTGGACATGGACGCGGCCAAGGCCTCGCTGGCTCCGGCCATGCTGGACCGCCTGCGCCTGGACGAAAAACGCATCGAGGCAATGGCCGTCGGCCTGGAGCAGGTGGCGGCCCTGCCCGACCCCGTGGGCGCGGTCTTGCGGCGGGAAGTGCGGCCCAACGGCCTGAGCCTGGAGAAGGTGCGCGTCCCGCTCGGGGTCGTGGGCATCGTCTACGAGAGCCGGCCCAACGTGACCGTGGACGCCGCCGCGCTGTGCCTGAAAAGCGGCAACGCCTGCGTGCTGCGCGGCGGCAGCGAAAGCGTGCGCAGCAACGTGGCGCTGGGGGAGGTGATCCGGGCCGGTTTGGCCGAGGCCGGCCTGCCCAGGGAAGTGGTGGCCGTGATCGCCACGCCCGACCGGGACGCCGTGGCGGCCCTGCTCAAGCTGAACCGCTTCATCGACGTCATCATCCCCCGCGGCGGCAACGGCCTGATCCGCTACGTGGTCGAGAACAGCAGCATCCCCGTGATCCGCCACGGACTGGGCAACTGCCATGTCTACGTGGACGCGGCCGCGGACCTGGCCATGGCCGCGGAGATCGCCTACAACGCCAAGGTCCAGCGCCCTTCGGTCTGCAACGCCATGGAACACCTGCTGGTCCACGAGAAGGTCGCCCGCGCATTCCTGCCCGTGATCCTGGACCGCTACCGCAAGGCCGGCGTCGAGCTGCGCGGGGACGAGGCCGTGCGCGCCGTCGACCCCGCCGTGGCCCCGGCCTCCGAGGAGGACTGGAGCCTCGAGTACGCGGACCTGATCGCGGGCGTCAAAGTGGTGCCCTCCCTGGAGGCCGCCATCGCCCACATCAACCGCTACGGCTCCCAGCACAGCGACGCCATCGTCACCGCGGACAAGGCCGTTGCTGAGAAGTTCCTGGCCGAGGTGGATTCGGCCGCGGTGTACTGGAACGCCAGCACGCGCTTCACCGACGGCTTCGAGTACGGCATGGGGGCCGAGATCGGCATAAGCACCCAGAAACTGCACGCCCGCGGCCCCATGGCCCTGGAGGAGCTGTGCTCTGCCAAGTGGGTCGGGCGGGGCAGCGGCCAGGTGCGGGCCTGAGGAAGGCCGCCTGGTGAAGCCCCCGCGATCCCTCGGCCTCTTCGGCGGCTCCTTCAACCCGGTGCACAGCGGACACCTGGTGCTGGCCCGCGAGGCCCGGAAAACGCTGAGGCTGGACGAGGTCTGGTTCATCCCCTGCGCCCGCTCCGCCGACCGCAAGGCCCTGGCCCCCGGCGCCCTGCGCCTGGGCTGGCTCAAGAAGGCCCTGCGCGGCCAGGAGGGCCTGAAGGCCTGCGACCTGGAGCTGAAGCGGGGCGGGATTTCCCGCACGATCGACACGCTGAGGGAATTGCGCGAGTGCCTCGGACCGCAGGTCGAGTTCACCCTGCTCCTGGGCCAGGACCAGGCCCTGCGCCTGCCCCAATGGAAAGAGGCGGACGCTTTGCCCACGCTGTGCCGCCTGGCGGTGTTCCGCCGTCCGGGGGTGGCCGGAGCGGTCCCCAAGGGATTCAAGTTTCAGGAAGTGAAGGCGCCGATATTGGGAATTTCTTCGTCCGAAATACGCGCCGCCATCAAAAAAAACAGGGACATCAGCCTCTGGCTGCCCGGCGCCCTGCCCAAGGACACCAGCCTCTTGGCTTGTTTCGGGAACACCCGGAAACAATAAAACCAGGCCCGCGCCCTAACGCGTGACCGCCATCTTGACCCAGGCGTCCTGGGTCTGCCCGAAGGCCCGCGCCGTGATGTGCCCGATGTACACGCCGCTGGCGACCAGGTTCCCGGAGCTGTTTTTCCCGTCCCAATATTCCTCGTTCTGACCCGTCAGCCCTGGGAAGGGCGCCAAATCCCGAACGGTTTCGCCGGCCACGTCGTAGATGCGGATGTCCACGCCCGCGTCGCAGGTCAACACATAGGGCAGCCACACCGGACCGTGCGAAGGGTCGGGATTTGGGTAGGCCGCGGTGAGGCTGAGGTAGCTCTCCGGGGCGGGGGTCGCGGTCGGCGGCGCGGGCGTGGGGCTGGGGCCCGGAGTGGGCGTGTCCGTGGCCGTGAGCGCGGACGAAGGCGTGGCAGTGCGCGCCGGGGACGGGCTGGAGCTCCGCGTGGGGCTGGCGCTCGGGCTCGGGGTCGCCGAGGGGGTGGAGCTCGGAGTCGGCGAGGGCGGCGCGGTTTGGGTCGGCGTGGGCAGGCAGGAAGCCGCGGCTTCGATCTCGACCAGCTGCAGGACCCCGGTCATGTCGTAGGAGAAGGTGTAGCTCAGGGGATAGCTGCCGCCCCCCACAGCCGGGCCGTCGCTGTCGAGCCCGATGACCGTGTAGGGGGCGATGGAGTTGGGTATGGTGTAGATCGTCGTCGCCGGGGGCGTGGCCGAGGTTACGGAGGGGCCGTTGCCCTCGGTGAAGGTCTCCAGCAGGCTTCCGTTGCCGGCCGGAGTGACGGAGGTGCTGTAGGTGGCGACATTGCTGATGGCGTTCCCCTGGATGCTGGCGCCGATGCCGCCCGCCCCGCTGTAGGTCATCACGGAATAGCTGTAGGAGGTCGGGACCCCGGCGAAGCCGAAAACCAGGCCCGCCCCGGCGCTGCTGGGCGGGTTGAGCAGGTAATAGGTCTCCATGTCCACGTCGCCGGTGTAGCCGGGATTGTAGGCCGCCTGGAGCAGGGGGATTCCGTTGTAGGTGGGGGAGGGGTTGAGGGTCGACTCATAGACCGTGAAATTCACCAGCAGCATGGTGTTGCAGCCGGAGCCCGCCGTGACGGTCGCGGTCACGGAATTGGTGGTGCCGTATGCGGCTCCGGTGACCGCGCTTCCTACCAGGGTCGGTGTGGCGCAGGCAGAACGGGGGCTGAGACAGGCCGCAGCCAGCCCTAGCCAAAAAAGCAAAAACGGGCTTTTATTTATCCGTACGCTGGTAATAATGGAACATCGTTCCATTGCCTTTTCAGGTACAGGGCAGATGTTCACAAAATTCTTACAATGTTCAGGCATGCATTCAGTGTCGTGAACTATCCATTTTTAGTCAATACGTGGATTTCCCGCTTGACGACTATTACCGCTCGTTATTATATTTAATCAATAAGTTAATTAACTAAGAGGTTAATCATGTCCCCAGATACGCTCAGCGCCACCTTCTCGGCCCTGGCCCATCCCGCGCGGCGCGCCATGCTTTCGCGCCTGAGCCGGGGCGAGGCCTCGGTCCAGGATCTGGCCAAGCCCTTCAAGATGAGCCTGCCCGCGGTGTCCCGGCACCTGAAGGTGCTGGAGCGCAGCGGCCTCATCGCGCGCAGCCGCCATGCCCAATGGCGGCCCTGCCGTTTGGAGGCCAAGCCCCTGAAGGACGCCTCGGAATGGATCGAAACCCAACGCAAGGAATGGGAAGAACGCCTGGACCGCCTGGACCAATACCTGCAGGAACTGCAGAAACCCGAGAAGGAGAGCAGCCATGCCCGCAAACACAAAGAAGGTGCTTGAGATCGACCACCCCGAACTGGTCATCGACCGGGTCTTTGACGCGCCCCGGGCCCTGGTCTTCAAAGCCTGGATTGAGGCGCCGCGCATGGCGGCTTGGTGGGGCCCGAAGGCCTTCAGCAACCCGGTCTGCGAGATCGACGCGCGGCCCGGCGGCGCCATCCGCGTGCACATGCAGGGCCCCGACGGCACGGTCTATCCCATGGGCGGCGAATACAAGGAGATCGACGAGCCCCGGCGCCTGGTCCTGACCACCTTCGCCGAGGACGAGGAAGGCCTGCTTCTCGAGAACCTGGTGACGGTGACCTTCGAAGAGGAAGGCTCCAAGACCCGCATGCGCCTGTCCCAGAGGTTCACCCACATCAAAGCCAGGGCGGCCGGCATGGTCAAGGGAAGCACCGCGGGCTGGACCCAGTCCATCGACAAGCTTGGAGACTATGTCTCCAAGCAGGTCTTGCCCTTCTCGATTTCGCGGGTCTTCCAGGCGCCGCGCGCCCTGGTCTTCAAAGTCCACACCGACCCCGTCCACCTGGCCAAGTGGTTCGGGCCGGCCGGCACCCAGGTCATCAAGGCGGACATGGACCTGCGCCCGGGCGGGACCTACCACTACGGCTTGAGGACCCAGGACGGCGCCGAGATGTGGGGCAAGCAGGTCTTCCGGGAAATCGTGGCGCCGGAACGCCTGGTCTTCGTCCAGTCCTTCTCCGACAAAGACGGCGGCATGACCCGGCACCCCATGGCCCCGGCCTGGCCTTTGGAGATGCTGTCCGTGGTCACCTTTGAGGAGCTCGGGCCGGGCAAGTGCAAACTGACGGTCCAATGGGAGCCGCTCAATGCCCCTGCCGAGGAAGGCAAGGCCTTTGACGGAGCCCGCGACGGCATGAACAGCGGATTCAAAGGCACCTTCGACGCGCTGGAAGCCTACCTCAAAACCCTATAAACAAGGAGAAGTGCCATGGAACAAGGAACTCAGGACCCATTGAGCAATGAAGCCCGCGCGATCAGGGTGTCCCGTTTGGTGGCAGCGCCGCAGGCCCTGGTTTGGAAGGTTTTGACCGAGTCGAAACACGTCAATGCGTGGTGGGGGCCGCAGGGCTTCAAAAACGCGGACATGGAAATGGATTTCCGCGTGGGCGGGGTCTGGAGCTTTAACATGATCGCCCCGGATGGGACGGTTTTTCCCAACCGAAGCGTTTTCAAGGAGATCAGGCCCCCAGCGCGGCTGGTTTTTGAGCACGGCGACAAGGACACGGTGTATTTCGTGGCCACCTGGACGCTTGAACCGCAGGGGGACAAGACCCTGGTCACGATCGTCAACCTCTTCCCCAGCAAGGAGATCAGGGACAGGATCGCCGAGAAGTACCATGCCGTGGAGGGCGCCGAGCAGACCCTGGCCAAGCTCGAGGATTACGCGGCGAAGCTCTGAGATCGGTGGCGTGGCTTGACGCAGCCCCCTCCAAGTGTATATTTTGAACATAACACTTTGAGGGGGCTGTCTGCCCCCAATCCAATCATTACCATGGACAAGACAGTTTTAGACAGCAAATCCGGGGAAGTGCAAGCGAAGGTATTCCACCAGGTCAAGACAGGCATGAAATTGGTATTGGGCCTCTCTTAGCTCAATAGATGGCTCCTAAACTCCTCTTATGGGTTTTATCGTCGAGATAAAATTGCCACAATAACTTAAATAACATTTGATTTGGTGCGGCCAAGTCGGGAGATCTTGATGGCAATGAACCATTCGCTAAAGAAAATACTTTGCTTATTCTTAAGTGGATTGATGTTCACTGGTTGCACATGGAGTCGACAAAATTTGGTGGATGAAAAATCGGCGGTCGACACGGATCAAAATAGCCATCAGCAGACCGAGCCGGCGCCCTCGGCCGGTTCTTCGGCGGATTCGTCGAGTTCTGACGCCACTCCGGATCAATATTCATCAGCAGAACAAGGGCGCCATACATTATTTATATGCACCGAAATCGGAGGAAATAAACCGTTCGTCGATGGAATTGAATCGGAACGTGTGGAATTTAAGAGCGCAAGCAGATCTTTTCCCTTTGGGAGCTGGAACTTGAATTACGTGTATAAAGTCTCCGGCCTTCCTTCAGGCGTCTATCATGTCGGTCAGGATGTTGGCGATGCAAAAATTGAAACCTGTACGGCAGATCTGACCATGAACCGGGATGCAGCGGTCAGCTTCAAATTGGGACAATCTAATCCCGAGGTGAGCTACGGCGACTATACAGGTATACCTTGGGCGGTTCTTATTGTGGCCGTCGTTTCCATCGCTGTTGGTTTCGTGGGATTATGGTTTGTTGCAGGCGGTCTTAAAGCACTTTGATGGTCCCCTGAGATAGTGGATGCTTCCAGTGCTCCGGTGGCAAACTGATACCCGCAGAGGGGTGGCCCCTAAACTTCTCTTAATGGGGCCTTTTGAAGATGTTCATGAAGAGATTTTGGTCTTAAAAAAGGCTTGCAAGAGATAGATGCTCTTGGCATCATATGTATACATTTCTTTCGGGTGCCCTATGGTCGTCAAAGCAAAGGGAAAAGATACGGAAATCCTGACAGTCCGTTTAGACCGGGAAAGCAAGCTCGCATTAACCGAACTGGCGGAGTCCATGGATCGGAGTAAATCCTACCTGGCGTCCGAAGCTGTTCGGGAATTCATTGATGTACGGCGTTGGCAGATTGCCGAAATTCGGGCCGGTATTAAGGAGGCTAACGCCGGGAATTTCGAAGATTCGGGGAAGGTGGAAGATTTCTTCAGAAAGTGGGGAGCCCTCTGAAAGCCGTTCCGGCAGGTCGTATCCGTTGGACCCGAAAGGCTTTTCAAAATTTGGAGATGGCTGTACTTTACGTTGCCGAAGACAATCCCAAAGCCGCTGGAGAACTGGCCAAGAAAATTTACCAAAGCATCAATGTTCTTGGTGCTCATCCTCAAATCGGACGTCCTGGACGCTGTAAGGGCACCCGGGAGTTGGTTATTAGCGGAACGCCTTACATTGTCCCGTACCGTGTTCATGGGCAGAAGGTGGAGATACTGACCGTCCTTCACGGCGCAAAAAAGTGGCCATTGAGATTTTAGATCGCTATAGTAATCGCAGGTGGCCCATTAACTCCTCTTAATGGGGCCTTTGTTCATATTTTTGCTGAAAACTAGGCTTGACTTCTAGCCATAAATGGCTAAACTACATACGGACATGAACGAGAGGATAAGTCGATACCACGTCTCTGAGCAATTCGAGTCCTTTCTGATGGAGAGGATGAACGGTCCGGAATTCGACTTTTTCCAAAAGCGGATAGGGCCTCTCTCGCTATATCCAGCGAGCAACGGAGCATTCGCAGAGGATTTCCAGGCCGCTGGATCTAGTCGCACGGTGCGGTTCAGCTATTTCTTCTCTGAGAAATTGAAGCGGCTTTTTGTGCTGGGCGCCCATTTGGTCCGGCGAGGAGAGCCTACCGATTACGACCAGAAGCAGATGGACGCATTTCTTGAAGCCATCAAAGCTTGGGAGATGGTTCCGGCCATTGTACCGGCGCCATTCAAAGGTGAGGACGAATAGGAGCAAGCCATGACAGCCACGAAGACGAAAACCAAGGTACGCTTCACCGGTTCAAGCGACTTGGTCGAAAAGTTGAAACTGCTTCGGCCTGATCTTGTTGCCCGTTCCCATGCTGCTCCTTTGCGGGAGGTTGTCGGGCGCAATGTTCTTCGCCTGCGCAGCGAGCGAGGACTCAGCCGCCATGCATTGGCCGAACGTACGACAGACGTTGGTGAGCGGACTATCCAGCGTATTGAGGAGGCCCGCGAGGATTCAAATCCCACGGTTCGGGTCCTTGAAGAATTAGCAAAGGCCCTGAAAGTTCCGGCTACGGTCTTGACGGACCCCCGCACGACACTACTTGGAGAGCAGGCTGCTTAGCCAAAGCAAACATTTTATTTGGCGAAGCGGCCCATATGCTCCTCTTAAAGGGGCCTGATTCGAGGCAGAGCTGGCTCAAGTGAGGGAAAATGCCTGGTTGGTATGATGCATATACCTCCGTACTGACCAAGGATTTTTACAGGCAATACGGAAAATATTATGTAGGTTTTCTAGTCGCATTTTTTATTCTTATTTTTTGGAACCTCCACCTAAATTTCTCCAATGGATGGACTGGAATTTTATACTTTGTTTTCTTTTTGTTCGGAACTTCCTGTCTAGGTTGGGCTATAAGACTTATTGCGGCTTTTTTCGTGAGGCGTAACGGTGGGAAGCCCGAGAAAGGTAGATTAAACAGAAATAAAAATAAGAGTCAGGTCGCCTATGTAAATAAATCCGGGTTCGTAATCTATGCATTTATATTAGTTCTTGTCGTCATACAGAGTTTAAAAAGCCTTGGAATCATATCTGACACGATTCATCTATATTTGATGATAATATTTCCATTATTGTTCATTATTTGGCACAGATTTTTATCCGATCAAATGATAGGGAGGTCTAAGGTAAAAAAAGGGAGTTTAGCTGAATCATTTATTATTTGGGGCAACTGGATTAATTGGATTGGTTTGGCTCTAATTATATTGGCGCTATTGGTCATAATTTGGATAGGCTACGGCCACAAATTACCTTGGTCCGCCCGGTAACGGTCGAGAAATTCTAATTGAGAAAAACCATTGGAATAATTAACGTTTCCTTGGAAAACACGACAAAAGGCCCCATAAGGCGGCAATTAATGGACCTCGACCGACATAAGGCGCCCGGCAGCCAATTAGGTCCGGGCTGCTTTGGGACGTGCAAGAGCCTTCTTTTCCCAGCGCTGGGCAGTAGCTTCTGATCTAACCATAAAAGCATCCCAACCTTTATCGTTAATCAAATCGGAGACCTTGCGCTTCCAGGCACGGGCTTCCACAAGGGCTTTGGACTCCTTCGCGCTAGCGTTTTTCATCGTCCAGTACCTCCAAGGGCGTGACCAGTTCCAGGGGATGATTATACCCCTGGCTGAGATTCACGGAAGCCAGTTTTGAACGTCGATTCAAGTTGGCTAGGTGTTTGAAGTTCCAGCTCACCAGAGCATCCATTTGATGAATGGTAGTCAGCGCCACATGTAGCGCGTCCGCCACTGACCGCGCTGGAAGGGCCTTTTGTTTCAGGGTCGTCTGAAGAGAGGGTGAACCCTGCCGTAGGCGACCTGGCTCCTTTTCTAACCTTAATGGGGCCTTTCTGCGAAAAAACTGGAGCTAAATCGCACAAATGGATATTTAAATGGAAACGAAAAATAGTTTTAGTGCGTTGTCTGTTATTTTTGGAGCACTGTTTGGTGCGTTTATAATATTTCAGGGCGTGTATCAGACCGACGATTGGCGTATTCATATTGGGATACTTCTATTGATAGCTGCAGTTTTGTTTGGAGTTATTTCTCAATTCCCTGGAGTTCGAAAATCGTTTTATGCTCTGCAAGTGAAAAAATATCGAGAAAACATGTCCGAAGAGATGCTCCAGAAAAACGGCCTAATATCTGCAATTGTCCTTCTCGTAACTGGCGTAACGTTGGTGGTGATGTCTAGATTTTAGTTAGCCTGTTTTCTTATCGTAGAAAAGTCTTGTGGTTATTTACTTTTTCTTGAAAAACACCCATTCCTGGCCCGTTAAGGCGGCAATTATGAAGCCACCGCAAAATGATTTGAGCTGGACCATTCAACGAGAGATGTCGCCGGATCCTTTAGGTTTGTCCGTCCGGGACGGGGAGGCCGTTGGGAGACCTTTTGAGGCCCGCGGAAATTTGCTCTGCTCCAGGGCGGCGATTTCGCTGACAAAATTGTTTTCGTTCAAATCCCTGACCAAGGCCACGGGCTTGCCGTTGGAGGTGACCACCAGGGTCCCCTCCTGTTTGAGTTGGCGCAGCACCGCCGCCGAGTCGTTGCGGAATTCTCTCAAGGGCACAAAGCGCATAGGTACTCCTACAAAATGGCTACAATTAGACTACAAAATGGTGCTTGGAATGTAAAGGCAGGTCAAAAAACCCCCTTGTTGGGTCCGGAGGAAAGCCTTTAGTCGCGAAGCGGGCAAGCGGGAAGCTGCGCTGCGCTTCAAAACCGCATTTCTTTGCAAAAGTCTTTGATTTGAATCAGGAAAATCCTTGTAAGACTTGGCTTTCCTCTTGCCCACGTTGACAGGCTTGGGAGGGGGGTGTAAAAAGGTCATATGCCCAGCCTCCCAGCTTCTTTGAACCCGCGCCCCCTGGACTTGGTCCAGATCTACGCCCCGGTCCAGCAGGACCTCGACCGTACCGACGGCCTTTTTGAGGAAGTCCTAGCCACGGACAACGAGTTTGTCCTGGATATGGTCCGCTACCTCGGCGAGACCCAGGGCAAGAAGGTCCGGGCGGCCCTCTGCCTCCTTTCCTACCGGGCCTGCCTGGCCGGGGCCGTGCAGATGGATTCCGCCAGCTACCGCCAGAGCCTGGTCACGGCCGAGGCCGTGGAGCTGATCCACAACGCCACCCTGGTCCACGACGACGTCATCGACGACAGCGACACCCGCCGCGGGCGCAAGACCCTGAACTACCGCTGGGGCAACGAAATCACCGTTTTGATGGGCGATTTCATCTTCGCCCGGGTCTTCGGCCTGCTGGCCCGCCATGTCTCCCCCCAGGTCATCCAGATCATCTCCGTGGCCACGGACCGCCTCTGCGAGGGCGAGATCCAGGAGGTCCGCGCGCGCTTCCTGGTGACCCAGAACCAGGCCGAATATTACGACATCATTTCCAAGAAAACAGCGGCCCTGATGGCGGTGGCCTGCGAGGCTGGCGGCCTGCTGGCGGGCGCGGACGAGGCCGTCCAGAGCGCCTTGCGGGACTACGGCGCCAACGTGGGCGTGGCCTTCCAGGTGGCCGACGACCTGCTGGACCTGACGGCCCCCGAGGCCAAGCTGGGCAAGCCCAACGGCCACGACATCAAGGAAGGCAAGTTCACCCTGCCCCTCCTGCATTCCCTCAAGGTGTGCAGCCGCGAACAGCGCAACGAGGTCCAGGAGGTCCTGCTGAAGCACGAGTTGGCGCCCCACGACGTCGATTTCGTGATGGATTTCATCCGCCGGCACGGCGGCATCGCCCACGCCCAGAAAAGGGCCGAGGAGCTGGTGGAACAGGCCAAGGCGCGCCTGGCGGTCCTGCCCGAATCAACGGCCAAAGCCAGCCTGCTGGGCCTGGCGGACTACATCATTGAGAGGGATTTCTGACCGTGACGGACCTGACGGCTTACGGATACGCGGGTTTCTTCCTGCTGGCCGGCATCGCCTTCGTGGCCGGCGGGCTGATCGCGTCCTGGGCCCTGCGTCCGCGCAACCCCAACAAGTCCAAGCTGGACAACTATGAGTGCGGCGAGGCCCCCATCGGCAGCGCCTGGGTGCAGTTCCACGTGGGCTACTACATGATCGCGCTGGTCTTCGTGCTGTTCGAGGTGGAAGTGGCCTTCCTCTTCCCCTGGGCGGCGGTCTTCCGGAGCCTGGCCGATCCGTGGCCCTCCATGCTGGCGGTGGGCAGCTTCATCGGCATCCTGGCGCTCGCCGACGCCTACGCCTGGAAGAAAGGGGCGCTCGAATGGCTCTGAGCCCGATCCAACACGCCGCCGGGGTCGTGGCGGCCGCGCCCGGCGGGCAGTTCGTGCTCCTGAACGTCGAGGCGCTCTTCAACTGGTCGCGCGCGAACAGCCTTTTCCCGCTGACCTTCGGCCTGAGCTGCTGCGCCATCGAGTTCATGGCGGCCGGCATGTCGCGCCACGACATGGCCCGCTTCGGGGCCGAGGTGGCCCGCGCCACCCCGCGCCAGGCCGACCTGATGATCGTGGCCGGGACCGTCACCGAGAAGATGGCGCCCATCGTGCGCACCCTCTACGACCAGATGCCCGACCCCAAATATGTCATCAGCATGGGCGCCTGCGCCACGGCCGGGGGGCCCTTCTACTTCGACAACTATTCCGTGCTCAAGGGCGTCGACCAGGTGGTCCCGGTGGACGTCTACGTGCCCGGCTGCCCTCCGCGCCCCGAGGCCCTGATCTTCGGGATCATGAAGCTGCAGCAGAAGATCATGCGTGAGCACCCGCTCCTGGGCGCCCGCCTGGCCGCCCAGGCAGCGAAGAATGGGGCCGGAAGCGCCGCGCCCGCGCAGGCGGGAGCCTGATGGAACGCCAGGCTCTGCTCGACGCCGTCCTAGCCCTCTGCCCTGAAGCCGCGGCGGACAACGCGCCGCAGCTCCCCGAGGTGAAGGTGCCGCGGGCCCGGTTCCGCGCGCTGATGGAGCACTTGCATTCCGACCCGGCCCTGGCCCTGGACTACCCCATGTGCATGACCGCGGTGGACTGGCCCGAACAGGCCGTCATCACCTGCGTCTACCACCTCTACAGCTTCCCCCACGGCCACAAACTGGTGGTCAAGTGCGACGCCGACCGCTCCGACGCGCGCATGCCCACGGTGTCGGACCTCTGGCGCGGCTGCGAGTGGTTCGAGCGCGAGGTCTACGACCTTTTCGGCGTCACCTTTGAGGGCCACCCGGACCTGCGGCGCATCATGCTCACCGACGACTGGGTGGGCTTCCCCCTGCGCAAGGACTACCGGGATTCCCGCATCGCAGGGAAGACCTACTGATGATGAACCTCAGCCCCCAATCCAAGGACGCCCTCAAGACCGAGGAATACTGGATCAACATGGGCCCCCAGCACCCCTCCACGCACGGGGTGCTGCGCCTGGTCATGCGCCTCGACGGCGAGACGGTCCTGGAGGTGGTCCCGCACCTGGGCTACATCCACCGTTCCATGGAGCGCATGTGCGAGTGGGACGTCTATCCCCAACTGGTCCACTTGACGGACCGCATGGACTACCTCTCGGCCATGATGACCAACTGGGCCTACGTCCAGGTGGTGGAGAAGGCCATGGGGCTCGTGGTGCCCGAGCGCGCGGAGTACATCCGCGTCATGGTGGCGGAGCTGAACCGCCTGTCCAGCCACGCCATGTGGTTCGGCGCCTACTGCATGGACCTCGGCGCGGCCTCGGCCTTCTTCTACGGTTTCCGCGAACGCGAGATCGTGGTGGACCTCTTCGAGACCCTCTGCGGCCAGCGCCTGACCTACCACTACGTGCGCATCGGTGGGGTCAGCAAGGACCTGACCGAGGACTTCGTGCCGCGGGTGCTGGACATCTGCGAGACCTTCAAGCGCGCCGTGGACGAGTACGAGGCCCTGGTGACGGGCAACGTCATCTTCCAGCAGCGCACCAAGGGCATCGGCGTCCTGTCCGCGGAGAAGGCCATCAGCTACGGATGCGGCGGCCCGGTGCTGCGCGGTTCGGGCGTGAACTTCGACCTGCGCAAGAACGACCCCTACAGCGTCTACGGCCGCTTCGAGTTCGACGTGCCGGTGGGAAAGAACGGCGACTGCTTCGACCGCTACCAGGTGCGCCTGGAGGAGATGCGCCAGAGCGTCAGGATCTTGGAGCAGGCCGTGAAGCAGATCCCCGGCGGCCCCTCCATGGCCGACGTGAAGGCGATCCGCCCGCCCAAGGGCGAGTACTACGCCCGGCTCGAGACCGCCCGCGGCGACATGGGCGTGTACTTCGTGAGCCAGGGCGGCACCAAGCCCTACCGCATGAAGTTCCGCTCGGCCTGCTTCAGCAACCTCTCCTGCCTGCCCGAGATCTCCGCCGGCTGGAAGCTGGCAGACGTCGTATCCATCCTGGGAAGCCTCGATGTCGTGATCCCCGACATCGACCGCTGACCGAAAGCCCCGAGGTCATGCCCGCCCCTCCCCAACCTTTCGTTTTGTCCGCCTTTGTGGTCCAGCTGCTGCTGCATCCCGGCGCGGCGCTGTCCGGCACCGTGGGTCCGGCCCTGAAGGGCCTGCTCGCCGGCGTGGGCGTGGGCGACACCGGCTACAACGCCCTGGTGGCGCTCCTGTGCTTCGTGGTGATGTCCGGCTTCGTCACGGTCACGGCCCTTGTGCTGACCCTGGCCGAGCGGAAGGTGGCGGCCTATTTCCAGAACCGCAAGGGGCCCAACCGCGTCGGCCCCTGGGGCCTGCTGCAGCCCATCGCCGACGTCGTGAAGCTGCTGCAAAAAGAGGACATCGTCCCGCGCGCCGCCGACCGCCCCATTTTTCTGCTGGCCCCCTTCATCGGCATGATCGCCACCTACATGGTCCTGGCCGTCATCCCCTTCGACCAGGGCCTCTCCGTCACGGACCTGGATCTGGGCGTGCTCTACATCACCGCCGTGTCCGGCCTGGGCGTCCTGAGCATCCTCATGGCGGGCTGGTCGAGCGCCAACAAATATTCCCTGCTGGGCGGGCTGCGCAGCGCGGCCCAGATCGTCAGCTATGAATTGAGCCCGGCCCTGGTGGTCCTGAGCGTGGTGCTCTTCAGCGGGACCCTCAGCGTGCAGGCCATCGTCGAGAAGCAGTCCGCCCAGTGGAACCTCTGGCACATGGGGCCCATGGGCGTGCTGGGCATGCTCATCTACCTGACCGCCGGCACCGCCGAGATCAACCGCGCGCCCTTCGACCTGCCCGAGGCCGAGAGCGAGCTGACCGCCGGCTACCACACCGAATACAGCGGCATGCGCTTCAGCATGTTCCAGCTGGCCGAGTTCATGAACATGTTCATCATCGCCGCCCTGACCGTGACCCTCTTCCTTGGCGGCTGGCAGCCCCTGGGGCCCCTGCGGGCCCTGGGCGTGCCCGGCTACCTCTGGTTCTTCGGCAAGACCACGCTGGTGATGTTCGTGATCATGTGGTTCCGCTGGACCTTCCCGCGCGTGCGGGTGGACCAGCTCATGAAGCTGGAATGGAAGATCCTGCTGCCTTTGTCCTTCATCAATCTCGTCCTCGTGGCCCTGTGGGCCGCGGCGGGCGTCGGAAAGTAGGGGCGCCATGGGGCTTTTCGTCTGGATCCGCGACATCGCCAAAGGCTTTTTCAGCCTGCTGACGGGCATGGGCGTCACCATCAAGGAGTTCTTCTCCAAGGACGTGACCCAGCAGTACCCGGACGAACGCTGGCGCATGGCCGACCGCTTCCGCGGCCGGGTGGACCTCCCGCTGGACCCCCTGAGCGGCGCCCACAAGTGCACCCTGTGCATGATGTGCGTGCGGGCCTGCCCCAACGACAGCCTGGAGATCGTCCAGAGCAAGGGCGCCGACGGCAAGACCCGGGTGCTGGACAAGTACATCTACAAGCTGGGGACCTGCACCCTGTGCGAACTGTGCGTGGAGGCCTGCAACTTCGACGCCATCCGCATGAACCACGACTATGAGATGGCGACCTACGACCGCCAGGAGCTCACCCTGATCCTCAACGAACCGGCCTCGCGTCCGCGCCAGGCTTAAACCGGAACGGCGACCATGCAGCTCTCGACCGCCATCTTCTACCTCTGCGCCGGCTTAAGCGTCTTTTCCGCTGTGCGCGTGGTCACCGTGCGCAACGTGTTCCACGCCGCGCTCTTCCTGGCCCTGACCCTGGCGCTGCTGGCGGTGCTCTACCTGCTGCTGAACGCGGAGTTCGTCGCCGTGGTGCAGCTGCTCGTCTACGTCGGGGCGGTCATCGTGCTCATCATCTTCGCCGTGATGCTCACGGCCCAGATCGGCGACGCCGGCGTGGGCCAGACCAATCGCCTTGCCGTGCCGGCGGCCCTGGGCTGCGCCGCGCTCTTCCTGGTCCTGCAAAAGGCCCTGCTGTCCGCGCCCTGGGCGCCCACGGAAGCGCCCGCGCCGGCCGCCGGGGCGCCGGTCCTGTCCAACCTGCAGGCCGTCGGCATGAGCCTGCTCAACGACTACGTCTATCCCTTCGAACTCACTGCCCTGATCCTCTTCACGGCCCTCATCGGCGCCGTGCTCATCGCGCGCAAGGACACGGAATGATCCCCGGCGTCGGCATAGGTCATTTCCTGGTCCTGTCCGCGGCCCTCTTCAGCGTGGGGCTCTACGGCGTGATCGCGCGCCGCAGCGCCGTGGGCGTGCTCATGGGCCTGGAGCTGATGTTCAACGCCGCCAACTTGAACCTGGTGGCCTTCAACGCTTACCTGCATTCCGGCGCCATGGCGGGCCAGATGTTCACCCTGTTCACCATCACCATCGCCGCGGCCGAGGCCACGGTGGGCCTGGCCTTGGTGGTCAGCATCTTCCGGGCGCGCCGCAGCGTGCGCCTGGAGCACGTGGACCTGCTCAAGGGCTGAAGGAACCATGACCTTTTCCACCGCGACCTGGATCGTGCCGCTGCTCCCCTTGGGCGGCTTCCTCTTCAACTTCCTGTTCGGCCGCGGCAGCCGCCGCCTGGTGCCGCGCGTCGCCCTGCTCGCCGTGGGCTCGGCCCTCGCCCTGAGCCTGGTCCTGGCCGCCCAGGTCTTGGGCGACCCAGCGCCCAAAGTGGACGGCATCCCCTGGCTGTCGGTCACCAACCAGGTCTTCGGCCACTTCACCATCAGCGTGGGGACCCTGCTCGACCCGCTGTCGGCCATGATGCTGGTGGTGGTCACCTTGGTGTCCTTTTTGGTGCACCTCTACAGCCTCGGCTACATGAGCGAGGACCCCGGCCTGGCCCGCTTTTTCATGTACCTGGGCCTCTTCACCTTCAGCATGCTGGGCCTGGTGGTCAGCCCCAACCTCTTCCAGATGTACATCTTCTGGGAGCTGGTGGGCCTGTGCAGCTACCTCCTCATCGGCTTCTACACCACCAAGCCCGAGGCCAACCAGGCCTGCAAAAAGGCCTTCGTGGTCAACCGCGTGGGCGACCTGGGCATGTTCTTGGGGATCCTCTTCCTCAGCTATTACCTGGGGACCTCCGATTTCTCCGCGATCGCCGCCCACCTCGGGTCCTGGCCCCTCTTCGGGCCGGCCTGGCTGCCCCTGGGCGCGGTGGCCCTCCTGCTCTTCTGCGGCGCCGTGGGCAAGAGCGCCCAGTTCCCCCTGCATGTGTGGCTGCCGGACGCCATGGAGGGCCCCACCCCGGTGTCGGCCCTGATCCACGCCGCCACCATGGTCGCGGCCGGCGTCTTCATGGTCGCCCGGGTCTACGCGGTCTTCGACGCCTCCCTGATGGGTTCGGTGAACGCGCCCCTGGTGGTCGCCTGCGTGGGCGGCTTCACCAGCCTCTTCGCGGCCACCATCGCCTGCACCCAGTTCGACATCAAGCGGGTGCTCGCGTATTCGACCCTGTCCCAGCTGGGCTACATGGTCATGGCCCTGGGCGCGGGCGGCCTCGGCGTCACCGCGGGCGCCTTCCACCTCTTCACCCACGCCTTCTTCAAGGCCCTGCTCTTCCTCGGCGCCGGCTCGGTCATCCACGCGGTCCACAGCAACGACGTGCGCGCCATGGGCGGCCTGCGGCGCAAGATGCCCCTGACCGGAATCACCTTCCTGGTGGCCAGCCTGGCCATCTCCGGGATCTGGCCCTTCGCCGGCTTCTTCAGCAAGGACATGATCCTGGCGGCCCTGAAGGACGCCCATATGACGGGCCTCTACGTGCTGGCCGCGGCCGTGGCCTTCCTGACCGCCTTCTACATGTTCCGCCTCTACTTCCTGACCTTTGAAGGGAAGGAGCCGGAGCACGGCCATCCCCACGAGTCCCCCTGGACCATGACCCTGCCCCTGGTGGTGCTGGCGGTCCTGAGCCTCGGCGCGGGCTTCGCCGGCCTCGACTTTGGCGGCCGCAGCTTCGGCAGCTACATCCGCTTCGACCGCAGCCCCACGCTCGCCTCCGACTGGACCCGCGCCCAGGGCCTGGCCCTGGCGCACCCCAAGGCGGTCGGCGACTACCGCCTGGCCACGGCCCTCTGGGCCGCGCCGGCGCTGCCGCCCACGGCGGCGACCGGACTTCCCGCGCCCGCCCCCGCGACGATCCCTCCTGCGCAGGAATCCCGCGCCTTCGTCCTGGACTACAGCGTGGCCGTGCCCGCCACCCTGCTGGGCCTGGCCGGCATTTTCCTGGCCTTCGGCGTCTACCGGCTCAAGTGGATCGATCCGGGCAGGGTGGCCCGGGCCCTGGGGCCCGTCTACACCACGGTCTACAACAAGTACTACGTCGACGAGTTCTACCGCTGGATGATGGACCACGTCTATTACGTGGTCTCCGGCGCCATCGCCTGGTTCGACCGGCACGTGGTCGACGGCGTGATGAACGGCCTGGCGCTGCTCATGCAGGTCGCGGGCGGCGCGCTGCGGCGCCTGCAGACCGGCCGCGCCCAGGCCTATGCCCTGGCCATGCTGGGAGGCATCCTGATCCTGCTGGGGGCGCTGAAGGTTTTCGTCCCATGAGGAAGGCTGAATGAACGCATTCCCCATTCTCTCCGCCATATGGCTGGCCCCCTTCGTCACGGGCCTGCTCATCATGGCCTTCGTCCCGGACACCAGGATCCAGGCCATCAAATGGCTGTCCTTGGGCGCCTCGGGCCTGTCCCTGCTGCTCACGGTCTGGCTGCTGGCCCAGTTCGACTACGGCCGGGCCGGGCAGCTGCAGTTCGCGGAGCGCTTCAGCCTGGTGCCCTCCCTGGGGGTCGAGTACCACCTGGGCGCGGACGGCATCAGCCTGCTCATGGTCGTGCTCAACTCGCTGATCCTCTTCACCGGCGTGCTGGCGTCCTGGGGCCTGAAGCACCGCGGCAAGGAGTTCTTCGTGCTCCTGCTGCTCCTGGGCGGCGGCGTCTTCGGGGTCTTCACCTCCTTCAACCTCTACGTGTTCTTCGCGCTGTACGAGGTCGCGGTGCTGCCCATGTACCTGCTCATCGGCATCTGGGGCACCGGGCCCAAGGAATATTCCGCCATGAAGCTGACCCTCATGCTCATGGGCGGCTCGGCCTTCCTCCTGCTGGGCATCCTGGCCCTCTACTACGGCTCCACCCCCCACACCCTGGACATCTTCGAGCTGAACAAGGCGGCCATGGCCGGCCAGTTCAGCCCGGGCTTCCAGAAGCTGTGGTTCCCGGTCCTCTTCCTCGGTTTCGGCGTGCTGGCCGCCCTCTGGCCCCTGCACACCTGGTCCCCCGACGGCCACGCCTCCGCGCCCACGGCCGTGTCCATGCTCCACGCCGGCGTGCTCATGAAGCTGGGCGCCTACGGCTGCCTGCGCGTCGCCATCTTCCTGCTGCCCGCGGGCGCGCACTTCTGGGCCCCGCTCATCGCGGTCCTGGCCCTGGTCAACATCGTGTACGGCTCCATCGGCGCCGCGGCCCAGACCGACCTGAAGTACGTCACCGCCTACAGCTCCGTGTCCCACATGGGGCTCGTGCTCCTGGGGCTTGCCACCCTGGACACTTTGGGCATGAACGGCGCGGTCCTGCAGATGTTCGCCCACGGCATCATGACCGGCACCTTCTTCGCCCTGATCGGCATGACCTACGGCCGCACGCACACGCGCCTCATGCCGAAGCTGGGGGGCCTGGCCCAGGTCATGCCCTTCATCGCAGCGGCCTATGTCATCGCCGGCATGGCCGGGCTGGGCCTGCCGGGCCTGAGCAGCTTCCCGGCGGAGCTGCTCGTCTTCCTGGGCGCCTACTTCACCCAGGACCTCTTCTTCAAGGTGGTGGCGGTCATCGCCCTGACGAGCATCGTGTTCACCGCCCTCTACGTGCTGCGCGTCCTGCAGAAGACCTTCTACGGCCCCATCACCGAGCCGCACTACAAGGAGCTGGGCGACGCCACCCTGGTGGAGCGCATCCCGGTGGTCATCCTCATCACGGTGATGGTCCTGGTCGGGGTCTACCCCTTCCCGGTGCTTAGGCTGATCGACGGCGGCCTCATCGCCGTGGCCCAGACCTTGGGGAGCCTGCCGCGATGAACCTGCAGCTGATCCTCCCGGAATTCGCGGTGCTGGGCCTGGGCCTGCTGGTCTTTTTCCTGGACCTGCTCGCGCCGGAGGGCGCCAGCCGCCGCTACCTCGGCTGGGTCTGCGCGGCCGGCTTCGCCGTGATTTTGGCCGTGCTCCTGGCGAGCCCCTTCCCCCAGGGCCCCTCCACGGCCTTCGGCGGTCTCTTCATCGCGGATTCCCTGGCCCGCGTCTTTGAAGTCCTTTTCCTGTCCGCGGCCCTGCTGGCATCCCTGGCCAGCGTCGACGCCCTGGAAGCCCGCGGCGTGGCCTGGGCAGGCGAGTACTACTTCCTGCTGGTCATGGTGACCCTGGCCATGATGTGCCTGGCCTCGGCCGGCGACCTCTTGAGCCTCTACGTGGCCCTGGAGCTCAACAGCCTCGGCTTCTATGCCCTGGTCAGCATCCTGAAGGGCCGCAGCCTGGTCAGCTCCGAGGCCGGCATCAAGTACCTGATCCTTGGGGCCATCGCCTCGGCCCTGCTGCTCTACGGCTTCTCCATCCTCTACGGACTCAGCGGCACCCTGTCCCTGCAGGGTTTGGCGGCCTGGTCCCAGGGCGCCGCGCATTCGCCGGCCCTGCTGCTGGCCCTGGCCCTGGTGACGGCCGGCTTGGCCTTCAAGGTCAGCCTGGTCCCCTTCCATATGTGGGCGCCCGACGTGTACCAGGCCGCCCCCACGCCCATCACCGCCTTCCTGAGCGTGGCGTCCAAGGCCGCGGGTCTCGCCCTGCTGATGCGCGTGCTCGACACCAGCTTCCACAGCCTGGCCGGGGTCTGGGACAAGCTCCTGATGGTCATGATGGCCCTGACCTTTGTGTGGGCCAATGTCGTGGCCCTGAAGCAGAGGGACCTGAAGCGCCTGATGGCCTACAGTTCCGTGGCCCAGGCCGGCTACCTGATGATCGGCATCGTCGCGGGGACCCCCTTGGGCCTCCAGGCCGTCCTTTTCTACGCCCTGGTCTACCTCTTCACCAACATGGCCGCCTTCCAGGTGATCCAGCTGGTGTCGGTGAAGGGGAGCCCGGAGCTCTCCGGGCTCAAGGGCCTGGCGCGTCGCTCCCCGGGCCTGGCCCTGATCATGCTGTGCGCGGTGCTCTCGCTGGGCGGCATACCGCCCTTCGGCGGCTTCTTCGGCAAATACTTCCTTTTCGCCGCGGGCGTCCAGGAAGGCCTGCTCAGCGGCCGGGTCTGGCTGCTGGCCCTGGTCGCCTTCGCCGTGGTGATGAGCATCGTGTCGCTCTTCTACTACCTGGTCATCATCAAGCAGATGTACATCGAGCCCTCCGCGGACGAGGCGCCGGTGGCGGCGCCCGCCGCGGCCCGCATCGCCTTGGGCCTTTGCACCCTGATGATCCTGGTCACGGGCGTCTATCCGTCCCCCATCCTGGACTGGTTGAAGCAGGCCCTGCCCTAAAGGCCGGAGGCGGATCCGCGCCCAGGGGAGGCCCCGCGGGGTCTCCCTTTCCGTTTTCAAGAAAGACCGCATGCCGATCTCCGAAAAGACCGCCCCCTCGCAGGAAGTGAACCGTGTCTGAGCAGGCCAAGGCCGTCGCCGACGAATCCGTCCTTGCCGCCGCGAAACCCGCGGTGCGGGACCCCTTGGCGCGCATCCTGGGCAGCTTCAAGCTGACCCTGAGCCTCTTCGCCCTGCTGGGCCTCTTCTCCGCCTTCGGGACCTTCATCCCCCAGGGCGACGAGGCGCCGCGCATCGCCCAGCTCTACGGCGACAAGGCCTACAAGCTGGCCATGCAGCTGGGCCTGGACCAGGTCTACCATTCCTGGTGGTTCATCATGGTGCTGGCCATGATGGCCCTGAACCTGATCATGGTCACCTGGGTGCGGGTGCCCCATGTCTGGCGCATCTCCCGCGAAACCGACGCCGTCCTGCTCAAGGACCCCCTGGTCCCCAAGACCGCCTTCACCCGGGTCTGGGACACCCCCCTGCCCCCGCTGGAGGCCCTGGACCGCGCGCGCCGCTCGCTGCAGCTGGAATTCCCGCGCCTGGCCCAGAAGGAGGGGCCCAAGCGCAGGCTCCTGGTCGGAGAGAAGCACTTCCTGTCCCTGTGGGCCGCCCACATCGTGCACCTGGGCCTGCTGCTGCTGCTGCTGGCCGGCGTGCTGAAGATCCTCTTCGGCTCCAACCACAACGTCATCGTCAAGGAGGGCGGCCAGAGCGCGGTCCCGGTGGAGCAGGTGCATTGGGGCCTGCATGTGCGCCGCCTGGACCTGCCCTTCGGCCTGAGCCTGCCGCTGCCGCTGCTCTACGAGCGCAGCCTGGACAACGCCGACTTCCAGATCTACCTCGACAAGTTCGACGTCCGCTACTACCCAGGCACCGCCTCCCCCAGCCTATTCCGCTCCGACGTCAAGATCATCCGCAACGGGGAGATACAGACCGCGGCCTCCATCCTGGTCAACTCGCCCCTGGCCGTGGACGGGCTTTTGCTCTACCAGGCCTCCTGGGGTTATGATGGGCTCTACTCCGCCGAGTTCGAGGTGCAGCTGCCCGGGGAGACGGAGCGCCTCGACATCCGCGCCCCCTACCTCCAGCGCATCAAGCTCCTGGACACCGGCTGGGAGCTGGAGGTCATGGACTTCTACCCCGACGCGGGCATGGCCTCGCCGGGCGTCCTGCAGAACAACAGCGACGACCTGAACAACCCGGCCATCCGCGTCCAGTTCTGGAAGCACGGGGTCGAGAAGAGCCTCACCTGGTTCGTGTACGCCATGCCGGACATCCAGATGGCGAAGGTGCCCGGGCTGAAGCTCTACGGCAAGACCGTGGACCCGGTCCCCTTCACCGTGCTCCAGGCCAACGCCGACCCCGGCGCGCCCATCGCGGCGCTGGGGGCCTTCCTGGTCGTCTTCGGCGTGTTCTCGGCCTTCTACCTGTTCTACCGCAAGGCCTGGGTGCTGGTGGAGCCGCTCGAGGGCGGGGGCAGCCGGGTCACCCTGGCCGGCTTCGTGCGCCGCAACAAGATCGCCTTCCAGCGCGTGTTCACGCGGCTGGGGCAATCCCTGGATGAGGGCCTGAGCGCCGAGCCCAAAACCACCCTGGAGACGCAAGCATGAACCCCCTGGACAACGGCTTCCAAGACGCCTTCAGCCAAGGCTTGTTCCTGGCCCTCTTCGTGCTGCAGGGCGTCACCTGGGGCTTCTACCTGGCCTACGCCCTGACGAAGAAGGACTGGCAGTATGCCTGGGCGCGCAGGATGCTGTGGGCCTGCGTGGCCTGGAACGTGGGCGCCCTCATCTACCGCTGGGCCGTGGCCGGGCACGCGCCCTGGGCCAACCAGTATGAGAGCGCCACGATGGTGGCCTTCGGCGTGCTGGCGCTCTTCTCCTACTTCGAACGGGAGGCCAAGCTGCCGATCTTGGGGCTCCTGGTCCTGCCCGCGGCCATGGTGGCCATCGCCGCCGCCAACCTGCTGCCCGAGGAGTACAAGCACATCTCACCGCTCATGCCGGCCCTGCAGAGCTACTGGCTCAAGATCCACGTGTCGTGCATGCTGACCAGCTACGGGGCCTTCGCCAGCACCTTCGCCCTGAGCCTGCTCTACCTCATCAAGACCGGCAACTGGACCCGCAAGACCACCTGGATCGCCTTGGCCATCGCCTCCCCGCTGGCGGGCTGGTTCTTCGGCTACGTGCACCAGAGCGCCCGCAGCGACTTCTGGAACTGGCTCATGGCGGCCACGGGCGGCACGGAGCTGGCCTACGGCGACACGGCCAAGGCCTACGCCATCTGCGCGGCCGGGGCCCTCGCCATCGGCATGCTGCTGGCCTTCGCCCTGCAGTTCCTGCCCCAGCGCCTGATGGACTCCGTGCCCGACGCCGGCACCCTGGACGAGCTCAACTACCGCAGCGTGGCCATCGGCTTCCCTCTGCTGACCCTGGGCATCATCCTCGGGGCGGTGTGGGGGCACCTGGCCTGGGGCCGCTACTGGGGCTGGGACCCCAAGGAGACCTGGGCCTTCATCAGTTGGCTGATCTTCGCCTTTTTCCTGCACATGCGCGTGTTCGGCGGCTGGGAAGGCCGCAAGATCGCCTGGGTCGGGCTCATCGGCGCCGGCTCCATCGTCTTCACCTACTGGGGCGTCAACTTCCTGCTGTCCGGCCTGCACGCCTACGCGAAGCCCTGATCGATAGTCTCTGAAAGGGAAGCCATGCGCGCTGCACCGCCCGCCCTCTACCCGGCCACCCTGGACCTCAGCGGGTCCCAGGTGGTGGTGCTGGGCGCCGGGGCCGTGGCCCTGCGCAAGCTCAAGGGCCTGCCCAAGGGCCTGGGCCGCGCTCTCGTCGTGGCCCCTGAGGTTTCGCCCGCGCTGAGGGCCTGGGCCCGTCCGCGGCCCTGGGTGAGGATCCTGCGGCGCGGATTCGAGCCCCGCGACCTGAAGGGCTGCCGCCTGCTGTTCTGCTGTTCCGACGACGAAACGGTGAACAGCCTGGCCGCGCGCCGGGCCCGCGCCGCGGGCGTCTGGGTCTGCCAGTCCTCCCGGCCCGAGCAGGGCGACCTGCGGGTGCCCGCCGTGGCCCGCGCCGGGGGCCTGCGGATGACCTTGAGCACCGGGGGCGCCAGCCCCGCCATGGCCAAGGCTTTGCGCTCCCATTTTGAATCCCTGTTGCGGGCTTCGGACCTGGCCTGGTTCCTCCGCCGATTGGAGGCCCTCCGTCCCGCCATGAAGTCCGACCCGCAATTCAAGGCCCGCCTCCTGCGGCGCCTGATCGTCCCAGAAGTCCTGTCCCGCGTGCTGGCCCGCCGGAGCCCGGCCGGCCGCCGCGGCCTCCAAGCCCTGTTGAAACCATGACCGACATCCGTCCCGCGTTCTTCTGGCTCTATGAGGCGGCCTTCGGGCTGCAGCTGCCCGCGCTCGCCCTCTTCCTGAGCTACGCCTTCAAGCCGAAGCGCTCCCTGGCGCTCGCGGCCACCGCCTTCCTCGCGGCCTCCCTGCTCGCGCACCTGGTCTTCACGGCCCTGCTGGCCCTGAACGCGGGCCGCCTGCCCCTGACCAACGGATTTGAGGCCGTATCGGCCTGGGGCCTGGCCCTCACGGCCCTGGTCGTGGAGGTGGAATGGCGCCACCGCTTGGGGCTTCTGGGCGCCTTCCTGGCGCCCCTGAGCGCCGCCACCCTGCTGATGGGCTTCCGCTTCGCGCAGTCCGCGGACCAGGCCATGCAGGGCCTGGGGGACGCCTGGCTGCTCACCCACGTGGCCCTGGCCATGCTCAGCTACGCCCTGTTCACCGCGGCCGCGGGCGCGGCGGGCGCCTACCTGGTGCAGGACGGGCAGCTGAAGTCCAAGCGCATGGGCGCCCTGTTCTATGAGCTGCCGCCCCTGGGCGAGCTGGAGTCCCTGCTGGCCCGGCTCGCCGGCGCTGGCCTGGCCTCGCTGGGCCTGGCGGTCGCCACCGGCTTCGTCTGGCGCCTGCGCCTGGGGCTCCCCTTGTTCTCCGCGGACCCCAAGATCGGCTTCAGCCTCGGCATGGCCGCGGCCTACGCCCTGGGCCTCGCGGCCCGCTGGCGCGGCCCCATGAAAGGCCGGCGCTTCGCCTGGCTGTGCGTGCTGCTCTTCGTGACGCTCTTCTTCGGCGTCTACCTGGTCGACCTCTATTTCGGCGGGCACGCCTTCCTGCGCCCGGGGGGCGCCTGATGGCCCTCCTGATGGCGGGCGTCTCCCACCGCAGCGCCGGGCTCGAACTGCGCGAAGCCCTGGCCCTGGACGGGCGCATGGACCAGGCCTTCGGGCTCCTCAAGGGCTCCGGCCTGGAGGAAGTGGTCCTGCTGAGCACCTGCAACCGGGTGGAGGCCTACGCCGTGGCGCCGGACGCCCAGTCCGCCGCGGCGCGCATGCGGGCCTTTTTCGAGGGCCTGGCCCCGGGCCGCCAGGCCCAGGTGCGCAAGGCCCTCTACGGCGCCCACGACCAGGACATGCTGTGGCACCTCCTGCGCGTGAGCGCGAGCCTCGACTCCATGGTGCTGGGGGAGGCCCAGATCCTGGGCCAGGTGAAGGAAGCCTATGAGACCGCGGTGCGGGCGGGCTGCGTGGGGCCGCTCTTCCACGGCGTGTTCCAGAGGGTCTTCGCCGCGGCCAAGGAGGTGCGCAACTCCACCGAGATCGGGCGCCACCCGGCCAGCGTGCCCAGCGTGGCGGCCCAGGTGGCCGAACGCCTCTTCGGGGACCTCAAGGGGCGCGCGGTGCTGGTGCTGGGCGGCGGCGAGATGGCGGAGCTGACGGCCGAACACCTGTTCTCCGCGGGCGCGGACCGCCTGATCTTCTGCAACCGCTCGTACCCCAAGGCCCGCGCCCTGGCCAACCGCTACAAGGGACGCGCCCTGGGCCTGGAGCGGCTCGACGCCGCCCTGGCAGAGGCGGACGTGCTGGTGTGCTCCACCGGCGCGCCCCAGGCCCTGGTCCGCGTCGACGCGGCCCGCGCGGCCCAGCAGGCGCGCCACCAGCAGCCCCAGCTCTTCATCGACATCAGCGTGCCGCGCAACATCGAGCCCGCGGTCGGCGCCCTGGAGCACGTCTACCTCTACAACCTCGACGACCTGGACGCCCTGGCGGCGGAGCACCGCGGCCGGCGCGAGACCGCCAGCCGCGAAGCCGAAGCCCTGCTCAAGCGCAGCCTCGGCGCCATCAACGACTGGATGGCCGTGTCCCGCGTGGCGCCCACCCTCGGCCGCCTCAGCGCCCATTTCGAGGCGGTGCGCGAGGCGGAGCTGGCCCGCGCCTCCGCGAAGCTGGCCCACCTCAGCCCCGAGGACCGGCAAAAGGTGGAGGCCCTGACCAAGGCCATGATGAACAAGCTCCTGCACGCGCCCTTGAGCCGGCTGAAGGCCCAGGCCGGCGGCGAGGGCTCCGCGGCCCTGGTGCGCGGGGCTGAGGAGCTCTTCGGCCTGGATCCGGAGAAGAACCAGTGAAGCGCCTGCGCCTGGCCACGCGGGGCTCGGCCCTGGCCCTGGTGCAGTCGCGCAGCGCGGCCGCGGCGCTGGAGGCCGCGCATCCGGGCCTGGCCGTGGAACTGGTCGTGCTCAAGAGCGAGGGGGACCGGCGCCAGGACGCGCCCCTGTCCCAGGCCGGCGGCCAGGGCTTGTTCACCCGCGTCCTGGAGGAGGCCCTGCTCAAGGGGGAGGCCGATTTGGCCGTCCACAGCCTGAAGGACCTTCCCAGCAGCTTGGCCGAAGGCCTGGTCCTGGCCGCGGTCGGGACCCGGGAGGACTGGCGCGACGCCTGGCTCAGCTCCGGCGCGGCCCTGCCCTGGGACCTGGCCGACGGCGCCCTGGTCGGGACCGGCAGCCCGCGCCGCCGTGCCCAGCTGGCCCTGCGCCACCGCGGCCTGCGCTTCGCGGAATTGCGCGGCAACGTGGACACCCGCCTGAAAAAGATCGCGGCCAAGGAAGTGGACGGCGCCGTGCTGGCCCTGGCCGGGCTCAAACGCCTGGGCCTGGCGGCGCAGGCCCGCCACATCTTCACGGAAGCGGAGATGCTGCCCGCTCCGGGGCAGGGCTTCATCGCCCTGGAGACCCTGGCCCAGGGCGAGGCCCGCGGCCTGTGCGCGGCCTTCAACGACCCGCGCGCCGAGGCCGAAGCCGTCTGCGAACGCGCCTTTTTGGAGCGCCTGCAGTCCGGCTGCATGGCGCCCGTGGGGGCGCTCGCCCGCGGAGATGGCCAAGGGCTGTCCCTGGATGTCTTCGTGGCCATCAAGCCCGGGCGGCCCCTGCGCACGCGCATGGACGGCGAGCTCGTCCAGGCCCGCGGCCTGGGCCTGGCTTTGGCGGACGAAGTGCTGGCGGCGGGCCTATGAGCAGGGCGGCCGCGGCCAAGGGCAAAGTATTCCTGGTGGGCGCGGGCCCCGGCGACCCCGGGCTCCTCACTCTGCGGGGCAGGGAAGTCCTCGGCCAGGCCGAGGTGCTCGTCTACGACCTCCTGGCCAACCCGGAACTGCTGGCCCTGGCGCCACCCACGGCCCGGCGCATCAACGCAGGCAAGCGCGCCGGGGCGCATGTCCTGGGCCAGGACGAGACCAACGCCCTGCTGGTGCGCCTGGGCCGCCAGGGCAAGCGCGTGGTGCGGCTCAAGGGCGGCGATCCCTTCGTCTTCGGCCGCGGCGGCGAGGAGGCCCTGGCCCTGGCGGACGCGGGCGTGCCCTTCGAGGTGGTCCCCGGCGTCAGCAGCGGCATCGCCGCCCCGGCCTATGCCGGCATCCCCGTGACCCACCGCGGCCTGGCTTCGGCCGTGGTCTTCGCCACGGGACAGGAGCGCAGCGGGAAGCCCCTGAGGCCCGCGACCCTGAAGGCGCTGGCCAAATTGGACGCCACCCTGGCATTTTTCATGGCCACCCAGTCCGTGGACCGCGTGGCCAGGGCCCTGGTGCGCTACGGCAAGCCCGCCTCCACGCCCGCGGCCTGCGTCATGAACGGCACCCTGCCGGAGCAGAGGGTCCTGCTGACGACCCTGGGGCGCCTGGCGGAGGACATGCGCGGCGGCGGCTTCGGCGCTCCCGGCCTGCTCCTGGTCGGGCCGGTGGCGGCCTTGCGGCAAAGGCTGGCCTGGTTCGAGTCGCGGCCCCTCTTCGGCCGCCGCTACATCGTCACGCGCGCCCGGGAGCAGGCCAGCCGCCTGAGCGCGGATCTGCGGGCCCTGGGCGCCGAGGTCTGGGAGGTGCCGGCCCTGCGCATCGAGGCCCTGCCCCTGGACAAGGCCATGCGCAAGGCCTTGTCCGCGATCGACGCGATGGATTGGCTGGTCCTGACCAGCGTCAACGGCGTGGAGCACTTCTTCGCGCGGCTCTTCGAGGCCGGGCTCGACGCGCGGGCCCTGCGGGGCTGCCGCATCGCCGCGGTGGGCCGGAGCACGGCAGAGGCCCTGGCCGCGCGGGGCCTGAAGGCCGACCTGGTGCCCGCGGACTACGACGCGGAGCACCTCCTGAAGGATCTCACGCCGCGCCTGGCCCGTTCCGGACGCCGGCGCGGGGTGCTGCTGGCGCGGGCCGAGGCGGGCCGCCCCGTGCTCCCCGAGGGCCTGCGGCGCCTGCGCGTCCCCTGCGTGGACCTGGCCCTCTACCGCAGCGCCCCCATCGGCGCGCGGCCCAAGGACGGCCTGGCCGAGGCCATCCAAAGCGGCCGGGTGGACGGCGTCACCTTCACCAGCTCCGGCACCGTGGAGCAGTTCCGCGGCCTCTTCAGCCCCTCGCGCTGGCGGGCCCTGGCCCCGAAGGTGCGCGGGCTCTGCCTGGGCCCGATCACCCGCAAGGCCGCGGAAGAGGCCGGCATCAGCGTGGCGCTGGAGGCGCCCCAGGCGCTGATCGCCTCCCTGATCGAAGCTTTGCTTGGCGTCGACGGAAGGAAAGCCCCGCTCCCCTAAAGGCCCTTTGGAGCCCTTGCAATGACGAGCGCCGAAGCCCCTCTCGCCCCCCGCGAACACCCCTGGATCGCGCCTTTGGCCGGCTGCGCCCTGGTGCTGGGCTTGTGCCTGGCCAGCCTCATGGGCTGGCTCTCGCGCCTGGGGGAGCGCCTTGATTTTTCCTCGGGCGGGCTGGCCCTGGCTTTGGCCGTCCTGGCCCTCGGGCCCCTGGCCTTTTATGGCCTCAGCCTGGAACGCGGCAAAGCCGCCCCCGCCCTGCGTTCGGCCGTCGCGCCCTGGATCCTTTTCGCGGACCTGCACCTCTGCGTCCAGATCAGCGGGGGGCTCGCCTCGCCGCTGTGGAGCGCCTATCCCCTCCTGGCCCTGGTGCTGGCGCGCAACGCGGACGCCTTCAACGCCGCGGCCCTCACGGGCGTGGCCACGGTCCTGGAAGCCTTTCCCTTGTGGATGCAGGCGCACGGCGGGGACGGCGGCGTGGCCGCGGCAGGGGAGTGGTGGCCGCGCGGACTGGCCCTGCTGCTGCCCGCCCTGGGCCTGGGAATGGGCCTCCTGAGCCGGGATCCCCGCCCGGCCGCGGCCGAGAGGGCCGGCCTTCCGGGCCCCATGGAGGAGCCGCGGCCGCGCCCGGCCCCGAGCTCCGCGTCGGGCGCCCCGCCCCCCTCGCCGTCCTTGTTGCCCCTGCCGGAGCTCGCCCTCGGCCTGTCGGACGTGGCGGCGGTGCTGAACCAGGACCTGATCGCGTCCCTGGAGCTGGCCTTCCACGCCCATCCCGCCTGGAACGCCCTGAGCCTCTGGCTGGGCGACGAAAAAGGCGTGGCCCTGCGCTACGCGCGCATCCGGCAGGGCAAGCCGGTCCAGGAGGCGCGGGTGGAGCCGGGCGAGGGGCTGCTGGGCCTGGCCCTGCGCGAGCACCGCGAGCACAAGTTCCTGAACATCGAGCCCCTCTCGCCCGCGGCCGCCGCGGTGCTGCCCTATGCCGAGCCGCCCTACCTAGCCGGCATCCTGAGGGTGCTGGTCCTGGAGAACGAGGGCCGTTTGGTGGGCCTGCTGGCCTGCGACAAGCTGGCCCAGGAGAGCTTCGGCGCGGACGAGATCCACGCGCTGGACGGGCTGAGCCGCCTGCTGATACGCCAGGCCCAGGCCGCGGACCACATCGACCGCCTGCAGGCCCAGGGCGGGCGCACCCAGAAGCTCTATGCCGCGGCCAAGGAGCTGTCCATGGGCCTGGAACGCGAGGACCTGCTGGCGCGCTTCGGAGGGCTCCTGCGCAGCCTGGTGCCCTGCGACTCCTGGGCCTTGGGGATGCGCGAGGAGGAGAACGCCGCGCTGGAGCGCCTGGCCTCGGACGGCTACCGCCGCGACGCGCCGCGGGCCCTGTCCCTGGACCGGGCCGGGGCCCTGGCCGCCACCCTGCAGCAGGCGGACGGGGCCGTGCTCTTCAACAGCGTGGCGGGCGCCCAGGCGCCGGCGGTCCTGCTGGAGGGCCTGGCGGGATCGCCCGGGCACTTCCTCCTGGCCCCCCTGCGCCAGGGCGGGCGCCTGTGCGGGGTCCTGAAGCTGGACCGGGCCGGCGAGCCCTTCAGCGAGGAGGAGCGCGACGCCGCCTACATCTTCGCCACCCAGGCCGCGCACACGCTCGAGAACACGCGCCTCTACTCCCTGCACCGGCGCCTCGCCACCACCGACGGCCTGACCGGCCTGTACAACCACCGCTACTTCCAGGAGCGCCTGGCCCTGGAGCTGGAGCAGGCCCTGCGCACGGGGCGGCCCCTGTCCCTGGGGCTGACGGACATCGATTTTTTCAAGAAGTTCAACGACAACTTCGGGCACCAGGAGGGCGACGCGGTCCTGCGCAAGGTGGCGGCATTGCTGAAGGAAGGCGTGCGCTCGGACCGGGACATCGTCTGCCGCTACGGCGGCGAGGAATTCGTGACCATCCTGCCGGACTGCGACGTGGTGGAGGCCCGCCAGGTGATGGAGCGCCTGCGGGCCTCCTGCGCGGCCAACTTGAGCGGCGGCAACGCCGAGCAGAGCCAGGGCATCACCCTTTCCATAGGCATCTCCACCTTCCCCGCGGCCGCGCGCGAACAGCGCGACCTGATCCATGTGGCCGACGAGGCCCTCTACCGGGCCAAGCACGCCGGACGCAACCGGGTGTGCAGCTTCAAGGACGTTTGAAGCCCCCTGAAGGCCCAGCTTTGCGCTTTGCCGCCTTGGGCATCCAATGGTATCGTGAACGCTTTGCGGCTACGCAGAGAGGTGCCGGACAGTGATCGACTTCAATGATCCCTACTATCTTGAACGCAAGCACAAGGCCGACGAGCTGGAGGCCAAGGGTTTCGCGCCCTACGGCGGATCCTTTGCCCGCAGCCACAGCCTGGACCAGGTGCAGGCCGCCTTCGCGGACAATCCGCTCGTGGAGCACGGCCCGGTGGTGCGGGTGGCGGGCCGGCTGGCGGCCATGCGCATGCAGGGCAAGGCCGGCTTCGCCCACCTGTCCGGGGCCGACGGCCGCCTGCAGGTGTACTTCAAGCAGGACCGCCTGGGCGAGGAAGTCTTCCAGGGCCTGGTCAAGCGCCTGGACCTGGGCGACATCATCGGCGTGGAAGGCCCCGTGTTCAGGACCCGCACCGGCGAGCTGACCGTCGAGGTCGCCTCCGTCGTCCTGCTGGCCAAGGCCCTGCTGGCCCCGCCGGACAAGTGGTCGGGCCTCCAGGAGACCGAGCTGAAGTACCGCCAGCGCTACCTGGACCTGATGGCCAACGAGGAGACCCGGGCGGTCTTCCTGAAGCGCAGCCTGGCCGTGGCCAAACTGCGCGAGGAGCTCAGGGGCCTGGGCTTCATGGAGGTGGAGACCCCCATGCTGCAGGTCCAGCCCGGCGGCGCGGCGGCGCGGCCCTTCGTGACGCACCACAACGCCTTGGACATGGACCTCTTCCTGCGCATCGCCCCGGAGCTCTACCTCAAGCGCCTGCTGGTGGGCGGCTACGACAAGGTCTTCGAGGTCAACCGCAACTTCCGCAACGAGGGCCTCAGCCCCCGCCACAACCCCGAATTCACCATGCTGGAGGTCTACGAGGCCTACGCCGACGGCGCCCGCATGATGGACCTGACCGAGCGGCTGATCGCGGCCATGGCCCAGGCCGCCGGCGTGGGCCTGAAGCTCAGCTACCAGGGCCGGGAGCTGGACCTGACGCCGCCCTTCAAGCGCCTGTCCATGCGCCAGGCCGTGGCGGACTGCGGGGTGGCGGATCCCGCGGCCCTGGACGACGCGGCTTTGGCCGCGCTGCTTCCGGACCTGAGCCCGGCCGCGCGGCGCGCCCTGAACGCGGGCCAGCGCCTGGAGGCCCTCTTCGGCGCCCTGGCCGAGCCCAAGCTGCACGCGCCCGTCTTCATCACCGACTACCCCATCGAGATCTCGCCCTTGGCGAAGCGCAAGGCCGACGACCCCGGCCTGGCCGACCGCTTCGAGCTCTTCATCGCCGGGCGCGAGATCGCCAACGGCTTCTCCGAGCTCAACGACCCCCTGGACCAGTACCGCCGTTTCGAGGACCAGCTGAAGGCCCGCGCCGGCGGCGACGAGGAGGCCCACGGCATGGACGAGGACTTCGTGCGCGCGCTCCTGCACGGCATGCCTCCGGCGGGGGGCATGGGCCTGGGCGTGGACCGCCTGGTCATGCTGCTGGCCGACGCGGCCTCCATCCGCGACGTGATCCTCTTCCCGCACATGCGCCCCCGCGCCGCCGAGCCCGTCCGGGCCGCCGCACCCGAGAGCGGAGGGAAGGCTTGAGCCTGGGCCTCGAAGCCTCCCTCGCCGTCCAGCATCTGGCGCCCAAGCGCCGCCGCGGCTTCATCAACCTGATCGGACTGATCTCCATCCTGGGGGTGGCCGTCAGCGTGTCGGGCGTGATCGTGGTGGTGTCCGTGATGAACGGCTTCCGCCGCGACATCCGCGACCGCATCATCGGCACCAACGCGCACGTGATCGTCAACGCCTACACCAAGGACGGCATCCCCCACTGGCAGCAGCTCTGCGAGCGCATCCGGGGCGTGGACGGGGTGCTGGCCGTGTCGCCCTACTTCCAGGGCCAGATGATGCTCAAGAGCGAGGGGGGCGTCACCGGGGTGCTGGTGCAGGGCATCCTGCCGGACGCGCAGTCCTCCATCGGCAAGCTCAAGCAGGACATCGTCAAGGGCTCCCTGGCGGCCCTGGACCCGGAATCCGCGACCGCGGCCGCCGCCCAGGCCCTGTCCCCGGCCGCCGCGGCCGCGGACGACGCCTCGGACTCGGCCGACGACGCCGGCCCGGCGCCCTGCCCGCTCCTGCTGGGCACGGAGCTGGCCGGGACCCTGGACCTGGGCCTGGGGGACACGCTGGACCTCTTCACGCCGGTCTTCCGCCCCACGGCCGTGGGCCTCATGCCCCGCATGGAGAAGGGGCGCGTGGCCGGGACCTTCGAGACCGGCTACTACGAGTACGACAGCGGCATGGCCTACATGCGCCTGGCCGACGCCCAGCGGCTCTTCGACGCCCCGGGGCAGGTCAACCAGATCGCGGTGCGCACCACCTCCCTGGAGGACGCCAGCCGCGTGCGCGACGCGATCCAGGCCATGGACAACGGCGTGAGCTTCTGGGTGGCCGACTGGCAGAGCTCGAACCAGAACCTGTTCAAGGCCCTGGCCATGGAAAAGATCATCATGTTCCTCATCCTGGGCTGCATGGTCCTGGTGTCCGCGGTCAACATCGTCTCCACCCTGGTGATGGTGGTGATGGAGAAGCAGAAGCAGATCGGCGTCCTGCGCAGCCTGGGCTTCTCCAAAGGCGGGGTGATGCGCGTCTTCCTGTTCCAGGGGCTCTACATCGGCGGCGCCGGCGGCACGCTGGGCTTCGCCCTGGGCCTGGGCGTGTGCTGGATCATCTCCGTGTGCCCGATCAAGATCCCGGGCGGAGGCTCGGTGTACTACATCGAGAACCTGCCCGTGCAGGTGATGGGCACGGACCTGGGAATAGTCGGCGTGGTGGCCTTCGTCACCTGCATCCTGGCGGCGGTCTACCCCGCGTTCCAGGCGGCGGCCCTGGACCCGGTCGAGGCGATCCGCTATGAATGAGGAGTCGCTCAGGGCCACGGGGCTGGTCAAGGACTACAGCAGCAGCGGAGCCTCGGCGACGCGCGCCCTCAGGGGCGTGGACTTCGCGGTCTCGCGCGGCGAGCTCTGCGCCGTGGTGGGGCCCAGCGGCGCGGGCAAGACCACCCTGCTGTACCTGCTGGGGGGCCTGGCGCGGCCCAGCCAGGGCGAGGTCTGGGTGGGGGGGCAGCCGATCTTCCGGCTCGACGACGGGTCCCTCTCGCGCCTGCGCAACCGGCGCCTGGGCTTCGTGTTCCAGTACCACCACCTGCTCCCGGAATTCGACGCCACCGACAACGTGGCCCTGCCCCTGCGGGTGGGGGGCTTGGGCGTGGAGGAGTCCCGCGGGCGGTCCCGCGTCCTCCTGCGCAAGATGGGGCTGGGCGCCCGCCTGGACCACCGGCCCGGCGAACTCTCGGGCGGTGAGCAGCAGCGCGTGGCCGTGGCCCGCGCCCTGATCAGCGACCCGGCGGTGGTGCTGGCCGACGAGCCCACGGGCAACCTGGACAAGGCCAATTCCGAGGCGGTCTTCGCCCTGCTGCAGCAGGCGGCGCACGCCGGCGGACAGGCGGTGGTGCTGGTGACGCACAACGCCGACCTGGCGCGGAGGGCGGACCGCACGGTGCGCATGGAAGACGGAGCCATTCTTTAGCGGAGTCGCGATGCTGGTGAACCTCAACGGAACATTGGTCCCCAAGGAAAAGGCCGTCATCTCGGTCTTCGACCACGGCCTGCTCTACGGCGACGGGGTCTTCGAAGGCATACGCGCCTACCGCGGCAGGGTCTTCCGCCTGGCCCAGCACCTGGACCGCCTCTACGACTCCGCCAAGGCCATCTTGCTTGAGCCGCCCCTGTCCAAGGCCGCCATGCGCGCCGAGATCCTCAGGACCCTGGCGGCCAACGGCCTGAAGGACGCCTATGTGCGCCCCGTGTTCACGCGCGGGGAGGGCGATCTGGGCCTCAGCCCCAGCCAGTGCCGCAAGCCCACCTACTTCATCATCGCCGACCACATCCGCCTCTACCCCGACGCCACCTACCGCGACGGCCTGGCCCTGATCACGGTGCCCACGCGCCGCAACGTGGCCGAGGCCCTCAGCCCCAAGATCAAGAGCCTCAACTACCTCAACAACATCCTGGCCAAGATCGAGGCCGGCCAGCGCGGCGCCCTGGAGGCCATCCTGCTGACCCAGGACGGCTACGTGGCCGAGTGCACGGCCGACAACCTCTTCATCCTGCGCAAGGGGCGCCTGCTCACGCCCCCGACCTGGCAGGGCGCCCTCGAGGGCGTGACCCGGGAGGCCGTCCTGGAGCTGTCCCGCAAGGCGAAGCTGACGGCGGTGGAGGAGCCCATCACGCGCTACGACATCTACACCGCCCAGGAGGCCCTCATGACGGGCACGGCCGCGGAGATCGTCCCGGTCACCTCCCTGGACGGCAGGGCCATCGGCTCCGGCGCGCCCGGGCCCGTGACCAAGAGGCTCATGGCCGCCTTCAAGGCCCTGACCCTGAGCTCCGGGGACCGCATCCCGGCCAAGCCCAAGGGAAGGGCCGCATGAAGGGCGCCGACCGGAAAACGAAGCCCGCGCCCAAGCCGGGGTCCTCCCGCCAGGCGCGCAACCGCACGACGCTGAAGGTCGGCCTGGCCCTGCTCTGCGTGGTGCTGCTCTGCGACCTGCTGGGCGCCTTCGACCTGCTGGAATTCAAGAGCGTGGACCTGCGCTTCGCGGCGCGCCAGCTGGTGCAGGGGCCGCGCCCGATGCAGGTCCCCGCCGCCATCGTGGCCATCGACGACGCCTCGCTCAACGGCTGGGTGGGCAACGACAACCAGACCCACTACATGCCCGACCGCTGGTCCTGGCCGCGGGACTTCTACGGCACGGTGGTGGCCAAGCTCAAGGCGGCCGGGGCCCGCCTGATCGTCTTCGACATCACATTCTCCGAGAGCTCCAAGCGCGACCCCAAGCAGGACCAGGAGTTCGCCGACGCGGTGCGCAAGGCCGGGAACGTCATCTTCATCGAGCGCATCAAGTTCTTCGACGTCGACGGCAACGCCGCCCAGAAGGTGGAGACCCTCATCCCGCCCCTGGACGCGGCCAAGCTCGACAAGGGCTTCATCAACCTCGACAACGCCGGCGACGGCGTCCTGCGCAGCTCCGAGCCCATGCTGTGGGACTCCAACGACGACATGGACTCCGACAAGCCCAACGCGGAGCTGATCGTGCTGCGCCACTACCTGGGCCTGGCGGCGGAGCCCAGCTACGACGCGGCGGACGACACCGTGCGCCTGGGCGACCGGGTCATACCGCTCTACCACCGGGGCGTCGACATCAACTATCCGGGCCCGGCGGGCACGGTGCCGACCTTCCCCTTCCACGACGTGTACAACGGCACCATGGACATGGGCAGCTTCAAGGGCAAGGTGGTCTACATCGGCTCCACCAGCGAGATCCTCAAGGACACCTGGCAGACGCCCTTCTCCCAGAACGGCCAGGCCGATTTCCCCGGGGTCGAGGCCCGCGTCGATTTCCTCGACACCCTCCTGACCCAGCAGTACCTGCGCCACCCCTCGATCTGGTTCGAGCTCGTCTCGGTCCTCCTGCTGGGCCTGCTCGTCATCGTGCTGACCTACCGCATCGCGGCCCTGCCGGGCATCGGGGTGGCGCTGCTGGTCGTGCTGGCCTGGGCCCTGGCCGCGGGCATGGCCTTCATCTCCGGCAACTGGGTGCTGCCCATGGTCTCCCCGATCCTGGCGGTGGTCTTTCCCTTCACCGGCCTGGCGATCTACCGCGGGCGGGAGCAGGAGCGGGAGACCCGCCAGACCCGCCAGATGTTCAGCAAGTACGTCTCCAAGCAGATCGTGGACGAGATCCTGCAGAACCCCGACGCCATCAAGCTGGGCGGGGAACTCAAGGAGACCAGCATCCTCTTCTCCGACGTGCGCGGCTTCACCACCCTGAGCGAGCAGCTCAGCGCGCCCGAGGTCGTGGAGATCCTCAACGAATACCTGACCGCCATGGTGGACATCGTCATCGCCAACGACGGCACCGTGGACAAGTACGTGGGCGACGCCATCATGTCGGTGTGGGGCTCGCCCCTGCCCGACCCCCAGCACCGCCGCAAGGCCCTGCGCACGGCCGTGCAGATGATGGAGGCCCTGGCCAAGCTCAGGGAGCGCTGGCGGGCCGAGGGCAAATCCCTCATCGACATCGGCATCGGCATCCACACCGGCCAGGTGGTGGCCGGCAACATGGGCCACGCCAGCTACAAGATGGACTACACGGTCATCGGCGACGCGGTGAACCTGGCGGCGCGCATGGAGTCCGCCAACAAGGAGATGCGCAGCCACATCCTGCTGACCTCCGACAGCTACCGGGGCTGCGAGGACATGGTGGACGTCATCGTGCACCCGCCCATCCACGTCAAAGGCAAGGACCAGCCCGTGGGAGTGATCGAAGTGATCGGCTGGAAGGGCCAGGGCCGGGCGCCCTGGGCTGAACCCTTGCCCTTGAAGTGAAAATGCGTTAAAGTACAATCGTTTTCAGGCTCGGGGGAGAACGTGGAAAGCGATAGCCACTACGAACGCCTCAAAAAGATCTTCGAGGAAGCCAAGGTTCCGGTGGAGGAGCGGCCGCGCCAGAAATGGGGCGCGAACTACAAGGCCGGGGCCGTGACCTATTCCGTGCTGCGGGTCGCCTCCAACCGATGCGATTTCCTCTTCGACGACCAAGGAAAGCTCGTCGCCGTTTCACAGTAGGCGTCGGCCGATGAACCCCGCTGCTCTTCGCGGGGTTTTTTTGCGGACGACAAGACCTAACATAAAACCTGACGAAACGGATTTCACGCCGTAAAAGGGAGCCGCCATGAGCGCCATCGACACCTCAAAGATGAGCAAGGGCAAGGCCGATGCCATGGAAGTCGCGGAGGACAGCCGCCAGACCGCCTGGGAACACCCCAGCTTCGCGGGCGAGCTGTTCATGGGCCGTTTCAGGCCCGACCTGGTGTGGCCCTACCCGGCCCAGAACGAGCAGGACCGCCGCGACGGCGACGAGCTGCTGGGCCGCCTGGAGGCCTTCCTCAGCGCCAAGGTGGACGCCGAGAAGATCGACCTGGACCAGGAGATACCCGCCGAGGTGATCCGCGGCCTGGCGGAGCTGGGCCTCTTCGGCATGAAGATCCCCAAGGAATACGGCGGGCTGGGCATGAGCCAGGTGAACTACAACCGCGCCATCGCCCTGGTGGCCAGCCACTGCGGCAGCACTGCCGTGTGGCTGTCCGCGCACCAGTCCATCGGCGTGCCCCAGCCGCTCAAGCTCTTCGGCACCCCCGAGCAGAAGCACGAATGGCTGCCCAAGTTCGCCAAGGGCGCGGTGTCCGCCTTCGCCCTGACCGAGCCGGACGCGGGCTCGGATCCGGCCAAGATCGCCACCACGGCCACGCCCGTGGAGGACGGGGAGGCCTACCTCCTCAACGGCGTCAAGCTGTGGTGCACCAACGGGCTGGTCGCGGACTACATCGTGGTCATGGCGCGCACGCCGGACCTGGTGGCCAACGGCAGGACGAAAAAACAGATCACGGCCTTCGTGGTGGACACCCGCACGCCCGGATTCATCGTGGAGCACCGCTGCCGCTTCATGGGCATACGGGCCATCCAGAACGGGGTCATCCGCTTCGACAACCTGAGGGTGCCCAAGGAGAACATCCTGCTGGGACTGGGCAAGGGCCTGAAGCTGGCCCTGATGACGCTCAACACCGGGCGACTGACTCTGCCGGCGGCCTCCTCGGGCGCGGCCAAGAAGTGCCTGGCCATCTCCCGCATCTGGGCGGCCAAGCGCGTGCAGTGGGGCGCCCCCATCGCCGAGCACGACGCCGTGGCGCAGAAGATCGCGCAGATGGCCGCGGCCGCCTTCACCATGGAGAGCGTGACCCTCTACGCCTCGGCCCTGGCGGACCGGGGAGGGGCGGACATCCGTTTGGAAGCCGCCATGGCCAAGCTCTTCTGCAGCGAATGGGCCTGGAAGATCGTCGACGAGACCCTGCAGATCCGCGGCGGCCGGGGCTACGAGACCGAGGGCAGCCTGCGCGGCCGGGGCGAGGACTCCTGGCCCGTGGAGCGCATGCTCCGCGACAACCGCATCAACCTCATCATCGAGGGCTCCAGCGAGATCATGCGCCTCTTCATCGCCCGCGAGGCCCTGGATCCCCACCTGCGCGCGGCCGGCGTGCTGGTCAACCCCAAGGCCGCCAAGGGCGCCGGGGACCTGGCGGCCGCGGCCCTGAAGGCGGGCCTCTTCTACGCCGGCTGGTACCCCCTGCTGTGGCTGCCCACCCTCCCGGGAGAGGGCGGATACGGCCGCCTGGCCGGGCACGTCACCTGGGTGCGCCGGACCTCCAAGCGCCTGGCCCGCAACCTCATCCACCTGATGGCCCTCAACGGCCCGGCCCTGGAACGGCGCCAGGTGCTCCTGGGGCGCGTGGTGGACATCGGCGTGGAGCTCTTCGCGGTGTCCTGCGCCTGCGCCCGCGCCCGCCACCTGGCCGCGCAGGAGGGCAAGCCCGAGGCCGTGGACCTGGCCGACGCCTACGCCCGCATGGCCCGGCGCAAGGTGCGCGAGCTCTTCAAGGGCCTGTGGTGCAACGACGACAAGGACCGTTACCGCCTGTCCAAGGCGGTGGTCGAGGGGCGCTACGCCTGGCTCGAGGACGGGGTCATGCCCACGCGCTAGTTTCGTTGCTGGCTAGCCCCTGGCGGCTTTTTTGTGCTAAAATCCTCGTTCCGAATACCGTCCAGGAGGCTAGGAAGTGGTGCTTGAATTATTGAAGAAAGTCTTCCCCAGCAAGAACGACCGTGAGATCAGGCGCCTGCGCCCGCGGGCCGAGGCCATCGCCGCCCTGGAGCCGAAGTTCGCCGCCTTGAGCGACGCCGAGCTGACGGCCATGACCGCCGAATTCAGGGACAAACTCAGCCACGGTTTCAGCCTGGACGACATTTTGGAGGAGGCCTTCGCCGTCGTGCGAGAGGCCGGCAAGCGCACCCTGGGGCTGCGCCACTACGACGTGCAGATGATCGGCGGCATGGTCCTGCACGAGGGCAAGATCGCGGAGATGCGCACCGGCGAGGGCAAGACCCTGGTGGCGTCCCTGCCCGTCTACCTCAACGCCCTTTCGGGCAAGGGCGTGCACGTCGTCACCGTGAACGACTACCTGGCCCGCCGCGACTCCCTTGGCAAGGGCGACTTCAAGGGCATGGGCGAGATCTACCGCTTTTTGGGACTCAGCGTCGGCTGCATCATCCATGACCAGCCGCCCGACGTGCGCCATGCGGCCTATATGTGCGACGTCACCTACGGCACCAACAACGAGTTCGGCTTCGACTACCTCCGCGACAACATGGTCAACTACGCCCAGCACCGGGTCCAGCGCAAGCTGAACTTCGCCCTGGTCGACGAGGTCGACAGCATCCTGATCGACGAGGCCCGCACGCCGCTGATCATCTCGGGCCCGGCCGACGAGAGCACCGACAAGTACGGCCGCGTGGACGCCCTGATCCCGCGCATGGCCAAGGAGACCCACTACACCATCGACGAGAAGGCCCGCAGCGCCATGCTCACCGACGACGGCGTGTCGATGGTCGAGCAGTTCCTGGGGCTCGAGAACCTCTACGACGACCGCAACACCGTGTGGGTGCACCACGTCCAGCAGGCCCTGCGCGCGCACGTGATCTACAAGCGCGACATCGACTACGTGGTGCGCGACGGCAAGGTGACCATCGTCGACGAGTTCACCGGGCGCCTCATGCCGGGCCGGCGCTGGGGCGAGGGCCTGCACCAGGCCGTCGAGGCCAAGGAGAAGATGGCCATCGAGCGCGAGACGCAGACCCTGGCCACCATCACCCTGCAGAACTATTTCCGCATGTACGAGAAGCTCGCGGGCATGACCGGCACGGCCCTCACCGAGGCCCAGGAATTCCACGAGATCTACAAGCTCGACGTGGTCACCATCCCCACCAACCGGCCCATGGTCCGCGCGGACCATCCGGACCTGATCTTCAAGAACCTCGCCGGCAAGTTCAAGGCCGTGGCCGACGAGATCGCGGAGCACCACAAGCGCGGCCAGCCGGTGCTGGTGGGCACGGTGAGCATCGAGAAGAACGAGATGCTCTCCGAGATGCTCAAGCGCCGCGGCGTGCGCCACGAGGTCCTCAACGCCAAGAACCACGAGCGCGAGGCGGAGATCATCGCCCTGGCGGGCCAGACGGGCGCCGTCACCATCGCCACCAACATGGCCGGCCGCGGCACGGACATCCAGCTGGGCCCGGGCGTGGCCGACTTGGGCGGCCTGCACGTGCTGGGCACCGAGCGCAACGAGAGCCGGCGCGTGGACAACCAGCTGCGCGGCCGCTCCGGGCGCCAGGGCGACCCCGGCAGCAGCCGTTTCTACATCAGCCTTGAAGACGACCTCATGCGCATCTTCGGCTCGGACAAGCTGCAGGGCATGATGGGCACCCTGGGCATGACCGACGACGAGGCCATCGAGCACCCCTGGATCAACAAGAGCATCGAGCGGGCCCAGAAGAGCGTCGAAGGCCACAACTTCGACATCCGCAAGCGCCTGCTGGAGTATGACGACGTCATGAACCGCCAGCGCGAGGTGGTCTACAGCCGCCGCCAGGCCCTTTTGGAGGGGGAGGACATCCGCGAGGACGTCGCCGCCATGGTGCTGGACCAGGCGGAGAGCCACTTCGCCCTGCACGTCCCGGCCGAGGCCGACCCCTCGGAATGGGACCTGGACGGCCTGGACCGCTGGTTCGAGGAGTGTTTCCGCCAGAAGCCCCCCCACTGGGAGGGCGAGGCGCGCAAGAAGCTGGTCCGCGACGAGGCCCTGCGCGCCTACCTGGCCGCGGCCGAAACCGCCTACAAGGCCCAGGAGGACCGCCTGGGCGCGGAGGCCCTGCGCGTGCTGGAGCGCCACATCGTGCTGGAGGCCGTGGACACGGCCTGGAAGGACCACCTCTATTCCATGGACCACCTCAAGGAAGGGGTGGGCCTGCGCGCCTACGGCCAGCTCGACCCCCTCATCGAATACAAGCGCGAGGGCTACGAGATGTTCAGCCGCATGATGGCGGGCATCAAGGAGGGCGTGGTCCCCATGCTGCTGCGCATGGAGGCCGTGCACCAGGAGGCCCCGGCGCCGCTTGAGGATCCCCGCCTGCGCCAATACAAGGAAAGCCGGCCCGAGTTCACCCTGGGGACCCCGCCCGCGCCGGGCCAGGCGGAGGCCGCCGTGCCCGTGGGCGTCAACAGGCCCGCGGCCACCACGGCCCCGGCGCCGCCGCCCCAGACCGTGCGCCGCAAATTCCCCAAGGTGGGCCGCAACGAGCCCTGCCCCTGCGGCAGCGGGAAAAAGTACAAGCATTGCCACGGAAACGCCAACGAGGGATCTTGACAGCTATTTTGGAAGGTTTTCTAACTGTTGACAAAATGTGGAAAAGAGGGTAAATTCCGCGCAATGCTTCCCCGTTTGCGTGTCTCCTTACTGGGCTTAGCGGCTGTCCTGGCGGGCCTCTTCCTGCCGGCGTTTGCGCACGCGCAGACTCCGCTGATCCTGTCGCTTTCTTTTGACTCCACTTTTCCAAGCCAGTTCATCGGCACGACCCTGACCGTCGACGTCACCGCCATCTATCCGCAGACCCAGATCAGCGTCAACCCGGTGACCTTCACCGTCGGAACCAACGGTTCCGTGACCCTGAACGGCACCTTTTCGGGCCAAGGCATCTCCGCATCCACGCCGCTGTTCATATCCGACGGCCAGCGGACCTGGGAGTTCACCTCGGCCTCCGGCAGCTCGGTCGTCCTCGACAACGCGGCCCTGCTGAGCGCCGGCCACGCCGGCGATGAGCCCCTGTCCTGGGTCGTGGCAGACTATTCGACGCTGTTCAATTCGACCTTCCAAGCCTACGTCGGCACCTTGATCACGGGCGCGACCGCCGGGACGCAGGTGACGGTGGATGTGGGCCAGTTCGCGCAGCTGTCCCTCTTCGACAACGGCCTCAACTCCGACCACACCGCCAACGACGGCATATGGACGGGGCTCTTCACCGTGCCCAACAACGGCACCGAGGTCACCAACGCCAATTTCTACGGCTTCTTCGAGGTGGCGGACACGGCCTCGTCGAACCAGGATTTCCAGAGCATCAAGACCTGCAGCTTCGACATGAAGCTGCCCGAGATCGTGCTGGAGTCCTCCTCCACCACCAACAGCAACTACAACGGCGACCTGTACCTCTCGACCTTGTGCCAGGGATGGAGCGCGGCCAATCCGGCCAACGTCATCGCCAGCAGCGCGCAGGCCCAGTTCAATTTCACGGTGAACAAGCCCAACACGATCGTGGACGTCTCCATCTCCTCCAACGGCAGCTGGTCCATGGTCACCAAGAACCTGCCGTCCTACATCTTCGCCAACAACGCGGCCTCCTTGGCCGGCCAGGACTACTGGTCCGGGGACGACGGCAACCAGAATTTCGTCTATGACGGCATCTACACCGTGACCTACAACATCCACGACACCAACGGCCTCTACGGGATACCCGTCACCAGCCAGATCAAGGTCGTGTCCCTGAAGCTGAGCATCAGCAACATCACGCTGACCCCGCCGTCCATCCCCACCGCGCCGGTGATCACCAACGGCAGCCTCACCGACGTCAACTACACCGTGAGCCTGACGAACGACTCCGCGGACTATGTCGCCATGAACAAATCCCTCGAGGTCCTCGGCTGGAAGGATGCCGGTCAGACGAGCTCGACCTTCCTTACGAACTACGGCAACGTGACCACGGTGGCCATCAACGGCATCAATTCCGTGTCGGACGCGGAGTCCACGATCTGGACCTACAACCAGCCGGGCACGCTCAGCGCGGGGGGTGCCTTCACACCCTTTGCGGCGGGTACGGATTCCTCTGACTGGGACACTATAGAGGCGAGCTTCCTCTATCCTTTCCTGGCGGCATACTCGGAGGACCAGAACATGGTACCCGAGTCGGTTAACAACGAGGTCTGCGTCACCAGCACGGCCCAGCCCAACATCATCGATTTCTCGGTGGGCACCACCGTGATCAGCGGCGACGGCGACAAGGGGAACGACTGGCTGCCCAAGGGCTTCAACGCTTTGGGCGGGGTCAACGGCAACTATCCGCTTTACGCTGCCGGAGGCTTTATCTCCTCCCTGCAGCCGGCCACGATCAGCGCCCAGGACGGCTACGACTGGTACGGCTCGACGCCGGCCCAGGGCAATTACCGCCTAGACCTGCAAAGCACGCTGACGGGCCTTGCCTTCAGCGGCACCTTCGGAAGCACGCCGAGCGTTGTGGATGCCTGTGCCCCCACCGCTGCGGCTGCGTACGTCGCCGACGCGTTCCATTTCTGGCCCCAGACCCAGCAGGATGTGCCCTCCGGCGTGATCTGGGGCACCCCTCAGGGCGACGCCATCAGCACCCAGAACACCTCGGCCATCTTCTCGGTCCAGAACGGCGGCGGGACCACCAGCGACAACACGCCGCCGCAATACATCAGCTCCAATCCGCCCACCAACGGGATCGAGCAGCCCGAGGTGTACTCGGCCTCGAACCCCCTGTGGGTGCAGTTCCAGGACCTGACCACCGCCTTCAACACGGCCGGGAGCGTGTCCTACGCCACCCTGACCGGCCCCAATGGCATCACGATCGGCGGCAGCTCCAGCACCAACGGCGGCAGCATCAGCAACACCGGCGGCAACGGCCTGGTCGTGTACTTCTACCCCAGCGCGCCCATCGTCAACGGCGGGAATTACACCCTGGAAGCATTCACCTGCAACTCCAACGGCCTTTGCGCCGAGCAGACCGTTCCCTTCAGCGTGTTCGACACCGCCTCGCCTGAGATACAGGCCAACGGCGTGGTCCTCTTCGACACGAACAACAACCAGTATCCGCTCAGCCTCTGCCAGAGCGGCGTCCCCGGCCCCTACCAGGACATCTCGAAGGTGTCGGTGAGCATACAGATGCCCCCCACCTCCAAGAACACCATCGAGTGGGGCGGCTGCAGCGTGTCCCTCTACCAGGTCTCGGTCACCGCCTCCGGCGACGTCAAGCAGCCCGTGAACATGACCCTGGTGTCCACCGGGAGCCTGGGAACCCAGGGCACGATGGACTCCCAGATCAGCCCCGCCATCGACAGCGCCGGGCTTTGGGAGGTGGACACCTTCACCGAGAGTGTGGATTCCTCGCTCAACCTGCACCCCGGGCCCGCCCTGCTGTCCGCGCCCTGCTCCAACAACCCCCAGTTCAGCACCGCCGGCTGCCTGACCTGCGTGAGCCTGCTCTATCCCAACCAGGAGCTGGCCATCTCCGGAGAGACGCCCATCACCATCACCAGCTCCGCCACCGGCCTGACCATGACCACGGCCTCGGTCGAGGCCGTCAAGCCCACGGCCTTGCCCGCGGCGCCGGGCTACGACTTCCTGCAGAGCACCAACGATTCCGCGCTGGGCTTCGAGGTGAACGCCAGCGGCAGCCCCTTGGGGACCTCCCTGGCCTGGTCCTATCCCCTGGCGACCCCGGTGGACTTCACGCTGTACTACAACAGCAGCGACCTCGGCGCGATCACCGCCACGGCCGGCAGCTCCGCGGCCAGCGACCTGGTGGTCCTGGGCTACAACAACGGCTCCTGGAGCGCGATCTCCGGCGTCAACATGCCGACGAGCCCCACGGCCAGCAACAACGCCTGCAGCTTCCAGGCCCCCAACGGCGCCACCGCCGATATTTACTACGCTCTGGCCTACGCCCAGAGCCTGACCAACACGCCGGTCGCCACCGGCACGGTGTCCCCGGCCTCCACGCCCACGGCCATCAGCCTGCCCAACACCCGCGCCTTTGACCCCTGGAATTCGAACCCGCTCTACCAGAAGGCCCGCTTCTACTATTCTTCGGTGGCGCCGGCC
>Ga0210388_10000093_pt1 | contig 111886 bp, 108 predicted proteins | sample IncBWC19OmetaG_FD_155485 | JGI IMG/M metagenome (GOLD analysis project Ga0210388, IMG submission 155485) | Forest soil microbial communities from Barre Woods Harvard Forest LTER site, Petersham, Massachusetts, United States - Inc-BW-C-19-O ... | reverse complement strand
CTCACCGAGAGTATCGGCATGCATAAAGAAAGAATGAACGCGGCGAGGCCTCCCCTTGCCGCGTTTCGCTTGTAAGCCTCTTATGTTCGGTGTTTCTCCGCTCCGCATTTGCAGCCATGCGGCTTGATGAATTCTTCAAAATATTCCTGGCCGTAATCGATCGTGAGTTCTTCGCCGGGGAAAATGTCCCGCATCGCATACAAGAGTATCTTTTGCTCATCCTCGAATGCCTCGACATTCGGCACGCATGAATGGTTGAGCCAGCGGCCGTGGTTGGATTGATCTTCGCCGTCGAGCGTCACCTTGTCGTCTATTTCAAAAAGATACTTGCTCTTGGATTCATCCGCCTGCTCCGCAGAGAGTTTCGTGCCTGTGTATTCAACGATGAAATCGCCCTGCGAGATCTCGGCACGCGCAAAGAGTCCCCAGCCCATGCCGGGAGACTCACGGATTTCAAACCTGGGATCCATTCCATTCATATCTTTTCGTACTGGTATTTTTAATGCATACTGTCGCAATGGACAAGCGGGAACGGGTCGAAACTGGTAGCTACAAGGGCGTCCGCGATTTTTATCCGCAGGACCAGTTCTTCCAACGCTACCTTTTCGAGCATATGGAACGCGTGTGCGAACTCTACGGGTACGAAGAATACAGCGCGAGCGTCCTCGAGCCCGCAGAATTATACCGCAGCAAAACGAGCGAAGAGATCGTGAACGAACAAACGTATACCTTTACCGACCGCGGAGAGCGCGAAGTGACGCTGCGACCCGAAATGACGCCGACGCTCGCGCGTATGGTCGCCGCGCGCCTGCGCGAGACGCCGATGCCAGCACGATTGTATTCGATACCCAACGTCTTTCGCTACGAACGTCCGCAAAAAGGACGCTTGCGCGAACACTGGCAGCTCAATGTCGACCTCGTCGGAGTCGAAGGTATCGAAGCGGATGCGGAAGTCATTGCCGTTGCGCACGGCGTCCTGCGCTCACTGGGCGCCGACGAACGGGATTTTGAGATACGCGTTTCTGACAGACGCATTTTGGATACTATCTATAACTCGCTTGGCATTGCGGAGGATATGCGCGCGAGCATCACTCGCCTGCTTGACGGACGACAAAAAATGGAAAAATTCGAAGAAGCGCTCGCGAAAGTGATCGGAAATGCCGAGCAAGCCGCCGGCTTGATCGAAGAGATCGACCGGGTCACGTCCACCAAATACCTCGAGGACCTGCGCATCCAGCTCGAACACATGGGCGTCGGCAACATGATCGTCGACACCTCGATCACCCGCGGATTCGATTACTACACCGGCATGGTCTTTGAGATATTCGACACCTCGCCGGAGAACAAACGCTCGCTCTTCGGCGGCGGCCGGTACGACAATTTGCTTTCGATGTTCGGCGCGGAAAGCGTTCCCGCCGTCGGCTTCGGCATGGGCGACGTGACAGCGCGTGATTTTCTCGAAGCGCACAACCTAATGCCCGCGTACGCGCCAGCGACCGAGCTCATGGTCTGCGTCGTCGAGAAATCGGCAACGCAACACGCGATCGCGCTCGCGCAGGACCTTCGCCGGCAGGATATTGCTGTGGCGGTGAATTTCTCCGGCAAGCGCGTCGGCGACCAGGTTCGCGACGCCGACAAAATGAAGATTCCCTTCGTCATCGTGGTCGGAGAAAAGGAGCGCGACTCCGGACGCTACTCGCTCAAGAATCTGGAAACCGGCAAGGAAACCGTTCTCGCGGCCGACCGGATCGCGGAACATTTGTTCTCTGCACTCGAGTAGGAACGCCGGGCACAGCGCAGGTTTTGAGGAGACACGACATAATTTTCTGCTGAAAATTTGCTTTTCTCGCGCCGTCGCGCTGCGAAGGTCTCCTCAAAACCTGCGCTGTGCCCGGCGTTCCTCGTTTGCTATACTCCCGATGTGCGGATCATTACGTTCGACATCGAGACCGCCAACTGGTTCAACGAAACGGGCGGCAACGACCCGGCTGACCTGCAGATCGCGGTCGTCGGTGTTCACGATTCCGAAACGGATTCCTACACAAGCTACCTCGAGTCCGAACTCCCGAAACTCTGGCCCATACTCGAACGCACGGACATGCTCGTCGGGTACAACTCCGACCACTTCGACGTTCCTCTTCTCAACAAGTACTACCCGGGCGATCTCACCCGCATCAAATCGCTCGACCTGATGATCGAGGTACACGCGGTGCTCAATAAACGGCTCCGACTCGACGCGATCGCCGAAGGAACGCTCGGCGAGGGCAAATCCGGCGACGGCTCGAAGTCGCTGCAGTGGTGGCGAGCGGGCGAGATCGACAAAGTACGCGAGTATTGTCTCAAAGACGTTGAGCTCACGAGAAAGATATTCGACTACGCGCTCAAGAACGGTTCAGTGAAATACAAAGAACTCGGCGGCATTCGGGAAATAAAGCTCGATGTCTCCAAATGGCTTCTCCCGAAAAGCACCGCGATGACGTTCTCGATGGGATTCTAGTTTTGTGCCCAGGGCCAGACTCGCACTGGCGACCCTTCGCTCTTCAGGCGAATGCTCTAACTAACTGAGCTACCTGGGCTAGTGAGGAACAAAGAGAGAATATCATAATTCTCTCTTTTTCCGAGCGACGCCCATGAAAGCTTTGCTTACCTGGGCTTCTATCGAACGAAATGAGAATACCTTATTGCGCTGTCGTCGTCGAGCCGCCGAAACGCGCTTCGAGCTGCTGGAATCCGTTCTCGAACGTCTGCAGCTGGTTCTGCGCCTGCGTATTTGCGCCCTCGACCTTATCTGCGGCCTGCAGTAATTCCTGCACGGTGCCGTTGAGGTACGTCACGTAGAACCAGATGGGCGCGAGAAGAAGCGCCGCATAGATGACGAATTTGATGAATCCCCAGAAGAATGCCCGACGTCGCATGTGGTGGAGCAATTCATTATTGGCCCGCGAAAGCTTCAATATTTCGTGCAGCATTTGATCGTTGTTGGTCGGCTCCATAATGAAATTATAGTATCATGCGTCTGCCGTACCAACGGCCCCCATAGCTCAATGGATAGAGCAGTCCCGTCCTAAGGGAAAGATGTGAGTTCGATTCTTGCTGGGGGCATTCAACAACGGGAGGTGGACAACGTAATTTGAGAAAACGCAGCAATTGCTACACTGCTTGCATGGAAAAGACGATGCGAACCGCGCTCCTCGCGACGTTCATTTTTATCGTCGCCTACTCGTTGTTCGTTTTCAACGTCCAGCTCGCTGTCACCGACTATTCCGATATTATCGTAGCAACGACATTCTTCTTCACGCTCTTCATCGGCTTTTTCATTTCGCGCCAGAACGACCGCTATTCCGACATCACCGAGATCATCGCGGAGCGCGACGGCTTGTACTCATTCTTGTACCGCGTCTATTCCCTCCTGCCACGCGTCCAGGATAATTTGCGGGAGATCATCAGGAAGCACTACGCGAAAATACTTGAGTCCAACGACTGGGCGTACAACGAATTCCATCCTTCAGATACCATCAGCAGGATCACCAAGGAGATGGGAGGTTTGACGAAAGAAGAGGAAGATTCGATCGACGGTCATTCCTACTATGACGGCATATGGGATGCGATCAAGGAACTTCAGCAGAACCGCAAAAGGATCATTGCAGCGTACTCAGAAAGACTGGCAGGATTCCAGTGGGCGATCGTCTACGTGCTCGGCGTCCTGCTTGCCGTTTCGTTCGATTTCGTCCCCGGGAGCACGATCCTCGTGCAGATTATGAAAATATTGTTCGGAACCTCCGTGTTCATCTCGATCGTTCTTTTGAAGGAGTTGGACAACCTGACGCTCTTCGGAGAGCACGCAGGTAAAGAATCCGCAGAAGACATTTTCCGCATCATCGACGAGAAGGACGCCGCCGAACTGCAGGCGAGGCGGTAGAGAAGGATCGACGTTCTTACGCCGCAACTTCGAGAAGTTCGCGCAATCGGTCCTCGTCGAAGCCGACGACGAGCTCGCCGCCGACATCAATGACCGGAACGCCCATCTGGCCGCTTTTCTGGATCATTTCCTGGCGCTTCGTGAGATCGCTCGCGACGTTGACGTCCGTAAAGGCGATGTGGTTCGCCGTGAAGAAATCCTTCGCCGCGTGGCAGAAGTGGCACGTCGGGGTCGAATAAATGGTTACTTGTTTCTGGTCAGCCATACGATTGAACTTACTTTTATAAGGGAATTATATCACGCCTTCGCGCGCGCAACCTTGAGGGCATTGCCCCACCACGTGAGCTGTTCGAGCAGTCCCTTCGCCTTGTCGTCGAGCGTAGAAAGGACGCTCGGGTCGGCGGGACCGGCCCAGCCAGCAGCTTTCACGAGAACGTCGACCGGGACGTGGACGGTGTTGCGGATAGGCACTAGTTGGAGCTCTACGGCGATCAGGCGAAGCTGCTCGACCGAGCGCGCGCCCATGACGCTTCCATAGCTCACGAAGCCTAGCGGCTTGTTATTCCACTCCTGGTAGACGTAATCGAGGGCGTTCTTGAGAACGGCAGGCATGGAATGGTTGTATTCCGGCGCAATGATGACGTACGCGTCTGCTTCGGCGATCTTCGCGGTCCATTTGGCGACAGCCTCGTTCTTGAACGGCTCTTTCTTTGAACTAGTGGAGACCGGCTCGTCGAAGAACGGCATCGGATAATCGCGCAAGTCCAGGATCTCGGCGTCGATGTCGGGGTTTTTCTTGGTTTCTCCAGAAACCACGCACCAACCTTGTCGCTAAAGCGGCCCTGACGCGTCGAACCGAGGATTACTTTGACTTTTAGTTTGTCCATAAAAATTTCGTGAGGTTTTTAGAGAGTCCATTGTAACGCACTGCTTTACTTTGTAAAGTAGACAGTTCTCTGCTAGCATGTGGATATCTTATGGAACACGCCATGAAGACCTGTCCCGTGGGTAAAGTAGCCGCTTTGGTCGGCGACCCTTGTTCCCTGCTCATCGTCCGCGACCTTTTGGAGAGCCCGATGCGCTTCAGCGAGCTCGAACGTTCGCTCGGCAGTTCTTCCCGCACCCTCGCTAAGAAACTGAAGGTCCTCGAAAAGGAAAAGATCGTGACACGCAAAGAAATGCGCGGCACTCCGGCGTGCGTCAAATACTCGCTCACCAAAAAAGGCGCGGCATTCCACGAAGTCGTTGAGGCGATGCGTTCGTATGGAACGAAATACCTGCGTTGACCATCAGTCAAAGACCTTTCTATGGATGGTGGATTAGATCGAGCTATAAAGCCTAAAACTTTCGCAGCCGATGTAGCGATGCGAACTCTTTTATCCGCGGGCGCTGAGCTGCATGAAGCGCCACGGAGTATTGCCATCGAAGTTACAGAAAGTCCGAAAGAATTTGCAAAAGCACTTCAACTCATGGCCGAGTTGCCTGTTGAGGTCGGGATCGCATATGACAGACGACGAAAAGCACTGATAGCCATGACGGGTGAAGAAGGTGCAGTCATGCATTCTGCCCTCCTGGAAGACACTTCGTTCCGCGAACCGATGATCGAACGTATCGCGACAGGCCCATGGCTGCATAATCATCCTTCGATGGGTGGCGTGGCAAAAGACTCACCCGGCGTTACAGATTGGCAAAGTTTAAGGGAAGCCGCGGGTCAAAGTGGTATTCTGAGGAGCTGGATAATTTCAAAAAACGGGATCACGACGTTTTCGATACCTCCGGATGCTGTAGTCGTCGGTGAGGAAAACGTCAAAAAGGCTTTCGAAGAGATATGGGATTTCGTTGACGAATGCAAAGAGGTCGGCTTATCAGGAGATCCTTCAACATTTACTGAAACCGAAATAAGACAAATCTCGGACCTTGAAGCCGCTTTTGCAGCAAAATTCGGTGGCACTAGCGAGATGATATCTTGGGAAAACTCTGAAAAGATCAAGGAAGCTGCCTCCGCTATCCTGCAACTTTGTAAATAGGCTTGTGCGTTGAGACGCGATTTTTTCCGTAGTATCCTTAGCCATTCTATGGCTGCATCGGGAATGGGAGAAAAAAGCCTCGTATACGAGGACATGCAGGCCGCGACAGGACTCACGATCACCTACACGCCGCGCGGCGACGGCTCGGTACTTTTGGAAGCCGTTGGCGGATTGAAGACCCAAGCCGCGTTCGGAAAAAGCAGGCTCGATGAAGCTCACATTTTATATATGGAGGCGACCGAGCTGCTTCGTTCGCGCGCAAAGATACACCAAACCCACGAACAGATCTGGGAGGCGGTGGCAACATTGTTCGCGATGTTCCGTGGAGAAAAAGTTCCTTCTGCGGCGATCGCCGCAGCGAGCGCGCCGCGGGTTGGCTCCTCTGCGGGGGCCCCGGTGAATAAGCCGATCGACATCGATGGGGTGATGTACGATCGTCTGCTCGTGAAAACACGTCTGATATCGATAGCCGATACGGACATCCTGCCGATCATCAAAGAATACGCGGGTCCGCATCTAAGGCCCGGCGACATGCTTTTCGTGAGCGAAAAAGCACTGACCATCACGCAAGGCCGCGTGGTCGATATGAGCACGATACAACCCGGTCGTCTCGCCTATCTTTTCGCCCGCAATGTTCAGAATAACTTCGGCTCAGCTGACTTCCACGGCTTCGGGCACGGCACGCCGCTCGCGATGCAACTTTTCATTGAAGAGGCTGGCTACCCGCGCGCGATCTTCGCCGCTGCTATTGCTGCCATCACGCGTCCGCTGGGCATTCGCGGTGCGTTCTACTACCTGTGTGGCAAAAGTGCAAAGTCGGTGGACCTTCCGATGTCATTTCTCATCCTCGAATACGCGCACGCCGCAAAACTCGCACCCAAGAACGCTTCCAGTGAAGCGCGACGCATCAAAGCGAAGCTCGGCTGCGAGACCTTCATCCTCGACGCAAATTATCGCGGCGCGTTCACCTTGGGCAAAAGTACGCGCAGCATTTCCGAATCCTTCATTGGCAAACTTTTCCGCGACAATCCGATGGGCCAGTCCGACGAAATGACGCCATTTTGCATCGTGCGCAAAACTTCCTAGCAAGAGCGTTGATCTTTTGTGCGGGTACGGGGAATCGAACCCCGATCTAATGCTTGGGAAGCATTCGTTCTACCACTAAACTATACCCGCTTGCCCTTCGTAGTCTTGGCGAAGTAGGGCGAACGCCGACAACTATACCAAGTCCTTCAATTTCTTTATAGCTTCCAAGTAGTCCGGTTTGACCACGAATAGTCGTCGGATCTCTTCGGTGAGAGTCTCGCCCAAACGTTTAGCTTGCGACGCAAGAATTTCCTCCAAAATATCGACGCTCGCGTACCGGGCCCCCGACCAGTGCCGTAGGTCGAAGTTATGGTGCTCTACCTCGCAATCAATGGTGCCATTTTCGTAGAACCGCACATGGAACTGATCGGTGCCGTCGGAGCGCTTCGAGACGCGCTTGATCAAACCGGCCGTCTGGCCCGGGAGCACTAGCTGCCACCTTGTCCGCCTGAACCCGTTCTTGAGCAGGATATTGAAAAAGGTTTTTTGGTATCGGCCGACTGTTTTGTTGGGGAAACGGCCACGCACGATATGCGGCCGCCACAGTGCCCAGGGATAGACGCGGATATTCTCCTTCACGTCCCGTATGTACGCTGCGACCAGCGTCCGTGATCTCTGGACCATGAGGCTTCATTCTACCACCATGAAAACGCGCTTTTAAGCTTATCCAGGAAGGTCGGGGGTGGGGGTGGCGGGGTGGAACTTGAGTCGACGATGATTATCATATTCTCCCCTTGCTCACCCACCGAATACTCCTGCCGGAGGACCGCTTGCTTGCCGCGAGGCGTCTCAAGCTCGGAGATGTTCTGCTGCAATGTCGTTTGTTGTGCGCTCAGGTCCTTGAGGTTCGCCTGCGATTCCTGGTCGAGCATGGCGGATTCCTGATCCTTCTGCCATGCGCCCCAAACGCTCCATGCAGCAAAGCAAACGACCACGAAGAGCGCCAGAAGTCCAAGTCGCCGCCACAGGAGCCTCGTTGGGTCGTTCCGTTGCCTCAGGGCCGTCATATGCGTATAATGCTAACACTTTCCACGAGGAAACGGACACCTATGAGCTTTCTTTTCGACAAACGCACACGGAAGGTCGTGAACATCCTTTGGGGCGTCATCGCCGTATTGGTCATGCTCGGCATGATCATCTTCTTCGCACCCGGGCTCACGAACCTTCTTTTGGGCCAGTAATCTTGTATCCATGGCAACACTGCACCTTATTTGCGGGTTGCCGGGTTCAGGAAAATCGACTCTAGCAAAGAAAATTGAGTCGGAGCATTCGGCTATTCTTTTGACGCCAGATGAATGGATGGATCGCCTTTATGGAGAAGGTTTCGATGTTGAAAACCGCAATACCGTTGAATCCATCCAGTGGGAGATCGCACAAAAAGCACTGAGCTTAGGAGTCGATGTCGTTCTTGAGTTCGGATTTTGGAGCAAGGATGAGCGAGACCGTTTTCGTCAACGTGCAGCCGAATTGGGCGCAACAACAAAGATATATTTCTTGGATCTGCCTCGCGAAGAGTTATGGCGCAGACTGTCTGAACGTAATGAACACTTGCCACCCCATACATTCAAAGTAACCGAGGCTCAACTCGATGAATGGATCGCGCGGTTCGAAACTCCTACTCAGGAAGAGCTTACTTAATTTCGAGGAAAACTTTAACCCGACATCATCCTCATACAAGGTTGAACCTTGTATAATCGGGACCGTGCAAAGAATCGAAATCGCGTCTGATGAGTTTTATCATATATACAATCGCGGTACTGAAAAGCGAGATATTTTCCTCACACGAAGCGATTACGATCGTTTTTTGGCGTTGATGTATTTATGTAATGGTCCAAAGCCCGTTGACCTCAAGCTACAAGGTTCAACCTTGTACGAAGTATGGAATATTGTACGGGGTGATCCACTTATCGATATCTGTGCCTATTGCTTAATGCCGAACCACTTTCACTTCGTCGTGCGCGAGAAAACCGAGGGAGGGGTCAGCCACTTTATGCAAAAACTCGCCACGGGCTATACGATGTACTTCAATAAACATAGCGAGAGAAGCGGCGCACTGTTTCAAGGACGATTCAAGGCGCGGCATGCGGATACAGACGACTACCTCTCGTACCTTATTGCGTACGTTCACTTAAATCCCGTCAAGCTGATCGAACCTCGTTGGAAGGAAATTGGAATCCAAAATCAAAACGCCGTGGAACAATATTTGAAACACTATCGCTACTCTAGCTATCTCGATTATCTCGGAGATAGAAGAGTTGAAAATACGCTCATAACATCGGGTGCGTTGCCGCAATATTTCGAAGCGCCTAAAGATCTCGAAATGAACATTCGTTATTGGCTGCAAAAGCCAAGCATACAAGGTTCAACCTTGTAATACACTACCCTTCCCGCACGACCTTGAGGAACACATCGTGCGGGATATCAACCTTGCCGCGTGCGAGCATTTTCTTCTTGCCGCGTTTTTGCTTTTCGAGCAGTTTCATTTTGCGTGTGATGTCGCCGCCGTAGAGGTAGCCGGTGACGTCTTTGCGCATCGCGGATTTTCTGCGTGAGGCAATGATGCGACCGCTCACCTTTGCCTGGATCTTTAACTCGAACATTTGCTTTGGAAGAAGCCCTTCAAGCTTCTCCACCATTTGCTCGGCTTCGTAATTCGCGCGTCGTGTCGAAACGATGCGCGCGAACGCCGGCACTGATTCTTCCGCGACAAGTATTTCAAGTTTTACGACATCAGCGGTGCGCATGCCCGTAAGCTTGTAGCCAAGTGACGCGAATCCCGAGGAAACGCTTTTGAGCTTATCGAAAAATCCGCGCATGAGTTCTCGCAATGGCATTTCCGCTTGCAATTCGATCTTGCCATCGGGCAGCGTCTGCGTGTCGCCGACCTTCGCCTCGTGGTCGTAGAGAAGCTGTGAAATACCGCCCACGTATGCAGAAGGCGTGATGAGCGTCACATCGGCCCACATTTCGCGAACCTGCTGCACTGTGCCGTCGTCCGGGAATTTCGCCGGAGAGTAGATCTCCTCGACCTTTCCATTGGTCAATGTGATCTCATACACGGTCGTCGGCTGCGTCACCACCAGATTCAAATTGAACTCGCGGCGAAGTCGCTCGATGATGATCTCGAGATGGAGCATGCCCAGAAATCCGCAGCGGAATCCCCTGCCCATGATGCCGGAGGATTCTTCTTCGTATGAAAGCGACGAGTCCGAGAGACGCAATTTCTCAAGCGATTGTCGGAGGATCGGAAGGTCGTCCTGGCTCTCCGGATACACGCTTGCCCAAATGACCGGCGTCGGCGCCATGTACCCTGAAAGCGCGGGAGCGGGACGTTTGACGCTCGTGACGGTATCACCGACCGACGCGATGCCCGGCTTTTTGATGCCGGTCACGATGTAGCCGATCTCACCTTCCAGGAGTGCTTCGCGCGGCGTTTCATCCGGGCTGAGCGTCCCAACTTCAAGAGCGATAAAATCAGCATCCGCTGCGACAAGCCGTAGCGAGTCGCCCTTGCTGAAGGAGCCCCCGAACACGCGCAAGTACACGATGATGCCGCGGTGGTCCGAGTAGCCGAAATCGAAAATGAGACCTTGCGTGACATCGGTGTGCTTGGGCGGCGGGACGAGCTCGACGACCTTGTCGAGAAGTGCCGTGACACCTTCGCCCGTTTTGCCGGATACACCGAGGACCGTCGATTCGTCGACCCCGAGCAAGAGCGCGAGCTCGCTTTTGATATCGTCGATACGTGCGTTCGGCGCGTCGATCTTGGAAACGACCGGAATGATCACGCGATTCAACTCCTTTGCAACGCCGAGTACCGAAAGCGTCTGCGCCTCCACGCCTTGCGTTGCGTCGACGAGCAAGATAACTCCTTCCACGGCGGTCAGCGCGCGCGAAACTTCATACGAGAAGTCGACGTGGCCCGGCGTGTCGATAAGGTCGAGCACGTACTCGGTTCCGTCTTTTTTCCAATTCATCCGCACCGGCGCCATCTTGATGGTGATGCCGCGCTCGCGCTCCAGGTCCATCTTATCGAGGACCTGCGCCTGCATGTGACGCGGCTCGATCGTGCCGGTGAGTTCAAGCATTCTGTCCGCAAGAGTGCTTTTTCCGTGGTCTATATGAGCGATGATGGAGAAGTTTCGTATGTTCACCTTGAAAATCTATCATTTTATGGCTAAAAACGAAAGAACCGCTCAGGAGCGGTTCTTCACAAGCGGAGCCGAAACAGGTTCGGGACCGCAGTAGTGCCAGCGCTGTTCGGTGCCGCAACTCGGACACGTGTGTTCAGCTTCGTCGTTAGCGTACGTTATATCTGCCGCATCGTGCTCCCAGATGTAGCGACAGTTCGGGCATTTGTGTTTATGCACGTCCGAGCGACGGCTGTTAAGAAGCGCTAACGCAAGTATTCCGAGAACAACAGAGGCAATACCGATCAGATAGCCCATTGGCGCTCCTCCAGTTGGACACTGCTCTGCTTAATAGAATTATCTAATACTATGCAATTTGTCAAATATCTCCAGATCAAACGACATCCGAAGGTTCGACCGCGACAACGGCCGGCGCATCCGCGAATTTGCGCTTGAGCGCGTTCAAGACCTCCCGCAATTCCACACTCTTCAGGACCCAAAGGAGCGCGATCGAAACCACGATACCGACGACGCCTGCAACGAATCCCTGGGTGAAAATACCGATCGTTGTGTTGATCGTGCCGACTTGTCCTGTTGCCGAAAGTATCGAGTACGAGACCGCGCCGCCGATGATGGAGGCTGCAAAGGTCTCGAAGAACAACCGATTGAATCTCGCGTGCGAGACGTTGAAATCGCGGATGAAAAAGACGTATCCGATCAGGAATTCCGCGATCGAGCCGCAGGCATAGCCGAGCGAAAGCATGAGAACGCCCGTGCCCGCGATATCATTCACACGCAAAAGTGCCTCGATGAAATCCTTGAAGAATAGATCGGTGTTGAAAAGCCAAAGGAGTCCGAATGCCGAGACGATCGAGATCCCGATGTCGGCGAGCCCGATATAGAACGGCTTTTTCGTGTTGCCGATCGCGTAGTACGCACGGGAGATGAGGAAGGTGCCGGATTGCGCCAGGAGCGAAATGATGAAAAGCGCGAGTGCGGCTGCAGTGAGACGTGTCGCGTCCCAGTCGAATTGCCCGGCGCCCAGGACGGTGCGCACGATCTGCGCGCGCAACACGATCATGAATACCGTGCATGGCACGGACCAGAAGATGATGTGTCGGAGCGCAGCCTCGGCATAGCGCGTGAATTCTTCCTTCGCCCCCTTCGCGTAGAGCGTGACGAACGTCGGGAACGCAGCGACCGAATACGAAATGCCGATGATCGTGAGCGGGACCGATTGAAGGTTGTACGCGAAGTTGAAAATGGTGATGGAACCGGGCACAAGGAACGAGGCGAGCGCCACGAGGACAAGGAGCGAGATCTGGTTGGACGCGAGCGCGAGCGTGCGTGGGACTGAGAGCGCCAGGATCTCTTTCGTCAGTCTCGATAGACGCGATAAGCCGACCCTTCCTTCAAACTTCTCACCAAAGAAGAACGGCAGTTGCACGGCCATATGCATGAGCGCGCCGATCACGACGCCGAAGCCCAGTCCCGCGATGCCGAAACGAGGATACAGAAAAACGGCGCCGAAAATGATGCCTAAGTTGTACAAAAGCGGCGAGATCGAATATAGGACGAAGCGGTGTCGCAGCTGCGTGAGCGACGAGATCGTATTCGATATACCGAGCAGGATCGGCTGCAAGAGTAGAATGCGCATGAGGAGAATGAGTTGCAAGCGTGTCGCGGGATCGGCAGCAAGTCCGGGAGAGACGATCGGCGCGAGGATCGGCGCGAGCGCGTAGGCGATAAGCGAGATGAACGTCATGCCCAAAATAAAGACGAGCGCGAGGTCACGCAGGAACGACATCATGAGTCCTTCCTTTTCCTCTTCGAGACGCGAGAGCACCGGCATGAGGGCGTAGAGGGAAAGCAACGATGCGACCGTACTAAAAAGTAAATTCGGGATCAGAAATGCGGCGTAATAAATGTCGAGCGTGTGCCCGGCGCCGAAAGAAGCAGCGAGCGTTCTATCACGTATAAGACCGAGGAACTGCGACGCGAACGCGAACGCGGCGAGCAAGTATGCCGCTTCGTGCATGCCACGCGTTTCGGCGGAGAAGAATTTCCGGGCTCGCGACGTGAGGTAGGTGCTGCCGGTTTTAACCTTTTCGAATGCGCTGATCATAGGGTCTTGATGTGGCGAGTATAGCAGATTGGAGAAATGAAAATGACCCTTACGGGTCATTTTCACTACGTCTTTAAGACACTTCGTGTCTTTTCGCTTGCTTGGCTCAAAAGCGAAAGCGAGCATCGCTTTCGCTTTGCTCGCCTTCGCTGCGCGATAAGCCGGATTCTGTCATGGGCAGCCATGTATCTGGGATAGTTGTCGCCAACTACCTCGAGCGGCACTCTTGTTCCCACGCGTGGTCGGAACAAGCACGGCCTTGCACGCGGGTAGGATTTTAGCCGTTGCACCTTTCGTGTTTCCACGAAAGCTGATCCTTGCGGATCCCCTTGCCTCTCGGCTCGGGCGTCTCTGTTCGCATCCCTATCCTCGCGGACGGCGGGCGTTACCCGCTACCTTGCTGTCTCCTCGTTAAAAAAGAGCGCGTGTCCGGACTTTCCTCCGGTCTTGCGACCGGCGGCTGCCTTGCGCAGATAAATAAAGTACCATAATTGACCGATTATGTAAAATGGCATTGAATCAATGTCGACCATGGTGCGCGTGAGCTATACTTTGTGAATGCCCGAGAATATTGAGCAAAAAAGACCTGTGCAGGAAGTTGTTGAAACGCCCCGCGAGAGCACTGAAGATCTTGACCAAGAGAAACCAGTATCAAAAGCGCCTCAGGTCTTATCGGATAAAGAGCGAGTCGCTGAAATAGCTCGCATTGACGATCGTATTTCTTCGGAACAAGAGTCGCTGAACGCCGCGCGCCAAGAGTTTGGACTTCCGCCGACCGACACAAGCGCTGCAATAGACGATCTAGGAGCGACACGGGAAAAGCTCACGGAAAAAGCAGGAGGCGATGCTTCAACAACAGAACAAACCGCAACGCCAATTTCTGGAGCAGAAAAGAACGATTCGACTGAAAGTATGAGAAAGCCACTGAGCGACGCAAGTGAGAGCGTAGGTCGGCTCGCGAATATTTTCCAAAGGAGGGAAGAAAGAAGGATGTATCCCCTGTTGCAAGGAGAAGACATCCGGCGCATTGGCATGGCGGTACGGGAAATCAACGCCATTTCGCCATCCAGTGAAGTTGACTTTGAACAGATCACGAATGCACTCACCTCAATGCATAAAGGACTCGAGAAATTCGGAACTTATAGATCCCAACAAATTAACGAGGACGGAGAGTCTCTGGGCGCGATCAGTACCTTTGCGAAACAAGCGGGCACAAGCATGCGTGATCTCCAACGTGCGCTCGCACGGGGTGATGCAAAAGGCATTGAGCAAGCCGCCCGTCAGGCAAGTAATGTTGCGGAAAGATTGGAATATATCGCAACAAGCGCGCAAGGGAGGCGTGAACGAGCCGATACATATGCCGGTGGGCGTCGTTGGTGACCGTAACAAACCTGCAATACAAAGTTACTTGATCAAGGAAGCGTCGCCTGGTTCCCTACTTTGATACCGTACGTTGCCGCGAAGTTCGCAGGCACTTCGAGGACGTAGCGCGAAACTTCATTCGGACCGAAGGCGTCCGGGTACGTACTCGGCGCGACATTCGGCGCGATGTAAATGATCGTTCCGTCGGCTGAGAACCAAATCATGTCGATCGAGAACGACATGTCTTTCATCCAGAACATATGGATGTCGTCGGTCGGGAAAATAAAGAGCATGCCCTGGTGCGCGCCCAGGCTCGCGCGGTTGCCCAAGCCCAATTCCTGCTGTGCGGGATTTTCGGCAAGATCGACATAGATGGTCTGCCCGCCGATCGTAACGATGCCGTTCGTTTCGCCGAGCGAAGGTGGCGGATACACTGATGCACTGGTAGTCGTCGCGCTCGATGCTGAGGAAGTTGTAGTTGTCGCGGACGTGACGGCCGGCACGGCGGGTACCGAGGTCGTTTCTTGTGGCCACGTGTACCACGCGAGAATGAGGAGCACGATCATCGCGACGATGAGTCCGATGAATATCTTGGTCCTGTGTTGCATGTGACAAGTATGAACGCAACGAGAGCGGCGAGCAAGCGGTCTAGTGCGCTTTCGAGTCGGCGAATTGCCTGCGATAGAGGCCGGCGTAGACGCCCCCCTGCGCGAGAAGTTCGTCATGTTTCCCATGTTCCACTATCTTGCCCTTGTCGACGACCAATATCTGATCGGCTTTGAGAATGGTCGAAAGCCTGTGTGCGATAACGATCGAAGTGCGGCCCGCAAGCGCGGTCTCGAATGCTTTCTGTATCGCCGCTTCCGAAGCGGAGTCGAGGTGCGCGGTCGCTTCGTCGAGAATGACGATGTCCGGCGCTTTCAAAAGAAGTCGCGCGATGGCAAGACGTTGTTTTTCTCCGCCTGAGAAACGATAGCCGCGGTCACCAACGAGCGTATCCAAGCCGTTCCCGAGCGATTTGATAAGCGGGGACAACTGCGCGGCAGCGAGCGCGTCGTGGATCTCCATTTCGGTCGCATCCGGTTTCGCGTACAAAAGATTCGCGCGGATCGTGTCGTGGAAAAGATGTGCGTCCTGCGCGACGACGCCGATCTTGGCGTGGATGGAACGAAGCGTCGCATCGCGCAGATCGACATCGTCGATCGAAACAGCGCCGGAGGTCGGGTCATAGAGCCGTGGAATAAGCTGCGTGATGGTCGTTTTGCCCGCGCCGGACGGGCCGACGAGCGCGACCAACTGCCCCGGCTGCACAGTGAACGTGACCTCGGAGAGAACCATACCGGTCTGCGGTTTCTCCGGCAATGCGACCGATTCCAGCGACGCGAGTCCGATCTCGGAAGCGCTCGGATAGCGGAATGAAACGTTATCGAAGCTGATCTTGGAGGGGCCGCGCGGCAGCGCAGTGGCATCCGGTTTTTCTGTGATGGAAACCGGGAGATCCAATACCTCGAACACGCGCTCAAAAGAAACGAGCGCCGTCATGATATCTACCTGCACGTTGGACAATCCCGTGAGCGGCCCGTAGAGCCTGGTCAGGTACGAGACCAGCGCGACGACGGTACCCACGTCGAGCGCGCCGTTTGCTGCCAGAACGCCGCCCCAGCCATACGCGAGCGCGGTCGCGAACGCCGCCGCAAGAATGAGCGCGGTGAAAAAGAACCGCGCGTACAACGAGCGTTTTACGCTGATGTCGCTCACCTGTTTCGCCTTCTTTCCGAACGCAGCGCTTTCATCTTCGGGCCGGCCGAAGAGTTTCGACAACTGCGCGCCGGCGACGTTGAACCGCTCGGTCATCACCGTGTTCATTTCCGCCAGCAGGTCGTAACTCTCGCGCGTGATCTGCTGGAGTTTGCGGCCGAGCGCGCGCGCCGGCACGATAAAAAGCGGCAGCAGGATGAGCGCGGCGAGCGTGATCTGCCACGAAAGGAAGAACATCGCACCCAGGACCAGCACGACCGTTATCGCGTTCCCGACGACGTTCGAAAGGATATCGGTGAACGCGGTCTGCGCGCCGGCGACGTCGTTGTTGAGGCGGCTCACCAGCGCCCCCGTTTGCGTGCGTGTGAAAAAAGCGAGCGGCATGCGCTGGATGTGCTCGAACAGTTCGATACGCATCGAGAGCAAGAGCGAATTGCCGATCAGTGCCGAGATGTATTGTTGGCCAAGCGAAAGTGCCGCATCAAAGACAGCGAGCACCGCAATAAGGATCGCGAGATACACGATGAGCGAAGCGTCGTGCGTGAGGATACCGTTGTCGATGATCGCACGGTAGATGAGCGGGTTCGCGACGCCGATACCTGCATCGAGAACGATCAGGACAAAAAATATGGACAACGACCATGCGAATGGCTTGGCATACCGAAGCACGCGCCGGGTCGTTCCCTTGCGTACATGTTGTTCGAGTACGGACGCATCCTGCCTAAGCGAGCGCGCCGCCCCGCGCATTCCACCGGGAGGCATTCCCCTATCCTAGTCGATTGCGGCTCGAACGACAACGAGCGCGCGAATGCTACTTATTCTCCGTTTCGCGCTTTTTCTGTAATAGATCGGTGACGGCGCTCGCGAGCTGCGAAGGAATGTACGCGGACTTGAGCATGTGCGCATCGGCACTTCTCGTCATCCAGAATGAGCACCTTCGTCTTCTGTTCGGAGGTCATCGCTTCATTCTATAGCATCGCAGGGGGAGCGATTCGGTCAGGAATAATTTCCTCTTTCTTATCGTGCGAATAAAAACTGTGAAATTAGCCCTGCGATGATAATGCCAAATGAAATATAGGCTGTGAGATGAAACTCCGACGGAATAGTCAAAACTGCGATTTCAGCAAATATCCAAACGACCGAAAGAACGATTATGGGCCAGCGCCACTTACCTAAAGAGAATGTTTGCGGAGGTGGAAGATTTTTCAGCCCAAGAGCAAAATTGCACACGGTGAATAGATAAACCAACTCAAGCAAAACTACACTGGTTGCATAGATCGCAACCTGTCCATAGACGAAGAAAAACATCACGATTTCAATCAGTGCAACAAAGACGGCCGCATTCGCGGGGACACCATACGAGGATACCTTAGCGAGCGTTGATGAACCTAGCACACGCTTGTCTCTTGCAACAGCGAATGTGAGTCGAGACGCATTTGTTATCATCAAAAGGGCGCATGCAAACATGGCTACGAGCACAAAAAGCAGGAACAACTTTGTCGGAATTGTGCCGAGATAATAGAGAAAAATACTCGATACCGGATCGGCTGACGCTGCGATCGTCGCGAGGTCAGGTATCGCGAGTGTGAGAACGAGAATAAAAAGAAAACCAAGCCCAGCGGAAAATAGTACTCCCCAAATCACACTCTGAGGTGCGACATACCGAGCATTTATGGTTTCTTCGGAGACATCGGAGGCTGCTTCGAATCCGAAGAGCGTGTACGCGGCAAGAAGGCCGGAAATGAGAAAAGCTGGTAAGTATGGTTTGGGGCTGGTCGGGATCGTCGTAAGAAGCGCGAGATGCAAGCTCTTTTTAACAAACAGTACCAGTAAAAGAACTATGCTGAAAAAGGCCAGTGCAAATATTTCGCCCGCAACCGCCGTTCGGTTGAGGTGTGCAGTCAAGCGAACACCAAATATACTTATCAAGAGTTGGACAAGAATGATTCCGACGCCTATGGAATAGATCGCGGTCTGGCCTAGTTGAATACCGATCAAGGATTGCAGCGGAGACATTAAAGCGACAATTATCCCCGCACCGCCTACCGCATAAGCGAAAATGGTAAGCCATCCGGCCTGCCACCCGAGAGTTGCACTACCCAGTTTTGCGTTCCAGTTGTATAGAGAACCAGTTAGCGGTACACGTCCAGCCATTTCAGCAAAAATGAGAGCGACGAGCATTTGCCCGGCAGCGACTATCGGCCAAGTCCATATTGCAAAAGCGCCCGCAGTACCAAGTGCAAAACCATAGTTTGCGAAGACGCCTGTTAACGCGGACATGAACGAAAACGTGATCGCAAAAGAAGCGAAACTGTTGAGTTTTCGAAATAGCTGCGGCTTATAGCCTAGTTCAACTAGGTATTGATCGTCGGATGAAGGAATCTGCATACTCGGTCGTGTAACATCGTGCTCAACTCTGCGGGCCACTCGGGATTCAAGTGTTTGAGTCCAAGCAGTGTAAGGCTATTTTAGCGCGTCTTGCGCGCCGAAAGCGAGGCATTAGGGTCGGGCTATACTTTTCTAAATTCAAAAACATAGAAAGAGAAATCATTACCGTGCGGTTTGGTAAAAGTATTTACGAGCTTGTAGCCGTTCGCTTCAGCGAGTTTGAACGGCAAGTCGACGTCAATGTCGGCAAAATCTGCCCAGCCAAAATATATTCGGCCATTCGGTTTTAGGTGGGCCCCAACTCCCTTAAAGAACTTTTGCTTCATCTCATCCTCCGGATCCCAGAACATTCGGTCTATATTGTCTCGAATCTCATGTTTGGTATAAGGCGGGTTACAGATGATTACATCGAATGCGCCTTCTACTTTTTCAAATACGTTCGATAAGAAAAAAGTAACGTTGGTCACCCTTTGAGCCTCTGCGTTGTGTTTGCTGTTTTCTACTGCCCGCTCGCTAATATCGATGCCGACTCCTTGCGCTGCTCGTTTAGCAACTGAAATAGAAACTACTCCGGTGCCGCATCCAACCTCCAAAAAATTCTCGTCCCTAGTTATTTTTACAGATTCTGCCATTAAGTCAGAATCACCCGATGTTTGATATACACCCGGCTCAACGGTGATTTTCATTCCGCAGCACTCGACTTCAAATGGCTTACCGGCATGCCTTTCATCCAAACGTTTGGACTGGCGCGGTACTGAGTGGAAATCGCTTTGCTTAATACTCATACGAAAATCTTAGCTTACTTAGACGACTTTAGGTACTCGGGTCTGTCCGATAAAAAGTATTTACTGCGGGCTGTCGGCAGTTCGAACTTTCTCGGTCAAGCACCGCAAAGGTTTTCGGTCGACTTGTTTGACGATGAGCCGAGGCCTCAACAGCAGGCGGTCGAATTTGACAAGATGTTATTGTCGTGTATAATTCATACAACATAGATTCATTTCAGCCGCGGTTTTAGCGACTGAGTCGCAAGCCCTCGGCTGAATTGAAAAGCCGAGGGCTTTTCGATCCAGCAGGATCGTAAGATCCTCGGTCTCTGACTTGAAACGAAAGGACGTATTGAAATGGAACGGATCGAAGTATTTGTCGCTGTCGGGGTACCCCACGATGCGGCGAGATTGGCATGGATCAAGTTCGATAACTTAGTGTATCGCGTGAACGCCGGCAAACTGCCGATGTCGCCGGAAGAGGTCGCACGTAAACGACCCACCGAAACGTCAATACAGGCTTTATCGGAACTACTCGAGGCATCAGGCGTCGCGGAGTATCACCTGATCGCAAAAAGCGAGAGCGATATCGTCGGGTATTGCAGGATGAGCTGGCGGTCCGACTCGCGACAATTCCAGTTCCAGCAGTTCTACGTGGACCCCAAGTTCATGGGCAAGAAGATCGGTGGGCAGATCGTGGCTGCAGCAAAGGAACGGGCTCGCCGCTCTCCTTTGTCACCGAAAGGGATTTTCCTGTACACCGGTGATTACAACAATGACGCTCAAGCTATGTACGAGCATTGGGGGTTCCGACACGCCCGACCGGAAGAATTCAGCCAGCGAGTCGGCGGCAGGCAAGACGTTGAATGGCAGAAAATGGTGCTGGACTTTTAAAGTCCCGCGATGTCGCCGCAGTGCAACCTGCGGCGACCTTCTTTTATACGCGTCCGCATACGTCCGATACTTTTTTCTAAGGGCGGAGAGGGAGAGATTCGAACTCTCGATGCGGTTTCCCACATGCCGGTTTTCGAAACCGGTGCCTTCGACCACTCAGCCACCTCTCCATGCGGCGAGGCAATGCCCCGCCGCGGCAAGCGAACGAGATGTCCGCTTGAAAGACGCGCTTCCTGCAAATGCAAAAAAGCGCGAATATAAATGTACTGACCGGAACGTAAAATAACACACTTTTCGTGCCTTGAAAAATACGCTACACTAGAGCCGTTTGTAGGCCCTATCGTCTAGTGGTTAGGACAGCAGCTTTTCAAGCTGTTAACTCGGGTTCGATTCCCGATAGGGTCAAATTCAAGGCAATCGTAAAAAGAAACGCCCCCTCGTTAAGCATTGAGGTGGGCGGATGAAGGTACCAGAACAAGGGAGTTGCGCTCCGAGATCCGCAAGACTTTTTGTCTCGCGAAATCTCGGAGGCTCGGTGTTTTTCGCCGCTAAACAGCCTTTGGGACCTGCGCCTCCTTCCAGGCCATGTCGATGCCCAGAATCTGTCCGGCTGCACTTTCCAAGGCCCTTCGCGTGATATGTCTTGCGGCCGCGGGTGCGCCCCCACGATGGAGAACGGCCTGAAACGCATGTACCGTGAAGTAGTGCTCGAACGCGGCACTGATGGGGTCTTGACCTTTCTTCACGTCGTAGGTAAAGCTGTCGCCACCGTTCGGTTCAACAGGCGCATAGTGGATGTGACATTGCTGTTCACCGTCACCCTTCGGCCAGAACATGTCGATCCGGGCGACCTGAGCTTTACCGCGTCCCACATACAGCCGCGCACGGCGCACGCCGTCCGGCGGCCCGTTGGGATTCGGACCGTTAGTGAGGAACTCCATCCAGACGCGCTCTACGAACCGAATCCGGTGGAGTCCCGGAGTACTTCTGGCAGGTCTCTGCTGCCGGGCTTCTATTTGGGTCATTCTCAAAGGTCTCCTCGTTCGACTATACCGGCGGTATAGTGACCGAAAGATTACGTTTATATTTTTAGAGTGTCAACCCCACTTCTCACCCTAGCATAACTGATCGACGTTCCACCTGTCCCGTATGTGGTATAGATAGAAGATGACCGCGAGTTCGATCAAAGAGCGGGCGCATGCCGGCGTGCGGAGCCGGTTTCTTTCTTTGCGCAATCGCAACTTCAGACTGTTCTTTATCGGGCAGTCGATCTCCAACACCGGCAACTGGCTGACCAACGTCGCGATCGTCCTGCTCGTTCTCAATCTGACCCACAGCGGTTTTGCGGTCGGACTTCTCGCCGCGTTCCAATACGGACCGATCCTTTTGCTTTCGCCATTGGGCGGCGCGATCGCCGATCGCACGGACAAACGCAAGATGCTTTTCTGGACACAAAGCCTCGAAATGGTGCAATCGATCGGGCTCGCAGTCGTCGCTTTTTTGCCGCATCCTTCCCTCTTTTCGCTGTATGCGCTCGCCCTCTTCGGCGGCACCTTGCTGGCATTCGATAATCCGCTCCGGCGTTCGTTCGTCACCGAAATGGTGCGCGGTGAAGACCTGCAGAATGCCAGCGTCCTGTACATGACGATCGTGAACATCTCGCGCCTGATCGGGCCGGCGCTTGCCGGATTGCTCATCATCAGCTTCGGGTACGGCTGGGCATTCGCGCTCGACGCAGCTTCGTACGTCGCAGTCATCGCGTGTCTTTTTATGATGCACGCAGAAGAACTGAACCGCCAACCGCCGAAGGCACGCCAGAAAGGAGAGATCCGCGAGGGTTTCCGCTACGTGAGTTCCATCCCCAATCTATGGATCAGTTTTGCGATGCTCGCCGCGATCGGAACGCTCGCCTACAACTTCAATGTGACGCTGCCGCTTTTCGTCGCCGATACATTGCACGGCTCCAACACCGCTTTCACCATCTTGTATTCGATCTTCAGCGCCGGCGCCGTCGTCTGCTCGCTCTGGATCGCGAATCGTGAACGAACGACCGTGGGTCATATCATTTTCGGCGCTGCCGGTCTCGGCGCGAGCATGCTGCTATTTGCATTCACGAGCTCGCTCTGGGCTGCCGCCATCGCCATTTTCATTCTCGGCGTCGCAAGCATGCTCTACATGACCGCGACGACCACGATCGTGCAAGGCGAAACGACCACGGCTATCCGCGGCCGCGTACTCGCATTGCAGATGGTACTCCTGGTAGGGACGACCCCCATCGGCGGGCCGCTTTTGGGATGGCTCGCGGACGTCTCCGGCGGGCGCGTACCGATCATTTTAGGAGGAGTGACCTGTTTGGCGGCCGCCCTTTTCGGCTACCTTGCGACCGGCCGATATTCAATGTCATAGGTGCTATTATTGCGGCATGACCGAACGCATCGTCATGCGGGCTAAGCCGGACGAAAGCACGTTGGGTGCTGGTGGACTTGATTCATACATTCCTTCGCCCGAACAGCAAGAGCGGGCCAACTTACTAAAGCGACTGGCAACGAGTTTAGAACGAGCCGGTGCGACTTATTCAATAACGGGTGGATATGGCCTTGATGGTTTGTACGGCAAACTGACCAGAGACCATGATGATATTGATATCTTATCAACATCTGAAGACGCAGAACGAGTAAGGAAAGTGATCCGTGCGGCCGGTTTCCGGATAGAGATCATAAAGATCAGAGGTGATGTTGAGGTCTATATGCATGACCGAACGAACACAAAACTGGAATTCGGTACGAATACAAGGTTTCAAGAGTACTCTGAAATGGACGTATCAGAGTTTTTACCGGCTTCCGCGAACGCCTCGATCGATGGAGTTCCCTTCCGAACACCAACGGTCGCGGGACAAGAAGAGATACAAAGAGTGCAGTCGCAACGCGCGCAAGAGGGACAATGGGGACGTTACCCGCATGAACAGTGGCTCGCGGATATCATGGACGCTATCAAAAAAGTCCGCGACAACAGCAACAGGGCGAGCTGAAAGTTGAATCACGGAATGCCGACTTACCTGTTACTTGCGTTTGCTCAGGCGCTTCTTCAGGGTTTTGCGCGCTGTTTTCACGACACGTTTTGCTTTGGAGGATGACTTAAGTTCGCGCGCGATCTTCTGCCAGTGCGTTTTCAACTCTCCTGCTGCATCCGAAAGCTTCTTGGAATCCATCTTGCTGACCTTTGCGTACGCCTTGGTCGCGGTGTCAACGATCTTGGCAAGCGTTTTCTTGTCGAGAGTGCCGTGCTTCTTTGCTTCGGTCATGACCTTACGTTTGAGCTCGCTCGCCCACTTGGCGGCAACCTTGCGGTTGGATTTGGCGTTCTTGCTCGCGTAGAAGTAATAGCCGGCAGTAAGCCCGGCGGCTGCGGCAAGCACCGCGCGCGAGATATGTCGTTCTGTCGTTCGTTTGTTCGTCATACACTTATTTTTTACTCCCACCGAATAATTCACTGAGCGTTCCTTTGAAGAAGCGCACGATGTAGCGCATTTTGAACCCCTCGCGCTTTACATTCTGGCGCAACTCCGCGATGTCCTCTCGGACGAGCATGGCCTCATCGCTCATCAGCAGAGAAAATCGCTCGACGTGTCCGAGGATCCGCCAGACCCGATAGAAAATGAGCGCGAGCAAGATGCCAAGAATAATGACCACGACCGTCGTGACCACGAAAAATATGTCCATCTTCGCGAACTCGCTCATGGTGTTCATTCTAGCATTACGTACGGCATTTCTACCCTGCCTGGAATTGTTATACTAATTGCGATGAGCGTTCACGACTTTTTGGAAAGGACCCGTCTCCCCCTTTTGATCATTGTGCTTATTCCGGTCGCAGCCGTTCTCTACTTGATCTTCGGTGCGAACGAGAATTCACCCACTCCCGCCGCAACGGCTCCGCCCTCGACCTCGGTGCAGACGACGCAAAGCGCGTTGCCTCCGGTCAGCTTGTCGCTCAACGATCCGTCATCCCTTCCCCAAAGCGTCACGGCTGCAGAACTGGTTCCGTTTTCATTCACCCTGCAGAACACTTCCGGCCAAGACGAGAACTATCAATACAAAGTCTCGGTGCGCTGGTCGACCGGCGAAGATGACGTTATCGACGAGAACACGCTCTCGCTCGCCGCAGGCGCTTCGACGCAAGTGCAGGAGCAACTGAAATTCGAGATCGCGACCGAGACCGCCGAGGTCATCTTCGAGCTGCCGCAAACGGGTCAGTCGTTCGAATTCGCACTGCCGGCGACGAACTAGTAGGAAGTGGTGCTGGCGGTGACGCCTGTCGTGACGCTCGTTCCGGTATCGGTCCCACCGGTCGTTCCCGTTGTCGGAGTAGAAACGCCCGTGTTGGCCGGACTCGAGTTCGCGTTCTGCTGTGTGATCAGCCACCATCCGCCGAAGATGATCACAAGCACGATAATGATGCCGATAACCCACGCCCATGTGTTGTTGTTATTCATACTGTGTATGCAGGATGATACTAAAGTTGCAATCTAATAAGTATCAGCATACTCTCCCTTTATGAGTGAAGGACCCATGAAGACCGACGTGCGCAGATCAATGAAGGTGCTGAATCGCGACAAAGCGCTCGCGAAGCTCATCAAAAAACATGGCCGGGCGGATCTCTCGTCACGCGCGAGCAGTAGCGTTTTCGAGGCGCTTTTGCGTTCGATCATCTACCAGCAGCTCTCCGGCTATGCCGCACGGGCGATCCACGGACGCGTGCTCGCACTTTTTCCAAAAACAAAGCCGAACGCCCGAGCGCTCCTGAAGATCCCTGCAAAGAAACTGCGGGCGGCAGGACTTTCGATCCAGAAGATCGAATACGTTCGCGACCTCGCGCGCAAGTGCATGGACGGAACGATCGATCCGAAACGCCTACCGAAGATGTCGAGCGCGGAGATCATCGAACATCTCACGGCCGTCAAAGGCGTCGGTGAATGGACTGCGCACATGGTGCTCATCTTCACGTTGCGACGGCCCGACATCTTGCCGACAGGCGACCTTGGCGTCAAAAAAGGTTTTCAGATCGCATACAAGCTCAAGGCACTCCCGTCGAAAAAAGATATGGAAAAGCTCGCGGCGCCGTGGAAGGGCCACGAGTCCATCGCGTCCTGGTACCTTTGGCGCGCTGCGGACGGAGCGAAGGTCAAGAAGTGACGGGCGGCAGGCGGGTGGGCAAATTCGGTACCACGCAAAACTCGCCCGCGTCCGGGTTTTCATATTTCTCACTACGGCTATTCCAATGGGGTTGGCGCGGAGAGTGTCCTGCGCTGTGCTCGAACAGTTGCTGCACCGAATTTGCCCACCCGCCTGCCGCCCGCCTACTTCTATTGCGCGTCGAACGTCGTCCCCGCGACAGAACCGTCCGGATTCAGGACGATCGTCTCTGTGTGGAGGTTGAACGTCTTGGTGCCGTCATCGAAGTAGATGAGCGCCTGGTAGTTCTGTCCTGCCTGCGTCGGACTCAGAAGCGGCACTGACACATCTGTGTGAGCGCCCGCCGGGAAGAGCGCCGCGCCGAGCGTTGCGCCACTGGAGTCGCGGATCGCGACCCAAGCCTCCTGCGAAAGCATCGCAGACTTCACGGTAACGCTCATGCCTGCCGGCTGGTCAACGACCGAGACCGAATTCCCTTGCGCGACGATCCCCGTGACCGGCTTCACCCCCGAACCGAGTAAACCGCTCGCTTTCGACGTCGTAGTGGCCGCCGTCGAGGTCGACGTCATGTCGGTTGATGTGACCATATCCCCTGCACCACCCATTTGCCTGCCGAAACCGTATCCGATCAAAAGACCCACCACGAGAGCTAAAATGACCCAGATAATAATGTTCGTTCTGCTAGTAGAAATATCCATAGTGCGCACGTGACCTTTGCTAATGCCCTCAGTGTACAGGCTTTTGGGAAAGGTCAAACCTGCGATATTTCGGCAGCTGAAATGGCCCCTTCGCGCAACATGTGCGCCTCGCCGGAGCAAACATCGACGACGGTCGAGGGTTTGCGCTCCGGCAATTCCCCTGCATCGATGATGAGGTCGATCAGCGATGCGCGTTCTCCGAGTTGCGCGAGGATCTCCGGAACGCTCCGAAGGTCCGCCGCGCCTGCGACGTTCGCGCTCGTCGTCGTATACGGACCGAATGCTCGTGCAAGGTCGAGACAAAACTTGTTCTGCGGAATTCGAATGCCGATCGTCGTCATTCCTTTTACGATGCCGGAATCGATGTTCGCTTTTTTCTTCAACACGAGCGTGAGTGGGCCAGGCATAAACTTCTGCGCAAACTTTTGTGCAAGATCGTTAACCTCGGCATATTGTTCCGCAGTTCGCATGTCAGGAACAATGCAGTGAATCGGCTTTTTCTCGTCACGTCCTTTGATCGCGTAGATTTTTGTAACTGCTTCGTCCGAGAACGCGTCCGCACCAAGGCCGTACAATGTATCGGTCGGATACAAGATGACGCCGCCAGAGCGCAGAACAGCGCTTGCACGGGCAACTGTTTCATCAAAATTCTCCTGGGTGAGCCTTATGGTTTCCATATCGTGAAGCCTACCGAAAAAACACCATTTCTGCTATATTGAGGTCGTTCGATATGCGCGATTAGCTCAGTGGTAGAGCGACCCCTTGACGTGGGGTAGGTCGAGGGTTCGATCCCTTCATCGCGCACAGACTAGTGAGCCCTACCGGGACACTTGTTTTAGACGCCATGATTACTTCCGTGCTGAAAAGTTTCTTCTTTGCGCGCAAGCATCATTTGCAATTCTCGGACCCGTTGAACTATCTGTATATATTCAACGAGATCTTTATCAACAAGGATTACGATGCGGTAGTACCCCATGAGGGGTCCTGCGTTTTTGATATAGGGGGCAATATTGGACTGTATACGCTTTATCTAGGAACACAGCACAAAAATATTGACATACATGTATTTGAGCCGGTGTCGACGCTTTTTAAACAGCTTGAACATAATAGTATCGATGCGGCGGCACATAATACAATACACCTAAACAACATCGGGTTATCAAACGCCAACACTGAAACAACTATCAATTTCTTTCCACGGGCCTCAGGACTTTCGACTTTAAAAGACGACATCTATGACAAAAGAGATATTAGCGTTCGGTGGCGAAGCAGGAATGCCCTGTTTCCCCGACTAAGCCGCTTTTTGTTGACGACACTTTCAAAGGCCCACCTCCGGTCAAAAAAAGAAAAGGTCACGCTAATACGTCTGAGTGACTACATAGATTCGCGCAAGATTGAAGTCATCGATATCATAAAGATCGACGTAGAGGGTCATGAACTGGAGGTTTTGCAAGGTATTGAGCCAAGGCACTTTCATCTCATTAACTCGTTTATTATTGAGGTAGAAAACTTTAGAGAAGGTTATCAGGACAAGATAGTTTCTTTGTTGGAGGAACAGGGGTATCACATATCCATCACCGCAGAGAAAGAACCGTGGAGTCTTGTGGTCGCAAAAAGATAATTTCGATATTGTAGTCCTGACCGAGGCGCCTCAGTCTGCTATACTAAGACTAACCAAAAAACTCTTATGGTGCCTTGCATGACAAGGTTCCAGTCCGAGGCAGGGCACAATTTTATTCGTCCTGCAAGAACCCGCCCGCCTGGTGACGCCAGAGTTCGCTGTACAAACCACCCTTATCAAGAAGTTCCTGGTGTGTACCTTCTTCGACGATCGCGCCCCTGTCGAGGACGATGATGCGATCCATTTCCCGCAACGTAGAAAGGCGGTGTGCGATCGCGATCACCGTTTTGCCGCGCATGAGTTCGTGAAGCGCTTTTTGGATCTCCATTTCGCTTTCACTGTCCAGTGAGGAGGTCGCCTCGTCCAAGAGGAGTATCGGCGCGTTCTTGAGGATCGCACGGGCGATCACGACCCGCTGACGTTCGCCGCCGGAGAGTTTGATACCGCGTTCGCCGACGAGCGATTCGTATTTTTCCGGCAGATGTTCAATGAATTCATGGGCGTGCGCGAGCATCGCTGCACGGATCACCTGTTCTTGAGAGGCGTCGGGGTCACCGTATGCGATGTTCTCGCGTATCGTGCGGTGGAAGAGCAACGGCTCCTGCGGAACTACTGATATCACGCGCCGCAAACTTTCCTGCTTTACCGATGAAATGTCCGTACCGTCGACCGTAACGGTTCCCCTTTCCAGGTCATGGTGATGGAGCAGTAACCGCATAAAGGTCGATTTTCCAGCACCAGAACGGCCTACCAGGCCGAGACGCTCCCCGGCGGGAATAGTCAGTGTGAGATCTTGGAAGATCGGTTCGTCGGTATATCCGAACGTGACATGATCGAACACTATGGCACCGTTCGAAACGGAAAGATCGCCGGCATGCGGTTTGTCCGGGATCTCGTGCGGCTCGACGATCTCCTCAAGACTTTCCTGTATTTCGCCCCATGTCTCGGAGAACTTATTGAAATTCGATCCGAGCGACTGCAGAAGGCCTTCGATCCTGAAAATGATGGTAATGACCAGGACGATGTCGCCGACCGAGACCAGCGAATTTTTCGCGAGGAATATCGTCGTCACGACCATGGCACTGCCGAAGATGACGAGAAGCACGCTATTGACGACGCGCGTCCACTCTCCATAATCCCAGCTCTTGAGGTGCGCAACGCGGCGGTCGTTGGCGACACTTTTGATCCGCTCGATCTCGAATTCGCGGCGGGCATATTCTTGCATGGCGCCGACGTTCGTGAGAAGGTCGACCGTCGCGCTGTTGGCCACGGTTTCAAGGTCGTGGGCGTGCATCGAGAGCGGTATTCGTTTTCTGCCAAGGTATACGTTGATCCCAAGAATGAGCGCCACCCATGCGAAGAATATCCATCCGACGATCTCACTTACCGTGAGCGCGATGATGAAGCTGACAAGCGCGTTGACCGCAAGTTCAAGGAATTCCCATAGAAAGACGTCGACGATCTCACGCATGCCGGTCGCCGCATGGCGGATCTTGTTCATGAGCGACCCTGCGAACCGATCCGAAAAGTAGGAACGCGAATGCAGCGTGACATATGAACTCAGCGAATATCGCGCGGTCGCGGACGCGCCCGTTGCCCAGCGGGCGCTCGCAAAGCCGCCTACTCGCCAAAAGACCTTTGCGACCGCCAGGAAGCCTATTGCGACCAGGCTCCACACGAGGACCGGTTGATATGATCCTCCGGTAAGAAGCGCGGCAGCCGAGTTGGTGATCAGTTTGAAAATATACGAAACGCTTGCAGACATGATGTCCGCGAACGTAGCGAGTGTTATGGCGAGTACCGCAGCTTTCCAGTGCGGTCTCGATGCAAATAGGAAAAAGCGAAGCGGATTCTTCGTCGCCGGCAGGTCGCTGCGCCACATGCTCTCGTTTTCTTTCATGAATGGAAAATTCTAGCCGAAAAGGCGGATCCGCGCTATTGTGCGGAAAATATGCGCGTTTTGGGGATCGAAACATCGTGTGACGAAACGGCTGTTTGCCTTATCGAGGCGGGCGGTGATTTTGGTACGAATTTCAAATTCGATGTGCTCGGCAATGCGCTCTACTCACAAGCAAAACTGCACGAGCAATACGGCGGCGTTTTCCCGAACCTCGCGAAGCGCGAGCATGCGAAAAATCTCGTACCGCTTCTTTCTCAGATTATCTCCGACGGTGGTAAGACGGAATTCGACGAACAACAGTTGCATGAACTTGTCCATCGCGAGCCAGAACTCTTTGAGCAGCTCGTCACATTTTTCGCAACGCACGGCAGGCCCGAGATCGATTGCATCGCGGTCACGCACGGCCCCGGGCTTGAACCATGTCTGTGGGTCGGCGTGAATTTCGCAAAAGCATTGTCCATCGCGTGGAATATTCCAATCGTCGCGGTCGATCACATGGAAGGACACATCATGCTCTCGGCGATGCAGGGCGATAGACTTTCTGCATTCGAGTTCCCGCTCCTCTCTCTCCTTATTTCCGGCGGCCACACAGAGCTTGTGTTATCAAAAGAATTCCACATGTATGAAGTCGTCGGCAAAACGCGCGACGACGCTGCGGGCGAAGCATTCGACAAGGTCGCGCGCTTGCTCGGACTTCCCTATCCCGGCGGTCCGGAAATCAGCCGTCTTGCGGCAGAGGCGAGAGTCAAGAATCAAGAGCCAAAAATAAAGTTGCCGCGCCCGATGTTACGCGAAGACAATCTCGACTTTTCCTTCTCCGGATTGAAAACCGCCGTGCGCAAGATCGTTGATGCAAACCCGAATTTGGAGCTCGACGACAAGGTTCTTCTCGCCCGTGAATTCGAAGACTCCGTCGCTGATGTGCTCGTCGAAAAGACGTTGCGCGCAGTCGACCAATTCGGCGCCAACACAGTGGTCGTCGGCGGTGGCGTTTCGGCCAACGAACATATCCGTCTTCGCCTCGCCGAAGCCTTGGCAAAGGAGGGGAACATCGCCCAACTTCTCATTCCCCCGCCGGAACTGGCAACTGACAACGCCATCATGATCGCTCTCGCCGGTTACTTCCGCGCCCTTGAAAATGAGTTCACGAATGTCGCGGAGCTTTCAGCACAAGGTAACCTAACACTTTCACACTAAGCAACGTTCCGTAAGAAACCCTTCAATGTTTCCACGTCCGTGTCGAGCACACTGAATCCAGCAGGTTCGCCATCTTCTTGCAAGTCGGCAAATCGCGGTGGGCGCGGCGGGACGAACCCGAGCGCCTCTTTGATCGTCTCCTCGAATTTCACCGGCAGCGCCGTCTCGAGGCACACAAGGGGTACATCTGTTTTCATATGGGAGCCGACGAATACTGCGTCCGCCGTATGCGGGTCGATGATCTGTCCTGAAGACTCGTACGTTTGTTTGATCGTCGCGATCCGGTCTGCGTGAGTCGAAGACGCGCTCACGAAACCGCGTTCGGCAAAAGCGCTTGTATCGAGACCGAAATCGCGCATGTCCACCGTGCCGTTTTTTGAGAACGCATCCATGTACGCAGCCGTCGTTTCGGCATCGTTGCCGCTCACATCGAAAAAGAGGCGTTCGTAATTCGACGCTTTCGAAATATCCATCGACGGGCTCGAAGTGACCTGCGCACCTCGCGCTTCGTACACGCCCGTTTTGAAAAGCCGGTCGAGCACGTCGTTCTCATTGGTCGCGATGATAATGCGACGGATCGGCAGGCCCATGCGCTTCGCTACATAGCCTGAGAACGCGTTACCGAAGTTGCCCGAGGGTACGCAAAAGTCGATTGGCTCCCCGATATCCGAAGCGACCTGCAAGTATCCCGAGACGTAATATGCGACTTGGGCGGAGATACGCCCCCAATTGATCGAATTGACTGCGCCGAGATCCGCGAACGCAGGGTCCCGCTTCACTGCCTTCACAAGATCCTGGCAATCGTCGAACCGGCCGCGAATGCTGATGTTGAATATATTGCCGCCGGAAAGTTCGCCCATCTGTGCTTTTTGGAAATCGCTCATGCCTTTTTCGGGAGAGAGCATGCATAACTTGATACGCGCGAGCCCTTTGACGCCGGCTTCGGCTGCCGAGCCAGTATCGCCGGAGGTCGCGCCGAGAATGAAAAGCTTCTCGTCACGCGCTTCGAGCTGCTGCTCCATCTCGCGTGAAAGCAACTGGAGCGCCATGTCCTTGAAGGATGCCGTTGGCCCGAGCGAGAGGTTTTGTAGGTAGAGGCCTTCGCCGATCTTTGAAACCGGAGTCACGTTGCCGTCCTCGGCATCGAATACGTGCGAAGAGAAGGCCTGCATGATAAGCGACTTGAGCGTCGACTCCGGGATCGAATCACCGACGAGTCGTTTCTTGACCGCAAACGCCACCTCCGTGTACGCCAAACCTTTGAGAGCACGCAAGTCTTGGATCGAAAGTTGTGGATACGACTCAGGCACATACAGACCGCCGTCGGGCGCGAGCCCGGCGAGGAGGACTTCCGCGTACGAGCGTCCTTCTCGGGAAGGATCGCGGGTGCTGATGAGTTTCATACGAGAAGATACGAGCGCACCGTATCGATGATCTCCTTGCCATCGTTGAGCGGCACGACGAGCGCAGGAATGCTGACATGGGCAAGCGAGCGGAACCGCTCCAGCCGCTCGTGCAAAAGCGCCGGATACGAACGCCTCAGCGCTTCCTCGGTCGATTCTTCCGGCTTTTTCTCGAAGAGCTCCTCCCAAACGACCGGTTTCGGAACCTGGAAATAACGGGTCGCGAGCGCCTCTACCGCTTCTTCGCCGGCATCAAGATGTACGACGAAAAAATCTTTTTGTAATTCCTGCTGTGCTTCCCGATCGAGATGTATCACGCTTCCCGTCGTATCAAGGACCGCATTGCCGTTCATTGTCCGCTCCTTATTGACGCATCCGCGTTCGATCTCCAAATAGCGCCGTTCGCGCTCTTTATATCCATCGCTGTCGGGATATCCCATCCATGCAGCGAGCGCTTCGAGATCGGCGACGCCGAGCGCCGCGCAGATCTCGGTGTCGATATCGATATGCTCGAATCCGAGAGAGCGTTTGAGCGCAGCGGCCCGGGTCGTTTTGCCGACGTTGGACATGCCGACGAATGCCATCCTGAGACGTCCATCCCGCATCGCGTCGTCGAATTCCTGGCGATCCATCGAAGCCATGCTACCACAGCCCCGAAGAGGAACGCCACCTCGCTCATGGGTCGCGGATTTGTTACCATCGTGCCATGGAGCCGTCAAAAGCGCCCGAGATATTCCTGAAACCGTATGATCCTGCCGGGCAAGAGGCTCGCATGCGGGAACTTTGGGATGAAAGCGGGTATGCGAACCCGGATGTGTGCGTTGAGAAAGGCGTCGCTAAGGCGGATGCCGAAACCTATTCAATAGTATTGCCTCCGCCGAACGTCACCGGGATCTTGCACATGGGAAGCGCGCTCATGGTCGTGATCGAGGATATCCTTGTGCGGTACAAACGCATGAATGGCATGCGCACACTCTGGGTCCCGGGCACGGACAGCGCTGCCATCGCGACCCAGTCAAAAGTCGAAAGCGAGATATACAAGAAAGAAAAGAAAACTCGGCACGACCTCGGTCGCGACGAGTTGATGCGACGGATCGATGCGTTCGTGGACGAGAGCAAGAGTACCATCATCAACCAACTCAAAACCATGGGCGCCACGCTCGATTGGAGCCGATATGCCTACACGATGGACGAAAAGCGCTATGCAGCTGTGATGGAAGCGTTCATACGAATGTATGAGGCAGGACTCATCTATCGCGGCGATCGCATCGTGAACTGGGATCCGAAACTGCAGACGACCGTCTCCGACGAAGAGATCGAATATGTCGAGCAGAAAGATCCATTCTACTATTTCCAGTACGGCCCTTTCGTGATCGGGACCGTGCGCCCCGAAACGAAATTCGGCGATAAGTATGTCGTCATGCATCCGGATGACGCCCGGTACAAGGGTTTCAAACATGGCCAAACGATCGAGCTTGAGTGGATCAATGGCCCGATCACCGCGACGGTCATCAAGGACGAGGCGATCGATATGGAAACCGGCTCCGGCGTGATGACGATAACACCCGCGCATTCCGCCATAGACTTCGAGATCGCGCAGCGACACAAGCTCGACATCGAACCGGTCATCGACGAGCGTGGCATTTTGCTTCCGATCGCCGGAGAATTCGCCGGGCAGCACATCAAAAAAGCGCGCCCGATGATCGTGGAAAAATTACAGGCAAAAGGGTTGATCGTGAAAGTCGACGAGAACTACGTGCACAACATAGCGACCAACAGCCGCGGCGGCGGCACCATCGAGCCGCAGATCAAGCGACAATGGTGGCTTGGCGTGGACCGGGAATTCACTCTTGAACATTCAGAGCTCTCGACGATCCCGTCGGGTTCGAGAACAACTCTCAAGAAGATCCTCCGCGCGGTCGTCGAGTCGAAGGATGTCCAGATCGCACCGGAGCGTTTCGAAAAGATATACATTCACTGGGTCGAAAATTTGCGCGACTGGTGTCTCTCGCGCCAACTCTGGTTCGGGCATCGCATCCCAGCTTGGTTCAATGGCGATGAGATCAAGGTACAGCTCGAAAGTCCGGGAGCCGGTTGGGAACAGGACCCTGACACGCTCGACACGTGGTTCTCTTCGGGTCTCTGGACCTTCTCGACGCTTGGCTGGCCCGACGAAACGGCGGATTTGAAAAACTACCATCCGACCTCCGTACTCGAGACCGGCTACGACATTCTCTTTTTCTGGGTCATTCGAATGATAGAGATGAGTGTCTTCCACACCGGACAAGTTCCCTTCCGAAAGGTCTTGCTGCACGGCATCGTACGCGACGGTCAGGGCCGCAAGATATCCAAATCACTCGGCAACAACATCGACCCGCTCGATATGGCGGCAAAATACGGCATGGACGCAGTTCGCATGTCGCTCATCGCTGGCATGGCGCCGGGGACCGACAGCAGAATTTCCGAAGAAAAGATCCGGGGCTATAAGCATTTCGCCAACAAAGTCTGGAACATCACGCGGTTCGTTTTGGAGAACTTAGCATTACAAGGTTCAACCTTGTATGACAAGGTTCAACCTTGTAATGCTGCCGATCAGGAGTTGGTGCGCGAAGCGCACCGTAAGGCGGAAGAAGTCTCTCAATATATAGAAGACTTCCGCCTTGACCTGGCAGCGGATGCCATCTACCACTTCGTCTGGCATCGCCTCGCCGACGAGATACTTGAGGAATCGAAGCCTATCCTGAAGGGTGAAGACCTGGCGGCAAAACAAAGTCGCGCCGCCGCGTTGTACCAAATTCTCCTGGTATCATTGAAACTACTCCATCCTTTCATGCCATTCGTCACGGAATCAATTTGGCAGGAACTTCCTTACAAAGAAAATGATATGTTGATGGTCGCGCCCTGGCCTATGATATGATCGACTGGCAATCTCTCGTACTTGCCATCTTCGCCGGATTTTTCCCAGCGCTCGCGTGGCTGTGGTTCTGGCTGCGCGAGGATTCAGAACATCCGGAGCCGCGTCGATTGATCGCGCTCGCCTTTTTCGGCGGCATGGTCATGATCATCGTTGTCATCCCTATCGAGGAATATGTGCAGACGTTCGTTACGTCGCAAATAGTGCTCCTCACTGCGTGGGCCGCCATCGAAGAGATCTGTAAATACGCGTCGGCCCGCACCCTTGTCCTGTGGCGTCGCGAGGACGACGAGCCGATCGATCCCGTCATTTACATGGTCACGACCGCGCTGGGCTTTTCGGCCGTCGAGAACGCTCTCTTTCTCTATTCGCCGCTTGCCGGCGGTACACTTCTTTCGACCATCCAGACGGGCGATCTGCGCTTCGTCGGTGCCACACTCGTGCACGTCCTTTCCTCGGCTGTGATCGGCATCATGCTCGGCATCACCTTCTACGACCAGCGACGCTGGATGCGACCCTTCGCGGTCGTCATCGGAGTTATCCTCGCCACGCTTTTGCACGGTACGTTCAATTTCTTTATACTGAACGCAGGATCGCAACAGACCGTCCTGGTGCTCACGTTCGTGTGGGGCGGTGTCATTGCGCTCCTCGCCGCACTGGAGTGGGTAAAACGCTTTCGGCCGCGATATCGCTGATATACTTACATCTACCAAACATACTATTTATGGCAAAAGGAGGATTTTTTTCAAAACTCATGGGTCAGTCGGATGACTACGGCGATTATCTCAATGAGCTTGAGGGAGCGCACGCAACAAAATTCGAAGGCACGGGCACTGAGCGCCACGCGCATATTACGACGAAGGACGAGGATTGGACGCCTGCGGAAGAAACAGGCGGCGAACTTGCGCTCGATGTTTACCAGACGCCGGACGCCATGGTCGTGAAAGCCTTCATCGCCGGCGTTCAGCCAGCAACTATCGACATTTCCCTCACTCGCGAAATGCTGACCATTTCCGGCCAGCGCCAGGACGAACGCGAAGTGGACGAAGACGACTACTTCCAGCGCGAGCTGTACTGGGGCTCATTCTCGCGAACAATTTTGCTTCCTGAAGAAGTCGATGTCGATGCGGCAGAAGCCTCCGAGAAACACGGCATTTTGATGATACGTTTGCCGAAGATAAATAAAGGAAAGCAGACGAAACTGAAGGTCCGGAGCAGATAGAAAAAGGAGCGGCGGGCACGAATGCCCGCCGCAGTTTCCAGAGAAGGAGAAAGGTTGAACTCACTTCGGCTCAGCCGTAGCGAACTTTCGAGGGGAAAGCCCGAGTGCCGAGACAATGCGATCGTGATCCCATCCCCATTCCTCGGGAATGTCGATTACCCTGTCGGGAACGATACCAACCCCGACGATCATTGGATGGCCGGGAATTTCCCAATGCCCGCACGGTACTACGAGACCATACATATCCCATTTGCGACCGAGAGAGGATTTCCCCACCGTGTGATCAGCTCCCACCGCGATCACGGTCGTGGCATTCGGATACCATTCATCGTCGATCGTTTTTGCCGTGAGCTCGGAGACCGAGGCGGTGTATTGGTCGACCAGAATGGTGTAGTGCTTATCAGCCAAGACGCCCTTGCGCTCAGTCACTTCGTAGGGCTTCACGCCGATGCAGTTGCTCGCCGGTGCACGCAGGTATACCATTCCTCCCTTGGGCGCTAAAAGCGACAGGAAGTGTCGAGCAACGTTTAGCTCGCCGCCCGGATTGCCCCGTAGATCAATGACGATATTCTGGACCTGCTCGATCTCCTCTTCCGAGAACGTGATCAGCCGCTTATCGACGTATTCGCCACTCTCTTGAGTGAATTGCGGCAGCCGGATGACGAACAGGTCCCCCAACAGCCGCACATAGGTCTGCGGTATTTCCGCCGTATCGGACCCGCCGTGAAAGAATCCGGTGAACATATTCAGACATCCCATCTCCCGCATACGGGAATTGGCTACTTCTGCGTCTCGTGCGAGCATCGCATAAAAAAGCTCGCTGCACTGCGTAAATTTTGCACCCGTTATCGGTATGTTCGCTTGATAGAAATCGAGAACGGGGTTGCTGGGAAGTTCACGAAGCGGCGTGTTGAGAAGCACGGCGCACAGCGCGCCGATGACGATACTGTATATACGCACGGCCCTTCTCCTTCTCTTTTGGGCTCGATAGTGAGCCTGGCCACCTTCATCAAATACTTATTTGCCGCTATGCGCAATCGGCCATGAGGGGATAAGCCGACTTAGTCTTCATTATTCAAAAGCCCAAGTCGATAAATGTCGAAAGAATTCTCGCCCTCGAACATGTCCGATGGATTCGGGAGATACAAACGCGGACGTGATATTTCTTGCGTCGCGTCTTTGAGGAGTCGGTGGAAGACTTTGAAATCTTCTTCGCAATTCTTGAAGTCGATGACGTAGCGCTTGAGCTGTGAGGAGCCGTCCTTGTTGCGAGATTTTTTGCACTCATAGACGATGAAACGGCGCACGGGCCGGCCGAAATTCTCGCGCACGGTGTAGTAGTTGAAGATCGCCTGCATCACAAAAAGCGTCTTGGTCCCTTTTTGCTTGCTGAACGACTCGACGAATTTGTGGTCGACGATGTCGAGGCTTCCCTTCTCCAATTTTGATTCCACAACGAGGTCGGATACCGCTTTGATCGGAAGCGGGAGCCCGTCGACGGTTGCCATTCCCGAGAACTCGACACCGAGCACGTTATGCTTCGGCGGTTTTGCGAGATAGAAATTGATGACCTGCAGGTAGTCGCGTTCGATCTGTGCGCGACGCGCTTTGCGCGCCGCCTTCGATCTCGCGTTGCCGAAATTGATCTCGAAATCCGGGATCTTGTGGATGTATTCGACGCCGAGCTCGATCGAACCCTCCTTGGCTATTCCGGAATAGAAATGCTGGAGCGCGAGATGCGCGGCGCTGCCAATAATAGAGGAAGGGTTGCGCGGGGTGTCATAGATCTTCTCGACATAGCGCTTGTACCACGCGAGCGGATTGCGCAGAAGTGCCATGAGCGAGGAGTGGCTCCAATACTTAATCGGCAACTGTGGCGCGTTCAATTTGGCCTCCGCTTCGCGTTTCCACGCTCCAAGTTTTGCACGGGTCTTCGAAGGTGCTGCCATGCGCTGAGTATACCCCCACACCAATAGCTGCAGGTAGATGAACGGAGCATAAAAGTGTCCTGGAGTGTTTATTTGGTATAGAGACAAGAGCTACCTCTATTGGTGTGGGGTATACCCCGTGAGATATTGAGTGCGATCTCATGGGATATAGCAGCAGTCGACTTTCCCTGCAGTGGTATACTGAGGCTATGAGAACCTCCACCATCGTTTGGATAGTCATTATCCTCGTCATCCTTATCGGCGGCTGGTATATCTGGATGCAAGAATCCGTCCCCGCGCCGGCATCCACTTCCACGACCTCGACCACGGCGACCACCTCCAATCCCAGCGCGATCCAGAACAACCTGACACTCGGTACCGATGCGACGACTTCGCTCGGAACGTATCTCATCGGCTACAACGGCATGACGCTCTACAGCTTCGCCGATGACTCGACGGGCACCAGCACCTGCTACGGTAATTGCGCACAACAATGGCCGCCCTACGTCGTCCCTGCCGGCATGCAGCTCAATCTCGAAGCAGGCGTCAACGGCCAAGCTGGCACCATCGCGCGCGCCGACGGCACCACACAGGTCACCTACAACGGCATGCCGCTCTACTTCTACATCGGCGACACAAAATCCGGCGATACCAACGGCAATAGAATCGGAGGCGTTTGGGCGGTCGCGCAGCCATAACCTTCTCGATATCACAAAGAACGGCCGGTTATGTCCGGCCGTTTGCTTTTGTGTGGCGTGGGCGTAGCATGCAAAAAGGTGCCGCAAACGCGGCACGTATAGTGCAACCAGAAAGGGTTGAACATGCGGATCCGTACATTCTTTGGAATTACGCTTTCTCTGCTCTTCGCCATGTCCACCGTACCGAGTAGCGCAGGAAAGATCGAACGGTGGCAACCGCCCAGCGGGATGGTCTGGCACACGCCGGACACCAAGTGCAACCCGACACGCGAGTACGGCCTTTTTATCCAAGGCTGTTACTTTGGATCGCCGAAGACACCTTCGGAACATGCCGGTCTCGCGTTTTTCCAGAAATGCTGGCCGTATCAGCAAAAGAGACCGTTCATCGTCGCAGATTTCGCAACCAACACGTTCGACTTCTACTCCGATCCGAGCAAGGAAGAAGCGCGCGTATTCCACGGCGACCTCGGCTCCGACGGCGACATTGATCCTGAACCTTTCCTGGTCCAGCTTCCGGCCATCAACGGCCCGTGCTGGCCGGAACGAGGGGCTCCCACGTGAGGTGCGGACATGAAGGAAAATCTTCGCATACTTGGCGCTTTGCTTCTTGGCGTACTAGTCGGCGTGGCGATCATATTCGCTCCTACCATTGCCATGGAGCAGTCGGCACGCCAGACGCTGATGACGATGGGTTCGATGCTTCTTGGTCCATTGATCGGGACATTGATCATTCTGATGCTCCTCCCCGACAGACCAGACAACCAACCTCCTCGAGGCGGCCGGAAACCTCTTCCGGCCGTTTGCTTTGGACTTTGGACAATTCGACCAAGCGGGTATAGCATGTTTGACGGTATCCAATGAACCATGAGGTGCTTCGATGCTCGATCGCAACCTGCTCATCAAACGTTTGACTGAAAAATTCGAGTCCGTCGGCAACAGGTCGTCCGCTGCAATGCAGGATGAACGCCAACGCCTGCACGGCATGCAACTTACCGTTCTCGCTAAGGAGTTCACGATTGCGTTTCCTGGCGAAGACCCGTACCTGCTCAAGGCTGCTTGACATGGGCAATGGAGCGGATGATCGTCTCACCATGCGAGCACGTCGGCAAGACCGGAGCCACGGTTACGAAGAAGGTGAGGCATGCAGCGAGTGCGGAAATTTCACACTTGTTCGCAACGGAACTTGCCTCCGGTGCGACACCTGCGAAGCATCCTCCGGCTGTAACGAACAACGGCCAAGGGAAGAATCGCCGCCTGTCGCAAACTGACTCGGTTCGCGATGCAATTCAAACGGCCGGGTTTCCTCGGTCGTTTTGCTTTGGATAAGGAAGGGCGCACGCTCATTGACGTACTAATGCAATTAATACATAGTACTCACGGTATGCCCGCGAGGGTGCCAGCAGTCCGCGAGGGCTCGCTCCTTAAAACCGTTCCGCGAGGGACACAACTTCCGCGAGGAAAACAATGACACCGAAGACAAGCACTATCGTTTCTGTTGTGCAGATACTGGCGCCCGTAACCGAAGAGCGGTCGCCATTAGTCCCGGACTTGAAAGATCTGATCGTAAGATCGGTGCTTGAAACGGACAGAATGCCACTGGTCCGCGCTCACCAACTCCTGGATATGTACCTGAGCGACAAACTCAATCTCAGGTGCGGGATCGCCGCATTTGAAGCGTTCTTCCTGGTCAATCACGAGTCGATATCGAATGTGGTTTCGCAAATGCGCAAGAGGTTGGCGGCAGCAAGTGCAACCGAAAAAAGGACCATCTATCTGATACTGTTCGTGGGATTACTCCGAGCAGCAACCCACCTAGATGCGCTCGATGTCATCGATGTTTTACCGAAAATTGACAACGATCAGGACCCGCTCGGCACCTTACTCGGCGATCATTTGCTAACAGTGGATGTGGTGGACAGGGTCGACCAATGGCTCAGCAGTTACTACTCAACTTCTCTCGCGTCGTATCTCTCACCCCTTCTTCCGAAGGAGCAACGACATTTGCGAGCATATTGGCTCACGAAGTCCCTGCGCGAACGGACCACCGGACGCACGATCTCGGAAAACGATTCCGCTACTAGGTTGACCTGTGAATTGGTACAGAGGATCTCTCTTACCTTCGACGTCAACGACCAGATCGATATGCTGGCGGAAAAGACAGAAAGCTATCAAAGGCGACCGAGCGGCGGCCTCTGAAGCCACCAAGTTCTATAGAAACAAGCCCGAAACGGCGAACCTGGAGTTCGCCGTTTTGATTTTAATGTAGTAGCTGGGCAATTTTGCCTCGCCCGCTCGTGGAAGCGGATGCGTTCTAACGCCTTTGCTTCGATGGCATGGGTTGCCAGCACCGCGGGACTTTGATAGCGTGACCGAAGAACAAGGAACGAGGAGGCCACGATGCGTAGATCGATCTTATGTCTCGCGTTGGCGCTCCTTGTGGGTCCAGCGCACTTGCCGGGATTGCAGTACTGCCCTGCGAAATTGAACACCGGCATACGTGAGTACAGTGATTTTCGGATCCGGTCCATTTTTCTGAACATCCTGTACAAGACCAATATGGACCCGAAGAAATTTGCACTCTGCGAGGATTTGTTTGCGCTGGTGCCTCATACCGTAGACCTGGCAACGACGCCGGGTCAGAGTGTTGTGGCGGTGCTGCTCACGCATCAAGCGAGAAACTATACCAGTAGCGAACTGCGTGGTCTGATCGCTCATGAGCTTGGGCACGAGCAGCTGCGCGGCAAACCGAAGAATATCGAACTTGAAATTGCGGTCGATAAAATTGCGGCGGGATGGGTCGGCTCGCAAGCCGTTATCGCAGGATTGCGCGCGCTGCTTCCTGAATTCGAACGGTTTTCCGGAATCCGCGAAATATACCAGGCCCAGATCATGCTGCGTATCGACCTGCTCGCCTATCCGCGCAGGACGGCGCAACGACCATAAGAAAAGCCGGGCCTCTCGTCCGGCTTTTTGCTTTGTCTAGTAGCTTCGCAACTGTTCTGACGGATGCGTTCGCAAATGACGCCGAATTCTCGACCTTCCGATTGACATTATTCCCGTTTAGATTCATAGTCCCAGCGGCCGCGGCCTGAGAGGGCCTGGGTCTTTCACATCGCCGTCCCGCGAGGGACAACACATCCCACGATCTCTGAGAGGAGATTTTCATGCCCGTCTGGAATTTCGAAAAGGTTAACGACCTCATTGGCAATACCGGCGAAAATCATGCACCCGATCCACACACCGCACGCGTGCGGGCAATCACAGCAGAGATGCCCGCGGAAGATCGTCCCAAACGATTCTTCGACGCAAGTATCGCGATCAGCCCCAACATCCCGCAAAACGAACCGTATCTGGCGGAGATGATAGAGGCGGCATTGATCGCACACTACGATGAAGCCGAAGCAATCATTGGAGCGTTCCGCGGATATCTCCTCCACGGGGCTGCGAATGCGCACACACGAACATATTATCCTGCCGCGATCCGCGCATTGCTTCGAGTTTGCGACCAAGCTGCTGTGCTTGGTCCGGAGAAGCCGGGTCTTTCGTCATCGACGGCGGCGTATTATGTCGGAGCACTGTTTAGCGACATGATCACGTACAGCGAAGAGGCTGACCCCGTGCCATCAAACTGGGTGGGTGGACAGATTTCCGATCTCTTGCACAAATTCCTGACAACCCGGGAGATCGCGAGATCGATGGTATCAGCAATCGGCGACATTTGGGAAGTGAAAGGTCCTCTGCGTCAAGTTGGCGAAACCCTCTCGCATCGAATATTCGGCATGCTGACGTTCCAGGAGAAGATCGAGCTTCTCAGGGGTGCGTTCAAGGAATAGGAATCAGAAAGGCGAAGGCCGCGCGATCGCGCGGCCTTTTCGTTTAGTAGCTGCGAAGTTGTTTCGCCCGCTCGTGGAAACGAATTCGTTCCAATGCTTTTGCTTCGATCTGGCGGATGCGTTCGCGGGTGACGCCGAATTCTCGGCCGACCTCTTCGAGGGTGTAGCAGATGCCTTCGTCCGTAAGGCCGTTTCTCATTTCGAGGATCTTGCGCTCCTTCGGCGAAAGCTCGTCGAGGATGTTCATCATTTGCTCGGAAAGGATGCGGCGCGAGGCGTCCTGGTCGGGAGAAGCGATGCTTTCGTCGGCGATGAAACTGCCGAGCGTTGAGCGTTCGTCGTCATCTTCGCCCACCGGAGACTCGAGCGAGACGGTGTCCTGGTTGATCTTCTGAATGGTGTAGATCTTCTCGACTTCGATGCCCATTTCCGCTGCGATCTCCTCCGGCAGCGGGTCGCGGCCCAGGTGCTGCGAGAGTTCGCGCACTTTTTGCTTGTATTTGGCGATGGTTTCGACCATGTGCACCGGGATGCGGATGGTGCGGGACTGGTCGGCGAGCGCGCGGGTGATGGCCTGGCGGATCCACCAGGTGGCGTAGGTCGAGAATTTGTAGCCCTTGGTCCAGTCGAATTTGTCGACGGCCTTGAAGAGGCCGAGGTTGCCCTCTTGGATGAGGTCGAGAAGGGTGAGGTCCGGCGAGCGGTTCACGTATTTCTTCGCGATCGAAACGACGAGGCGGAGGTTGGAGCGCGCGAGGATGCCGCGCGCTTCGTCATCGCCCGCGACGATGCGCTTGGCGAGGTCCTTTTCCTGTTCGCCGTTCAAGAGCGGGTACTGACCGATCTCGCGGAGGTACATCTGGACGGAATCGTAGTTGGAATCGGAGCGACGGTGCTGCAGCTTCTTGCTGGCGAGCACGGATTCGGCCGACGTGTCTTCGAGCATGCCGCCGCCTTCGAGCACGTCGATGCCCGCCGCCGTGAAGCGCGCGTACATGTCCTCAAGGAGCGCCATGTTGTCCTCGATGGTCGGAAATTCGCGAAGGATCTCGTCGTAGGTAATGTATCCGCGTTCGCGGCCGAGTCTGATGAGCGACTCCACCTTGTCCTGCGTCTTGCCGTGAATGAGCGACTTGCCTTTGGAATTGGAAACGACGCGGGGGGCGCGCTTCGAAGACGAGCGCGTGGCGCGAGAGGACGCCGAGCGGCGCTTCGTGGTGCGAGCAGCACGCGCGGGCTTCGCGCGTTTGACGGCTCGCTTTTTTGTGTGTTTTTTTGATGAGGTCATGAAAAGTATTTGAACACAAGAGAAAGCTGCCCCGCCTTCGCGGTGGCCGCTTTATCTGGGGTGTTATATCTATCTACTCACCGCGGGGCACATTTATTTCAGAACATTCGCGATAAGTGATTCGGCATTCTACGCTTTATTTGCCAAATACGCAACTTGCTTTTTCAACACGTTATACACAGGACTTATCCCCAGCACTCCGCCAAGGCTCCGCGCTGCAAGGCACTACTTCGCTAAAGCTTCGCAGTGCAAAGCACCCTCCTTGTCATGCTTCGTCTTTTTCGACCTTCGAGAGTTTTTCGTACATTTCGGAATGACGTTTCGGGTCCGTGACCTGCTTGAGTACCGTCTCCCAATCCTCGTCGAGCGAACGGCTGTGCGCGTACTGCTTCTCCGCTTGGAAGCGTAGTGATTCTTTTTCCGTTTCCGGCAACCCCTCCAGAGTTTTGAAGACGTCTTTGCCGACCGCATCTTTCAATTCTTTTTCCCGTTCGGGGACATCGAGTAGAGGTTTCGCGAGCGATGCTTGCCACAAGAGGAGTGCGTATGCGATCCGTGTGCGATCGGCTTTGGGCTCTGCGGAACGAGTTTCGGGTACTGAGATGCGTGCAGCGTCGGGCATGCGCGGCACTTTTGCGAGCGCTTCGTTGACCGCCGACTCGGAAACGTTCAAGCGGCCCGCGATCTCGCGCACATACTGTTCCCGGGCAATAGGAGAACCGACATCCGAGAGGAACGGCAGCACGGCCACTTCGACCGAACGGCGGAAATTGTCCGGACTTTTCGCATGCTCTTCGAGCACGTCGAGCAAAAAGGTGATGATGTCCTTCGAATCGCGTATGGCCTTTTTCCAGGCATCGGGTCCCTGCTGCAAAATGAGGTCTGCCGGATCGAGACCGCCCGGCAGTTGCGCGACTTTGACGTTGAGAGAGCTCTGGAGGGCGGCCCGCGCGGCGCGGCCTGCTGCCTTGATGCCAGCTTCGTCAGCGTCGAGCGCGATGAGAAGATTGTCAGTCATCCGGTGAATGAGTTGGGCATGTTCCGGCGTGAATGCGGTACCTGAAACAGCAACGGTATTTCCCCATCCGGCCTGGTGTGACATGAGCAGGTCCATCTGGCCCTCCACCAATACGGCGCACTGGAGCTTTCGCATCGCGAGCTTTGCCTTGTCGAAACCATAGAGGATACGCGACTTATGGAAGAGCGGTGTCTCCGGCGAATTGAGGTATTTCGGCGCTTCGGGCGAAGCGTTCTCACCAAATATCCTACCGGAAAACCCGATGATTCGGCCAGCCGAGTCGGCTATCGGGAACATGATGCGATTGCGGAATTTGTCGAGCATGCTTCGGTCGCCTTTCTTGCCGACGCCCGCTTCGATAATCTCCTTTTCAGAAAATCCTTTCTGTTTCAAAAAGTCGCTTGCGTCGGTCCAGCCTGATCCCGCGAGACCGAGACGGAATTCTTTGATCGTCGCATCGGTAAGTCCTCGGTCGCGCAGGTATTTTTTTGCATCGTCGGAAAGTTTGGACGCAAAAAATATCGTCGCAGTTTCTAAAAGCTCGAACAATCGCTCGCGTTCGTCTTTTTTTTCCTTGCCTCCCTTTTCATATACAATCTCGACGCCGGCCTTGTCGGCAAGCACTTTGAGCGCGCCTTTGAAATCGAGTCCTTCGATCTTTTCGACAAATGTAAAAATGTCACCACCCTCGCCGCACCCGAAACAATGAAAAGTTCCTCGCTCGGCGGAAACGAAAAACGACGGTGTCTTCTCCGCGTGGAATGGGCACCGCGCGCGAAGCGTCGAACCCGCCCGGTCGAGCTTCACGTATTGCGAAACCACATCGACGATCGACAATCGGTCCTTAATTTGCTGAACAGTATCCCCTGCCATGCCGCCATTATGCTCCCAACTCGCCTAAAAAGCATGGGAGTCGGATCTCATCGATCCGACTCCTTAGGGCGTGTCCGAGCTTTGGCGTAATCTGGAATCCAGCAGCAGATAGAAGTGCTGGAACCTGCGGACGAAACTCAGAACGAACCTGTTGCAGAGTACCTTGAATTCCAGATCAGGTTCCCCCGCATAGCCCATGTAATAGAGCCGGACCAGTCGTCTGGGGCTGACCTGGAACACGAGGAAGAACTTGACCTCGCCGCGAGAGAACAAAAGACCATAGTGACTCCCCTCCCGTTGGAACTCGCGGCCTCCACAGAACTCTAGGTCGCCCTTTGCGATCGACAGCAAGTACTCATTGGGAGTCCCCTTCGCAAGCAAGATCGAATTGCGATACATCTCCCCAAGGTCATGGAGTAAAGGCATGTCAAATTCGACCTTTTGCCAGCCGTCCAGTTCATTTTCGGAAATGGTACTCATGGCGTACTCCTTCCATCTGAGCGATTTGTAACACGGCCTGGGCCTTACGCAAAAAGTCCGGACATTGCTGCCCGAACTTGATTTTTGCCTTATCGGCGGCTTCAAGAGTCCTGGTCGATCAGGACAATCGAACCGTCCGGATAACGGACTTTCAGAGTCCATACCCAGTAGTTGAAACGGTCAACGAGGCAGAACGAGTTGACGATTTCGATTTTGGCGGCATTCCGTTCCTTCGGCGCGAGTTTTTCGGCAAGCACTTTACCAACTTCAGTTTCGGCCTCGGAATCGACTTGGTCGGAATCCAGGGCCACCTTGAGCGCCTCCCTGATGAGGTGCGCTATCTCTTGTGGGCTGGGCAGATCACTGAAAACTTCTTGGACAAGTGTCGGCATGGTGAATCTCCTTAGAAGGATCCCTTCGGTAGGGGGCTGGTATCTTCATACCGCACAAGCGCCTTTTTGTCTAAGGTATTCGAAAAGAAAAGAGCCGCGATTCCAGCGGCCCGTTTCTATTCGTAGCAGTAGAGGTTTAGCGTTCCACCGTGTCGCGATTGCGCTCGGTCGAAGGAACTTCGACAGGCTGCTGCGACTGGAGTTCGGCCTCCATGTCCTGGATCATGTCGAATTTCTTCGAGCCCGGGAATCCGGTACCGGCCGGAATGAGGCGACCGATGATGACGTTCTCCTTGAGGCCGACCAGGCGGTCGACCGCGCCACCGACGGCGGCTTCGGCCAGCTTGCGCGGCGTGTTCTGGAACGAGATGGCGGAGAGGAACGAGGCGCGCGTGAGCGAGACTTCGGTGATGCCGAGCAAGAGCTGCTTGCCCTTTGCCGGCTCTTTGCCCGCATCCTTCGCGTCCTTGTTCATCTTCTCGAAGACGAAGTCCGTGACGATCTCTCCCGAAGAAACACCTGTGTCACCCGGCGAGGAGATGGAGACGCGCGAGAACATCTGTTTGACTATGATCTCGAGGTGCTTGCGCGCCGTCGAGACACCCTGCAATTCGTAGATACGGGTGATCTCGCCGATGATGTAGTCCTGTGAACGTTCCTTGCCCGCGTAGAGGAAAAGCTCGTCGAGGTCCGCGGAACCGTCCGTGAGGAAGTCGCCCTTCTCCACCGAGTCGCCGACTTTGACGACGATGGTGCGCAGCGGGTGGACGCGGTACTCGGTCTCTTTCTTTGCACCCTTCGCGGTCTTCGCGAGCGATGCGGTCTCGGGAACGATGGTGATGACATTCTCGTCGCCGTCCCTCGTGATGTCGGAAATGACACCGTTGACCTTGGCGATGAGCGCGGGGAGCTTCGGCGCGCGCGTCTCGAAGACTTCTTCGACGCGCGGCAGACCCATGGTGATGTCGCCGCCGACGGTCGCGACACCTCCGGTGTGGAAGGTACGCATCGTAAGCTGGGTGCCCGGTTCACCGATAGCCTGCGCGGCGATGACGCCGACTGCTTCGCCGACGTCGACGAGTTCCTGGTTCGTGAGGTCAAGCCCGTAGCATTTCTGGCAGACTCCACGAGCGACTTTGCAGCCGATCGGGGAGCGGACGTGCGCTTCCATGACGCTCATATCCTCTTCGATCGCTTTCGCGTCGTCGCGGGATACGAGGTGTCCGCGCTTGAACTTCCCTGCCTCTTCGGCGAGCACGCGGCCCAGGAGCCTGTCGGCGAACGAACCGCCGATGTTCTCCTTGCCCGGACGCTTGATGATGACGCCAGTGTGCGTACCGCAATCGGCTTCGAGCACGACGACGTCATGCGCGACGTCGAACAAGCGGCGCGTAAGGTAGCCGGCGCGCGCGGTGTTGAGCGCGGTGTCGGCCAAACCTTTGCGGGCGCCGTGGGTCGAGATGAAGTATTCGATCGGCGTGAGACCTTCCTTGAGCGACGCGGTGATCGGGAATTCGATGATCTCACCGCGCGGGTTCGTGATGAGACCTTTCATGCCGGCCATCTGGTGCAACTGGACGACGCTACCACGGGCGCCGGAGGTGATCATGTCGTGGACCGGACCGTTCTTGTCGAGCGCATCGACGACGTGCTTGCGCAGCTCGCCGGAAACTTTGGCCCAGATCTCGATGGTCATGCGCTTGCGCTCTTCTTCGGTCAAAAGTCCCTGTTCGTAGTTCTCCGCTTCCTTGGCGACAGCTTCGCGGCCCGCCTTGATCATTTCATTCTTCACATCTGGAATGACGACGTCAGAGAGCGACCAGGTGATGCCCGCTTCGGTCGCGTAGCGGAAGCCGAACGCCTTTATCCTGTCGAGGATCTTCGGAATGCCGTCGAGCTGGTAGTGCGTGACGAGCGATTGCACCAGTGCGCTCATGCGCTTGTTGGTGATCTCCTCGTTCATGTACGGGAAGTCGCTCGGCAGGACGGAATTAAAGAGGAGACGACCGACGGTCGTGTCGAATACTTTGCCTTCGAACTGCGCGTATTTCTTGCTGTCGGACGGAAGGACCTTGATCTTCGCGCGCAGGTCGACCGCGCCGAAATCGTGCGCGGTGATCGCGGCGTTGGTCGACGGGAAGGCAGAGCCTTCGCCCTTGAGTCCTTCCATGGTCTTCGTCATCCAGTAGCAACCAAGCACGATGTCGAGAAGTTTGGACGCGACGACAACGTCGCCGGAACCCGGCTTCAGGACGTTCTTGTTGGCGGACATGATCTTCGCTGCTTCCATTTGCGCGGCTTCGGAAAGCGGCACGTGGACGGCCATCGCGTCGCCGTCGAAGTCCGCGTTGTATGCGGGGCACACGAGCGGATGGACCTGGATCGCGTTGCCTTCGATGAGAACGGGCTTAAATGCCTGGATAGATTGACGGTGAAGTGTCGGCGCACGGTTCAAGAGGACGTACTTCCCTTTGATCGCCTCTTCGAGGATCGGCCAGACTTCCGGCGCCTCATCTTCGATCAAACGGCCTGCGCCGCGGATGTTGTACGCGTGTTCGCGAGCGAGGAGCCCGGCGATGACGAACGGGCGGAACAATTCGAGGACCATGTGCTTCGGGAGTCCGCACTCGTCGAGCGCGAGATCCGGACCGACGACGATGACGGAGCGACCGGAGTAGTCGACGCGTTTACCGAGCAAGTTCTGGCGAAGGTAGCCGTGTTTGCCCTTGAGGTAATCGGCGAGCGATTTGAGCGCGCGACGGCGGCCTCCGAAGATACCGAGCACACCTGCGCCGCGGCGCATGGAGTTGTCGAGCAATGCGTCAACGGCTTCCTGCAAGATGCGCTTTTCGTTGCGGAGGATGACCTCCGGCGCGTGGATCTGTTGCAAGCGCTTCAAACGGTTGTTGCGGTTGATGACGCGGCGGTAGAGGTCGTTCAAGTCGGACGATGCGTGGCGACCGCCTTCGAGAGCGACCATCGGACGGAGTGCCGGCGGAACCACGGGCAGACGCGTCATGAACATCCACTCGGGGCGGACATTGGCGCGGCGCAAGTTTTCCGCGAGCGCGAGGCGCTTGCGGATCTTGTCGCGTTCTGCAGCTCCTGCCGTTTCGTATTCCTCCTTGAGGTGCTTCACGAATTGGCCCAGGTCGATCTTCTTCAAAATGTCGTAGAGCGCTTCGGCACCGATCGTCGCGCGGAACATCGCGCCGTACTTGACGGCGAAGGTGTGGTACGCGGCTTCGTCGAGGACAACGCCGACCTGCACCGATTCGATCTCTTTCTTTGCTTTCGTCGCGAGGTCCTTGAGGCGCGTCTTTTCGTCAGCATTCGCGGCCGCAGCTTTCGTTTTGGTGGAAAGTTCCTGTTCGAGGTCCTTCAAGAGGCGCGTGCGTTCGTCCTCGTCGACCGAGGTAACGATGTAGCCTGCAAAATACACGACCTTCTCGACTTCTGCAGCCGAAAGGCCGAGCATCAAGGCGATGCGCGAAGGAATGCCGCGGAGGAACCAGATGTGGGAAACGGGCGTCGCGAGGTCGATGTGGCCCATGCGCTCGCGGCGCACGATAGCGCGCGTGATCTCGACGCCGCACTTCTCGCAGACGATGCCGCGGAAGCGGATACCGCGGTACTTGCCGCAGTAACATTCGTAGTCTTTCTCAGGGCCGAACACGCGCTCGTCGAAGAGCCCGTTCTTTTCGGGACGCTGGGTGCGGTAGTTGATGGTCTCAGGTTTGGTGATCTCGCCGTAGGACCAATCAAGCACGCGATCGGGCGAAGCAAGACGCATCGCGACCGAGTCGAATTCCGCAGGGATCATGTCTTTTTTCTTTTGCATATGCGTATTGCTTAATTAGTGTCGCCTCCGCCCATAAATTCGATGTCGATGCCCAAACCGCGCAAGTGTCTGACCAGGACATTGAACGTGGCCGGGGTGTTGGTCTCTTCGATGCGTTTGCCGGAAACGATGGCGTCGAACGCCGCGCTTCGGCCGAGAATGTCGTCAGATTTGATGGTGAGAATTTCGCGCAAGGAATATGCGGCGCCGTAGCCGAGGAACGCCCAGACTTCCATTTCTCCGACGCGTTGGCCACCATTTTGCGCCTTGCCGCCGAGCGGCTGCTGCGTGGTGAGCGAGTACGGACCGATCGAGCGCATGTGGATCTTGTCTTCCACCATGTGGTGGAGTTTCAACATGTACATGACGCCGACCATGACCGGCTGTGCGAACGCTTCGCCGGTGCGGCCGTCGAAGAGCGTGCGCTTGCCGTCCTCTGCAACGCCGGCTTCTTTGAGCTGCTCGCGGATCTCGACTTCTGTTGCGGAACCGAAGGACGGGACGACCGCCTGGTAGCCGAGCATATCCGCCGCAAGTCCGAGGTGGGTTTCGTAAATTTGTCCGAGGTTCATACGGGACGGAACGCCGAGCGGGGTCAATATGATGTCCACCGGATTGCCGTCCTTGTCGTACGGCATGTCCTCTTCCGGCAAGATGCGCGAAATAACGCCCTTGTTGCCGTGACGACCGGCGAGCTTGTCGCCGACCGAAATGGTGCGAAGCTGCGCGACTTCGACGTGCACGCGTTTGATGACGCCGGATTCGAGTTGGTCGCCGCTTTCGCGCGAGAATACTTTGACGCCGATGATGCGTCCGCGCTTGCCGCCTTCCATTCGCATGGAAGTGTCTTTCACGTCCTTCGCCTTTTCGCCGAAGATCGCGTGCAAGAGACGTTCCTCAGGCGTGAGCTGTGTCTCGCCTTTGGGCGTTACTTTGCCGACGAGAATGTCGCCGGGGCGGACTTCCGCGCCGATGCGGATGACGCCGTCCTCATCGAGGTTGCGGAGCTTGAATTCTGAAACGTTGGGGATGTCGTGGGTGGTGACCTCCGGCCCGAGCTTCGTGTCGCGCACGACGCACACGAACTCTTCCATGTGGATCGAGGTGAATTTCGCCTCTTTCGCGAGCTTCTCGGAAATGACGATGGCGTCCTCGAAGTTGTTGCCGAACCACGGCAAGAATGCGATGCGCACGTTCTGGCCGATCGAAAGCTGTCCTCCGACCGAGGTCGAGGCGTCAGCGAGCACCGCGCCTTTCTTGACCGTATCACCGACCGCGACGAGCGGGCGCTGGTGGAATGTCGTGAAGCCGTTGGTGCGAGAGAAATTGACGAGTTCGTACTCCTTGGTCTTACCGTCAGAATTTTTGACCTTGATCTTCTGCGCGTCCGAGTACGTGACTTCGCCGGCCTCTTCGGAAATGACGAGACGTCCGGAGTCGCGCGCAGCAGCGCTTTCAACGCCGGTCGCAACGACCGGTGCTTCCGGCACCACGAGCGGAACGGCCTGTTTCTGCATGTTCGAACCCATGAGCGCGCGGTTCGCGTCGTCATTTTCGACGAACGGAATGAGCGAGGTTGCGACGGAGAACGGCTGGTTGGTGGCGACTTCCATGTAGTCGACGTCGGTGTTCTTCACGAGGGTCGGCTTGCCGCCTTTGCGGACTTCTGCGAATTTCTCGGTGAGTTTGCCGTTGTCGTCGCGCGGCGTCGCGGCGTGCGCGATCGCGTATTCCTCTTCCTCGAGGGCGTTCATGTATCTGATGTCCTTCGTGATGATCCCCTTCTCGACTTTTGCGTACGGCGTTTCGATGATGCCGAATTCGTTGGGGCGCGAGTAGAGCGACATGTGGAGAACGAGACCGATGTTCTTACCTTCCGGCGTGTGGATCGGGCAGACGCGGCCGTAGTGCGAAGAGTGGACGTCGCGAACTTCGAGGCCTGCGCGCTCGGAGGTAAGGCCGCCGCGACCGAGCGTCGAGAGCGTGCGGAGGTGTTCGATCTCGTCGAGGATGTTGTACTGCTGCATGAGCTGCGAGAGCTGGTCGGTCGTGAAGAATTCGCGGATCGCAGCCTGGAACGGGCGCGGGTTGACCATCGAGACCGGGACGGTCGTCTCGGGGTCGACCATCGCCATGCGGTCCTGGATGTTGCGCTTCATGCGCGAGAGCCCGACGCGCATGCGCTGTTCGAGCAATTCGCCCGCGAAACGGACGCGGCGGAAGCCGAGGTGGTCGATGTCGTCCGGTTCGGCGACCGGGTTGACGTTGAGTTCTGCGATATGCGCCACGATGCGCTCCAGCGTCTCGAGGTCGAGCGTGGACTTTGCGAGGTGTTTTTCGTCGGTCGGGAGTCCGAAACGGCGGTTGAAGTGGAAGCGGCCGACCTTGGAGAAGTCGTAGCGTTCGGCGGAAAGGATGGCTTCGACGTGGTCGCGAGCGGATTCGGCCGTCGCGATGTCGCCGTCGCGAAGGCGGCGGTAGATCTCGACGAACGCTTCTTCAGTGGTCTTCGCGTGGTCGTGCTCAAGCGTGACAGAAATAGCGTCGCGGGCTGCGGTCTTGCCGAATTTCGCGAGCATCTGTGCGTCGGTAGCAAGCCCGAGGACACGAAGGAGCGACGTGACCGGGAAGCGGCGCTTGCGGTCGATCTTTACATAGATGCCGCCGTCCGGGTCGGATTCGATCTCGATCCACACGCCGCGTGCGGGAATGATCTTCGCGGCGAAATAATTCTTGCCTTTGTAGGGAATGCCTTCGAAAAATACACCGTAGCTGCGAGCGAGCTGCGGGACGACGATGCGCTCGACGCCGTTGATGATGAACGTGCCGTGCGGGGTCATCCACGGAAAATCAGCGAGGAAGATCTCCTGCTCCTTCTTGTCGCCCGTCGTTTTGTTCTTCAAACGCACCACCATCGAAAGCGGCGCTTCGTACGTGCGCATCATTTTCTTCGCGCTCTGCTCGTCGATGCGGATGTCGCCGAAGCTGAACTTCACGAGCTCCAGCTCGAACTTCTTGTTGGAGTGGTCGGAGATCGGAGAGAACTCCTTGAAGACGCGCTCCGCGCCACCCTCCACGAATTCCGTGAAGGACGCGATCTGGCTCTCGACCAGGGACGGCATTTTCACGAGCGGCTCGCGGAATTTGCCGAAGAATTTCTGCGGACGCACTGTTTTAGGTTTTGCCATAGCGTGTATGCAGTAATGGAACGAGCAAGAATGTTCCTTGCAGCGTTCCCGTTATTAAATTGTTCTTCTAAAAAAGATGCCCGAAACTATTTCCCCAAACTGTTCATTACTCAAAAGCGCATCCGTAACTCAATCGAGCCAGAGCAAATGTCGGCAGAGTATAAACGAAACCGTTTATAGTGTCAAATTCCACATGTACGTACCATGAAAAAGAGCCGCGGAGACTGCGGCTTCAAAACAATGGCGCCGTGGGTAAAACCCAACGGCGCCTACGCAAACTCAACTGGAATGCAACTCGTTACTGACCACGCCGTTTCTTCCACGTGTCAATTGCTCTCGGGGATAATCCCTTGAGCGCCGGTGGAATTTCGTCGGGCGGCCCAAGGTAAGATCCAGGGTTCGCCAAAAGCTCTCGGCGGGCTGACTCAACGGCCCCCGGATCACTTCCGAGTTGGTACGGCGCAGCATCGACATCGAGGCTGATACCGAGCGGCCCACAGGCCACTGCTCCCATCTGTCTCATTCCAACGTCCTCTTATTGAGCACATCGCAACACCGCGCTGCGAGGCTCGCGCCAGCATGCACCTTCGAGTACTTGCGTGTCAATCCCGCTTCTTCATTTTCCACTCTTCGATCTTTGCATGATGGCCGGAAAGCAGTACTTCCGGAACTTTGTATTTCTTTTTCTTCCATTCAAGGACTTCAGGCCTTGTGTACACTTCCGGACTCGAAACGCGCGAGCGTTCCAACGATTCGGCTTTGCCGAGTACTCCCGGAACGAACCGCGCGATCGCATCGATCATGGTCGCGGCAGGAAGTTCGCCGCCGGTGAGCACGTATGGGCCGACGCTCACCTTCTTGGCTTTCAATATCTTTTCAACGCGGGCATCGACACCTTCGTAGTGTCCGGAAATGAAAAGAATATCCTTCTTCTTTGAAAGTTTCTTCGCCATCGCCTCGTCGAAGAGCGCACCGTCGGTCGAGAAGAATATTTTCTCGACTCCCTTTTTCTTCCCTATCGCCTTTTGCGCGGCGCGCAACATGCCGTCCGGTTCAAGCACCATGCCCGGGCCGCCGCCATACGGTCGCCTGTCGACACGGCCATAGCGATCTCGCGTAAATTCCTTTGGGTCGTAATACGAGACCTTGATGAGTTTCTTCTCCCGCGCCTTGCCGATGATCGAGCTTTTGAGGTATGGCTCGATAGACTCCGGAAAAAGAGTCACGATATGAAAATGCACCATAGTGGGCTAATTGCCGCTCTTGAGGTCGTTGATGACGTCGTCGACGGTCGTGTCCTTCTCGTACGGCGCCGATTGCATTGATTGTCCTGCGGCGCGTTCGCTTCCTTCCGGTTCTTCGATCTTGAGATTGACGCGTGCATCGTTCTTCATGCCGACGACGCGCAGGACGGTGCGGATCGCCTTGGCGGTCGCGCCCGAGCGGCCGATGACCTTGCCCATGTCGTCCTGGTTGACCGAGAGCGTGAGAAGAACGCCCATCTCATCGACGGTGCGATTGATCTTCACATCCTCCGGATGCTCGACGAGTGCCTTAATGACGTACTCCAAGAATTGCTGATCGCGTTCCATACAGAATTTCGGCTAGAGTAATACCTTCAAAGTACGAGAAAACGCAGGAGAAGTCAACGGCTTCTTACGCTGTCGCCTCTTCGGCAGCCGGCGCTTCTGCAGCAGCTTCCTCAACGGGAGCAGCTTCGGCAGGAGCTTCCGCCGCAGGGGCGGCTTCAACCTTCGGCTCTTCGGCTACAATTTCAGGAGCTTTGTAGGACGGGAGCACATTGATCTTCTTGCCGGAAATGACACCTGCTCCGATGAGCATGTTGTGCATGGTCGCGGAAGGCTGCGCGCCGACCGAGATCCAGTACTTCACACGCGCTTCGTCGAGCGTGCGGGCTTTGGTGTGCGGGTTGTAGGTGCCGAGCTTCTCAACGAATTTGCCAGCCTTGGGAGAGGCGGTGTGTTCAGTGACGACAATGCGATATGACGCCTGGTTGATGCGTCCAACGCGTTGCATTCGGATCTTTAACATAACGGCGACACTCTACCTCGGAATATTGAAAAGTTCAAGCCGGGGCGAGAAATATCGCCCCGGCACATAATTACAATCGGTCGGAAGATCGGTGGGTCAGGAATCAGAATCTTCATCTATATAAGCTTTCACGCTCACAATCCCCTCGATATCACTGACGGATTCGGCCTCATCTTGATCGGCTGCCTCGAACACGATGGTTCGCTTATCTCCGTCGGTGGAGGTCACCGTAACGCAACATCGCACTACAGATAGTAGTTCAGCGAAAGAAATGTCTTCAGCTACCCTGGCTTCGAATTTCGGCATTTTCGCGCTCCCTTAGACCGAAGTACCGCTCATGCGGTACTTCAACAGTTCAGCCATCACTCTAAACGCGCCGGGCTATTTTGCAACGCGTTCCGCCTCCTCTAGTTTCACCGACAAAAGTTTCGAGACTCCATCCTGCCCCATCGTGACACCATAGAGTTCTCCCGCCGCGGCCATGGTCGCGCGGTTGTGGGTGATGACGATGAGTTGCGATTTGGCACCGAGCTCGCGGATCATGTCGGCGTAGCGCTTGGAATTGGCTTCGTCGAGTGCAGCGTCGGTCTCGTCGAGAATGAGGAACGGCGGGGGGTTTACTTGCGACATCGAGAATATTAAAGCGATGGATGTGAGCGCACGTTCGCCACCGGAGAGCACTTCGAGGCCGTGGACTTTCTTGCGCGGCAAATGAACGGAAACGGAAAGTCCCGCGTACAGCTCTTCTTCCTCCTCGATGATCTCATCTTCGTCCTCGTCGAGCTCGTCTTTCGCGCGACCTTTCGCGCGTCGAGGCTCTTCTATCTTGAGGGTCGCTTCCCCGCCGCCGAAAAGTTTCTGGAAAAAGTTCTTGAGCGCTTCGTTGATATGTTTCAAACCATCGCGGAATTTCTCGTCGATGGTCTTTTCGAGTTCGGCGATGATGTTCTTGAGCGAAGCGGCGGAGGCTTCAAGATCGATAAGCTCTTTCGCGAGGAATTCGTCGCGCTCTTTCGTCTGGTTGAATTCTTTGACGACCGCGTCCCCGTTCCCAACGCCGGATTCCTCGATCTTGATCTTCAAACGCTCGATCGCGCGCCTGCGTTTCTCCTGTTCGCTGCGGTCCTCGGATAGAGCGCCTTCCGGTATTTCTTGTTTGTCCCACGCTTGCAGCAGTGATCCGATGAGTGCCACCCCTTCGCGAACTTCTTCATCAAATCGCTGTCGCAGACCGGCCAATTGGACCCTCGCGGAATTCGACGTATCGAGCCTGGAGCGCACTTCGCGCATTTTCGATTCAAGCTCGACGGATTCGCGCTCGGCAGCAAATGATTGCTCACGGCTTTGCGCAATGCCCGCACGCGCCATGTCGATATCGGTCGAAAGTTTCGCTTCTTCGTTCTCCACTTGCTTGAGACTACTTGAAAGGCGCTCGACATCGCGGCGAACTTCTTCATTCGTCGCGGGCGCAGTGCCTGAAAGTCCGTCGACGAACGCCCTGATGCGACCACGCACATCGGACACCATGGAACGCAACGACGAAATATCCTCGCTCCGCTCCGCGTTCGAAAGCGTCTCGTCCACTTCGCGCACGAATTGCCTCACATGGGGCACCGGCACGATGGCCTCGACGGTCACGTTGGTCGCTTCGAGCGCGCCTTCCGCGCGGCCGAGCTCGCGCGCAATCTCTTCGCGACGTTTTCGCACTTCGGAAAGTTTGCCTTCGAGCTCGCGCACGCGCGATTGCATGTCGGCGACCTTCGTCTGCACGCCGCCGCCTTTCTTCGCCGAGGCCTCACGCAACCGTTCATTGAGATCCTTGAGCTCACGCTCATGCGCTTCTTTTTCTTCCAAAAGCCGCGCATCTTCCTGTGCGATCCACGCGTGCTCGCGCGCAAGATACTCGTTGAGTTTGTGCGCGAGGTCGTCCTTGAGCTCGCGGGCTTTCTCGATCCGTTCGACCTGTTGGCGCAGGAAATTCAAATGCGGCGAGATCTCGCGTCGCAGCGACTTCGTCTTTTCAATATTGATGCCCGTCTCCTCGAGCTTGCGTTCGCTCTCCACCTTTTTATGCTGATACAACTTCAAGCCGAGCGCGTCCTCGACCATTTCGCGTCGCTCGCGTGGTGATGCATTGAGAATGCGGTCAGCTTCGCCTTGCGAAATGATCTGGTAGCCGGAACCGCCGATATTGGCGCCCGCAAGCAATCGGATAACGTCCTTGAGACGCACCTGCGTACCGTTCATCAAGTATTCGTTCTGCCCGTCGCGATACACGACGCGCTCGACGACGACCTCTTTGAAGTCGATATCAAGCAGTCGTTTCGAATTATCAAAGGTGACCTTCACGCTCGCGCGATTTTGCCGCGGCATTGCGGGCGAGCCGCCCCAGATCAAGTCCTCACCGCGCTTCGAGCGCATGCTCTTCATCGACTGCTCGCCGAGGACGAAACGGAACGCCTCGGCCACGTTCGACTTTCCTGAACCATTGGGCCCGACTATTGAAGCGATCGGCGACGTAAAAACGAGTTCGGACTTTTTGCCGAAGCTTTTGAACCCCGAAAGTTCGATGGATCTCAGGCTGAGGAACATTGCTCTCTATTGTATCAAAAAACTTACCACCCCTTTGCTGCCAACGCTTTCTCCGCCGCGGCCTGCTCGGCCTCCTGTTTCGAGCGGCCCTCGCCGGTCGCTATCTTTTCATTAGCTATGAACGCGCCGACAACGAAGGTTTTGTCATGGTCGGGACCGGATTGGCTCATGACCTGATAGTTGGGTGTGACGCCGGATTTTTCCTGAGAAAGTTCCTGGAAGCGGCTTTTTGCGTCTTGCCAGAGCCTGCGCGCGACGACGTCATCGGTCTTGTGGAAAAGCTGCTTCGAAATAAAGTCTTTGGCGGCAGCGTAGCCTTGGTCGAGGTAGAGCGCACCGATCAGTGCTTCGAACGCGTTCGCCAAAATGATCTGGCGTGCGCGGCCGGTGTCCTTCGCCTCGCCGCGCGAAAGAAGCAGGAAGTCGTTCATGCCGAGTTTTGTCCCAGCGTCACAGATCGATTGCGTATTGACGAGCGCTGCGCGGTACGCCGTGAGATCGCCTTCCGGCTTGTCGGGATATTTTGCAAAAAGAAATTCGGTGACGACGAGTTCGAGCACCGCGTCGCCGAGGAATTCGAGACGCTCGTTGTGCTCGCGATGTGCGTCACGGTTCTCGTTGAGGTACGAGCGATGCGTGAACGCGGTTTCGAGGAACCGTTGGTCCTTGAAATGAAATCCTATTCTTGTTTGGAATTTTGAGAAGTCAGGCATAGGTAGGATAGTTTTCAGTTTTTAGTTTAAAGTTTTGAGATTGAGTGTGCTTTACTAAAAACTGAAAACTCTAAACTAAAAACTATTTCCGATCCTTCTGCGCCAATATATTTATCGCGCGCGTGATGACCGGCAGAATATCATCATAAAAATTCAGGTCGCCGACGGACGCGAGCGGGAACCATTGCCCGTCGTCGAGGCCGCCCTCTTTCTTGAGTTGCAGGTCAGAGAACGTCGCGCGCGCGAGGAAGTAGGTCGCGTGACGCTTTTTCTTGCCGCCCGGCACGTTCGAATCGTTGGCAACATATTCGTTCTCGCCAAGCTGTTCTTCGAGTTTGCACTCGAGCCCGATCTCTTCTTTTACTTTCCGCTTCACGCCGGCTTCGTGTTCCTCGCCCGGTTGCAGTTTGCCTTTGGAAAGCGTCCAGTGTCCGAAAATGTCATGCACGAGGGCGAGATACACTTCGCCGGCCTCTTTCGCATACACGACCGCGCCGACGAGTTCTTCGACCGGCATCTTGGAGGTCTTGCCGCTGGGTTGTTTGCGCGGAGTCCCGTCAGTTTTGCCCGGTTCGCCCAATTCGATGTAGACCGCGCCAAGAACACCATTGACGAATCTGCTGGAAGAATTCGAGCCGAACGTTTTCGCCAATTCTATCGCCTCATTGATGGCGACTTTCGCCGGGACTTGCGTGCGATCGGCATAGAGAAGCTCACAAAGGCCGACACGCAAAATATTCCGGTCGATCGCCGCTATTCTTTCGAGCGGCCACTCCGGCGCAGCACGGACGATGACCTCGTCGATCTCTTTTTGTTTCGCGAGCACACTCTGGAGCAATTGCTTCATAAAGGGCATGTCGGAATCGCGTGCACCGAACTCCTTGGAGTAATCGGCGAGGCGCCCGACGCATTCGTCGGTCGACATCGTAGGGGTCTGGTCTCGTTCGAAGAGGGCCTGGAGGACTATCGAGCGGGCTAGGTGTCTGTTTGCCATGGGAGGTATGTTCGGTAAAGATCAGTGGATAAAGAGCAGGAGGTCGCGGGGCTTCTATGTCGCCGCCGCCTTGGCTGATTCGTCTTTTTGTTCTTTTGGTTGTCCTGAGTCCTGGCCTGATTCGCGCAAATTCTTCTCGCGGCGCTTCATGCGACGGTCTTCCTTCTTCTGTTTTGCGACAATGTCGATGACGACGCGGCCTTTGTACATGCCCGTCACGGGGTTCACACGGTGCGGCAGGTAGAGGTTGCCCGCAGCGTCCTTCGCAACGCGAGCGCCTTTGATCGCATGATTAGAACGCCGCTGGGCGGTCTGGGAACGATTGCGACGCATTCGTACTACCATAGTTTGCCTACTCTAGCGCAAACAGAGCCAAGAATCAAGAGTCCCCCGGCTCATACCTCTTGCCTCCGCAACACTTTTATCCGAGTACAAAACGTCGCCCGATGAAGCTCAGAAAGTCCACTCAACTGAATCGCGCGACGATGAACGTGTGTTGCATATCCTTTGTGTTCGTCAAAATGGTACGCCGAATGTGTTGTCGCCAATTCCTCCATGAAGCGGTCACGCGTCACTTTGGCGATGATCGAGGCGAACGCGATCGCGGGAATATTCTCGTCGCCGCGAACGAACGATTCCTGCGGCCACTTTTCCGGCACGCGAAGGCCGGCGTCGAGAAGTACGGAAACACGAGACGGCCTGATACCGAGCTGCTCGATCGCGAGCGAAGCGGCTTCGTTGGCGGCGTTCACGATGCCGATCTGGTCGATGATCTTCGCATCCACGAGCGCGGACGCATGACGCAAACGCCCGTGCGAGGTGATGTAGTCGAAAAGAATGTCGCGCTGCTGCGCGGTGAGTTGCTTGGAATCGCGCAACTTCGGCTTCCCTCTTTTCGTCACAAGCGCGAACGCTTCTTTCCAGTCGAGGTCGTCGGGATAGAGCACGGCTCCGACGGATACGGGCCCGGCGAGTGCCCCGCGGCCAGCTTCGTCAATGCCGATCAGCCAATTCACTCTACTATTGTATCAACTCGCATTAAAGAGAATCGCGCCGCAGTGCATAACACCGCGGCGCGAACAAAGACACGAGAGAGCTTCAGGGTGAACCGGCGAGCGCGCCGAGGAGTTCTTTGGTGCGCTCCAGATCCGAGACGGGACGATCGTGCTCCGGCCACGCAGGCCATAAATTCTCGACAAGCCGGCCATTACGAGCCATGAGATATTCGTAGAAATCGTTCATGGCGGCACCAACGGTCGCGTCTCCGGCGCCGAGTCCGGCGAGTTCCATCTGGCCCTCGTACCCGCTCTCGCGCTTGAACCGGATCTGGATACCGTTCATCGAACCCGGCTTCATCCAGTTCGCGAGGCTGTTGTCGCGGCTGACGTCGCAAAACCCGCCGTAGACGGTAAAGTCCCCGAGCTGCGCGTACAGCGAGCCCGGTGCGTCGAGTTCGAATTCCGACGCCGCACCGGTGTTGTCGATGCGGATCAAATACCGAGTCCGATGTGTTGGCAACGTGTACCGTTCGATGTCATCCGCGTCGAGCGGAACATAGTGGATTTGGTCCGGTGACATGTACGGCCCATCGCCGAGCATGGCGTCGTTCATCGCGATCGAGATCTTTTTGGGGTAATCCCCGCCAAGCTCGGTATTGACGAACGCGACATAGTCGTCCGATCCGGGTTCGGCCAGATGCAGCGCTTTCGCTTTCTTGAAAGCCCCTTCCAACGAGCCGCTGACGGCGACTTCGTCCATGAAGAAGTTCATGCTCGCGTTGAGGTAGGCATACAGCACGTACTGCTTGCGGAGCAAGTACTGCATACGCAACCACGGAAGCGCCATGATCCTTCCGCCGACCGTCGCGTTGGCGCCGATCAAGTGCCGTTGCGAACGTCGCCTCGCGTAATTTGTCGCGAGATCGCTCTTGCAGAAAAGGATCGGGTAGATCCCCTTCGAAAGACAGTAGTTGATCAGCGGCGTTTCGTGCTCGCCCGACGGGATCGCGAGGAACATGACCTCGACGCCTTTCATGTTCGGGTCTGGGTCGAAGTTCGCTGCAATATCGGCCTCGCTGTTGAGACTGCGATGCACTGCACCGCTGTCTCCGAGACCCATATCATTGCAGCTCCAGATTCTCTTGCTGGTGCAGGAAAGAGCGACATGGTGTCCCTCTTTCTCCAAACGTTCGATGAGCGGCATGCCCATCGCTCCGCGACCTATGACCGCGACCTTGATCTTCGGCTTCATTTCGAACCTGCCTTTCTTGGCACCCAATGTGCCTGTTTGGACTCGCGCAAAGCTATCAAAAATGACCCGGAAACACAACGCGGTATACTGATGTCATGAGCGCGCGCAGCTTCGTCCATTTGCATACCCATTCGCACTATTCCCTTCTTGAAGCATTGCCGCAGGTCCCTGACCTGGTCGCTGCCGCGAAGAAAGACGGCCAAACGGCTCTCGCCTTGACCGACAACGGCAACATGTACGGCTCCATCGAGTTCTACAAAGAGTGCAAAGCGGAAGGGTTGAAGCCGATCATCGGCGTGGACTTTTTCGTCGCCGCACGCACGCGACACGACAAAGAGTTGCGCACGGACGACCAGTCCGGCAGGCTCATTCTGCTCGCGAAAAGCAGGATCGGCTATAAGAACCTTTTGGAACTTGTCTCGCTCTCGTACCTTGAAGGATTCTTCAACCGGCCGCGCATCGACCGGCAGCTCATCGAGAAATATCACGAAGGACTGATCGCGATCTTACCTTCGCACGGCGGTGAGGTCGCCTACGCGCTGCGTCATGGCGACAAAAATCGCGCATCGCAGTCGCTTGAGTGGCACAAGAAAGTATTTGGCGAGGACTGCTATCTCGAAATAACCCGTCACCCCGAGATCCCCGACCACGAAAAGGAAATGAAAGCGCTCGTCGCGTTCGCGAAGGCGGGTGGCGCGGAAGTCGTCGCGGCACACGACGTCTACTATCTCGACCAGGATGACGGTCTCGCGTGCGATCTCGTCAACAGGATCCGCACCGGCGGCACGCTCGACCGTGAGAACGGCGAATATCGCATGCGCGACTTTTCGTTCCTGACGCAAAAAAAGATGCAGGCACTTTTCAAGGATATGCCTGAGGCGCTCGAGAACGCGGAGAAAATAGCGGAAAAGTGCAACCTCGAACTCGATCTCGGAAAATGGGTCTTCCCGGATTTCAACATTCCCTCCGGCGCGAGCTCCGACGAAGAGTTGCGGAAACTCGCGTACGCCGGGTTCGAGCGGCGCGGCATGGAAAAAAGCGAGAAAAATATCGAGCGCATCGAATACGAGCTTTCGGTGATCGCGAACAAAGGCTACGCTCCGTACTTTTTGGTCGTCTCGGACCTTCTGCGGCACGCAAAAAGCGTGGGCATCCTCACCAACATCCGTGGTTCCGTGGCCGGTTCGCTCGTCACGTACCTTTCCGGCATCACCAACGTGAATCCACTCGAATACGATCTCCCGTTCGAACGTTTCCTGAACCCGGAGCGGCCTTCCGCGCCGGATATCGACATGGATTACGCCGACAACCGCCGCGACGAGATGATCGACTACGTGCGCGGGAAATACGGCGACGACCACGTGGCGCAGATCGGCACGTTCGGCACGATGCTCGCGCGCGCAGCGGTGCGCGACGTCGCCCGCGCGCTCGGCCACCCGTACAGCCTCGGCGACACGATCGCGAAGCTGCTGCCATTCCCCAAACAGGGCTTTCCCGTATTCATTGAGCCTTCGATCAAAAGCGTGCCGGAACTCGCACAGGTATATAAAAACGACGCGGATGCACGCGAAGTGTTGGACCTCGCGCAGAAGATCGAAGGCAATGCGCGGCACGTCGGCGTCCACGCGGCCGGCGTCGTCATCGCACCTAACCCTGTCACCGACTATTCGCCGATCCAGCTGGATCCAAAGGGCGGGAAAAAGATCACGCAGTACGACATGTATGCGATCGAGGACGCCGGACTTCTCAAATTCGATTTCCTCGGCCTCACCAACCTCTCCATCCTCGCCGACGCGCTCGCGCGGGTCAAAGAGCGCGTGGGCGTCGAGATAGACGTCGACAGCTTCCCGCTCGACGACAAGAAAACATACGAGATGCTGGCGCGCGGCGAAACGCTCGGCGTCTTCCAGCTTGCGGGCGGCGGCATGACGGCGTATCTCATCGACCTCAAGCCGAGCGTCATCCACGACATCAACGCCATGGTCGCGCTCTACCGCCCGGGCCCGATGAACTTCATTCCTGCATACATCGAGCGCAAGAAAAACCCGTCGCTCGTAAAATACCTCGACCCGCGCATGGAGCCGATCTTGAAGAATTCATACGGCGTCATCACCTATCAGGACGACGTGCTGCAGATCGCGATAGATCTCGCCGGCTATTCGTGGCTCGAGGTCGACAAGTTCCGCAAGGCGATGGGCAAGAAGATCCCCGAGGAAATGGCCGCGCAAAAAGAAAAGTTCCAAAAGGGCTGCATTGAGAACGGCATGAAAAAGGACGTCGTGCAGAAATTGTGGGAACAGATCGAAACGTTCGCGGCATACGGCTTCAACAAAGCGCATGCCGCAAGCTACGGCCACCTCGCGTACCAGACCGCGTACATGAAAGCGAACTTCCCTGTCGACTACATGGCCGCGCTCCTTACCGCCGAATCCGGCGATGTCGAGAAGATCGCGGAAACGGTCGCCGAGTGCAAGCGCCTCGGCATCAAGGTCTGGCCGCCTTCGGTGCAGGACAGCAGGGGTACGTTCACCGTTATTGACGGGACGAACATCCGTTTCGGCCTCTCCTCTATCAAGAACTTCGGCTCCGGCGTCGGCGATTCGATCATCGCTGCGCGCGAAGCGGGGCCGTTCAAGAACATCGGCGATTTCCTCGCGCGCATCGCCGACAAGAACCTCAACAAAAAGTCGCTGGAATCGCTCATCCAATGCGGCGCGCTCGACGAACTCGGAGAACGCGGGCAACTTCTCGCGAACATCGAACTGCTGCTCGAATATCACCGCGAACACATGAAAGCGCCGTCGAACATGGGGTCGCTTTTTGGTGCGGCAAGCGCACCGCAGGCGGTTTTGCGTCTGCCGCCGTCCGAACTCGCGACGATGGACCAGAAATTGCTGTGGGAAAAGGAGTTGCTCGGCCTCTATATCTCAGGCCACCCGCTCGACAAGCACCAGGCCAAGCTCCAGAACGCGAAGAACTCTATAAAGCACGCCAAGGAAAATCTCAAAGGCGTCGAAACGGTCATCGCCGGCTACATCGAATCCACACAAGCGATCCTCACCAAGAACGGCGAGAAAATGCTCTTCGCGCGCATCGCCGATCTTTCAAGCTCGATCGAGCTCGTCGCGTTCCCGCGCGTCCTCAAAGAGAACGAGAAACTATTTACGGCCGGCAACTGCATCATGCTCAAAGGAAAGATCTCGGAGAGAAATGGCGAGCCGAGTTTCGTCGTCGAGCGAGCGCGAGCACTTTGAGCTTGCTCGCCGGTCAGGCGAGTTACGAACAGTTTTTGGGAGAAAAAGTATTGACATGAAAAGCTGAGGTCGTATCTTAGTCCCAGTGCCGAAATCGGTGCGATCCACGAAACAACGATGAGGTAATCAGAAATGCCAGTCGAAACTTTCGACCCAACACCATTCAAGGTGCTCGAAGCCCTCCTTGAGGGTCCGCTCGCTCGAAACGAGCGCGACGCAAAAGCACTTCGAAGGGTTTGCGAAACCTGCATCGGCGAGTTCGACAAGATCGGCGGAAAACTGGACGAGTTCGTAGCGAATATAGAGGACAATCTTGTCCTGTTCGAGTTGCTTGCGAACGCGCTGCGTACAGCGAAAAGATCTGACTTCCTTTTCAAACGCGGCGCGCAGTTGTTCAGCGAGATCGGATCGGTCAAGAACTCGATCAAACGTATCTCCAACGGCTCGGTGAAGAAGTCGTACCGCGAACTCGCTCTCTCGTTCTCAAAAGCTCTGAAAGAAAGGGCTGAGGTAGGGAGAGCGGCAGCTTAGATCTCGCCAATGTCGGTAACGTGAGGACGCGGTGCATAGCCGCGTCCTTTTTTGCGCATGCCCATTTCCCTGTTATCATCTTGTGAACATGGCTGAAAACGAAGACCTCAAGGAACGCGACCACCGAACGATCGGCAAGGAGCTCGACCTCTTCACGTTCTCGGAACTCGTCGGGTCCGGATTGCCTTTGTGGACCCCGCGCGGCACGATCATCCGGGAAGAGCTCGACCAGTTCATCTGGGAAATGCGCGCAAGCCGCGGATATCAGCGCGTCACCATCCCTCACATCACCAAAAAGGAACTGTACGAAAAAAGCGGCCACTGGCAGAAATTCTCGGACGAACTCTTCAAGTTCACCTCACGTGAAGGTCGAGAATATGTGATGAAGCCGATGAACTGCCCGCATCACGTGCAGATATTCGATCGCAAGCCGCACAGCTATCGCGAGATGCCGCAGCGCTACGCCGAGACGACCATGGTCTACCGTGATGAACAATCGGGCGAGCTCGGCGGCCTCACGCGCGTCCTTTCGATCACGCAGGACGACGCGCACGTGTTCTGCCGTTCAGATCAGGTTAAAGATGAATTCCTCAAGATCTGGGATATCGTCGATACGTTCTATAAAACGTTCGGCTTTACCTTGCGAGTACGACTCTCGTTCCGGGACCCGGCGGCTCCGGAGAAATATCTCGGCACGCCAGAGATCTGGGACAAGGCCGAGGCAGAGTTGAGAGCCATCGCGAAGGAGCGCGACGCCGACGCTTTTGACGGACCCGGCGAAGCGGCGCTCTACGGGCCGAAACTGGATTTTATGGCAAGCAATGCGGCAGGACGGGAATGGCAGGTCGCCACGATCCAGCTCGACATGAACATCCCGGAGCGTTTCGATCTGACGTGTGTGAATGAAAAAGGCGAGAAGGAACGCATTGTCATGATCCACGCTGCCATCGCTGGTTCGCTCGAACGCTGCATCGCGGTTTTGCTTGAGCACTACGACGGAGCACTTCCCTTGTGGCTCTCGCCGACGCAAGTTTCCATTCTTCCGATATCCGAAAAACACTCGGCGTACGCGGGAGAAATTCTCGAAGAACTGAAGAAGGCCGGCATCCGGGCTGAGATCTCTGCTGATGATTCGCTCGGCAAACGCATCCGTAATACAAAACTCGAGAAGGTCCCCTGCTTCATCGTCGTCGGTGACAAAGAGGTGGAAGACAAGACCGTCACGGTCGAGGATAATCGCGGCGGCACCAAGGCGACCATTTCCCTTTCAGAATTTATCCACATCACCCTGCAAAGCATCAAAGAACGGGCCAACGTATAATTATGTGCATGAAAAAGGGGTCAAATGTAGAACGGAACGTCGAATTATTAGTGGGGAGTGTGTCGAATCTTGCCATGAACGTAGAGTCGCTCGTGGTAAGAACTACGAAGCTTGAGAAGACTGTAGAATCGCTTGCCGAAAGCGTGGAATTCGTTATCAGCACTATGGTCACAAAGAGCGAGTTTGAAGTGGGAATGGCAGAATTAAGTGAAGAAATGGCGACCAAAGATGACCTGCAAAGCGGCTTGGTTGGCCTAGGACAACGACTAGAAGGTGTGTCGAATCGCCTCGACTACGAACTCGATGGGCGCAAGCAGCTTGAAGTTCGTGTTAAACGGCTCGAACGAAAGGCATAACAAACAAAAACTCCCCTGGTTACGGGGAGTTTTTGCTTTCACTTCGGAGCGGCTTGCTTGTCCTTGGACAAGCCAGTCTGAGCGGCGGACTTGTGTGAATTATTAGTTTCGTGAGATCACGATGCGCGGTGCGCCGTCGTGGCTCGCGATCGTCATCGAGTCGCTGGTCGGGCGGACATTTGAGAACGCCGGGAGCGATTCGAGGGTCGCGACCTGCCTGCCGGTAGGCATGGCTTTCGCAGGAACCGGAGCTTCTATCGTTTTCGCAGCGACCGGAGCCGTTTTCGTAACCGTAACCGTTTGACGGACCGGCGTGCCCTTCGAAGCTTTAGCGAAGGAGGGGGTCATCGCGCCAGCAAACGCTCCCATGCCGCCCTTGTAGTAGACGAGCAAGTAGCCTGCAGAGAGAGCGAAGACCGCGAGCATGAGCCAGTACATCGTGTCACCCAAGGTTCCGAAATCGAAGCCCGTGTACGGGATCTGCGAGAGCGTGACCGACGGAGTGATGTACGAGCTGCCGACCGTGATGTACGTGTTGCAGGTCGAGGTTTGGCCGTTGTAGCCGTAGACCGTGAGCACGTAGTTGGTCGAACCGTAAGGCCGGACGCTCAAGGAACCGTTCGGAGCGACGTTGCCGTAGCTCGTGAGAGTCGCGGAGGTCGCACCAGAGCTCTGCCAGGTAAGGTACGTGTACTGACCTGCCTGGACCGAAGAAGGGTATGCCGAGATCGAGCAGGAGACGTTCTGGTAGGTCTGCGGGAAGGAGTACTCTACCGGGTACGTGACTGGAGCAGCAGTGATCGGAATGACCGTCGTCGTGTTACCGCTGTTGCTGATGCTGGTCGTCGTGTTGCAGCTGTAGTTGACGCAGGTCTCATTGGGAACGACAGGCGCCGGCGGCTGATTGATGATGATCGGAGCTTGCTGTTGCTGTTGCTGCTGTTGCTGTTGGTACGCGATCGGAACATTCTGAATGATCGGCGCGGAAGGAATGCTCGGCGCGGAGAAGCTCGGAGCACTAAATCCCGTCGAGGAACTGCCGTAGCTTGCCGGCGCGGAGATCGTCATCGGAGTTGAGGCGGTTCCGTACGTGCTTGCCGTAGTGTCGTACGTGTCAGTGCTGTAGTCAGTGTAAGAGTACTCAGGTGTCGTGGAGTCGTAAACTTCGTCTGCGTAGACACCGCCATTGTCCTCTTCATCGGCGTAGACGCCGCCATTGTCAGCTTCGTCTGCGTAGACACCACCGTCGTCAGCTTCGTCGGCGTAGACACCGCCATTGTCAACAGGAGCTTCGTCGGCGTAGACGCCGCCATTGTCACTGCAACAGCTGTCGTCAGAAGATCCAAGGTCGGAGCCGCTATCATCGGCATAGACACCGCCATCATCATCCTGTGCAAACGCCATGTGCGGCAACGCGGAGGTTGCGAACATGATGATCATCACAGCAAAAAGTACTGCTGTAATCGAACGAATGTTCAAGGTATATGTATTCATAAATTATGACGATAATGTGACTGACGACTACTAATTACGACTACTAATATTGCCATTATATCAGGCTAAATGCTTTTGTCAACTCCCCGAGCTTCCCTGTATTCCGACGAAAAGAGTTCAAAAGTGCGGCAGACTGACACCGCACTTTTGAACTTGGGGCGGCTAGACGTGCGTACCGATGTGCACGCGACGGTCATCGGGCGGATGACCATGACGAATGGCATACTGCAACCACTCCCCCGTAGCCCAGCCCATGCCGTGCTTCTCATCGCAGTACACAACCCAGAAGACGCCCGCAAACTTCGAACGCTTCTGACAGAAGTCATCGACAGGGCCGGTGATCTTCGAGTCGTGGAACAGCGCGTTCGCGAGCTGCTCGCGCTTGCCTTCGGGCGTGTCGTTCGGATTGAAGTCGCGCATGGCGAACATCGCAACTTTCCCGTATTCTTGCATGACGAACGGGATCGATACGCACGCGACCGGAATTCGGCCGCGCACATGACCCTGATGCAGGATCTTGCACGCCTCGCCCGCGCAGTGGCTGCGTTCACCGGCTTGCACCGGATGGACAGCCGCCAGTGTCGCGAGAGCACTTGCGACTATGGATAGCCTAAAGATCGATCGCAACATTCGATTTATCCTCCGTTGCGGGTTGATGACAATGACCTTGTGCAGGTCTGTCTTGCTGCGGTGTACCACAATCAGACAGATATGCGCAAGAGGAAAGATTTTGCGGGAGGCAGCCAAAGGCAGCCTCCCGCGTTTAAGAACTTCGATCACGTTTGCCGATACTACATAGCGGCAGGCCGCGGATCGCTCAACGGAACACAGTGGTTCGGGAAGAATTTCCGCCCGTTTTTCCACACCCACTCCGACGAGGTGACTTCCTTCAGCCCCATCGCCTTGGTGCAGGTCTTCTCGGCCGTTCCCTTCTCGATGCCGGTCACCTGGAAGTTGCTCGGCAGCTGAGAGAGGTCGAGACGGACCTTTGCGCCGTCATTCTGCGCGACCTGGGCCGTCGGAGCCGCCTGCGAGACCTTGCCAGGAACCGCCGGCGTCGTGGTCTGCGGAGCGGGAGCGGGGGTTGCCTGCTTCTGCTCGAGCGCCGTGACACGCGCGTCCATCTTGGTGACCTGGTCGCCGACCTTGGAGACCTGGCTGCTGACGTCGGAAACCTGCCCGGCGACCGCCTTGATCGACTCGTTGGTCGACACGATGGCCTTACTCAGACCATCAACCGCCGTACCCAGCTGTTCCGAAAGCCTGTCGACCGGATCGTAGCGATCCGTGTCGATTTTCGTCCGCTGGAGCCGGCCCTCGGTACCGAAACCATCCTTGACGATGGTCGGCACACGACCGTTCGGCGCAGGCTGCGCCGGCGGCGCGACCTGTACCACGGCGGTGTCGCCGTCGGGTGTCACGAGCTGGACGCTTTTCGTCAGATCCGGCACGGTGACGTAGGTCTTGCCGTTGACGACGAGAGCTGCCCCTCGGTAGATATAAGCGGTTCCCGCGACGGCAATGCCGATAAGCAGGAGCGCACCGATGGTGAAGCCGTAACGATGAGACTTTTTGACGGCAACGTGGGTATCCGAGTTGTAGGTTCCGTCGGCCATGGCCGTAGTCCTTCCTTGTTTGGATGTGGAGATCGCTTGACCGTTTTGCCCCGGCCAAATAGGGTCTCTGTCTGAATTACTTCCGACAGAACTTTTGTAATTATAGCAGACTGTATCACTTTGTCAAGTATAAAATAGCCTTTATTTAAGCCAAAATACAAAGAGCGGGTGTTTTCCCCGCTCTTTGGCATTTGATGCTTTGCAAGGATCAGGACGGCGGAAGCGGGCTTTCTTTGCGCTCGTAGGCCGTTGCGGGGATCTTCAATCCCAGCGCGAAATTCATGACGAAGCAAAACCAGGATATCCAGAACCAGAAGTTCATCGCATTCGAGTGGTTGGCGAGGACTACCGCCACGAGGCTGAGTATTGCCGGCGCAAGTGCGAATGCCGCTCCTTCAGCGACCTCTGCCCAGTTCAATGGGTCCCGCCAGAGTAATTCGATCCCTTGGATCACGAGGTAGAGTATTCCGATCGACTCGTAGTGTTGAGCGAAAAAGCCGGGCGTGAACATCATGTTGATGATCATCAACAAGAGCAACCCAGCCGACGAGTAGAAGCCGAAATGGACTACCCGATACCGGACCGTATGCGGGGTCCGATGCCTTTTGAGACGTTCGAAGAGACCTGCGCGTGATGAATCGGGCATAGCCGACCCCCTTCTTGCTTGTGTTGAATTGATCGCTCCTTATGGAGCCTAGCGAGCATAATATATCATAAAAGCACTCTTGTCAAGTACTGATCAGTAAGAAACAAGCGGAGGCAAAAGTGCCTCCGCTCTTTGTTTTCTGGCTCTCTCCTCTTTTAGAGCTCGTTAGCGAACCACTTCCCAGTTCGGGGGCAGACGATCGCTATATCCAGCGTTATGACGCGCTGGGGGAAAGACCAAACCGGCCCGATCGCAACCCGAACTCGTACAAGGCGAGACACCATTCACAAGCGGGCTGACAACTACGCACCATACTAGGAAGCCCGCCAAGACCAAGACGCAAAGGCCAATTAAGCCACCTATCCAGCTGTCCATTTTGTGTTCTCCTTTCAGCGGATGACTTCCCAATTGGAAGGGATCTCGGTAGCGGGGTTAACGCTAACGGCTTCCCTTCTGTCCGGCGGATCACTTGGACGATACTCCGGCGGATCCGCAGCTACTGCCCCGCCGCAGGGGTTGCAGCAACAGCAGCAAGCCGAACGGGCGACCACGCGCGGCCTCACATAGACATGAGCATGCCGCTTGTAGCAGGGCGCATTATGGTACGCATGCGCGATGGGCGCGGGCGCAAATTCCCTCACCATCTCATGCTGAACTTCCACATGCACTTGCCGCTCGTGGAACTCCGCGTGGTGATAGTGGAAACTTTGGAAGCTCCCGCCTGCAACGTAACCGGCACCGCCGACAAAAGCTGCGCCTCCGCCGCCGTAGGCGGGATATCCCACTACACGCCGTTCGAACACGAAGCGTCTTCGTTGCGGCGCGTATCCATAGGATCGTTGCTCCGGATACGCTTGGTAATTTTGATGCATCATCATCGGACGCATCATCGGTCTGCCGTACGCCATCATCCTGGGACCGTGAGCGGCGGCTGGCCCAGCGATGAGCATCGCAAGGGCCGTTGCCACTATTGACGCCATTATTTTCATCGCGATTCTCCTCAATTGCGATGATCCCGCCATCGGGATCTGCGCGCACTATACGAGGAAAATGTGTAGTGTCAATGAAGTTCCTACTCCGACTTCGAGGCTTCGGCCTTTATCGCTTCAAGTTCTTCCAAGGCTTCAAGCCCTTCTTTCTGCAATTCCGCGATAGCCGCCTCGCCTGCTTCTTTCTCTATCGCTTGTGAGTAGTAACCAAGCAGCACTTTGCCCTGTACGTCTTCAGGAAGTTCCGTAAAATGCTCCAGCGTGAATTTCTCGAGCGCCTGTTCGCCTTGCGTCTCCAGGACGTGCTCCATTTCCTTCAGTAGTTCATCCTTTGTCATATTCATTTGATATCTGTCAGCTCGTTTTTAATGTCGGTTTCGTCAGCGAGGCCGCTGCCGAGCAAAAATCCGACCAGTGCCGCCAGCGCATCCCCGATCCTGTAGCCTTTGCGTCGGTCCATCTCGGCCTTTGCGAAGGATCCTTTCATCGAATCATTGAGCGTGCCGCGTTCAGCCGCTGTGAGCGCTGCAAGATTGTGCTTTTTCATCTTGGCTAGTTCGCGCGGCAATTGCTCCTTCGTATATTTGTCCCAGCGTCCCAAGGTCGCAACTTTACTCGGGTCTGATTCTTCTTTCACGCGTCGGTAATCCTGGACAGTAGTGACATTGTTCTCGACCCGGTGGTCCTGGACCTCGCCCCCTTCGAGCATCGCTTTCTGGATAGCGAGATTGACCTCCGGTGTAAGTGTGCCCTGCAGAACACCACCGACAACTTTCAAATGTTTATTGCATTCGTTGATAACCGCCCTCTGGTCTTCAAAATTCGCGTAGAGTTTGGCACCGGCCTCTCGGGAAAGCTTGCCTTTCGTCGCGAAGTCAATTGCCGACCTGAACCAGCCATACTGCTGCTTCGCGAGATCCACGAGGTTCTGCTGTGTTTCCGTTGTGGTTCCGGTTTGGGTGGCTTCCCAATATTTGTCTTCACTAATGCCGTATTTGCGGAGGGCATCATCGACGCTCTGCTGGAGTGCCTTCACGGATTCATGCTCGCCGATCTCCCTGACACTGCGCATCTGCTTCACGACTTTCCTGAAGGCGGCCTCATCGACGATCGCAAGCTTTTCAAATTCCCTGCCAAGAAGCTCCGCCGCCTTCTCTGCACCGATCTTGCCCACGACTTGCTGTATCTTTGGGTCGAGGCGCGCGATGCGCTGTATCTCATTTTCGTCCAACATCTCGCGGACCCGCTCAGCTTCGGCCCTGCGGAGGTTATATCCGGAACGCATCGTTTCGAGGAATTTATTCTGCTCCGGCGTAAACTCGGTCTTTTCTATCAAAGCTTTCGCGATCTCTTCGGACATCGCCTTGTTCTTCGTTGCACAGAAGGAGTTGAGAAACCTGTCCTGCTCTTCTTTGTCCTGGAAAATATCACTTAAAGAACGGTCATGTTCGCCCAACTCGATCTCTTCTTCCGTCACTGGGTGTACACGCTCTTTGTTAGTCTTCATCTGCGCATGCGCAGCGTCCATCCGGAACATCTTATTCAAACCATTGTCCATACCCATGGCGCCATTGTGCCAGAGACCACCGTTCGCACAAGGCTCCAAAAAGGATATGTGGAAAACAAAAAGGCGCGATTGCTCGCGCCCTTTGCAGTGTGTAGAGAACTGAGTTCCAATCAACGACCGGTGATCTCCCAGCCGTCAGGTGCACTTACGCCGACCGAAACTTGAACATGACGGGCCTCGGCCCTCGGTGTGACATTCACCTCACGATGTTCCTCGTGATGATGGACAGTCGTGTAGACTGTCACTGTCCCGCCGCTGCGTTGGTTGGTAACGCCGGGTTGCCCTCCGCGGTACGCTGAGCCTCCACGGAGCAGTCCCTGCCTACGGTAGAGGGCTTCGCGGTCTTGGGCGGACCAGCATCCCTCGCCCCACGAGCCTGCGCAGTTTGAGTTGTGTGCGGTGTCGGGGTATTGGGCCTGAATGATGGTCGCCGGCCTGCGCTGCTGTTGGTTGCCATGCGGGATCAGCCGCATGACCTGCCCGAGCACAGAACCAATGCCGTTGGCATTCGCCGCGGGAACATTCAGAACGCACAGGCTGAGAGCCGAAGCCAGGGTCAAGACTTTTTTCATCGCAATCTCCATTCTTGTTCGCGATGACCTCACCATTGAGATCTAGCAATATTGTACACTACAATAGGCGCTATGTCAAGTTCATAGCGCCCGATGCTGCTTAGATCTGCAGAGGAGTTCCCACATCCACAGGAGTTCCGATATTCGTTGCATAGCCGACAGGCGTCGCGTAACCGATCGCGACGGGGTGACCGATCTGCACGGCATGACCGATAGCGACAGGGTGCGCGATCTGTACTGCGTGACCAATGGCGACAGCATGCGCGATCTGTACCGCATGTCCGATCGCGACTGCGTGGCCGATAGCGACAGCGTGTCCTATGGCAACGGGCGTGCCGATCGTGACGGGGTGCGCGATCTGTACTGCGTGACCGATGGCGACCGGAAAGCCGATCTGCACAGGAAAACCGATCTGGACCGGATAGCCGATGGGAACTGCAAAACCGATGGGAACCGCGGAACCTATTGGCACTGCATTTCCGATAGAAGTTGCGCCACCGATCGAGGTGGCACCTCCGATCGGGGCCGCATCTCCGATAATTGCAGCCTCGCCTATTGGAGTCGCATCGCCGATCGGATACGCATACGCGGACAAAGCCGTGGGTGCTACTGAGCAACCGCAATCCTGCGCGTAGCTTATGGACGCACTAAAAGGAAGTGCGAGCAAAAGTGCTGCTGCGATCTTGGTTTTGATGGTCATAGGATTAAATTACTTGTGGTGAGCGAAGTCGAACTATTGTGAGACAACTCCGACGAAGTGCGCTGTGAGAATGAAGCGCGCGCTGGTGCCGGTGAGCGTGTCGCATGTCACGAGCGTGAGTTTTTGGCCTTGCGAGGCGTCGAGCTGGATCGTCGTGCCGTCGTTGGTATCAGCCTTCACGACCGAATCAACGCTGTAGAGATACGCTTTGCCGTCCGCGCCATCGAGTTCGATCGACGCGCCCGGGTTCACGTTGGGGATCTGGTTGAATGCTTTGAACATGCTGTTGGTGACGATCGGCAAGTGCGAAGAGTGCGCGAAGATGAGCACATTGCCGTTCACGCCGAGCTCAGCGGAGTCGACGTAGCGCGCAGGACCTTTGTTGAGAAGCGCGTCGAGCGCGTCGACGTCGGTCGTCGAAGGATTTTGTACGGGAAGGTCGATGCCGACTGACGGGACCTTGATCTCGACAGGGAGAACGCCTTGCGAATTCGCTGGTGCGGAACCTTCGACGCCAAGTTGTGGCAAGCTTGAAAGCGCGACGGACTGGTCGCAGGTGTTGTCGATCTGACACGGGACGAAGCCGACGGAGTCCGCCGCGCTCAAAGAGAGCCCGAAGACAAGGAAGGTGGTGGCCAAAAAGACCCCCACAGGCGGGCTTTTTCTGCTGGTTTTGCTGGCGGTATTGGCGTTCATACGATGTCAGGATAGTACACTATATATAACGATTTGTCAACTGTGCTTCCTGGCGAAGCTTGACAAAGTGAATTCTCTATGAGAATATCCCGTCACTACTCGCTCAAGCGAAACCCAAGAAAACTATGTCTGAAACACAGCAGACCGAGACCGTAACGACCACTACTACCGAAACGGTCCACGAGGAACAGCACGCGGACCAGAATGAAAAGAAATCTTCCCTCTGGTCGGACATTTTGACCATCATCGGGTTCGCTATTTTGTTCATCATCATCATCTGGGGCCTCGTACACCTCGTCGAACTCATCGCCTCTTCCCTCTCGCCTGACTTTGCGAAGCCCGCGCCTACCATTCAGGTGAGCGCGCCCGCGCAAGCGACATCCGGAGTGCCGGTCACGATCTCGTGGAACTACACGCCTTCGGTCGCCGGAAGCTACGCCTTTTTGTACGAGTGCCAGACCGGTCTCACGTTCCAGATGCAGGAGGCCACCTCAAGCTATGCGACGATACCCTGCGGCGTCGCCTATACGACAAGCAGCGCCAGCAGCTCGGTGACGCTCACCCCGATCCTTTCCGCGACATCGAGCGTGGCAGACACGCTTTCGGTCGTCTTCATTCCGCAGGCGAGCGGTTCGCAAGTGCAGGGTAACGCGACGATGACCGTCAACGCGCCGGTGAAGCCCGTGCCAGCGCCGACTCCAACGAAGAGCGTCACGACTACTACCACATACGTTGCGCCGAAAACTTCTTCGTATACATCTTCTTCCTATACTTCGACGAATTACACGGGCCCCGCGCAGCTTAGCGTTCGCGTTATCTCCGGCACCATCAACAGCAACGGCGATGGCACGGTCACCTTCGACATCGCCAACATCGGTGGCTCAGCGAGTGGCAGCTACTACTTCTCGGCGCAATTGCCGACCGCGCAGCCGTATCCGTACCAATCCCCGCTCCAAGCGTCGCTCGCGCCGGGCTCACACGTCACGAGCACATTGAACTTCACCGACGCAGCTTCGGGCGGCGGACTCTTCTCGGTCACCATCGAAGGCAGCGCGGCGAATTCCTCGAGCGACTATGCTTCGATGCAGATCACCGGTCCATACAACTACAACAACAACGGATACCAGGAGCCTTACATTCAGTATCCGCAGTACACGTACTAAATAAAAATGAAAAAGGCGCCGAGTTCCGGCGCCTTTTGTATTGGCGAAGGCGCGTTGCTCGCGCTACTCCTGCAGTTGAGACACCGTGTCAAAGGCGGCGGCACCGATCTTGTCCAATTCGGCACGGATAAAGGTCAACGTGTCCGCGACCGTTTTGCCGTCTTTCAGCATGATGTAAGCGAAATCGAACAAATCGACCTTCGTCAGGAGCCTTCCTATTCCGACCACGCCGAATATGGCTGTCATCGGACCGCGAAACCCCCACCCGTAGACGACTTCGCCGCTTCGGCGAGTGGTCCGAACGATCTCAATGAACTTGTCCGATGCGGCTAGCAACACACCGGCGGCGGTTCCCTCTTCGCTTGTGACGAACTTACGCAACTCGTGTACAAAAGCGATGAAGTCTCGGATGTTCTCGGGCGAAAGTCCCAGCTTCGGGTTGCGGCGAGCATATTGTTCTGCGGCGATAATCCAGTGTTCACTCATTGATGCCTCCTTCAGGCTGGCAAAACACTACCTTTCCAAGACCTAAATATCAAGCGTCGCCTCTTTCGCGTGTGACTGAATGAATGATTTGCGCGCGGGAACGTCGGTGCCCATGAGCATGTCGAATATCTGGTCGGCGACCTGCGCATCTTCGACGGCTACTTGTTTCAAGATGCGTCTCGCCGGATCCATCGTTGTTTCCCACAATTCTTCCGAGTTCATTTCGCCGAGACCTTTGTATCGCTGGACGGAGATCTTCGCGACGCGTTTTGCTTTCTCCGGAGTCTCCTCTTCGGTTTCAGATGTTTCTTCCACGTTCTCCGACTCACTTTCGAGCGGCATATCTTTGCCAACGAATTTGATGCGCTCTTCGTCGCTGTATGCGTACGCGATCTCCTTACCTTTGCGGATCTTGAAGAGCGGCGGTTGCGCGATGTAGAGGAATCCGCCGTCGATCACAGGACGGAAGTGGCGATACATAAGAGTGAGAAGCAGCGTGCGGATGTGTGCGCCGTCCACGTCTGCATCGGTTGCGATGATGATCTTGTGGTAGCGGAGTTTGGAAATATCGAAGATATCGCCGATCGCGGTGCCCAGCGCAACGACCAAGTTCTTGATCTGTTCGCTCGCAAGCATCTTGTCGAGGCGCGCGCGTTCGATGTTGAGGATCTTGCCGCGCAGCGGGAGCACCGCCTGGATGCGGCGGTCGCGGCCGGTCTTGGCGGTGCCGCCCGCAGAATCCCCCTCCACGATAAAGAGTTCTGACTCTTCAGCGCTCTTGGATTGGCAGTCGGCGAGCTTGCCCGGCAACGTCATGCCGTCGAGCGCGCCTTTGCGGAGAATAGAATCCTTGGCCGCCTTCGCTGCTTTGCGCGCCTTCATGGCGAGCGTCACTTTGCCGATGATGGAACGTGCTTCGTCCGGATGCTCTTCGAGATATGCCGCGAACGCTTCACCGAAGACAGAAGCCGTCGCGCCCTGCGCTTCCACGGAACCGAGTTTGCCCTTGGTCTGTCCTTCGAATTGGATCTCGCGCAACTTTACCGAGACGACTGCGGTCAAACCTTCGAGCACGTCATCGCCCGTGAACGCATCGCCTTTGTTGACCGTATTGAGCGTACGCGTGAGCGCGGTCTTGAACCCTGTCACGTGTGTGCCGCCTTCCTGAGTATAAATATTGTTCGCGAACGCGGAAATGCGCGAGGTGATATCGTCCACGTATTGCAACGCGACTTCCACCTGCACGCCGTCCTGCTCTTTGTCGACATAGAAAACGTTCTTGTGGATCGGTTCGAGATGCCTGTTCTGGAACGATACGAGCGAACGCAGGCCGCCTTCGAAGTAGAACGTGACCGACGGCGCGTCGACTCCGAGTTCTCGCATATAGAAAACGCCGACGTCGTCAATGTCCTTCGCCTCGCGCAGATCGAGGATAGAAATGCGCATGCCGCGCACGAGATATGCCTGCTGGCGCATGTGGTTCACGACGCGATCCCAGTTGTAATCGATGACCGGGAAGATCGTAGGGTCGGCCTGGAAAACGGTGATCGTGCCATGGAGATCGGAATTCGCGAGCTTCTTCACTTTTGCGACTGCCTTGCCGCCGTTCTTGTACACCTGCTCGTACTTGCCGCCATCGCGATGCACCTCGACGCGGGCGTACGTGGAAAGCGCATTGACGACTGAGGCGCCGACACCATGCAAGCCGCCGGAGACTTTGTATCCTTCGCCGCCGAATTTTCCACCCGCGTGCAGCGTCGTCATGATCGTTTCGAGCGCGGAGACTTTCGTCTTCGGGTGGATGTCGACGGGAATGCCACGACCGTTGTCCACGACGCGGATCATATTGTCCGGCAAGAAGGCGACTTCGATGTCGTTTGCAAAACCGCCCATCGCCTCGTCGCGCGAGTTGTCGAAGATCTCCCAAATGAGGTGGTGCAAACCGTCGGTTCCGGTCGTACCGATATACATGCCCGGACGGCGACGCACCGCCTCCAAACCTTCGAGTACGGTAATGTCCGCAGCTGCGTATGAAGAACCCCCTGTTTTCGGGGCTGATTTCTTGGTCTTTTCTGCCTTAGTTGTAGCCATGTTTTGTGCTTTTAGTATAGCAAATTATAGGCCTCTTGCATACCCCCAAAAGAGGCGTAGTGTGAGCGGCTGGAGCCGGTAGAAACCGGACTGACTACTAAGGAGGAGCAACGCTCATGTGGCGCGCAATTATAGGCATTCCACTCGTCCTGTGGATCATTTTCTGCCCGGAGATTACGAAGCGACAGCAGGTACCATGGCTCATGGGGCCGATCGACTCTGTCATTAGCGACGCCGCTCATCACGTTTCAGGCTACCGTGCCCCGGTCAACGGCAATGGCTAAGAGCGTCCTGATCGCGTTGGCAGTGCTGGTGATACTGCTCGGACTCGCTCACCGTCTCACAAATGGCGGACATAGACACCGTCATGTCGAGATATCACGACAAGCAATGAGCCCGGGGCAACTCGGGCTCATTTTGTGTTTGAAGAAAAAGAGATACTATGAAAAAAGAGCAGGAGAAGCTCATCCTCTCTGAGAATGGAGACGACGAATGCGACGGATATGCATCATCTTTTTTGCAGTGCTCCTCACCATGACAGGAGCACATGCGCAATGGCCTGGCACAATCATTCGAGAAGATCCGGGCGGGAACATGGGCGAGTACGCGGACAAGTATAAGAACATGAGATTCTGGCGCGACTCGGTCGTCATCGACGGACCATGCGCGTCGGCATGCACGCTCGTTCTCGGCAATATTGGAGCGCAACCCGTCTGCGTGACCAATCATGCGAAGTTGGGCTTTCATGCCGCGTGGGATTATGGACCCGGAGGAACACACGTTACGAATCCAGCTGCAACCAAAGTGCTTCTCGATTCGTACTCAGTGGGAGTTCGCCAATGGATCGCGAGGCACGGAGGTCTCACCAAGAAGATGATCTGGTTGGAGGGTCGACAACTGCAGGCCCTCGTTCCACCTTGTCCGTCACAATCGACTCCGACGGGGGACCAAAGCTCGTTCGCAAGCCTGCCTCCCAATCGGTTACAACGAAGTCACTGATGAAAATGCTGACCTACGGGCACCCACACCTCACGCCGGACGTTTCAGTCCGGCGTGGTTTTTTATCGGACTTCCCAACCTTTCTCCTTCACCGCCGTGTATATATTTTCCATAATGGTATTGACCTCCGCATCGGTGAGCGTCTTTTCAAATGACTGAAAAACTAAATGGAATGCGTAGGAGATCCGTTCGCCTTTTTGAAATTGGTCGAACAGGTCGACATGCCGCAAGAGGCCTTGCGAATGTTCGCCGAAGATCGTGACGACCTCCGTGAACGACTGCGAATCTTGCGGGACCCACATCGCGATATCGCGCACGATGAACGGATATTTTGAGAACGGCTGATAGCGGGTCGTCTGCGAGGTCGGAAGATCTTGATACTGGCCTGATGTCCTCATCTCGAGCATGGTTTCGCGAACACCCTGCGCATCGGCAATGCCGAGCATCGTCACTTCATTTCCCTTTTGCCAAACGGTCCCGATCTCGAAGATGCGAACATCTTTGAGACCAAGCAAATCTTTGTTGCGCACATTTCTTTCGTACGCATCCTTGAGTCCGTCGACGAGCGTTGCGCGCAAGTAAGGTCGCACGCCATCGACCTTGTTGGCCACGATGCGGTCGCCCTTGTCCGCAAATACGCTTGTGAGGACTTCCGAGTACCCTTGCGAGATCAAACCTTCGCGCGTGTGCTCGGCCGAGTAGAAACTTTGGTTCACTTCAGGCTTACTCCCGAACGCGGGCAATTCGATGGCAGGAACTTTGTCGTACCCGATGATGCGTCCGACTTCTTCGACGAGATCCTCCGGAATGACGAGGTCGAGACGTTCGAACGGCGCGAATACCGTGAACAACCCACCTTGTTTTGCATAGGCGAACTGAAGTCGAGCGAACGCGTCCTCGACATCTGCTTCATGCAGCATCGTGCCGAGCACACGATTTATTTTCGCGAGCGAGACCGACACCTCTTGTTTCTGCGGTCTTTGTTCATACGCATCAACGAATCCGACGAGTTCGCCGCCCGCGAGTTCTAAAATGAGTTCGGTGACGGCGCGCATGCCGTATGCCGCGAGTTCGGGCGAGATGACCTGCTCGAACCTGCTTGATGCGTCGGTGCGAAGTTTCAACGCCTGCGCGGTGCGGCGCACGGAAACCCCGTCGAAGTTCGCGGATTCGATAACGATATTTTCAGTTGTTTCACCGATGGCGGCGGGTGCACCACCCTTGACCCCCGCAATACCTATCGGTAGATCGGTGTGACCGTCAGCGATGACGAGCATCGAGTCGGAAAGCGTGTAGTCCTTGCCGTCGAGGGTGACCACTCGCTCACCATTCTTTGCTTTGCGCACGGCGATCGCGTATCTCTCTTCCCTGTCAGAAAGTTCGCCCGCGTCGAACGCGTGCAACGGCTGGCCGAGGTTGAACATAACGAAATTCGTCGCGTCGACAATATTATTGATGGAACGCTGGCCGATCGACTCGAGAAACTCCCGCAGCCAATCCGGCGAAGGTCCGACCTTCACGCCACGGATGTATCCGGCAATGTATCGCGAGCAGAGCGTCGGTTCTTTTATCTCGACCGAAACCATATCTGTTGTCGGAGAAAGTTCGACCGTTCCACGCAACGGATCCACCCTCATCGGCACGTTCAATATCGCCGAGATCTCTTTTGCGATGCCGCGATGACACAAACAATCATGTCCGCGATTCGGTGTGACTTTTACATCCAGAACGTCATCTACAAGGTTCAACCTTGTTGCATCTGTCGAAGGTTGAACCTTGTATGTTTCGATGCTTTCGATCTCGAACGCGTGGAATGTGAGCGCGTCAGCGAGCGTCGCCGCATCCGGCAACGGTTGTTCGAAATACGTCTGGAGCCATGCGCGAGAGATTTTCATATTATTTAAAAGTGTAGGCTCCCAGTTTTGGATCGAATTCAACGAGTCCTATATTTTGCAGCTTTTTCCATACACCTTTTGCACTCACAGAAGGGGTCGAACTCGATGACAAGTGAACGCCGAATCTTTCGGTACAAAACTCGTTGATGGTTATGAGACGGCGCGTCGCAAGCCCTGTACGCTGCATAGCATACGTCTCGGTTGTCAAGATCGAGACTTGACGCGCTCCCTCCCCACCCACTATTCCGCTGAAAGTTGTGGAACCTTGTAATTCTCTCCCCACTATATCGATAATAGTACCAATGACTCTTGCCCCATTATCATAAACCTCTGATGTCAGCACGTTCATAGTCCCATCAGCCTGAACTGTATAGAGCAATTCAGGGTGGCTAATCATCACCATGATTTCGCCCGGCAGCTTAAGATCACGGAGTTGTCGTATAGAAATGGGTTCGTATTCTCTAATTGATGCGATCGGAGGCAATCTCACTTCTTTCATCTTTTCGATCATACCTAAAATTGATTCACGAACCGCAGGTCCGCCGAATGCATAAGACGCACGTCGTCGATGCCCCAGCGTAAAAGCGCAAGACGGTCGAGACCCATGCCGAAAGCGAAGCCCTGATATTTCTCCGGATCGACGCCGGCATTTTTGAGAACGCTCGGATGCACCATGCCGGCGCCCATCATTTCGATCCAGCGGTCGCGGAGTTTTTCTGGCGCGCTTGAGCCGACCAGGCGCATGTCGACTTCGACCGAAGGCTCGGTGAACGGGAAGAAACTCGGACGAAAGCGTATCTCGACGTGCGTGCCTTTGAACAATTCACGGAAGAAACGTTCGAGCGTGCCTTTCAAATTCGAAAGCGAGACATCTTCACCGACGGCAAGTCCTTCGATCTGGAAAAACTCCGCCTCATGCGTGATGTCGGTCGCTTCGTTCCTGAATGCTCGCCCGGGCACAATGATGCGATACGGCGGCTCGATCCCGGCTTTCATTTGCGCTTCCATATACCGAACCTGCACCGGCGAGGTATGCGTGCGCAAGACGTAGCCGGGCTCGTCCTTGATGAAGAACGTGTCCTGCATATCGCGCGCGGGATGGTCCTTGGGGACATTCAGCGAGTCGAAGTTGTACCACTCGGATTCCACGAGCGGCCCTTCTGCAAAGGTGAAGCCCATATCGAAAAATATCTTGTTGGCCTCGCGAATGAGCGAGGAAATGGGATGGATGTGGCCCCTCTGTTCATCGGACATTTGGATAGTATAGCGTAAAACGTTTAATATCCGCCCCTACGGCGCTTGTCCGCCGGCGAGGAGGAGATCAGGCTAACGCCTGACAAAACAACGTTTTTCTGGTAAAATCTTCGCACCATGATCAGCAGCACGATCACCTATATATTGCTCTTCATCTCGCTCTACTTCGAGATCTTTTTGCTGGTCGCATTTCTGGAACGCAGCTTCTTTCGCTCCAGAACGACGAGCCCGGCCGGCCCACTTTCCCACTATCCGTCGGTCGCGATCGTCGTCCCGTGTTACAACGAAGAAAAGACGGTGAGTTCGACCATCCTCTCGCTGCTCGCGCTCGACTATCCGAAAGACAAACTTGAGGTCCTCGTCGTGGACGACGGTTCGAAGGATCGCACGCTTGAGATCGCAAGAACGTTCGAGAGCGATTCGCGTGTGCATGTATTCCACAAAGAGAACGGCGGCAAGCACACCGCGATGAATTTCGGGCTCGCTCGGACGAACGCGGAATTCATCGGCTGCCTCGACGCCGACTCGGTCGTCGCGAGCGACGGACTCCTTCGCGTCATGCCCGTGTTCGACAACGAGAAAGTCGGCGCGGTGACGCCCGGCATTCATGTGAAAGAGACGGGCAACATACTCCAGCACATGCAGAACGTCGAGTATCGCCTTTCGGTCTTCAATCGCTTCATGCTCGCGGCGCTCGGAAGCGCGTTCATTACACCAGGACCGTTCTCGATATTCCGGGCCTCTACCGTTCGAAACTTAGGCGGCTGGCGCTATGGCTATTCGACCGAGGACATGGAAATGGCGCTGCGTATGCAACATGCGGGCTACCTCATCGGCAACGCACCGAGAGCGATCGTGCACACGGGAACGCCGCGCACGCTCAGGCATCTCTTCCATCAGCGCGTGCGCTGGACGTACGGATGGCTGCGTAATGCGGTCGACTACCGCCACATGATCGGCAACCGCAAATACGGAACGCTTGGCTTGATCGTTCTTCCGAGCGCGCTCATCTCGATCGGCGCGGCAATATTCTTCTTTTTCCGGATACTCTTCGAGTTCGGCACGATGCTCTGGCATGAGTTCATCAGGATAGAAGTGACCGGCATCATGCCGAAAGTTGCGTTCAACCTGTTCTATTTCAATACGAGCATGATGTGGATGCTGGTTTGGATCGCGGTCGCGCTGATCCTCATCCTTATCGCGGCCGGTTCTTTCATCGGTACCGGAAAGCGCACGCTTCCGGTCGGCACGCCGCTCTTCGTACTTTTTTACAGCTTCCTCGTGCCGTTGTGGCTCGGCACCGCAGTCGTTCGCGCGGTATTCAAGACGGGCGTACGCTGGAGGTAACATGGTTTTGAGTTTTTAGTTTTCAGTTTTTAGAAAAAGCATATTTTGTACTACTCAAGACTAAAAACTCTAAACTAAAAACTATCTCTATGGACCCTGTCGTTAACACTCGCACGGCTCGCTGGGGCAGCTACCTCGTCGCGCTTCTCATCACCGCACTCATCTTCGCGACCGCGCTCTACGCGTCCAATTATTTCAACGACCAGCGCATCTCCGCTGTCGAGTCGACCGAGAACGACGTCTCGACGCAGATACTTTCCACCGAAACGCAGTTCGACCTTTTGCAGGAGCACTCGTGCTCGGATGTGAGCACGTCGGACCTGGCGCCGAGTGAAATGACCGCGCTTGGCTCTGAACTCGACTACCTCGAATCGCAGGGCGGCAACGAAACGGAAATCGAGCAGTTGAAAAGCACGTACTCGATCCTCGAGATCAAGGACTACCTTGCGGTGCAGCAGCTGGCGCAAAAATGCGGACAAAAGCCGGTGTTCATCCTCTACTTCTATTCCAACAACGGCGACTGCACGACTGCCTGCGAAGAGCAAGGCGATGTGCTAACGCAGCTCTCGAGCGAATACCCCGAGCTGCGCGTCTATTCGTTCGATTACAATCTGCAGGTCGGTGCATTGCAGACGCTCATTTCCATCGACAACGTGCACGATACTCTGCCGGCACTCGTCATCAACGGCAAGACATACTACGGATTTCAGTCGATCGATGCTATCAACCAGATCCTTCCGCAACTGAAAACGTTGCAGACGGCGAGTTCTACTGCTGCAACTTCGACGGATTAAAATCGAGCTACTGAGAGTAGATCAATGTCCCGCTTGCGAGCGGCTTGCCTTGTCCACTCGGAGGGTACACCACAACTCCCATTTTTCCGGAGACGTCGGTGAGCGTTGCAGTCCAAAGGCCGTTCGTGACTGCGTATGTGCCGCCTCCGTTGCCCGAACCGGTGCCGTTGAACTCGATTAAAACCTCTGACAGATTCGCAGCCGTGCCCGTGACAGTGAAGGTCGAAGAGTTCGAGTACAAGGAGTTTTTATCGATGGTCGCCGACGGAACTGTGCTGACGCGAGCAGCAGGTTGAGTTTGAACGACTGTAGGAGTGGTTTCTTGCACGGTAGTCTCCGGCGAGTCTGCCGTTTGATCGAGCATGAACGATTGCAGTACACTCTTAAGTCCGTTCGCCTCCGCCGGCGTTCCATTCGTCAAACTGCCTTCGATGAAATAGATATTGCCTCTTCCATGGACGTACAATTTGATCGTGTAGTCATCGCTCCCTATCATACTCGGCGTGATCATTGTTGTCTGTGAAGCGCCGGCGATTGTTGGATGCGTTATCGAATACGTATTCGGAAAATTCACATCGCTATTGATCTCGGTTGCTTCCGATTGATCGAGTTGTCCCGACGAGATATCGGTATTCCACACTACGTCGAGTTCTTGATAATTCTGATTCGTGCCGCTGCTTCCGAGCGCGTAGTAGAGCGTCTCCCAAACCTTGCTTTGTCCGAAACTTGCCCACTGATCTTCGGATGAAGTCGCCTCGGACCAACCGCTCGGTACATCGATGGAAAATCCATCTCCTTGGTATAGATCGAAAGAGCCGGAAGCGAGACTCGCATTTTGTGTCTGCACCTCTTGTTGTTGTTGCTCCGTAAGATTCGCAAAGTCTTGCAGCCCAGTATGGTAGCTAAGATAAGCCGTCAGCGCCCAAAATGCGACGATGCACAAAATATAAAGACCAAGCAGCCACCAGGATACTTTTCTAACGGAAGCAGCTTTTGCCGGGAACTGGTCTTTCCATCCATAGTAGTAGATCAACCCCGGAAAGATCAGCCCGCCTAAAAAGATCGTCGCGATCACGATCGTACGATCAAGTGCGGTGAGACGATCCTCCGCCGTGGGATCCTGCATTCCCAACCTGCGCACTTCGTACATGTGCACGACTGCGATCAGGATACTTATTAAAAAGCCGGCGATCTCGAGTGACCCCATATCTGTATTGAAAAGTATATCATTTATTCTAAATACAAAATGCCGGCAACTACCTAAGCAAGATTTTGGCTTCGCCGGCTATCTGTCCGGAGGCGGCTCAAAAATTTGAGCCTACTCAAATTTTTGAGCCGCCTCCCAGACTTGAACTGGGGACCTTCTCTTTACAAAAGAGTTGCTCTACCAACTGAGCTAAGGCGGCTTATTCCCTTCTTACAACGGGATTATACGGTCGATGTTGGCGTATCGCCATTGCCGTTCCCGTTCTTGTGCTCGCTCATTTTTTTCAAGAATTCGGACTTGGTCTCGCCTCGCTCGAAATTACGCTTGTGTGAGACGGAGTCAGCGAGACGATGCGATTGTTTGCCGAGCCAAATGGCGAGGTGGCCCGCGTCGACCGCGATGCCGTGCACGACGCTCTGCGCGGCGTCGAGGAGGAACGGCGGCAAATGTTCGATATCCTTTCTTGCGGCGAGCGCGAGGTCTTTCACGCGGAGCGCTTCCGAATCCGCGCGCTGCCGCCACTGTGGCATGACCACGCGCTCATGCGAGAGCTCCCATTGCTTGAGCACGAACAACGCGACGATGAGTACGAGAACGAGAAAGAAAACGATAGCGGTAAAAAGTATCATGGCTTTAGCGCACGGAAAGACGCTCGAAGCGGGTGACTTCGATCTTCTCGCCGAATTTTTGGACGTACGAATCGATGAGCTCGCGGATGGTGATGCTCGAGTCCTTGACGAAGGATTGTTCAAGCAGCACGCGCTCTGAAAGGTAGCCGTCGAGCTTGCCCTGGAGCGCCTTCTCGCGCGCCGCTTCCGGGACGTTCTGCACTTCGCCTTCGAAAACTTCCTTCGCCGCGCGAAGGTCGGATTCCTTCACATCGTCTCGCGAGCGGAATTTGGGATTCATCGCAGCGACATGCATCGCGATCTCGTAGGCAAGCTTCTGGAAGTCCTCGTTCTTGGATACGAAGTCCGTCTCGCATGAGAGTACGATAGCGCCGACGACCTGGGCGCCTGCGTGGGTGTATGCCGCTGCAACGCCCGCGCCGAGCTCGCGATCGGACTTTTTGGAAGCGATCGCGGAAGATGCCTTGCGGAGGATGACTTTTGCCTTTTCGATGTCGCCTCCCGCCTCTTCGAGCGCCTTTTTGCATTGCATGACGGAAACTCCCGTCTCATCGCGAAGTTGTTTTAATGCGTCAGAAACAGCCATAGATATACATGGTACCAAATAATTGGCCCGATTATTTCTGTGCGTGAGCGGATGCCTTCTTGCCGTCTTGTATGGCCTCAACGACACGATCGATCACGTAGCGAATGGCGCGGACGGAAGTGTCGCTGCCCGGAATGGGAAAACGAGCTTTTGAAAAGTCGCAGTCGGAACTCGAAAGCGCGATGACCGGAATGTTGAGCTGGTTGGCTTCTTGCACGGCGGTGTGTTCGTGACGGGAGTCGACGACGAACATCGCGCCGGGCATGTCGGTCAAAGAAACGAGACCTCCGAAGCGATTACGGAGTTCGATGATCTCGCGGTCGATCATGAGACGCTCGCGCTTCGTGTACTTGTCGAGCTCGCCCGATTCGCGCTCCTTTTCGAGCTGCAAAAGGCGGTCGATGCGCTTGCGGATATTCTTGAAGTTGGTGAGGCTGCCGCCGATCCAGCGTCCTGCGACGTACGGCTGTCCGGTCTGGATCGCGGCTGATTCGACGAGCGCGTGGGCTTCCGGCTTGCCACCGACGAAAAGGATGGCCTTGCCGGCCCCGGAGAGCGAAGAAATGAAGGCCGCAGCGGCGTCCATGCGCTTTTTGGTCTCTTCGAGGTCGAAAATGTCGGTGCGGTCCTTGGTGCCAAAGAGGAACGGCGCAGCACTCGGGTGCCTGCGCGCACGGTCATAGCCGAAGTGCACGCCGGCGTCGTAAAGTTCCTGCACGTCTTGAACTGACATAAGTTGGGTGATACTAGCAAAATCAGGCCGTTTCTGCAACAGACTGGCCGCCTTCGGCATTCGCGAGCGCTTCAAGGATGGGCTCGATGGCGCCGTTCATTATTTTCTCGACATTGGACCAGGACTCCTTGATGCGGTGATCGGTGATGCGATCCTGCGGGAAATTGTAGGTGCGGATCTTTTCGGAACGGTCGGCGGTGCCTATTTGCGAGGCGCGGTCGGCGGAACGCTTACGGTCTTCTTCGTCGTCCTTAAGCTGTTGCAGCCTGGAGACGAGAAGCGTCATCGCCTTCTCCTTGTTCTGCGCCTGGCTGCGCTCGGAGGTGCACTTCACATCGAGTCCTGTCGGCTTGTGGATGATGCGCACCGCCGTTTCGACCTTGTTGACGTTCTGACCGCCTGCGCCGCCCGAGCGCGACGTCTCTATTTCGAGATCGGAAGGATTTATTTCTATTTTCGAGCGTTTGTAGATCGGCAAGATCGCAACGGACGCGGTCGACGTATGGATGCGTCCCGCCTTTTCGGTCGCGGGCACGCGCTGCACGCGATGCACGCCGGTCTCGTACCGCAATTTTCGGTAACAATCTTTTCCTTTGATCTCGAACTGAGCCTCTTTGTAGCCACCGAGCGCGGCGCGAGATTCTTCGACCCCCTTGGCTGACCAGCCCATCGTTTGCGCGTACTTCACGTACATCTGTGCGAGCTCTTCCGCGAAAAGCGACGCTTCTTCCCCGCCGACACCGGCGCGCACTTCGAGCACGATCTCGTTGGGCCATTCGCGCTCGTTGGGATCGCCGATTATTTTCTGCATCTGTTCCATGAGCGTCACTTTCTGTTCGTCGATATCGGAAAGCTCTTTTTCAGCGAGCTCCTTCATCGAAGGATCGACCTCGATGAGTTCCTGCGCATCTTTCTCAGCTTGCGTGAGACGTTTCCACTCTTGCACGAGATAAGAGACGCGGGTGTCTCCGCTGTAGTCTTCGGGGTTCAATAGTTGTTCGGACATATAGAAAGTTTATCAGGTAGGCAACCTTTTGCCGTAAGGTTTCTGCGAACTCCGTACTTATCTGTGCTTCAACGTGTATCACCACTGCGAAAAATACCCTGGGTAACTGAACGTGTCACGCGCGAGGTTCGCTAAAACCTTACGGCAAAAGGTTGCCGCGCAACGTTATTTCTTGCCTTTCGGCTTCTTCGCGGCGGCACGCGCGCGGAATTTCTCGACACGACCGGCGGTATCGATCGTCTTGGAGTGACCGGTATAAAAAGGATGCGAGGCCGAAGAAATTTCGATCTGGAAAAGCGGGTATTCCTTGCCGTCCTCCCACTTGTCCGTGCGGGAAGTCTCGATCGTGGAACCGACCAAAAAGCGCTTTCCGGCCGTCACATCCTCGAAGATGACCTGTCGGTATTCTGCTGGGTGAATATCCTTTTTCATGTGCGCGACACTATACAGAAAACTTGCCGTTTTTGCAAATTAGCACTCGACCGGCATGCCGCTGTCCTGCACGCCGTTGATGACGTCGATCTGCTGTTGCATCTTCTGGGTGAGACACATGACGTCGTTGCCGTAGAACGCGAAAGAAGGATTCTGCCAGCTACCGCCCGCGAAGTATTTGAGCGCGGCTTCCCGCTCGGATGCGGTCGTGCCGGCGTCGGCGCCAAGGTCCTCCATATAAAGCGCGGTGGCGAAGGTCGCCGTGCGCGGATCCCAGGGATTCGGCGGATTCTGGCCGCTGGCTGTCGCGATGCGTGCCTGGTAGAGCTGCCACGTCGAGGGAATGAATTGTGCCGGTCCCATCGCGCCGCCCCAGCCGTACGAAGGTTTGCATGAGACTTTCTCCGAGCTCGGGTCAAGCCCGAGCTGCTGCATGATATTGAGATAGGTCGGGATATTGGTCGGATTCATCGCGGTCAAGTAGCTGCAGTTGCCGACGTTCTGCCCGAGGTCGCTCTCTTCGGAGAGAATGCCCATGATGAATGCGGGCGGAACGCCGGTCGTGGCGCTCGCTTCTTTCGCATAGTTGTAAATATCGCCGAACGACGTGGTCTGCGTCGTGTCGCGCAATGAAAAGAGCGCCGACTCGATCTGCGCGGCGTCCTGTTGCTGGTTGGCGATGATCTGCTGGTAGATCGACTCCTGGCCTTTCGTTTCCGCAATGAGGTTCTGCTTCTGCGTCTCGGTATCTTGCAACGAATTCGCCTGCGCCTGCTGCGCCTGCAGAAGCGCGCTCTCCTGCTCGTCTTCCGTTTCAAGCGTTGCTTCGCGCGTCGTGAGATCGGTCTTCTGGTTCGCGAGCTGTGTGAACGAATTACTAAGCGCCGTCTGCAATGTCTCGAAGTCGCCGATGTCGGCGAACGCCTGCTGGAGCGATCCTTGCAGTATCTGGATCGCGAGCGGCGTTTCGTTGATCTCGTTCGTTTCGCGGATGATCTGCGCGAGCGACTGCTGGCCGGCGGAGACTTCGGTGTTCACGTTGGAGATGCCGGACTGCGCTTGCGCGATCTGCGCCTCGACCTGTTGTATCGTCAGGTTGCGTTGCTGGATCTCAAGCTGGGCTTCCTGGATCTGCGAGTCGAGTATCGCGACCTCGTTCTCAAGCGTCGAGCGAGCCTGCTGCTCGGTCGCAAGCTTGGCCTGGTTGGCCGCGATCTCCTGGTTCAACTGGTCGAGCTGTGCCTGGAGCGTCGCCTGTTGGGATGCCGTGGACTGAGCGAACACGCCGGAAGGCGCTATCAGGACGACGGTACACGCAAGGAGTGCCGTAAAAAAACGAGCGCGTATGCGCATAATGGGTAGTACAAGTGTACCACTGAGCCACTTTCAGATGAAAGCGACACGGGTGCGTAGCGGGGAAAAGCTTACGCCTTCTTCTCTTCTTCTGAAGCTTCGGTAGCACCTTCCACAGGCGCGGCAGTTTCGACTTCCGCAGGCACGACAGCTTCCGGTGCAGTCGTAAGGTCTTCTTCTTTGAATTCCGTTACGGACGCGACGATCTCATCGGCACCGGTCAAGAGCTGCGCCGACGGCGGAAGTTTGATCTGCGATGCGAGGATGTGGTCACCGACGTTCGCGAGCATGGCGAGATCGACAACGAGATGCTTCGGCAATTCCTGCGGCGCGACCTCGATCTCGACTTCGTGCAATGCTTTGACGATGATGTGGCCGACCTTTTCGGCAGGCGCCTGGCCTTCGAATTCGAGCGGGATATTGATGGTGATCTTCTTTCCCTTTTCAAGTACGTAAAAATCGGCGTGCAACGGCTTGCCCGTGACCGGGTGTACCTGCACGTCGTGGATCAAGGTGTCCTTCTCGATGCCGCCGCCCTTGAGCGTGACGATGGTCGTCTCACCCGCCTCACGGAACACGCGATCGAATTTGAGCGCGTCGACAGCGATCGGCGTTGCTTCTTCAGCACGTCCATAGAAAATGGCCGGGACAAGTCCCTTCTTGCGGATATCGTCGGGAGATTCCTTCGAATCCCGCGCCGTTACTTCCAACGTCAACATGCGCGGGATTATACGTATTTTTCAGCGGAGCGCAATCACGCTCGTATCCGATATGTTTTTCATCTACAGAGTCCCCGTCATCATTGACCAAGGAACTCTTTGAGGATGGCCTCGAGCGCGGTGAGGACGTTGGCGAGGTTTTTGTTCTGCGCGGATGCGGATTGGCTCGAGGACACGTTTATGAAAAGTGAGGCCGGTCCGACGAGGGCTCCGCTCTGATCATGGCACCAGAACGTGTAATTCGTACTTTGAGTGAGCGGCCCGGTCGTTTGTGAACCGGAGGAGGCTACGCCTTGCCCGCTTCCCCACGTACCGCCGCTTGCTGCACAGACAGAAATGTCCGATGGATTGCTTGTTGACCAGGAGAGAGCTGCCGAGCCCCCAGTGGGGACCGACGTGGGAGTTCCGTTGAAGGAAAGCGTCGGCTCAGAAGATTGGTTCGAGGAAACATTGATGAATAATGAAACCGGTCCGACAAGGTTGTTGTTGAGATCGCGGCACCAGAATGTGTAATTCGTAAGTTGTGTCAGAGGGCCCGTCGTTTGAGAGCCGGAAAAAGCTACATTCTTTCCGCTGCCCCATGTGCCACCGCTCAAACTACAGATAGCAAGATCTACGGAATTACTGGCCGACCACGAGAGCATCGCTGAAGCGCCTGAGAGAACAGATGTGGGCGCTCCTGTGAGAGAGAGGGTCGGGGCAGAAGCGGGCGTTGAGGATGCTTGGCCCGTCGAAGAAACATGTATGGTCAACGTGATCGACGTAATAAGATCGCCCTTGAGATCATCGCACCAAAACGTATAGGTCGTATCCTGCGTAAGCGCACCGGTCGTCTGAGATCCGGAAGAGGGCACGTTCTTTCCGCTGCCCCATGTACCGCCACTGAGCGCGCAGGCGGCGATATTTGTCGGGGCGCTTGCGGACCAGGAAAGCATCGCCGAGGAACCGGAGGAAACAGAAGTTGGCGTTCCGGTGAAGGAAAGCGCAGATGTGGAGGTGGCGGCGGTACTCGACGCCGAAACCACGTTCGTCGCAGTGTCGATGATCGACAAATTGGGCATCACGAACGGCGGGTCCGACGGCGTGCCCAGAATAGTTTGTGTTACCGATTGTCCGTTGACCGTTGCAATGGTCGTTGGCGTCTCCCCGAGCGTGTAAAGCCCCGGGATAACGCTGACTGACGAGCCGCTGGTCTGTGAAATGTTATTGCCGACGAGATTGTCGAATTCGAAGTACGTGCCCTGTCTACTCCCGCGCAAAAGGAAGGGGTCGGGGATGGTCACCGGCACTCCGGCGATGGTATATCCGTAGGTATACACGGCGCCTTTGCCGCTCGCCGCATCCGGAGCAACGAGCGAACGAGCGGACTGCGCGATCGAGCCCGTGCAATCCTGCTGGTCGACCGTGAGCGCGTTCGGGTCGCTGTTGGGCGCCGCCGCACTGTTGTCGCAGGTGTACACGTTCACGGCCAGGTCGTTCTGATCGGCGCTGAAGATCTGACCGCCCCCGTTGAACGTGCAGTCGTTGCAAATGAATTTACCGGATAATGCATGCTGCTCGACAATGTGATTCTGGTAGAGCGCGTCGTTGGGATGGCTCGGGTCGGGCGTTACGGTCGAAGTGAGGCCGTCGATGAAAATTTGTGATGGAGAGTCTCCGAACGCATAGTTGCCTTCATCGTACAGAAATTGCTCATCCTGCTGTAGATTTTTGGTACTCGTCGCAAGTGGCGCGTCGAGCCGGTAATTGATCGGCCCGCTCAACGAGTACCCTTCGCCCGATATTGTTATCAGACCAAAGTTACTCGTTGCGGGATCCATATATACCTCGTTGCCGCTCGCATCGAAGCGTGCCGGCACGAACGGCTGCTGGGTCAGGAGCTGGTAGTGGTACAAGGGCGAGGAAACCACCGTCACGTTCTGGAGTGTTGCGTCGAGCTTATCGGAAAAATCCGATCCGTAGAGGAAGAGTGCATCGGAGGCTCCTGCAACCACACGGCAGTTTTTGATGAGAACACCGATGCCGCCCGCCAAGCGGAACGATTCGGAATTCGACTCGAGGTCGCAATAGCTATTGTTGTCCGGTCCCTTTTGTACGGTGAAATTCTGGACGACCGGACTTGCGAAGAACGGCGCGTAGGTACGGTACGTGGAGTCGTACGGCCACTCAAATCCGCCGTTGTTGATGTCGATGCAATCTTGCTCAAAATAATGCGAGATCGACGATGAGGGCGTGCATTGGATGTCTTCGATCACCACATCGCGCGGCGGCTCGGGGACGCCGGTCGTGTCTATGCCATTGCCATTGAGAATGTGGATCTTCGAGATCTGTATGTTGTCGTCGGGCGCACGGCTCGTATCGTAATAACGATAGCTCGGAAACCCATTGGCAACGCCGGCAGGATCGTACGGCAATACCCACGCGCTCGAGTAGTAACTGATCTGTATCGCGATGAACTGCGGAGGCGCCGAATGTCTGTTGTTGTCGTTCGGAATGACCCCGTTGCCCTGGATCGTACTCAGGTCCGACATGTCGATCGTGAGGTTATTCAACGTGATGTTGCTGCCGAGCGTCTGAATGACGCCGCATTCCGTATCGATGTACCCGTAGAAGTTCGCGGCGACGGATGCGGGAATGCCGAAGTCCGTCTGATAGCCGTACTGCCGGTCGTTATCGTAACTACGGAATTCGCGGCATTTATCCATGGTCGAGATCTCGGCGTTTATCGCCGCATCGGTCGTTGGGATTATGGGAGACGCATCGAGGTTATAGTACGGATTTTCGCCCCTGAGGGTTACCGAACCGTCTCCGACGAGACGTTTCGTCACATTCTGCAAATTCCCGTATGTGTCGAGCGACGAGACAACGAGCGTCCCGTCGATCTTGTAGGTACCGCTCTCAAGGACGACGTTGCGGGTCGATTGATCGTCCAAAGCATCCTGGATCGCGGTGATGCACGCTTCTCCATTGCACGAAGGCGTGATGATCGTCGTATGTGTCGCGGGATCCTGAAGCGGACTGGCTCCGAGACATGCTTGATTGGCCGCAGCGCCATCAAGAGTCGACGGCTGCCACGGACAATTCCATTTCGAGAGAGTTGGCGCTCCCGCACTGCTTGCATGCAATAGGTAGTAACTGGCGGTCGACTGGGCCGAACTCTTGAAACGAACGCTCAGATCCATTTGCCCAAGAGAGTCGTTGAGGAAATGCCCTTCCTGCATATTGTCGGCGGTTATTTGATTCCCGCCGACCACCGCAGCAAGATTCACGATCGTGCCAGTGCTCGTTGCCGTGATGGCAGCACAACCAGAACCACTGCCTTCGGTGCAGGTAAACGAGAGGTCGATGATCTTTTGATCGGTCGGATCGACGAAAATGATCTGCGGTTTCCCCGATCCGTCAAAATTACCTCCGAACATCGTGTCGGCGCGATAACTTGCCGGAAGAACGGCGAGTAGTTGCGGAGTAAAGGTGACGTTGCCGCTTCCTCCGCCGGAGAGGAGCGCCCAAATGCCGACAGGCGAAGCAGGGTTGGTATCGTCGACATTTACCATCCCGACCACATCGTCATAGCCGTCTTGGTTGAGATCGGTAGCGATCGTATTTTCCCACGGGCGCGCGAGATTTTGCCAGCGGTTGGTAGCGCAGGTCGCAACTTCGGCGGCGGGCAATCCCTGCAAACCGCACACGTTTATCTTTGAAAGATCGTAGGTGGAAAAGGCGAATTGAAATTTCGAGGTGATATCGGAGCAACCGATCAGACCGATGCCGCAATTCACGCGCTTGCCGATCGTATCCGGGACGATCTGGGTTTTCGAGATGAGGACGCTCCCCTGATCCCAGATGAGGACCGAGTCCTCTTGAGTGGAGGTGAATTTCCCGACCAAGGTGCGCATCGCATCGTTCGTCGGGTTCGTAACGTGTATCGTCGCCCATGTTTCGTCAGGACGATTGACCGCATTGCAAAAGTCGAGGTTCGGCTGGGGAAATACGTAATTATTGAGATAGGTATGTTCCGGCCCCATCACCAAGCCGGTGCATAGTTTTTGGTTCACGTTCGCGTACGGGTTTCCTGCTTGGAACGGTCCAAAGAGAAGTACGCTGACCGCGCCGGTATTTCGATCGACGGTGACGGAATCCTGAACACCGTTACCGTCGACGTCGGCGAGCGCGAACATGTAGCGCGGCTTGGGGTCGTACGCTGTTGGAACCTGTGGTACGAACGAAGTGGCGCGCGAGAAAGGGTTGGCCTGAGATGTCGGAGAAGCAACTGGCGGAGCCCCCGCTGGAGAGGAAGTGACGGTCGGGGTCGGTGTTGAGGCGGAAGAGCCTGTCGTACTTGTAAGCGTCGGCGATGATGAGGAATTTGACGGGGGAGAGAGCACCGGCGCAGAGGAACCTCCGGAGCTTGCGCCCGCTGAGCCTCCTGAGCTACTTCCCGAAGACGAAGAAACGAAAGAAGTCGATGGTGAGAGACTGGACGAAGAAGGCGATGTCGACGTGGAAGAATTCCCAGTACTGTTCGCAGATGTTGAGGATTTTACTGGAACGCTTTGCGATGTTGGAGCTTTTGCACTCGATGACGGGCACGATGCGCTAATCGCCGCACGTGTTTTTGGTCCGACCACTCCCCAACCGGTCGCCGCGGGGGTGCCGGAGGAAACAACGCCGTGTTCGCTTTGCCATTGCTCGGTGGCTGCTTGCGTAAGTGGCCCGAAATAACCCGTAACATAACTCGGATAGAAATTTGAATATTCATATTCGAAAAAGCGCTGGAGGTTCGTTACGTCCGCGCCACTATTCCCGAAAGAGAGCGTACGCGTGAGCGTAACGCACGAAAGAGCGGTTTGCGTTTGGGCGTGCGCGAGAAACGGCACCACTGCTGCGGCGATAATGAGTGCGGCTCCGACGCGATTAATCCGGCTCAGATGACATGAATTGTAGCATCAATAATCAGGGGATAGTTCCACTCTGCAAAAGTACCCCTGAGCCCTAAAGCTATCCTATCTGAGCGAACAATGTGATGAACTTTTCGACAAGCGCCTGGTCGGCAGCGACGGCCGGAGCGATGTATTTGTAAGGCGCGACTTCGTCGGGAAGCTGCTGCAAGCCTTGCTCGACTCCTTTGCGGAAAGCGACACGAAGGTCGGTCGAGATGTGGATCTCCGCCGCCCCCGCCTTTGCGACCGCGACGAAATCGGCATCGGGCGAACCCGAACCGCCGTGCAAAACGACCGGAAGACCCGTGGACTGCGCGATCTCTTCGACGCGTTTCGCGTCAAGCTTTTGTAGCGCTCCGCTGCGCAAAACGCCGTGCATGTTGCCGACCGCGGGCGCGATAAGGTCGATACCGGTCTCGCGTGCGAAAAGCGCGGCTTGCTGCGGGTCGGTAAAGCTCTTGTCGATGTCAGCGGGTGGCGCATCCATGACTTCCGAACCCGTGCCGATCTGTCCAAGTTCGCCTTCGACGAGAATGTCGCGGCCCGAAGCGCGGGCGTACGCGACGGCTTCGCGTGTTTGTTTTACATTTTCTTCGAACGACAGATGACTCGCATCGAAAATAACGCTATCAAATCCTGCGTCGATCGCTTCTTTGATCTTGTCGATCGTGTGCGTGTGGTCCGCATTCAAGAAGAGTTCAACTCCTTCGGAGCGAGCGGCCATCACGAGTGCGACAGCCTCCCTAACGCCCAAAGCTTCGCGTTCCCCTTCGGAAACGCCGACAACGGCGGGCATACCACATTTCTTCGCGGCCTCCTTTACCGCACGGAATTGATACGAATCGGAGATATTAAAATGTCCGATCGCGATCCGTTTGCTGCGTGCGTCTTCGATGGCTTCACGGAGGGTTTGCATATCCAAAATAATAGCATGCGGGCGTGACTCACGGTCCCGCCCTAGCTCATTCCTAATCTGCCTCGTCGCGACGAACTCTGAGACGCTGGTTTCTGTACGCCCGAGTCCTGGGCACGCACACTCCGGCATCATTGACCACGCCGATGGTATACGTCTCCGTTTTCTCGTCAGTGGAACATTCTAAAACGACCCACGCTTGAGCGCGAAATTCTTGCGACGGCACGACTTTTACATCATCTTGTATGTCGCGGTCGAACTCTCTGACCGACACCCTTTTCGGGCTCGCCCCGATCACTTCGAAAAGGGCATATTGGTCGGGTTCGCCCGACTGTATTTATTCTGGAAGATCTTCTTCCAAGATCAATACCATAAAGTCCGGATATTCAGGGGTCGGTATCTCCATCTTGAAGAAAACACCCGACCCAATGTCGCTGAATTTAATTGCTTCAGGGTTTTCTGGCATCTCGCCCTCCAAGTGGGTTCCGCCGGCACTATGGCCCGAAACATCATAAAATCCAGTCGTTCAAAATTACCGAGGTCCGACCTTGGTAAAAGGTTCGTGGTATTATTCCTGCATGCAATACGACCTCATCGCGATCGGCGACGTAACGACCGACTGTTTTATCAAGCTCAAGACCGCCGAGGAACTGACCCTTCATGGCGTCGCTGAACTGTGTATGCCATTCGGCACCAAACTTGAGTATGAGTCTGCGACCGAAGTGCAAGCTACCGGCAATTCAGCGAACGCAGCGCTCTGCGTCGCAAAGCTCGGCATCTCCGCCGCGCTCGTTTCGTCGGTCGGGGATGATGGGAATGGAAAAAAGGTCATGGAGTCGCTCCAGTCACGTGGTGTCGGGATCGAATACGTCACGGTCCACCAGAACATGAAAACCAACTACTACTATATTCTGCAGCACGGCGCCGAGCGGACCATATTGCTCAAGCATGAGCCGTACCCCAAAGCGATCCCGCCCTTTTCCGAGCAACCGCACTGGTTGTATTTCTCTTCTGCCGGGGATGTCGAGTTCCAGAATTCCGTCGGTCGTTACTGCTCGAGCAACGGCATCAAGCTCGCATTCCAGCCGAACACCGACCAAATAGACTTTGGCTACGAGGCCTTGAAAGATGTCTATGCAGCGACCACTATCTTCATCTGCAACAAAGAGGAATCGCAGCAGATATTAAAGACGCAGGATGGCGATATGAAAAAGCTGCTGGACGGTATTCGTGCGCTCGGCCCGAAGATCGCCGTCATAACGGACGGCCGTAACGGCGCGTCCATCCAAACCGACGCAGGCAGCTGGTCAGTGCCGATGTATCCCGATCCGGCTCCGCCTGTTTCGCGCACCGGTGCGGGTGACGTGTCGGCTTCAACGACCGTCGCATACATTGCCAAAGGCATGGAGCCTCAGGATGCGCTTCTACGCGGCATGATCAACTCTGCAGCTGGCGTTCAAGCGATTCATGCGCAACTCGGTACGCTCACTCCTGAACAAATCGAAGAATGGTACGCGAAGAGGCCTGCGGATTTTCAGGCGACGCAAATATAGCTCTGCAGAGCCGTTTTATGGTATTTGACTAGACGCAAGTCTAATGCTATAATCATAGCCGCTTTCAGGGGGACGAAAAAACGGAAACGGGGGTCGCTCATTTTCAACTGTAACCAGTAGGAGTGAGTGATGCGTATCGTAAAAATGATAAGTGAAGGTGTCGCGGTCGTCGCGGCGGTGTGGATCGGATACAACATGGTGGTGTTCGCTGAAATCTCGGCGGGCAAACCCATGAAGTACATTCCATACCTCAACTTCCCTATCAAGATCTTCGTCGCAGCATTGAGCTAAGACGAGATCGAACAAAAGGCCTGGTGCAGAACGCGCCGGGTCTTTTTTATTTTCTCGAAACAGCTTTCTTCGCGGCTTCACCGATAGCGATAGCGTCGAGTCCGTATTCTTTGATGAGCTCCATCGGCGTACCGGATTGACCGAAGCGGTCGTGGACGCCGATGAATTCGATCGGACATGACGCTTTTTGTGCCAACAATTCCGCTATCGCGCTACCCAACCCGCCAGCGATCTGATGCTCTTCGACCGTGACGACCGCGCCAGCATTTTTTGCTTCACGAACGATCGTCTCCTCGTCGAGCGGCTTTACGGTGTGCACGTTCACGACCGTTGTTTGTATCCCCTGCCCTTCTAGGTCGCGCGCAGCGCAAAGCGCATTGAACAAAAGTGGTCCTGTGGCGAATATCGCGACCTGCGGCGCGTCGCTTTTCCAGACAACATTCGCTTTGCCAAATTCGAATGGCGTTTCGGCGGTCGTCATCATCGGCGTTTTCTCGCGACCGAGACGAATGTACGTGGGACTATTCGTTTTCGCGATCGCGAGCGTCGCTTTACGCGCCTCTTCTGCATCGCACGGGGAAACGACCGTCATATTGGGTTGCACGCGCATGAGTGCGATGTCCTCGAGCGCCTGGTGCGTTGCGCCGTCAGGGCCGACTGAAACGCCCGCGTGCGAGCCGACGATCTTCACGGGCACTTCGTTGATCGAAATGGTGGTACGGATCTGTTCGTTGTTGCGGCCGGGTGAGAATGTTGCGTACGACGTGATGAACGGTATCTTACCGAACGCGGCAAAGCCGGATGCGAGCGCTGCAAGATTCTGCTCCGCGACGCCAACCTCGACGAAACGTTCGGGAAACTTCTTTTTGAATTCCTCCATTCGCGTCGATTCGGTGAGATCGGCGCAGAGCGCGACAATGCGCGGATCCGCGGTGGCAGCTTCAACAAGTCCCACGCCGAATCCATCGCGCGTCGGCTTTTGTTCCTTCGCTTCGAAGAGGTCGTCTCGCAATTTCATTTCAGGGTTCAACATACTATTGGTGTTCGCTCTGAATTTTGCCGCCGAGCGTGCGAAGTTCGTTCAAAAATACTTTTCCTTCTTCGGGGAGTGGCGCTTTGCCGTGCCAGCGATAGTCGCCTTCGATCTCTTTGATGCCTTTGCCGGGAATGGTGTGCGCGATAATGATGGTCGGCTTCTCCGCGATCGCCTTCGCTTCGTTGCATGCAGCGACGAATTGCGGAATGTTGTGGCCGTCTACTTCAAGGACGTGCCAGCCGAATGATTCGTATTTCTCGTGCAGCGGCTCAAGCGGCATGATCTGCTCCGTGTAGCCGTCGATCTGGATGTTGTTGCGGTCGATGATGCCGGTGAGATTGGAAAGTTTGTTCGCGCCCGCCCACATAATGGCTTCCCAAGTGTTGCCACAATCATGTTCGCCGTCTGACATCGCGCAATAGATCCGCGCCTTTGAATTGTCCATGCGCGCGGCGTATGCCATTCCCGCAGCTTGCGACAGGCCTGAACCCAAGGGACCGGACGTCGTTTCAAGACCCGGCAAACGGATGCGTTCCGGATGTCCCTGCAAACGCGAACCGAATTTGCGAAGTGTCAGGCATTCTTCAACGGGAAAATATCCGGCGTGCGCCATCGCGGCGTAGCGGACGGGAACGATGTGACCGTTGCTTAGGACGAGCCGGTCGCGCTGCGGGCTGTCGGGACTTTTCGGATCATGCACGAGCACATGGAAATAGAGCGCGGTGAAAATATCCGCCATGCCCAAAGGGCCCGCCGTGTGTCCTGAACCGGCCGCAACGAGCATCTCGATGATCGTCTCGCGAATTTGATTGGCTTTGTATGCAAGTTCGCGCGACTGTTCGTCGGTCAGAGGCTCCATTCCTTTATTGTATCGCGGATTCAGCAATGGTCTTGAGCTTTTGGTACATCGCAGCGGGGTCGGATGCTTTAGCAATGGCCGAACCGACGCTGAATCGCGTCGCGCCTGCGCGCGCGAGCGTCGCGATCTGCGTTTCCGAAACGCCGCCGTCAACTTCTATCACAAGGTCTGGGTATCGTGCGTGCAGATCCGCGACGCGCCCGTACGCTCGTTCATCAAAAGGAATGCCTTGTTTGCCGATCGATGCGATCGACATCACAGTCACGCTTTGGCACAGATCACTATATGCTTCGAGTGTTTCGAGTGGTGTATCAGCAAGGATCGCGATCCCGATTTCCCTTGCGCCGTTTTTCCGCCAAGAGTCGAATATTTCCTGCGCCTTGGTCGCTGAATCAAGCGTCTCGACGTGCGCAATGATACGTGTGCAACCGGCCTGAGCGAGCAACCCACCGATCTCGCTGACATCTTTGACCATAAGATGTGCTTCGTACGTTAGCGTATCGAGATACGGGAGCGCATGTTCACTTTTTGCCATCGACTCAAGTTCTTCCCACTGACCGCTTTGATATGGCCATGAGATCGTTGGTGCGAACACTGAATCCGCAACATCGAGATGCACCGTTGTGGCGAACTTCGAAAAACTTTCCGAACGTCGCGAAAGTTCCGATAAGTCAGGCGGACAAGTGTTCGTCGGAATGATCTCGCTCATGCAACTTCGTCGATCTGCTTCACGCGGCGTGCGTGGCGCTCCTCGTTCGAGAACGGCGTCGAAAGGAACGTGCGGACTGCATCCTTTGCTTCGTCGAAAGGTAAGAAGCGTGCACCGAGACTCAACGCGTTCGCGTTGTTGTGCATGCGCGTCGAGGCGATCATGCCGAGCTGATTGCCGGTCATGTCGATCTGGTCCCTCCCTTCCCTTCCATAGTAGAGCGCACAACGGACGCCTTTGAATCGGTTGGCCACCATTGCTTCGCCTTGGCCGGATGCGCCGATGACGATCGCGAACGAATCGAGGCCGGCTGCGGCATCGCGCGAAAGGGCGCTCGCCGCTGCGGCAATGAGCCCCGGATAATCGTCTGCCGGGTCGTTCTTGAACGCGCCGCAGTCCTGGACTTCCCCGCCGAGTTCGTTGTGTACGAACTTCAAAAGTTCTTCTTTGAGTTCGAATCCGGCGTGGTCTGAGGCGAAATAGATTTTCATAGTTTCCAGTTTACAGTCTTTAGTTTTTAGTTCCAAGCCTCGATAAGAGTACAGCGAGCATTTTCTGGACTTCGTCTAGCAATACGAGCGCAGGTTGAATCTTACTACTAGGATAGATCTCCTCGACAATTATAAGCTGTGTTTCAACCTCAGCGGCAGAACCCATCGCAATACGGAGAAACTGAGAAAAATCCTTCGCACTGCCACGTTTCGACCCTTCCGCAATGTTCGACGGTATCGAAAATGCTGCCCTCCTTAATTGACTAGATAGACCGAAATTCTCGTCCCTTGGAAACGCGTTCGAGAGTTCGTATACGGCTTTTACCAGCGCTATTGAACGCTGCCAAACAACCAGATCCTTGAAAGACCTTGACCCCATATTAAAAACTAAAATCTCAAAACTAAAAACTCACAAGTGTTTCGCCGCCTCCGCCACGTGCTCGACGAGCGTGTGCACGTACCCCATTTCGTTGTCGTACCACGCCATCACCTTCACGAGATTGCCGTCAATAACGCGCGTGAGGCCGAGGTCGGCGATCGAGCCATACGGCTCGCCGAGGATGTCGGAAGAAACGAGTTCTTCCTGCGTCACCGAGAACGTTCCTTTCCAACGGTCCGTCTGCGCGGCAGCCTTGAGCGCATTGTTCACTTCTTCGACGGTGGTCGGGCGTTTTGCGATGAACGTAACGTCTGCGATCGAACCCGCCGGTACCGGAACTCGAAGAGAAATGCCGTCGAATTTGCCTTCGAGCGCGGGATACGCCTTGGTCACGGCGATCGCTGCGCCGGTCGATGTGGGAACGATGTTGAGTGCGGCGGCACGGCCTTCTTTCATGTCTTTTTTCGAAGGCCCGTCGACGATCGCCTGCGAAGCTGTGTAGCCGTGGACGGTCGAGAGGACTGCTTTCTCGATGCCGATGGCTTCGTCGAGGATGGCAATGACAGGCGAGGCTGCGTTGGTGGTGCATGAGGCGTTGGATGTGACCGTGACGCCTGCGAATTTGTCGTTGTTGATGCCCATCAATATCGTCGCGCCCGGCACGGTGCCGTCGCCGTCTTTTGCGGGCGCGGTGATAACGACCCGCTTGGCACCGGCCGTAATGTGTGCGCCTGCTTTTGAAAAATCAGTGAAAAATCCGGTCGATTCGACGACAATATCGATACCGAGGTCTTTCCACGGCAACTTCGCCGGTTCTTTTTCCGCAAGGATCTTGACCTCCTTGCCGTCGATGATGAGCGCGTTCTCTTTTGCCTCAACGGAGAACGGTGCGCGTTTGTACACGGTGTCGTATTTCAAAAGATAGGCAAGGTTCGCCGGTGTTGTCAGGTCGTTGACCGCAACGATCTCGATATCAGGGCGACCATGCGCGGCGCGCAAAAATCCTCTTCCGATCCTGCCGAATCCGTTAATCGCTATTCGTGCCATCGGCCTATTCTACCCCATCATCTCGAAAGTCACCTGTGTATAGCCCCTAGGACGATTTTAGGAAAATTTTACCTCCGGTTTGCAATACTTCGCACGTCCCGGCGGCACAGTGCGAGGAAGGACCTGAGAATCCAGACCTCGAGGGTGCAAGCCCCTCCGCCGGGATATCCACACACTTCTTGACGATTCGTCTTGCGAGCGTATGCTTGAAGCATCTCAGGTTCTGCCTCACGCACTTTGCGAGGTCTGGAGGGAGCGTCATCCGCAAGGGTGACGTTTTCCTTTTGAATCCGTACAAGGTTGAACCTTTTTCTTGGTGTACAGGGTTTTCCACAGAGTCGGGCTTCGCGAGCCATTCTGACTTGCAACTTATTGTATAAATGGTATAATTTTACTAGGCTGACGCCGTACGCGTTGGCGATAGTATTGATGGAGAGACGACATGCACAGACTGCTTATCGCAGCGGTGCTTGTCACCGCCGCATTTTCACCGAAGATCGCTGGTGCTACCGATCTACGTGACCCGTTCGATCTCCCTGGAGTCGAACTCATTCGAGCGATCGAGGGTTCGGCACCGGAGGATCTCGTACGAAAGTCGCGAGAACTGCAAGATCGCATCAAGCAGGATCTCGAGATCGTTCGTACCTGCGATCCATGCGCACCGGAAGTTGTAGAGTTCAAGGCACTTGTCACGATCGCGAACGCCGAGAGTGGCAGGAAGCGCTTCGGACTCGTCAACCGAGCGATCAAGGAAAAGATCACTCCGACATCGGATCTCGCTCAGTATGGTCAAAGAGATTACTGGGCGTCGCCACTTGAGACGTTGCGTTCCAGAAAAGGCGATTGTGAGGACTTCGCGATACTGAAGTACGCGATTTTTCTTAAGGCGAAGGTGCCTCAAGAGGATCTGCGGCTTCTCATCGTCGACGACCGCGGCGAAGACCACATGGTCCTCGTCGTGCGTCTCGATAACAAGTGGATCGTTCTGGACAACAGGACGCTGACCATGGCGGATCTTCAGGAGGTGGTAAAGTACGACCCCCCGAAATTCCTGCTCGATCCTCAAGGCGGCGCACAACACTACGAGCATGTGAGCGTCCACAACTGACCCCGGCCCGCGACTAGTTCGCGAGCCGGTTTTCTTCTATACTAATGAAGTCAGGGTCTGTCCTACGCACTTCGCGGGACGTGGGGAGAGCGTCGCTCGAAAGAGCGGCGTTTTCCTTTACGTGTTTTTTGTTTACTCACGGTGATGTCGAGCTTGCATCCGACCCGCTGTCTGAACTCGAATCCGAGCTAGTCGCTGAGCTGCCGGTGTCCCCTGTTCCGGAATCGGAAGTTGTGCTGCCCGAGGTGTCACTCGTTGAACTTGCAGAAGAGCCGCTCTCCGGAGATTGCGGCGCGACGACGTTCACGGTGCGCGTCGCCGTTGAGGTAAGGCCGTTCTGGTCGGTCGCGCTATATACAATAGTATGCGTTCCCGCAGCCGACGTATCGATCGCGACGCTCGAAAGCGTTGTCGTCGCTCCGCCGTCGACAGACGCGGAAATGCCGAGGTTGAGATCGGCGGTCGGTCCCGTGATGGTCGCGCCGAGATCGTTGTAGATGGCGCCGACATCGATCGTCGCAGGATTGTTGCCGTTTATCGAGATCACAGGTGCTGCCGGAGCGGCGTTGCTGCCGGAGCTTGACGCACCCGAACTGCTGCCTGCGCTTTGCGAAGCTCCTGCTCCGGCGATAAGGGCGTCGAGCTGCGCCTTCGTAATGCAGGTTTTCGCGCCTGTCGAGTCGGAAACACAGAGTAGCTGCGTGTCGACCTCCTGCGCGTGGAAAACCGTCGCGTAGACATCGTGAATGCCGTTGCTTGCGCTCGAGAGCCACAACGTGATCTGTGCGAAGATCGCGTTCAGGAAGTCTGTGGCGAAAGAAGGCGTCGAGCTTGCGGTCGAGGTCGCAAACGGGAAACTCGTGATGCAGCTGCCGTTGAGGCAGAGCATCTGGTTGGTCGTTGAAGTCGCGGTCGACGTGCCGATCGAAAGGTTACCGAATTGATCTATCGTAACCGCGGGGGTGGAAGTGCCTTGGTAGAAGGAAAGGATGCTCGCCTGCGTCGTCGTCGCGTTCACGGCATTGAAGGTCAGACCGATATCCTGCACCGCGTTGACGAGCGAGTCGGTGATCGCATTCCAGTTGATGCCGTCTGGATCTCCGACCTGTATGGTGCCGTTGGGTGTCTGTATCGGCGCATTGGCGTATTCGGCGAAGAGCGGATTGACCGTCGCGACCTGTTCGGCGATGAGACCGACTTGCGTGGTAGAGCCGTTGTCGCCGAATCCCTGATCGTATTTGAAGGTGACCGGATTGAGCTGAAGAATGGCAGCAAGCCCCGCGCTGGAAGTGGCAATGCTGTTCTTTACCTTTTCCGAAGAGAGGGTGCAGGTGGTTCCCGTCTCTACCACGAACGTGCTGGTATTGATGCAGAGGAAATCCCCCGTGTTCGAAGAGGTCAGGCCAGAGCTAAGCGTGAGAGATCCCGCATGGCTTAACAGGAAGCGGACCGCACTGCTGTTAGCGGGGTCGACATAGCTTAAGCTGCCATCGTCGCCAATACGAAACGAGAAGTCGCTCGCACTGTAGACAAGATCGGCGATGCCAAAGAATCCGCGCGAGTCGTAGGTAAATCCGACTTTGCTGACACCGTTTCTTGCAAAACCAAGGTTATCGTTCCCCGTACCCGATGAGTCAAGCGCAAGTCCCAAGCCATTGACACTACCGGTAGTGACTATTCTCGTAAGCACCTGGGTACTCGCAGGTATGGCCCCCGATACGTCAAATGGATCCATCGGAGTACTTGAGCCAATGCCGACATTTCCGTTGCCAAGGACGGTGAAGAGCGATGCGTTGGTAGTCGAGGCGATATTGAAGAGCGGGATGGTGCCGCTTTGCTGGCCGGACGTAGATACTGCCAATTGGCCCCAAGGAGTCGTGGTGCCGATGCCGACCTTCCCGGCATTGGTAATGGTCATAGCAATACTAGGACCATCGGCAACGGCAGCTGTCCGGAAATACAATTGTCCGGTGTCTTCGTTGCTGATATATGCGTCGGCGTTGCGGGAAGAGCCGGTCCCCTCGAACTTTATTTGCCCAAAGCCGCCGCTTGCAGCGGAAGAATCTATCCTGAGCTGCGGGAAAGGAGCCTCGATATGCAGAGTATCGGTGGGCGTACTCGTGCCGATGCCGATATTTCCGTTGCCAAGGACGGTGAGGATGGGATTCGTCGAGCTGGCTGTCGCGATCGAGAAGATGTTGGCGGTAGTGCCGATCGTCGAGGTTGCTGAGACGAAACTCGCCGAGCCTGTGACGGCAAGTGAGCTGCCCACCGTGAGCCCGCCCTCGAAGCTGCCGTCGAGCGCCGTGAGATTGTTGCGGAGCACGAGCGTACCGGCTTCGAGTGTGCCGAACTCGCCTTGCTGGATGTAGCTGCCGCCAAGGTCAAAGACTTCGAACGCGTTGGTGGTGCCGCCACCCTCTGCGATGTAGGCGTAGCGGCCGGAGACGAATAGCCCGTCGGATGTCGTGCCGCCGAGAGCGCCGTTGGCGAGATTGTTCCCGCTCACGACAAAGGGCGTTGCGGGATTGGACACGTCGAATACCTGGAACGCGTTGGTGGTGCCGCCGCCTTCGGCGATGTATGCGTAACGACCCTGCACCGAGATGGAGTCGCCGCCGCCCGAGCCGGAGCCGTTGGCGAGATTGCTCTGGCTCACGCGCGTCGGCGATGCGGGGTTGGAGATGTCGAATATTTCGAATGCGTGCGTCGTGCCCGTGCCCTCGGCGATGTAGGCGTAGCGGCCTTGGACGTAGACGGAATCCGGCTCGCCGCTGCTGCTCGAACCGTCTGCGAGCGCGCTCTGGCTCACGCGCGTCGGCGCTGCCGGGTTGGATATATTCCAAACTTCGAATGCATTCGTGGTGCCGCCGCCCTCGGCGATGTAGGCATAATTTCCCTGAACATAGATACCGGGGCCGCCGTTGCCGTTGTCTGCACTGTTTGCAAGTGTGTTCTGACTCACCCGCTTAATCGAATACGGATTCGAAACATCGTAGATCTCGAAGGCATTGGTGCCGGTGCCACTGGAGAGGCCGGCTTCGGCGATGTAGGCGTAGCGGCCTTGGACGTAGATGGAGTCCGTACTCTGGCCGCCGGTGTTAAGAGCAGTTTGATTGACGAGAATGGGCGCAGATGGATTGGACACGTCGAAGATATCGAAGCCGTTGTCGCCGGACTGACCGCCGTTCACTATGTATGCGTATTTGCCCTGCACGTAGATCGATGGCCCGTCGAACGCGGTCATGTTGCTCTGGCTCACGCGCGTGGGCGATGCAGGATTGGAAATGTCATATATTTCGAACGAGCTGGTAAAGCCGCTACCCTCGGCGATGTAGGCGTAGTTTCCCTGGACGTAGACCGAGTCCCCGGCGTTGTTTGTAAGCGAGGTCTGACTTACGCGTGAGATGTTGGCACTCGACGGCAACACGGTGAGCTGTTCAAACGGGGATGTCGTCCCGATGCCGATGTTCCCTGCCTGAGATGCGAAGATCGTCGATGTACCGCTCAGAGTCGTGCCGTTGGCATTGTAGAACGCGAATTGTCCTTGCGTGCCGGAGCTGACGGTGCCGGAGCCGCCGCCTCCGCTTCCGCCGACACATGTACCATTAATAGAGAAGCAGCCGGAGGTGAGGTTGAGTCCTTGGTAGAGGGTGGAGGTCGCCGAGGCGACGAAGTTGCCGACGTTCTGGATGGAGAAGATGGAGCCGGGGGTGGTCGTACCGATGCCCAAGCTGCCGGTCGGCGTAAGTCTCATTTGCTCGGTAGTGCCGCCTGCGGCAAATCGGATGGAGCCGTTGGTGTTGTTCGCCAAAATCCCTATGCCGCCATTGGTGGCGTTGTACAGATAGAGACTGCTCGTCGCAGCGGCGCCGAAGGAAAGATTCGAAGAGGTGAAGCCGAGCTGCGCTACGCCGCCGATGTCGTTGGTGAAATGCACTACCCCCTGCGCTCCCGAACCGTTATTGAAGTTGGTGATGTCTAACTGCGTGTTGCCATTGAAATCCTTCGAGATAGTGAGGAGATTGCTTACGACTGAGGCGTCGTTCGCCGAAGGCGTCGTGGTGCCGATGCCGACATCGCCGTTGCCGTTGACGTTGAGGAGTGATGCTCCGGTCGAAGAAGCAACGTTGAGTAGGAAGTTCGATCCGCTCTCCGAGGTCGTCGCGGTCACATACAGCGATGCGCTGGTCGAGGGAGTCGAAGTGCCGACAAAAAGCGTTCCGGAAGAATTGAAGGTGAGGTTGGAACCTGAGGTGATGGCGGTGCCGTTGAAGTACGTGACGCCGTTGGTGGTTTGCGAAGTAGCGTTGGTACCACCCTGGGCGATCGGGAGCTGGCTGATCGCGAGCGCTCCGGAGGTGAGGGTGAGATAGCCAGGCAAGGTGACGCTCGATTCCTGCTTGCTGCCGTTCCCATACAGAAGCGTGTTGGCAGTGATGCCGCTGTTGATGAGGTTGCCGACCGTGAGGGCGTTCGAGAAAACATCATTGCCCGAGAACGTGTTGTTGTTGGCGAGGAGTGTGGAGGATGCGGCGGTGATGGTGTCGGCTGAATCGCCGAGCGTGAGGGTGGTTCCGTTGACGACGATCGTCGAGTGTGCGAGGTCGGTGTTGGCGACCGTATTGCACGTCGCGGCGCCCGCGCCACTGAGAGAACGCACGAACTGGTTGGTGCATGTCGTGCCCGCGTAATTCTGCACCAGTCCTCCCGAATTGGTCGTGAGGATCGCGCCTTCCGTATTCGTGAGATAGACGCTCGATGTCGCGGTGAGTTCGCTGGTCGACGCGTTGGTGAAATTCTGTGTGGCCGTCCACCAGTTGGAATGCGTGAGGCTCAAGTCGAAATTGGCGGTGCCTCCCAGGGAGATTGAGCCGGGCACTGAGAGCGTCGAGTTGGGAGAAGCGAAGGTGATCGAAGAATTCGCGAGTTGGTTGTTCCCTATCGTTGAGGTCGAGACGAAAGAGGTGCCGTTGTACGAGAGGAGCTGGCCGGAGGTATATGAACCTGCGTTGGTGCCGCCGCTTGCGATCGGAAGTGCGGTACCCAATGTCAGTGATCCGAGCGCGGCGGTCTGCGCGAAGAGATTCGTCGAGCTTGCGACAGTGGAGAAGAAGTTCGTGGAAGTCGCATTTGCGAGCGTCGTGTTGCCTGTCACGTTGAGGAGATTCAGATATGTGTTGCCGGAGACAGTGAGTGCGGTGCTTGATGCGTACGTGGCATTGAAGTTGGTGGCCCAGCCTGTCGTGATGGTCGCGAGAGTTGAGGAAGAGTTGGAGAAGCTCTGGAGTCCGGTCCAGTTGTTGGCGTTGGTGAGGTTGAGGGACAGGCTTGTCGATCCTCCGAGTGCAACTGAGCCGCCGCCGGAGAGGCCGCTTCCGGCAGAG